>Ga0307515_10005902_pt1 | contig 24707 bp, 18 predicted proteins | sample 17_EM_MG_FD_194513 | JGI IMG/M metagenome (GOLD analysis project Ga0307515, IMG submission 194513) | Populus trichocarpa ectomycorrhiza microbial communities from riparian zone in the Pacific Northwest, United States - 17_EM | ecosystem: Host-associated > Plants > Roots > Unclassified | place... | reverse complement strand
ACTCCTCGCAACGAACAAGGTCGACCTCAACTCAAAGGACGAAAAAGGATCAACGCCGCTATCATTAGCGGCGAAGAAAGGGAGAAAGGCGATAGTAGAGCTACTCCTCGCAATGAACAATGTCGACCCCAACTCAAAGGACGAAAAAGGATTAACACCGCTATCATTAGCGGCGGAAGAAGGAAGAGGGGAGATAGTGGAGTTACTCCTCGCAACGAACAAGGTCGACCCTAACTCAAAGGACGAAAAAGGATCAACGCCGCTATCATTAGCGGCGAAGAAAGGGAGAAAGGCGATAGTAGAGTTACTCCTCGCAACGAACAAGGTCGACCCCAACTCGAAGGACAAAGAAGGATCAACACCACTATGGTTGGCGGTGGGGGGTTACAGATTGGAAAGTGCTCGCGCATCGATAGTAGAGCTACTCCTAGCAAGACGCAAGGATGATATTGATGTGGCGGGTGAGCGGGGTAAGGCGCTGCTATTCACGGCAGTGGATCGTGGATACAAGGAGATAGTAGAACTTCTCCTTGCAACGGGCAAGGTTGACGTCAACTCCAAGAACAGAGACGGTTCAACGCCGCTATTGCAAGCGGTACGGGGAGGGGGACTAGAGGTAGCGAAGCTGCTACTGGCGCGTGACGATGTTCAGGCTAACTCGAAGAGTGATGAAGGGTTGACACTGCTAAGTGAAGCAGCAGCAACACGGATGAACAGGCGAGAAATGTTGGAGTTACTTCTAGCAACGAACAAGGTTGATCCCAAATTGAAGGATAATAATGGTATGACGCCGCTAGACCATGCGAAGAGAAGCAGGTGGAGAGCTGGTGTAGCATTGCTAGAACAGCACCTTTTCACTTGACCTCGTCCACTTTCTGTTTGTGGCTTTTATTCCCCTTATATATGGTTTGCGAGTAGCATGCTCTTTGCTCGTCTCAAATCTGTTATTTGTTTTGGAGCAGCGGCACGCAAGAGCGTCTCTTTGGTCCAGTTCAAAAGTATGTACGTTTCGATTCATTTTCCCTTTCCTGCCCTTTTCTACTGCTTCTCTCTTAACTCTGCCCGCGTCTCTGCCCGCGTCTCTACCCATATCTCTACTCGTGTCTCTGCTCGTGTACCTGCCCACGTCTCTGCTTGCGTCTCTGCTTGCATCTCTCTTGCATAGGAATACGTGTAGGGCATAAGAGGGAAGAGATAAGGGTAAAAATAGAAGTAGTAGGGCTGGATTTAACTATCCATAGATAAGAGGTAGTGCCCTTAGCCTCCTTTACCGCTTGCTAGGCCGCTAGCTTTGCAGAAGATTCAGACAGTAAAGTTACTGCCACGAGTTACTCTCCGGATCCTGTCCAAAAATAATTAACTCTCAACCCGATAAGAAATATAATAAAATAAAGAATACTATGTATCTATCTGCGGGTAAAGGAAAGCTAAAGCACAAAAACACTATTGATACATAACAATGGAAACCAAGCTCTTAACATACAAATCTAACGCCCTGATCACTTCACTCTCAAATCCCTTTAACTAATAACAGGTTGGGCCTCAGGTGTAATATATACTCTCACTCAACGCACCGGCCTCCTTTGTCCACGCCGCTTAATTCGGAGGAGCACCAGCAAGCCTATTAGCAATGTCCGAGACATAGCTATTCGTAGCCCCCAGGCCATTGCTCAAATTACTCTTATCAACGCTTCCAGAGTTATAGCCTCTCAAAGCCTGATAAATGTTGTTGTCGTAACGAGCAAGGAGCTGCGTCAAACCATCGCCAAATTTGGTTCCCTCCACGCCGTCCCTGACCATCTGAAGAATGCTACCCTTCGCATTGCTCGCATCAAACTCAACGCCGTTGTGGGTTTGCATAAGGCCGGGATTGCGGACTGACCCATCAGGAGAGATGGTCGTGCGGACGTGGACGTTGCCTTGGCTTTCCTGCATGATGGTGCACAGGATAACACGCCTGTCGATCTTTGTTTCTTTGGCGACGGTCTCGATGGCTTGCCTAATGTATTTGACGTACTCGGGGGTGTCGTTGATGAGCATGACTTTCTCGTTACGCGCCCACATCAAGGACCACTTCTGCCAGTGCTTGGAATCTGGGAAGTTCGACGCAGGACCAGAGTACGCGACAACCGGGCCGCCTCCGTTGGTGCCCTCGCCATCTCCAACGCTAGGTGGGTTCATCGGGGTACCCGGGCGACGACCGGGCGCGTGCAGGGTCTGCCCGAGCTGCAGCTTGTTCCAGTTGACACCCGGGTTTGCAGCTTCGAGCTCGGAGAAGGTCACACCAAGCTTCTTCGCTATGCCTTCGCCGGTATCACCAGCGACAACTTTGTAAGTCCTAGAGCCCCCAGTAGAAGATCTGGAAGCATGAAGAATTTGCCCGACTTGAAGCTTGTTCCAGTTGACGCCGGGGTTGAGTTTCTCGAGCTGACTGAAGGTAATGTGGAGTTTCTTGGCAATGGCTTCGCCAGTGTCACCAGCAACAACTTTGTAGGTAGACATGATTGAAATATTTGAACTGGATAGCTAAAGGCAGGATAGTGCGAGGACGTAATAAGAAGAGAATATGTGGGAACGGATGATGTTACTGATGCAGAATAATCCAAAGCGGAGGCGAAGGTCTACCCTTATATAGTCAAAGCTATATCATCAAATCAGTATCAGGCCGATGCATGCCGCAGTCCAAAGCGAACAGGTATGAGATCCTTGAGGCGCATAAGTCATGCGCATATGGCCCTAGAAGCCGAAGATGATGCACGCCGAAAGTTCAGGCGTCCAGAATGACTATAATAGGTAAGCATTTTAGCTGGATGGCTTCTACCTATAACATGAGCATGACTTTAATCGGCGAATATAAACCTCTGCTGACCTAACTAATTCTAGTTAGAGCTGTAAGGGAGCTATTTTAAATTTCAGTAGAAGATTCTCTTCATAAGAGATTAAATGAGCTGGGACGCCGAACTCCGAAACATAGCCATCTCAGCTAGGGAAATTTTTCAACATTGGTAGTTCGTCGTGACTGCCGCGCCACTGAATCCTGTTCCTCCGGTGGCGGTGTAAGGAACGCCGGGAAGAGTAAGACGCAGCCCACCCACACATACGAGAAGAAAATAACAAAAAAGGAAGCTAAGATACGAACAGGGTATATCTCACCGGAGCCATTAATATTACGTCATTTTATATGGTCACTAATTTGTGGACAAAAGACAAATTAGGATTACGGGGGTGAGCGGTATCCGAATCTAGGATAGGTAAGATCTCAGGCCTTCCAATGGGATTGCCACAAGCGCTTAGATTATCGTGGCACAAAGAGTGTTCCTTTGACTGCGGTATTCCGTAGTTGAGCGATGCTGATTGTTCTCAGCTGTCCAAAGGCTTTTTTGGGAGGGGAGTAGGTAGAGTGTGGATATGCCGATCATCATCTTTCTTCGATACGCATAGAAACTGAACAAACACAGAGTCAATTATTTAGTTTTCTTTGAAAGCAAAACTTGGCGTATTAGAGGATATATGTGAATATGGTGCATACAGCCTTCAAATGTAGAACGGCAAGATCATCCGTGCGGCCAGGTCCAAAGCGCTTGAGGCGGTGAATATTCAGAAGTCGGGGGCATCCTCATCTATGCTGTTACAATCTATTACCGGCATTCCTAGCCATTAAAGACTTGATTTTATGCCAGGTTTCGGCCGCATGATGCACTGCTGGGTCATGCTCGCAACCATGTTTCCGTCTCGATCCCAGAGTCGAGCTTCTGTGTATGTCCTGCCTTCTGCACCTGTTACGGTTGCTTGCTCTCTCAGATGCCAGTCATTTAAGTTTACATCGTTGCTAAAGATTCTCAACGCGAAATCCAGAGACGAGCAAGCGGCTGCATCATCTAGGAATTTGTGACTGTGTGTAAGAGGCACGAGGGGGATTGCGGCATCCATTGCAAAAGCGAGCGTAGGAATTTGTTGCACTTCGGTTTCCAAAGTATCTTTGACTCTGAACCAATCCGCAGACGTCTTCGATGTCAAAGGTAGATGATCCTGGGCCGTCTTGACATGCTTGGCCATGCCTTTGAGGTTTTGTGTGGAAATGCTCTCTGGACAGGGTCTCTGATCGAAGAATTGCGTGAGTAGACTGAAAACTACATTATGCACATCTGCAACCTTTTGCGGGATAATTTTGGCTTGTATCATTGATTGCAGTCTGGATTCCATTGTTGGGCTGTTTTCGAAGTTGCTGTAGGGCTTAGACGGTGGCGCTGAGTAGGTCAATAGAGACGCTTTCTCTCTGACCTGGAAATCTGCGACGACGAAAAGTGCAAGTCGCCTGGAACCATCATCTTGAGCTTGGCTAACCTCCACCTGCCGCGTCGCAAAAGTGCGAGTATCACGTATTTTTCGAACCGTGCAAAACAATTTCCGATCCGTTAAAGCAGGCCCAAGAAAATGCCCAAGCATGGAGTAGAGGTGATAGCTTGGTGGAGCCGACTGATAAGCGGCATTAGCAGCAATAGCCAATGTCCAACCCCCGTAAGCTATGTTGGCAGTATTTCCCATCCTCCTCGGATTGTAGTTTGATTCAAATTCTCCAGGAGAAATCTCCCGCAAAGATAACTGATCTGTGAGTGGCGCTGACATGCTTGGGAGAGTTAGACTCCCGAGCCCAAAAGTGGTTTAATATTGGTTCGTTGAATGTTGGCGAGAAAATGTTGGAAACTCGCAATAACGTCTACGAATGATCCTCAAAAAGAATAAGGTGGTGGGCAATGGGCGCTACTTGCGCCAATTTCAGTCTGTTGTGCACGTCAAAGATTAGTGATAAAGAAAATGTGTTCCGAGGCTTCTTTCGATGTATCTGCAGAACCCCCCACTGATTGAGTTTAGTTCTTTCCTGACATGTGAATTTAAAGTTGTTTGCATCTGCGTCAGTGTGTGACCGTCGCGCGCCCATACCTCGCATTTGTCTTACCTTATCCCCCCCTCCCCCCAGCCTCTAACTGTTGAGCGCCGCCGCGGCCGCCTGGCTGGCTCTGTTCGCGTTGATACATCGACTCACCGCGAGCCTCAGAATTTGAACAGAATACCGGGTGTACTACGCGTGGGCGTGGGCGTGGGCGCGGGCGTGCTCGCAGAGGCTGTTTGTAGACATCAAGTAGAGGCAGCAGCACCCAAATAAGTTCACGCGGCGCCTCATAGAGTACTGCGCAATCGAGGTTACAGTCATAAGAGTTATATTTTAGCAGTTTAATTTTCGCGATGCAGATGCAAACAACTTAAATTCACATGATATTCTAACTTGATCAGGAAGGAACTAAATCCAATCAGTGGGGGTGTCCCTCTACCGCTGTCCTTAAAAAACAATTAAACTTAGAAAAATATATAAGATTTGTTAATATTATAAGGTTCTAGAACTTTTAGCTACTACTAAAGCTAAGACTATCCCTTCCCACGCTGGCGTCTACAACTTGGCGCCAACGTTAGTATCAACGCTAAGCTCTCAGTTGAACGAGGGCCTATGGTTGGTTAAATCCTTATCGATATGTGTGGACGTAAACCAGCGTGGGAAGAGATAAGCTCTTGGACCGTCAGTTAATAAGGAGCAGTTCGTCCGTGCACACCAGCAATCCACGAAAGGGTCTGATTTATGAGATAACAGTAATGAACCCTCTAACACACTGAGTATCCGAGCTTCAGCATCTTATACCGATCCTTTCTATCAACATGTTTTACTTCGCCTGCGTATGAAATTTGAATGCCGAAGTAGACCTTTGAACATAATGCAATTTCTCATCTTTCAAGAGCTAACGCTAAACATCGCTAGGTTTCATCACCCATGCTAGGCTGCATCAAGCTATAAAGTTTACAACATCCCAAAACAAAATCTGCCAGTAGATAAAACAACCCAGATAAGCCATGCTGCCGCCTCCCTATAAAACCGAAATCCTGGGCATAACTGAAGAAAAGACGCCTCCGAATCCTCCCATGTATACCCCTCTTGAACAAGCTAACGAAGAACAATTTGCGCCTGTTCGAAACCATATGTGAACCATCTTTAGGTAGCTGCTGAAGCAAACGATCATACTGTCGCGAGGGCGCCTTCAGCAATGATCTCGTCAATCATCGAGCCCTCTGTGTCCAAAATGTTTTCTGCAACCACGCCCGACTGCATTGCTGCATCTCCGTCTCCTGTAACCGCTTCTGCAGGCTGAGTGGGGGTTTGTTCTCCTTCCGTGTCTACGTTCGAACCTCCCTCGTCTTCCCCACCACTAAGTTCGCCCAGCAACCCTTCCCAAAACTCCCACACGGTCTCCGCTAACTGATCTGCCTGCTCCCTTTGCCCTTTCTCGTGTTCCATTCTCTCCTTAGCCTTGATTTCCGCCTCTTTCTTTGCCTTCAACTCCTCTTCCATGCGACATTGAGCCTTGACAGTAGGCTTAGCTACGCAGTGTGGACAGTGGAAGTGTGTTGTGCAGAAGGTGCAAGGACATGTAGGATTCGCGGATGCACAAGCCTGGAAAGAATATGTCAGTGGTTTCTATGTTCAGCGTTCAGCGGTAGGCATAAAGTAGGAGACTTACCTCACAAACAAACACTCCACATTCCCCGCACTCTTTTAGCACGGCCGGGCATCTTGGTCGCGAGTCTCCGATGGGGCGAGGCGTCTGGCAGAAATATGCTCCACAACCCTCCCATTGCACGGGGTGGCGCGGAGTACATGGTAAAGGGAGAGTGTTGGATATTGGATTCAAATTGCGAGGGGAGCTGGGCCACGAGGACGAGTTCCGGCTGCGAAGACCTGAGACGCTTAAAGATCGAAGTCGAGAGGGTGTTGGGTGGAACGTGTAACTAGAGTTGAGAGTTGAGATGTTAAGAGTATCGGGGGTGCTGGAAAGGTGGGAGGTGAGGGACGTGGAAGTGGACATGTCTACAGCGGCAGGTGTAGGTGGAGGCGCGGGTGTTGGCGATCCAGGGGTAGGCGGAAGGATTTGAGATTGTGATAGTGGGGTTGTGTCGATCAGATCAAGATCTATGTCCGGCAGATTTAGAGAGTTTGTATCTGTTGAGGATGAACTTTCCCCATTGGTGTTATGTTCGCTCTCGTCTGCAGTTTTCGATGCACCAGACTTGAAAGCCGGGATGATGAGTTGAGGCGGCTCGGAATGATTACGCACGTACTCTCGCTCGACATGCAAATCTCGAAATCCGCATTTCCGCAACTTGAGCCCTCTGAAATCATGCTCTTTGCACAATGGTTTCTTGCAGCCTCTGCACGATACCTTCCACCTGAATGTGCGGTAGCAGTCCTGGCAGAGTCCTCGAGGGCAAGTTGAAGCTTGCAAATCCAAACTATCTTGTTTTAAGTAAGCTAGGATATCTGCGTCCTCACCTAGGACGTATTCGTAGAGGCCATTATTCTTTAGCTCGCGAACATAGTCGATTGGTCGAAGTTGAGATGAGAAGTCAGGATCTTCATATTCTTTTATGCGTGGTAGAGGCGCTGCCCGGATCTTGTCAGCACCTTTTCCGCCAAGTCCAGGACCAAGAAATGCTATCCCACCACCCCCCGAGAATATTGGTTCTAGGCAACACCAATGCATGTTAAGTTTTGGAGGTGCAGTAGGCGCCGGGAGCACTCCACCATTGTTGGCATTGCCATCATCGGAATCGGAAGAATCGTCGGCGTTAGACTGCTCATTCATGAGATTTGGTGATCGTGTTGCACCAGGAGCCCACCAAAAGCGGTTGTTCTTGGGAGACTTGGGATTCCTGCCTTGGGTCTCCAAGGATGCAGAGGATAAAGACGAATCGCTCATTGTCGTACCCACTGGTATGCTGTTCCCAAAAGCCAGACTTGTGAAGTGTCGTGTCTTCGTTCGCTTCCTAGGTATTGGCCGATTGAAAGCGCAGCTCGCACACAGCGTTTTCCGGCATCCCATGCAATGCATCCGGACACTGCACTGCTCGCAACGCTCTAATATTACATCGTTGCACTGAGCACATTTGATCTTCTCAACAAAAGTGCGGTGGCTTCTCCGAACGTGAGCCGGGATATCCTTCCCTTCTCCTTTAAATTGTCCGTCTTCGGTCCCCAGTGGTTCCCCGTCCTGTCCGGTTTCGGAGATCTCCCAAAGCCTCCCGTCAGCATGGCCAATTTCTGTATTGTCTTCTCCCGGGCCTATACGGTTCCCGGATCGCCATAGCCTATCAAAAGGCACCCAAACCTCCATGTTCCCAGGTCCAGCCCGTCCAGAATGGTAGTCTTTCCTGCGGAAACATCTCCCACCAGGTGTTGGGCACCATGCTGTGTCTGTCCAGATACCTAGCTGATGGCATATCTCAATGAGCTGATGTGTTGGATCTGAGTCGGAATCTCTCCGGATAAGCGAGGATGGTAGATATGGTCGCCGTCGGTGATGTCGACAGCGGTAGGTATACAAGCTCTTCAGGGCCAAGTCACCTTTTTGAGCCCATGGTGAATCTTTCTGGATGTAAGGTTCCAGGAAAGGTACGACGTGGTACTTGATAGAGACGTTCTTGCAGCCTCGTACGGAAAGATGTTGTAAGGTTCTTATCCGTGGTTGCAGGACCCTTGATATCAAGGCCACGCCGGATACGGCTGTGTTGCATAAATCCAAACTCTTCAACCTCGTTCCGAATGGTACCACAACTTGTATTAGCAATGCATCGAGCGCATACGTCTTAGACTGCCTCTCCCTCCCATCCGGTGTTTCATTCCCCGGTGAGCCTAGGACGAGGGCCGGCTGCGGTAATCGGAACGACAGCGTCTTCCACGCCAGAGGATAGGACTCCAGAAATTCCCGAAGATGTCTAGAAGTATGGTAGAGATCGAATATGGATGCGGTGGGTATCTGGGCGAGTAGGGACTCGAGGATAGGCGGATAGGACGTTATAACGGCTTCGAAAAGGCTAAGAGAGACAAGTGAGTTGGCGGCCTTCCGCTGAGACGCCGCATCGTCGGTAGAGGTCGAAGAAGTCGCCTTTGGGTGGATTTCTGGGTCCCAGAAGAGATCTTGGGCGAGAAGCTGACTGCTCATACTTTCTTCTGGCTGGAGGCGGAGTCTTTTAGCAAACCCAGGCCCTTCAAGACAGTCTTCGCGATGGAGTAGGCAAGGAAACATACGAGAGAGTCATGCAGATGCAGAGGGCGGCAGTGGCGCCAATATATTGCAGAGAATTCGCGTGTTGGAGGTTTCGTCGGCGTTCAGCTTGTCGTGTGCCTTGCTCGAATGAGTGCTTGGATTCCGCCTACGCTTAGCAGAACCTGCGAGGTGCAGGCGTTGATCGCGCCCTGCGAAGAAGAAACGCCGCGCTTGGCAAGGGTGGCATGACAGTCACCGAAAGCGAAAAAAGTAATATAGGCGGCTAAATTTTTCAAGAAATAGGGGAACAGTATATGGGCATATTCCTTTCTTTGCAGCCTTCGCTTTCAGCTACAATAAGCCCGTGACTTCGTGAATCGCGCTTATTTCTCTATCAAATATCCTTTTTGTCTACCGCTCAGACCTATCATTTCCCACCACATATCCCCTGGCGAGACCGCTTCTGCCTTCTTCCATCGAAGCGCCAGAAGTGTCCGCTTCTCCGTTGGCCTCATTCAAGACGTCAAAGTCGCTACCTAAGCCTTGCCACGTTCGTTGAGACCGAAAGAATTCTGCTCCAGGAGACGCTACTCCACCCACTTGGGCGATATCGCCGTTGGCACGCTTGACTAGGGATTGATTCGCGGAGGCTCCAACCCTCTGGCTCGCTTGCCTTCTATTGGGTTGCGTCGCCGAAGTGCGCATAGGGCGCGAGTGTGAGACATACCGGCCAGTACGCAGATCGAACTCCGGCGGCGCTGATTCCTCCTCTGAATCAAAGTCGCCCCCATCAACCAGTTGATTTTCCCCGGGTGCTTCCCCAACCTTATCATTATTGGATCGTGTCTCAGCAGAGGTATCTGTATTCTCCAAAATTGCCTGAAAATCACTGGTCCATTCCCCCGTCCAGACTCTTTCGGCATCGCCTTTGAGGGCCAGACTGAGCTCAAAAGGGGTTATAATAGGTCTCCAGAAATCTTTGCTCTCAATTAGACTACTCTCCCAGCAGCCAATAACTACCCAACCTTCAACTTCGCTGAAATTTGCCACTTTAGCCGCGTTCACTTTCCCAACAACAAATGTGTAGCTTTTCTTGCCTTCTAACGCGATCGTTTTCTTAACATGATCCAGTATGTGCATGTAATTCTTTACTGAGAGTGTGTTTATGAGAATGCCGAATACCGAAACAGTACTAAGGGATGTAAGGAGAGCGTAACGGCGACGCAGAGTCATGACTGATGTGGCCAGAAGAGCCTTGGGAGGGTCGGAACTAGTGTAGTTGGTTGGATATATATGAATAGCGCCTGCCCGAGAAGAGAGCGAGAGCAATAAAGAAGTTGGAGGTTCTGATATGTGAAAAAGCTCGTAGTTGCGCAGCGCATCCTTCGATTCACTCACGTCAGCGGGAACAGTACGATTTGGTAATGGGGAAGATGGGTTGTGAATGATTGATGTCGCATAGACATTCGTGTAGCCCTCTTCCCTCAGCTTTTCATAAACGCCTGGTATATGGTTGGAGTAAGGGACATCTGCCATTAGTATAATCTTCTGATCCTTGTCCATGAATGTTTCCTTGAATGTTTCCAAAACCATATCTAAGGATATCGGTCTAGTTGTAAAGACATATATGACCGGTAACCTTGCAGTTGGAGATAGACACGATCTACCATAATGAACCACGACATCAGCGTCGACGTGTTCTGCGGCGACCTCATCAACACAACAAGCGCCGTAAGAGGTATCTGCTAGTATAAAAAGCTTTTCCTCTACTTCATCCTTGCCGGATATACTGAGTGCTTCCACGATCGTTTCCAGGTCCCGCGTGACATTACTGTTCCTTGAGGTTTGCTTCTCAGCCGTGCTGGAAGAAATTCTGTGTGTATCCCTAGCACGCTTTAATCCTCGTCTCAAAAACTCATATATCCGCGGCGCATCCGGAAGCAGGTCATCTGGGAATTGTAATGCTACCCTTCGCCATTTTCCGGCCCGAATTTCTTCTACTGTCCGCTCAATCTCGTAGGTGAGGACTAGCTGCTCATCTGAAAGTCGGGGGAGGTTTGACACGTCGACTGATGGAGTCGTATCTTCGAATATGTGGATATCGGGGGTGGATAATACGGGAGCAGTTCCCAGGGTTAGCGCCTCCATTTCTTGGCTTTTGCGCGGGTTCGTGTTCTTTTTATAGCTTTGAAGGTAGAAACTTCGAAAATTCTTATCTCAGTAAGCCAAGACAGTAAATCTCGCTAGTACTTAACTAGTATACTTTACAGACAAATTATGGCTAGTTAGGGTCAGCCAATAATACTGTCTCGGTTGCCGTCTAAGGGTCTTTGGCACGAAAATAGAGGAGGGTCGACTTATCCCTTGCACTGTCGTCAGCCGTACAGATATAGCCCGTGCGCGACCTCAAGAACATCAAAACCTCCACTACCTATTGGTGTTGCGGCAGAATTGCTGACCGCCCATAAACAAGTAGGTTTAATTGGCTGAGCTTAGGCTACAACTCCACGCGCGATTTCAACGGTGCAAGGGATAACTGGTATCTTCTTTCTACCCCTTTTAATGCCCTACTTCTACCCTAAATAACGCATTTTTAAAATTTAATTGATTATATAACTAAAGCTGCTTTTAAGAATATTTATATAAAAACCCTATAGTATAAAAGTAAGTTATTAAATTTAGGGCACTACTAATCACACACCCCCTAATTACTACGCGCACACCCCCCAATTACTGCTCGCACACCCCCCCCGAAACAGGCTTAGATCCTTCCTCCTCAGGTTAGAATATCACGTGCGTTTGACTTGTTTACACCCAAATCGCGAAAACAACACCACGCGCCCATGCCTAATAACTGACTGCGGAGTGCTCTGCGAAGCGCTGTAAGAACTAGATTTGGTGCTGCTGCCTCTATTTTTAACGTCTGTAGATTGCCTCTACGGGCACGCCCGCACCCGCGCCCGCGCTTGCGCTCGCGCGCGGGTAGTGCAGCCAGTATTTCGCTCGAATGCTAAGAGCTCCCGCTGAGTAGAGTTATTAATACGATTCGTAGAGTTAGCCAGGCGACCGCAATAACGCTCTATAATTGCGGGCCTTTGGATAAGAAGGTAAGGCAAATGCGAGGTGTTGTTTTCGCGATTTGGGTGTAAACAAGTCAAACACACGTGATATTCTAACCTGAGGAGGAAGGATCTAAGCCTGTTTCGGGGGGGTGTGCGAGCAGTAATTAGGGGGTGTGCGCGCAGTAATTAGGGGGTGTGTAATTAGTAGTGCCCTAAATTTATTTAGGTCGACTTATAGAGCCTCGGCTGGGCGCGATTTTACCGCAAAACGTCGCAAAACGTTATCCCTTAACCGTCGGGGTCCGTTGAGTATGTGGTCTATGCGCGAACACCAGGATCAAGACTACGCGTGCTCTATATAGAATTCAACCATTGACTCAATTTTGGCTACAGTATCTGCAAGATACTGTTCTGCTGGAACGATGCCTGCCGGCAGCCTTATATTAAGCGAGTTAACTCCAAAGGATAAGCTTGCATGGAGATATTGTATAAGAATTAAGTAATATCAAAGGCTTTAAATATCTGAGCACGGCTATCGAATCTAGTTAATCTAATTAGCTGGCGCTTATCGATAAGCTACGGGCCCAAGTCGACGGGTTAGGGATAAAACGTCATAAAATCCACCTAAACCTTACCTAGCTAATAGCTTTATATTTAATAAAAATCTAATCAAATTATAGAAGAGACTAAAATAACTTACTTTATTAACTTACTAGATTAAAATTTAATGTTGTTAAAGTAGTTAAATATACTAAGAAACGGTCTCTTATACAAAATTGCGAAAATTTAAGTCGAGCCTTACCAAAACTCGCACCATAGGCCAGACGGCAGGACAGGCCTGCGTTGCTAATCAAATTATAAAAAACGCAGCGCGCGGGCCAGGTGTCGTTTGAGTCGTTTGAGATAAGAGAATTCCACTCCGCAAATCGGTTCATTACGTGAGCGGGCGTCACGCTATCAGTCAACCGTCAAGCCTCCACGTACTCACGTATTGTACCACGCATATTATACCGTGTAGCTTTTGACAAATTCGCTCTAATTGTTTAGTTTCACTCAATATCTAAGAGCCGTACATATAACTCATAACGTCGTTCAAAATGTTCCTACCTTCCACACAGGTCCAAAACTCCAGCCATGGAACACCAACTCCTCCACAAGGCTGCCAAAATTCAACTAAAAGAACTATCTTACAACACTAAAACCATCGATATGCCAATGACGGCTACTAAACTAAACAAATTAGGAGTGAAGTGTTCAACGCCACTTGTTAATTTAATCTCAGAGAAAATAAGAGTCGGGAAGAAGGGCGCTGGTGTAGTCGAGTTGACTGTCCCGTTCCAGCAATACCGGCTGAAGCATTGTTTACAGACGTCCGGCACGGCTGTCCCAGTACGGTCCAAACTCCTTGATAGGATAGCGCAGCCGACGCAGGTTGGCCATTGCTTGTCCACCGTCCCGTTTCCCATGGTAGCGACGTCATATCCGTTCTCGATGATGGCGTTACGTTCACTGTTGTTATACGATAGGGTGAAGGTCGATACATTGGAGTTGTAGACATATGGGTGGTTAGGAATGTAAACAACCAAAGGTGCAGGACCAGTAAGATTGCTAGTGTCGCATCCAAAGAAGGTCGGGCGTGTGTTGAGCCCCAGATTAACGAAAGTGTTCTGATCTGGAATTGAAGGGAACGCAGTTCCATTCCCCATCGATTGGTTAAGAGAACGCTCGTAGGTTGCAACTAAAGCAGCGCCATTAGGCCAGTTCTGAGCATTCGGTGAGATGGTGTCCGCTGAGGAGTCAACCGCAAATATGACATCGACATTACGGATGGGCTGGATCAGGGGGTGCAGAGGGATATTTTGAAGATCCTCCCCACCGTCGACAAGAGTCAAACGTTTGCTCTGCGCATTCGGATTCGTGTCGTTGTGAAAGTGATAGAAGGGATTCGGAGTCCAGTCTGCAATGTCGTTGCTGGTTTGGCCTAGATCCGTAAGAATACTAGCAATGGCATTCTTCACAACGTCAGGAACACCTGTTGTCGTGTTTAAATTGAGAATGAACTGATTGAACAACGAAGAACTGGTTCCCATTACGAAGCCCGCGTTGTCGAAGCCCTCGATGCACTTCTGATCATTGGGAAGTACGCCTGCAGTGAAGTTCGAACCAACATAGCGCATAGGTGCAAATCCATAGACTGTAGGGTCGAAACTACCTATCTCCCACGGGTTGAATTCGTACACAGTGGCGTTGTTAGAAATAATAACCTCCCCAGGAGCTCGACCGTCAGCGACAAGAATAGGCATCGGTGCATTGGCAGCCACGAACTCAGCATCATCCGCAATAGATGACCACGTGTATCCTAACGCATGTTAGCTAACTATTCAAATACACTAGCACTTGCGGCTTCTTCAGAGCCGTACCTGGGCCACCGTCCGAGGCATTTACCAGCTGGTGGGACAGTGCACGTCCCCAGTAATCGGTAAGTGAGCTATTGAAGTCGAGACCAGCATTGACCTTTCCATTTACCGTGTTGTAGAGATCGTCATAATACTCAACTGTGGATAGCACCTGGATCCCACCAGTTGCCGGGCCTGTAGCAAGTTAGCACTTGGTCAATCGAACCTTGAAATAACCTTTCAGTTAACGTACCCTCAAGAATTGAATTTCCAAATTGCCACAGGGAGCCGGAAAAACTCGAGTTTGTGTTGATAATATCTTGTACAGATGTGAAGTTATTCACGAAAATACTCCCCACCAGCCAACCCCCACCAGAGAGACCCGCAAGGTATGTGGCAGATTGCATTAAGCCACCAAGTTGCCCGATATTTGTAGAGTTTGGCGTACGGCTGTCGAAAGCGGCAAGAGCGCCAGCACCGTTCATCAGCGCTCGATAACCTCCACCAGATACTGCGATACCAATGTTCGGCAAGGCTGATGCATTGTTTCCATTGCTGTCAAAAAAGCCAGCTGCATCAAACCCAGTAATGTTCAAGCGCACAAGGAGCTCGCGCATAGGTGTGACAGTGTTATTCCTCCTTTTCTCCAGCCATGCCGTCTCCTGATCTGAAAGTGACGAAGCATCGCGAATACTCGGGCGAGTCGATGGACAATTTACTGAAGCAGGCGTATAGCCATTTGGAGCCTCCGGACTTGCACGTTTCCAAGTAGCGAGATTGAGTAAAGAAATTCCATCTATTATAGGTTCTCGTCGGGTTATGGCGGATGCTGGATCAAGTCAGTTAATGGTCGCGTGTCTTTCGGAACCTCGGGAGAATGCCTACTACTAGCTTCAATCACTAATATTGATGCACTTAAAAAATGGTTAAATATAGAAGATGTCTTCATGATAGTTCAAAATGCTAAATTGCTACTCTAGATAAATGAAGGTGGTAAGTATAGGTCGCAAGGGAATATAAAGGAAGGCCAGGGCCTCGACAAACCGGTTGGTGTGACGTTGATGGCACTAGCTTGTTGTGTCGTGGCCCTGCTGATGATCATGCAACCCCATTATTTTTAGCTCTAAAGCCACAAATACGATAACCTAAAATAGGCAGGAATACGCTAAAACGAGTCATGCTTACTTAAAATGGCATGAAATTATGCCGTTTGATCGCTAGATTAACAAGCGCTTACAGAGGCGGTGCAGTTCCCTCAGCCACATCTGCGGATCCCTGACGCCAATCCTACCACCCTGGCTGGGCCGAGAGATCTTGGACACGGTCCCGAAACTCGAGAGATTCCACCACCTTTTACCGGAAGAGAGAAGACCCGCAATCCGAGGCATTCGTATATCGTGTCCACAAAGCTGAACTGATGTCCAACTGCGCAATCATGAAGGAGAACCTTTGCTTAGGCAATCTAGAGATGAGGTGAGACCAGAGTCGCAATGAAGCAAAAGCAACCAGATAACCAAAACAAACTGTAGGTAAGGCCGAAACCCATTCTAGCTGAACGAGCCTAGATGTCATCAATACGCTTCCTTTAATGATCAGCTGTATCAGCATTACTCTGTACGTTTTTTCGGACACAATTTCCTGCCTGGAATGCTGCTCGTAGTTCAAGAGAACTTCGTATTATGGCTTCTATACTCTTAAAGCACATCATCATTTGTTAAGTAGAAGTAACAAACCCCGGCCGACTACGTGCTTGCCGTTTACGGTGGTGATTACGACAAACCCAGCCGCACGTGATAGAAGGTGTGTCACCACAGCTGCCAACCAAATGTTATTATCCCTTGCATAGATAGAGTCCATGCGAATGTGGCCCGTGTGCAGAGTTTCGGAACACCAACTTTTGTGAACACTAGTAGTAAACACCAAGTTTCAATCATCAAATTAACCATCACAATGGTCTGAAATCGTGAATCTAACGACATAGACTCGAAGGCTATTTAGCACAGCTCGGTGACTAAAGCCAAAGAATCTTCTATGCCTTTCCTTCCTGCCCTCAAGTCTTATTGTAAGAGGCCAGTAAGACTTCCGACCTGCTCGAAGGACAACCGCTTTGTGACCTCTTCTATTTAGAGACTAATCGCTGGTTCTTCTCTAGAGGAGAACCGGTTTCTTTTATGATCCTTCTGAGACACTAGTGAAACTTTCACCCCTTATCTGTCTGACCATGTCTCCTCAAGGACATTGGTGAAACCTTATCTGTCCGACTATATCTCATCTAATATGTACCTTTTGGGAGAGCCCGTTACACTTATATAGAAATGCTATTAAAACCACCCAAAAACTTGGATCCTAACACTTCACTGATTCGTCCACCCTACTCAATCGTAGGAATACATATAGAGGACGGAGCAAAAGTGGTTTCTCTCTTCCTTTTTGGGACTAGCGGCTTTCCCCCCATAGGGTGCCCATAAGGTTGCCGACCTTATGTGGGGTACCCACTAGTCCCAAAAAGGAAAGATAAATTCATTTTTGCACCGTCCTCCCAAGTCAACAACGCATTCAATTGAGCAGCAGAGTAAGGCCAACGCTAAGAGGCCCAGCACCTACCTGAAAACCCCAAAGCAGACACGATCGCTTCCGATATCCGGCGCCGTACCTTTCGTCGTCCCCAAAACGTCGTCCACGTTTCCCCACGACAGGTCAAATGAGGGGCAACGTCCGGATTCGCAGTCCGTAACGGGAAGGTATGCCGAGCCCGCACCGAATTGCCGATTAGGGAAACCGCGGATCTCATGTCCTGATCGGTTCGTGCAGCATGAAATATTCTAAACAATCGCAATCGAGTCACTTAACTCTCAGGACGTACAAAAAGACCTAGAATGCGCGCCACCTATCAACCTACATCTTTTAGACTGCACTTCCCTATAAAGCTCGCCCAGAAACCCCACAGTCGGTGCTACTAACCCTTCGCAGCACCTCCACCAATTTTGATATTCTCTACAGGCTGTCTTGACTTTCTCTCCAGACCACCAAGATGCCGCCGCAAATCCACCTCATCCGCCACGCACAGGGCTACCACAACCTCTGCGTGGCCAACCACTCCATGCCCGACCCAACCCTCACGCCATTAGGAGAGCAGCAATGTCGCGACCTAAGCCAATCCTTCCCGGCCCTTTCCTCCATCGACCTCATCGTCGCCTCGCCCATCAAGCGAACCCTCTACACGGCGCTCCTAACCTTCCGCCCGCTCCTCGAGCAGCACAAGAATCTAAAAATCATCGCGCTGCCCTGGCTGCAAGAAATCAGCGACCTGCCCTGCGACACGGGCTCGCCGCTCGCAGAGCTGCAGCGGGAGTTTAGCGACCAGCCCGTCGACCTCAGCCTCGTGACACCCGGCTGGCACGAGAAAACCGGCATCTACGCCCCGACGGCCGAGAACATCATGGCGCGGGCGCGGGCGGCGCGGAGGTTCCTGCTGGCGCGCGAGGAGCGCAGCATCGCCGTCGTCACGCACGGAGGCATGCTGCACTACCTGACTAAGGACTGGAGCGACCATGCCAAGTTCACCGGTAAATACCGCGCGGAATGGGGAGTGCCGCTAGAAGGCAACCGGCGCCCCCCCTCTCTTCCTCAGTCTCTTTCTGCTCGCTACTTTTGTTGCGCTGGATCGGCTGAGGGGTTGAGAGTTCGTGTGCGCGCTAACGAGGATGCTAGGGACCGGCTGGGCGAATTGCGAGTTCCGCTCGTACGCCTTTGATGATTCGACTCCGGAGAGCATTGATAATGCTACGTTGATTGAGACGCCTGAGAGTCGGCAGAGGCGGAAAGGCCGCGAGATCCCGCTCACCGAGGCTGAACAGACGAATCTGATGGAGGCGGCTCAGCGGACGTGGGAGGAGGCAGGCTTTTTGCAACGTGAAGGAGGTGAGGAGAAGTTGATCGGAGAAGTAGTGAAGGTAGAGGTGCAGAACGATTGTCCGGTCAAGGTGGCAGTTTAGGAGCAAGCTTGCGATGGTTGGATGGCGAAGATATGACTAGGCATAGAACTTACATCTGAGTGATGAAAGGTCAAGTTGAACGCCTGATTTTGAGTTGATTTTTAACTGAATTTCCAACAGGGCCGACGCGAGACTCGTATAGAGGTGTGACTAAGGATCACTACGTGTGTGCTTGAAAGCAAGCCAAGAAGTACTTTTACAGCAATCAACGTGAGGTGAAGCTTATCAGAAACTTTTCTGTCCTATGAACTCCATAGAGAGCCTCCAAAACTTGGGGCTGGTGGCTATTATAATGCTCCGCGCATCCCCAAAGGCAGGCAAGCTCGGCACTCTTTCAATGGAACTAGCCTCGTACTCTATGGCCACAAGTTCTTCACTGTTGGCTAGTTGGCTAGGTCTGCTCTCTACAGCGCCAGCTGAGCCGTTCTCTGTAGCTACCGTCTTGCTTTAACCCTGCTCCAATCTACTTCCACCTCTAAGGGCAATCTAGAATCGAAACCCTCTAGAGGACCATGACTGCAAATCACGGCCCCGGAGGCATAGAAACCATATCGTCGGCTCATCATGAGGCTGATGGGAGCTTCAAAGCCTGCTTTAAACTCTGGTCTGTGAACCGGATATCTGAAAAACGGCCTGATACCCAAACAGTTTGCGGTTTTATGATCGCCCATCATAATTTAGAGACTTAACTACAATACCAATTTTTGGAAACGAAAGAGCGCTTGCCGAACGTATACGTTATTCTAGACACTAACTACTTACAGTGCTATTGGCGTCGAAGCAAATAGAGACATGAGCGAATTGATAAAGTCATTGTTCGCTCGCCGTTCAAATGAGCAATCGCATCCTCCAACAGATAAGACGGGTACGAACTTTCCCTTGCTCAGTCATAACTCTAAGTTACTATCTCTATGAATGTTCAACTGATGACAGAATGGTTCCTTGAGCATGTCTTTCCGGCTGAACGCAAAATCTCCAGGCGTACCAAAAAGAAGAATATCCTGACTGTTGAGGAGTATAGCCTTTTCCAACGATACCATTGGATGTACTCCTTTTCTTCCAATTTGGAAACATGCTCGTCCAGCAGTCCACGGTCATGCTCTGGTCTTCTATTGCCGGGACCCGACCTGGTGTACTTCTGCCTCAGCTCAGCTCCTAGCAGCTCAGTCTACGAGAAGCGCCAAATCGGTGGAAGACATTGAGCTCTTCTACCTTCGAAATCCAGACGGGGTAGAGACGTGCTTTGTGCGATTATCAATTTTAGGAATTTAAAGGGAAGGGCGGAAGGTGCAGACGGGTAAGATTTTGCTTATGTATTATTCAACAGGACAAGGTTCTTTATGCATTGCGACTACCAGCTGACGTTCTGCCCCATCCTGCATATCGTCATTATGGCATTCCGTAATAACGCGTTCGAAAACGAGCGTTTAATGCCGGATCTTATCTGGAAGCTCCGCGTTTCCAAACGTTTAACTAGCTTACCTCTCAGGTGGAAGAAAGATAAACTGAAACTTCCAGTCCTCCAGCACATGAAGCAGACTCCGTACGGCGTTAAAGTGGATCCGACCCTACCGATGGCCTACGACTCGAGCAATTTGGCACTCAAACACACTAGAGAAGGTTTGGGGTATGAGGATCCGCTAGATCACTACAATTTTAGGCGCTGGGCTGCAAATGAGGTAAATCGTAGGTGTTCCTTCTCCTTTTTTCTTTACCATCTACCATTCGGGTGTCGAAGCGGAGCCTTCACGTTCCCGCTACCGCGATTTCTAACTCTAATACTAATGTTTTCCATGTCTCGCAGGCCATTTTGCCGAAGCTGGACGCCAGGGAGTGTGGTCTTTGAGAAACATTACCAGTCCGATTTCATCGGCAGTCTTCAGCATGTCGTCTTGCTCCAGCTATCGCAGGCGGCTTTATGCCGAGAGGCACGGAAAAGCAAGCGAGATCCTTTAGCACCGACCCACCTTAGCGATGAGCAACTAGAGGCTATTTACCGTATGCCTCGTGTTGCCGAGCTGAGGAAGGAGAGATTGGGATTAAGGGACGAGATATATTCATTAGCGGGTACGATCGAAGCAGCTTAGAACTAGTATCCGGAGCTTTATTGGAAGCACGACGAGGTCTGTAAGAAGCTGGAGAAAGTAAGGAGAACGCTCCGTCAGGAAGCCAAGGAGAAGATGAGGGAGGAGTACTACGATACCATGCCGACAATCGAAGTCGACAAGCAGATCGACCAACTTGTGGACAACCCAGATGCAGATTTGTCGGACAGTGAACATATGGATGAAGACCAGAATCCTCCGATTCCTGAATATGTGTCTCCGGAACGAGCCCGTATCGTGGAAGCGTTCTATGGTCCGGAGGCCGAGATATTGGAAGGAGATCTGGCTCCCGCGAGACGGATTCAAGTTATGAAGGATATGACGGCGCTTTGCAGGCTCCGGGAGCCTAACCGTTGGGGAAGGATAGTTAACTGGAACAAGGAGGATGATACTAATGATAAACTGAAGCATGAGGATTCACCCCTTAGCCCCGGCGTGGTCAAATGTCCGATTGATGTTTGCATCATCTGTCTAGGCCTTTGCATCCGTTCCGGCCGCCGCCCATGCAAGCTCCGGCGCAACGATTCTCTGAGGCGTTATCTGATAGACGTGCACTTCAAGCACATGACTAACGATGCCGCTATTCACTGTACCCTCCACTCTCAGACTGAGCGTGGCTTTACCGAGACGACAACCTTCCTACATCATGCAGCAACGGTTCATGATTACGATCCCAAAATGCGGCCATATCATCTTCAGCGACGTCGGCATCCCCGTTCTGCAGGTGTTTGGTCGATGAGGGAGCTGAAGATCAAGATGACAACAGATTCTTCATCGGATTCAACGACAGACTCGACGGCGGATTTGACAACGAATATCGCAATTTCAGGCACGCCTTAGTATATGCCTTACTGTATGTACCGAGACTGTCCCCCTGTTTAAGCCTCTTGGCGCGCAAACTACTGAGACGGCCCTTGAAGACCGATAAACGCTGCGGCTACGCCTGAATCACTACCACAAGGGGACGGGGCGGCTGGTCTACAGAATATTGGACTTGACGTTTCATTTTTAGGGTGGAATTTGTGAAGCATATATCTCCAGGTCATTTCTTAGAATTCATTTCATCCCCATACCGTAACCACAACCGCCTCGCTCTATAATTCTTGCATTTCTTACACTTAGAATCCGTTCCACTGATAGAAACGCTCTGTGCTTTCTATGTGTCAAACACTCATGTGGGGCCTCCCGTAGAATTTCCGGGCGTGGGTTTCCAAACTGGATCCGCGGAGCCCGAAATGGACCCCTAGCAGTGTCCCCAAACAAACTCCCATAAATGACCCAGAACGATGCCCCAACTTGTGAGTCCGAAAAGAGGCCTTGGCAACGACCCTAGTTATAGTATTGAGAACCCTTTTGTTTACCGCCAGCATTCAGGACATCTCAACTAACCTCTCTTTAAATCTCATTCCGTCGCCGTCCACGGGAAACATCCTTTCACTGCAGCTCCAAATAGCCCATGATGGCTTCACCCCAATCCAACAGAAAGGAACGAAACGGATAAAGGACGTAGGGGAAAGCTCAGCCTCATTGACAGAGCGGACAAGGTAGCCACGATCGGCGCGAACGTCCTGGTGATATTGGAAATAAATGGTAAATATTCTATCTACGATAGCTAGGCTGATGAGGAATGGGTTCCATCGAATGCAATCTTTGTATGTTGGAAATTGCCGCACGTTTATTTGGTAGAGATGCTGAGTGACAAAACAGGAGCGGTATTATCCACTTCCAGAGCGGTACGCCCAGGAAGGTATCCGGTAGCGAAGGGAGAAAATGAGAGAGAAACGGAAGACGAAGAACGAGCCTACAGATCCAACAACGCTGAACTGACTAACGAGGGGCCATAGGGATTCTTTGTATATGCAAGCCGGAAAGCAGCAGCTTAGAGTAGCGAAATGTTTCAGCGAAGCACATGAGGCAAGACGCGTGACTGCACGCTTAAAGCTATAACGCAGTATTCCGGCCTTACAGATGTTAACTGCCATGTGTGAGCGAAAACCGGGCTCTGATTTTCTGTAGAGCCTAGGTTGGAGGGAAGGAGCAGTGATGGCAATCAGTTAGTTACGATTATGTTGTATTATATAGGAACATAACCAACCTAATCGTAATCGCACCTGCTGATTATGTTACGTAGATATAACTATATAATCAACTGCGGAAATAGCGGAAATAAAAAGAGGGAGAGGCAGAGCTTTAGGGGAGGCTCTGTGTAAGCTCTGGGGCAAGTGTGTTATCTACACGTAATGACTCACGTGTAGATAACATCACGTGGAGACCCGTGCCTAAAAGACGTAATCAATAACATGCGGAACGTTGATCCCCCAACGTAAATTTTGACCCAAGTTTATAAGTAATAAGCCAATTAATTTTAGAGCTTTATTATATAGACTTTAATTAATATATATAGAGATAAGGTTTTCCAGGGGGAGACCCCTTAGGACCCCCCTATATAGAGCTTTTGCTTAATTTAGAAGTAGTAGTAAGATTAAGGCGCCTTGGTTACTGCTAGGTAAGGATCTACTACAGTAACCAAGGCGCCCTACTTAAGCTGGGCTTAAGGATTATATTGGTTACGAATCTAGTATATATTTGGACTGCAGAGCTTTAATATAGAGCCCTCTACGTAGGATCTGATATAGTGGGTATATATTTGCGTTCCTAAATATTGTTATATAATACAATTTTTAGGTAACGAAAACCGCCGTTAATATTGCTTAACTGATACCTACCGGAGGTTCCTCCGTCCTTCCTGTCTCCTCTCTTACCCGTCTCCTTATCTAATGCTATTTATATTGCTATATTGACCAATAGATCCCTTAGTAGAGACTAGGGAGGGGTATTAGAGCGCCTCTAGCTCTTATAAGGAAGAAGAAAGAAGAAGAGAGGAAGGTATAGAAGAGGGAGTATTTATAAACAGAAGGAGGCCTGCGAACGGGAGATTAGGCAACTATAATATAGATATTAACGTTGCTTAACTAATACCTACCGGACGCCCCTCCGTTCTTCCTGTCTTCTCTCTTACCTATCTCCTTATTAGATGCTATCTATATTACCACATTAACTAATAGATCCCTTAGTAGGGATTAGGGAGGAGTATTAGAGCACCTTTAGCTCTTATAAGGAAGAAGAAAAAAAGAGAGGAAGGTATAAAGGAGGGAGTATTTATAGATGGGAGGAGGCCTATAAATGGGAGATTAGGCAGCTATAATATAGACGTTAACGTTGCTTAGCTAATACCTACTAGACGCCCCTCCGTCCTTCCTATCTCCTCTTTTACCTATCTCCTTATTAGATGCTGTCTATATCACCACGTTAACTAATAGATCCCTTAGTGGAGACTAGGGAGAAGTATTAGAGCACCTCTAGCTCTTATAAGGAAGAAGAAAAGAAGAGAGGAAGGTATAGAGAAGGGAGTATTTATAGATAGGAGGAGGCCTTATAAGTACGTAATTTAGTAAGTACTAATAAGCATGAGATTCTCGTATAAGATGGGCTTGATTGCTTACTAAAATATAGGGTGTCTCTATTACTACAGTGGCTACTACAGTGGTAGAGACGCCTTAAATATTTAATATAACTAACTACTAAGGCTATTAATAAGTGAAAGGTAGGCTACCGATATAGTGCAAACGATATAGTTATTAATATTGTTTATAGCCTATTTTTGCTTCTAGTATACGCGTAGATCGTTCTTATATTTGGCGTAGAGCTAGTTATAGGCAGTGAGCTAATTTAGGTCTAGCTTTGCTATTAATATAGCCGTAGGTAGTATGTCCCTTAGTATAGGCCGACTTAGTAGTTCTAGCTTAAAAGATTGTCTTTCTTTTTAGATAGGTTAATATACTGCTATACCTTGTTAGTTTTGGCTGTGTCTTAAATAATAAAGAACTATTAAATCTAATCGGATGGCTTGTTAAGGATAAAGTTAATTTTTAATTTAGTAAAGGTCGTTATTTTTAGAATTTAATAGGTTAGGAAGGGTCTAGGTTAGGGTCCAACTAGCGTCTTAATAAAACCTTATTTAGACGTTCCGAACTTTTAATTTAATTCATTAGTTTATTCG
>Ga0307515_10005901_pt1 | contig 24708 bp, 7 predicted proteins | sample 17_EM_MG_FD_194513 | JGI IMG/M metagenome (GOLD analysis project Ga0307515, IMG submission 194513) | Populus trichocarpa ectomycorrhiza microbial communities from riparian zone in the Pacific Northwest, United States - 17_EM | ecosystem: Host-associated > Plants > Roots > Unclassified | place... | reverse complement strand
GTATATTGTCCGCGAAGTCCTCTGGTATGTATCAGGTTTGGGCCGACAGCCAAGACGAGCTGACTTATAACCCGCGCCGTGCCATTAGGCGGTAAATGCATGTTGTCCGCGAAGTCCTCTGGAACGAATCCTACCTCTAGCTACTACTACGCTGCGATAACCACCCCGATTAATACTGAGCTATATAAGGAGAGACGAAATCGATTAGGAAGGACCTAACGCTTGCACCGTACTGCTACCCCAACCCACACCGACCGAACGATCGCCGATATGCCTGCGATCGAACCAGACAACCGTCGCGCCGATATACCTGCGACACGACTCTCCGACTTGTCTATAAACGCCCTACAGACACCCGTCAAGTTCTCATTAATAACCACCGTACCTAATCGACCCGAACCTTACTATCGACCTAGGTAGTCCCTCGATCTTACGGCCGAACACATCTGTAACACAATCCTATATATAAGGGTACTAGGAGCCCAGGGGAGAATTTAAGTAATTTATGGCACTCTTAATTAGGAGAACAGATTAGGAGATTCATTCCGATTCATGGCACTCTCCAATAGCTCTGCAGATGAGCCTGTTTATTTATATAACCTCTTACGAACTATCAACACGTTTCTCTTAATAGCCATTCATACGACCTTCTACGAACGAGACAGCCTACTCTTGCCAGTCGTCGACAAGAATCAAAATATCGACACGTACCTTCTTGATACCTCTTTTAATACCTAAATCTAACAACAATAGCGCCGATACGCCTGCTATTGCGACTTCAACAACGACCGTACAAGTTCGTTAACGATTAACTGCCTCCCTTATTGATTCGATCGTCTTCTTCGCCCGCGGTGATCCTTTTTAACTAACACTAAGTTACGCATACTAAGGAACGACCACAGTTGATACTGAGTTATACAAGCTTTACCTTAGGCATTTATACACTTCGACAACGAGGTTAATACTAAACTGTGTAAGCTTTGATAACGAAATCAATTTTAGACGAACTGGATAATAATCATGCCGTTACGCCTACGATACGCCTGCAATTTGAATACGGCCCAAACGTAATTCAAATGCAAACCAACCAACCGATCGCGCCGATATGCCTGCGACCCATCGACCGACCGATAGACGAGCTCTGCATTCGACCACTATCGTCACCCAACGCTTACACCATACTGCTACCCGAATTGATAAGACCTTGCGCTGATATACCTGCGAGTAGACAAGACCTCGTGCCGATACGCCTACAACCCACAAGACAAGACACCGTGCCAATACGCCTACGGAAGGACACCCCTTTTCGACTAAGACTAAGCTATGTATACTGCGAGGAACGACTTCAACTGAGACTAGTGCCGCAATGGGCGAAGTTAATTAGGACGAACTAGACAACGATAGCGCCGATACGCCTGCTATTACAATAGACCCTTGCTACTCTACCTACAGCTAAACGAACAGACCCTTGCTGCTCTGCCTGCAGCTAATCCCGATTCAACCATCGCTGCTCTACCTACAGCCAACCGACTTCTACTGCCCTACTTATAGTAACAACTGTATACAAGGAGGACCTTTGCCCCTTATACAACCCTGCCGCTTACACTATACTACTACCCCCAAATAGACAACGGCTGTGCCGATACGCCTACAGTCTAATCAATTGAATAATCGCGCTAATCTGCCTGCGATCTACCAATCAAATGATCGCGCTAATACGCCCGCGATCTACGAACGAGACAACGATTGTGCTAATATGCCTACGATCTTAATTACCGTCGCGCCAATACACCTGCAATCAATCGACCAACAATTATGCCGATACGCCTACGATCTGCCTGCGATTCAAATGCGACCCAAACGCAATTCAAATGCAAACCTGACCAATGATAGCGCCAATACGCCTACTATCTACCATCTGACGCTAGCATCGTACTACCACTTAACCTCTGCTGCTTCGCCTATAGCTGAATTAATACCTTACTGCTCTGCCTGCAGCACCACAAACGACTTCTACTGCTTCGCTTGTAGTATCAACTATATACAAGGGAGAGCTTTACTCCCTAGAATACGGCCCGTCGCTAACACCGTACTGCTACAATCCCGATAAGTTACCGCGCCGATACGCCTGCGAACCACCACTGATAAGACACCGTGCCGATACGCCTACGGCCCGAACACAACTAGGTAGAGCTTTACTCCCTAGAATACGACCCCGTTACTAGCACCGTACTGCTACCAAACGGACAAGAGCTCGTGCCGATATGCATGCGAGCTACAACCCCCTAACCCTCCCACCCTTATTAAAACTTTTTCACCTACCTTTTTATAAGAGGGGGATTAGGGGGGCTTTTTTATGGCTCAGGGCGCGCCATAACAAAAGGGGGGAGAGTAGAGCTAGGAGGTACCGGAGTTCTAGAGGAGGAACAATGACCAATGGAGGGCTCCTAGCGATATACCTCTTGCAGCAGCAGGAGCTGCAGGACGGCTGCCTGCCCTACATCAACTGGGTATAGCGATATACCCCCGTAGGAGCTGTAGGACGGCTGCCTGCCCCACGTCAACTAGGTATAGCGATATACCCCCGCAGTAGCAGGAGCTGTAGGACTGCTGCAAGTCCTACATTAACCGGCATCGCGATCGAGCGCCAGATGCTAGATTTTTTTTTTCTTTCTCTTTCTTTTCTATAAGGGGATAAAGCCTGAGGGCAGGCTTTTTTTGGAAGGGGGGGTAATGTGACGGCGCTGGGGCACCGCCCCTGCGACGTCTACATGCAGCCTAGTCAGGGGCTCGCTTAGAGACTTGGCTCGTGTATATAGACCTGTCCTTTCCTCAACCTCCTTCTGCTCCTTAGCTTAGTATCTTCGTAATACAGCATTCTACAAGCTTCGGTTCAGAGGCATTTGTACGAGCCGTAACAAATATATAACTACACTATGGTAACTAAGACGCCTCTATATATAATTACATTATAGTAACCAAAACGCCTTAATATATAACTGCACTATAGTGACCGAAACATCTTAATATAGGACTGTACTGTATTAACCAAGACGCCTTAATATAGGACTATACTACAGCAACTAAGACGCCTTAATGTAGGAATAGAGCCCGTTTAGGTGTTGTAAATTTAGAGTAATATTACGCGACCGTCCAGAAGTACCGATCTAACACAAATTATGTACCTTTTCGCCCAAAATCGTGTGCGAAAGTACTCGGGGGCGGTCGCTGCGCGACCTCGTGCGGGGTTCGGGGGCGTTATCAGCAGGGGTGGCCCTAACCTCGTATTAACCCGGGTCGTAACCGCGCCAAATGACCCCCCTAGATATGTGATAGATATAGAGGCCAATAGCAAAGTTTCCACGGTATTGTTATAAGAAAGAGGCTTTAAGCTAGTTTTATTATATAGGCGTAAAAGATAATAAAGGACGCCTAACAATTCCCTTCTCGTAAAATTAAACCTTAAAAGGTATAAGCAATCTAATAAGTAGGAATAGAAAATTTATCACTAACTTACAAGGGATCTATTATTAGACTGTATAGAAAGATGTAATAATAAAGCGTAAAAGCTTAGTAAATCTAATAACCCTTAAACTGCTTAAACGAAATATAAGCTAATTCTTATTAGCAGATATAAACTAATTCTTATACACTAATTATAGAAAGCGAAATAAGGCTTCTAATACTCTATCTCAGAGTAATTGCGTCTAAAAGGTTAATTAAGTCTTAACTAAGGCCTATATTATATAGCTTTACTTTATATATCTCACTATACTTATTAATTCGTCGTTAGGGACATATTGCATAATTAAGTAAGACTTTTAGAATGTAGCTACCTATAGCATAAAACAACGGTGTAATAGGTATTTCTAGTATAGTATAGGTTACTACTTCTAGCCGACTTATATCTACGCAATCCCGTCTAAGGTTAGTCTTACTATATAATACCCTTAAAGTATTTAACCGGGTTAAGGATGCGCCTATTTATAATATTATTTATAACTTTAATTAATTAGTATTCCCCTTACCTAAAGGCAAAGACGGCTATTCGTTTTAGAAGGAGCCTAGGCCTATAATATAGACAAAAGATATAGATATATTAGAGCCCTTCGTAGCAGGGCTAACTTTATATATATATTTAATTGATTTAGAAACAATAGCAGGATTATATCTAAGAGTGATATATATTTCATTAATCCTAGTAACTATTAGCCCCGCTTTCTATTAAGGGATAAAGTAAATATAAAAGCGTATTAGCTGTATAGACTATATGGACCATATGCGTAATAAGGCCTAGGATAGTATATTTAGGCCTAAAACAATCGCTAAAGTTATACTTTATATACTCATCCTTAATAAGCTTATTAAGAATGTTCTAAAGACCTTTATTATTAATACTTAAAATATAAGTAGGGGACAGCGCATCTAAGTAAAAGTTAGGCTTATACCATAATAAAAGGAACTTAGGAATACATACTAATAAAAAAAAGCTCTATAGCCCGAAAAATGGTCCAGCCCCTATTAATAAGTTTATAGATAATACCGTTTACCCTAAAGGCTTAGCTACGTAGTTTCCTACAGTTTATCTCTTAAAAATTGGTAATATATTGCGTTATCCGGTCGATAGTGCTATATAGTACCCCCCTTTTCTTAAGGACTCCATAATATAAGAGAAGGAGAAAAACTTAAAAGTAGAAAAATAATTTCTAAAGTTCCTTATTTTTAAGGGAAGAGTCCGTAAGTAAAGCGAGCTTTACTCCTATAATAATAAATTTATCCTCTAATCCTAAAATTTCCTAACTAGATTCTTCCTTAATGTTAACTCCGCTATAGTTAGCGAGAGATTAGATAACCTCTTCGTATTTCTTTACGGTGCGCATAATCTTAACCTATCTATTGCGCCATTTACTTACCTTAGGAAGATTGCGTAAAAATAAATCTTTAGCCTTATCCCTTTTTTTAGGTAATAGCTTTAATAGCTATACTAGCTTTAGTGGCTGTGCTGGCTCTAATAACTATACTAGCCCTAGTAGCTGTAACGCCTCTAATAGCTATTAGAGTTAAGACGGCTCTATTAAATATAATAACCCTAATAATTTAGAAGCCTACGGCTTATAAAGTATCTTTCTCCTCTTTAAAGCGGGTTTATTAAATGGATTTGCGTAGGAAATTATAATAGGTTATAACTCTTACTATTACTTACTAAAGCTAGGATAAATATAATAGTGCCGTAATAAACTATTAAGATAGCTTCTCGAAATAATTATAAAGTTATTATTTACTATTATCTTTAGGGGATAGGCAGTAAGTGCAGATTTTTAGAAGACTAAGACTTAAGTTTAAAAAGGTCCCGCTTATAGCGGCTAATGCTATTTTACTTAGTATCTCTCTTAAAATAAAGATAGGAAATAGCTAATATTCTTACCGTCGCTAAAAGGATAGTTTGCTATAATAGAGCCATGGCTAATTTATTAATTGCCTTATATATCTAAAACCTCAGAGCTATAGTAGTAGGAGGATTTAAATAAGCCATTAGAGAATATATATTTTTATCTTTTACCCTTATCGTTACGCCTTACGCCCTACTTTACTATTACTCCTTTCCACTTCATTACCTCGTTTGCCTTACCATTACCCCTACTCTTATTACCCTTAGCCTAGCTATATTTATATTCTCTAGAATAAATTACCTACCTCTTATACCTCCTTCCAGTCCTACATATACCGCTCTAAATCCTATTAGAAAGGTATAACCTATAGCAGTTTTAACCTTACCTTATCTAACTATTATATCTATTACAGGAAATTGCTTAAATTAAAGCATTAGGCTACTATATCTAGGTATAAGCTTTAGTATATAAGCGTCTTATAGTGACACTAGAGTATATATAGTCCAGCTACTATTTCAAAAACTATATATAGGAAGAGTTTATAATTCTCTAGGGCGCGGAATATATGCTAAATAGACTGGATTAGGGGCTCCTTAGAGCTATTAAAGCAGTACATGCAATGCGGAAGAAGATAGCATAGGATTATATTTTTCCTAGCCCTAATATACTCCTTTGCTACTTTATAAAACCTAAGGACCTACCTTCCTTATAAGCCGCCCAACGCTTACTTAAATTTTATTTTTAACTGTTATTATTTCTAGCGGCGTTAGCTAAAAGAAAACCAAATAATATAGTATTGTATGTTAGTTTTTCAAGAGTAGATATAGATATATTCTTTAATTAGATAACCCACCAACTATTAGCCAGCTATTAGCGCTATTTTAGCTTCTACGGTAGCGGTCTAGGCACAGTAACATTACTTACACCTATCCCTAAGCAGAAGATTAAGATATTTCATTCTAGTGCTAACTTATCCTCTACCTTTTATTAGGCACTAAATTACATTCTAGGACTAAGAATTATCTATTTAAGCAGTTAGTAGTAAGAATTTACTTTTAATCCGGATTATAGAGTTACGTCACTAGTGCCTTATTTATCCTAATACTAACTCTTAACAGTTTACCTACCTATAGGATTAAGCTATATATATATAAGTTCAATCCGGGAAGCTTCTAGCTAAAGCGCCTATATTATTATAGTGCCGACTAAAGGTATAGGCCGTATTTAGTATAGTCCGATCTTTATTTACCGCATAAATAGTCATTTTAAGACCTCTTACTCGATTTTATCCATTAGAATATTATTACCTCCTTCCACCAAAATATTATATAGATAAAATCTTCTATATCCCTATATCTTATTCCAAACCATAAAACAATTTAAGACGTTTAATTATATTTATCTCTTCCTTTTAACCGTTTCCTTTCTTTTCTATACCATCCAGTCTTTAAGGTTGTAGTTATTATCAATTATATAGAAGAAGCAGCCCGCTTATATATTGTGGATAGTAATAGGAATTATAGCCAGCTATATAAGAGTTTAAATTTTATAACTACTAGCAGATTTTAATAGTACTGCCAGGTTATAGAAGGTATTCTCTATACTATATCCTAGTAAATTACTATATATATATATATATATAAACCTGCTCTATATAGAATATAACTCTATATTAATCGGACATTTAGACCTTTCTAGAAGTTTTAATACTTATATAGAGTAGCATTTGGATGCTTTTATATCTTAAAATAGTTTAGTTACCTTAGAAAAGGAATTGTTATTTTTATTTTTTCCTAACCTCCTATACCCTTAAAGCCACCCAATTAATCCTCCTCGCTATTAATTAATCAACGATTAATGTCTATAGAGTTTTGCGTCTTATAATACCAATTCTACGGATATTTCTATTAACTGGGCTTTCTATCCTATATAGAATACCTTAGCTTACTAAGGCTAAGCCGCTACTTGTAGAATAGGCTTAAGTTAGTAATACTAAAAGCTAAGGGGATTATATAGAGGATCTCTTAGTAATTATACCTTACCTACGGCCAAAGGGCCCAGAAATATGGTTTTTAATTTATATAGTGGGTATTATATAAGTCTTAAATAGGCCACTAGTGATTTTACTATTAATATTAGTGGGTGCACTTCTAACTGCTCTTAAGCCTTTTAGTATATATATTTATGCCGTTTTTTAATAGTATTTACTAACCAGTTTCTAAAGGTCCCTTACCTATTTAAGAACTTTAGTTCTATATAGGGTCGCTACTTTACTTTCTTATAACACTGCCTATACCACTAGTAAAAGCGTAGGTTACGACATCTTTAAAGCGCAATATTAAAGAGGGAGCCCTTAAACACATTATAAAACTATTAATAGACTTCTATAATGATAAAAGCTCTATAGAAGTTATAGAGGTTATAAACCTAGGAGAATAGTTTATTAATTTTGTGGATTACCTATTATTTAACATAATGCCTTCTATAATTAATATCATTACCATTATAGTCTATCTATCGCACTTTATTAATAGATATATTAGACTTATTATAATAGCCGTAGTCGTCTTATAAATCTAGGCTGAACTCGCTAAGAATCCTAAGCTTTTTTGGATATATTAAGATTATACTATAATATAATATAGGGAAAGCTAGATTAAATACAAAGCAATAAAACATTAGAAGCTAGTAATTTTAGCCAACTATTAAGATTATAAGAACCGCTAACTTTCCTCTATATTATCGGATTTTATTATACTAATACGGCGAATATCTTAGCTGCGCTTATTTGCTAATTTGGCGGCGTATATAATGAAAACAATCGGCCTAGTAATTGTAGTATAGCTTTTAGCTCTTTATATTACAAAGGGTCTCGCACCTTTAGGCAGCTTATTTATTTTAATTTAATCCTAGCTAAGCATATTTAAATTTATAAACTTTAATATAAGATTATATAATATTCTTATAGATTGCCTTAGTTTAGGAGAGCGCTTTTTTAAACTTCTTTAAGCCAGGCCATCTATTATTAATAAAGAAGGAGTAATAAGCCTTAAGGTTACCGCTAGGCATATTAAATTTACCAACATCTTATTTTCCTACGCGGATAGTGACCAGCTAATAGTAAATAAGATTAGTTTTATAGTTAAGGGCGGAAAGACTATTGCGCTTATTAGACAAAGCGGAAGCGGCAAGTCTATAGTCTTTAAGCTCTTATAACGGTTTATTAACCCTAATAAAGGGGATATTAAAATTAATAGCCAGAATACCTATAATATTACGTTAAGTAGCCTACAGGATAATATTGCAATTATCCCCTAAAGCCTTAACTTACCAAATAAGTTAATTAAGGAAATTATTGTGTATAGGCTTAACGCTAAGGCTAATAAGATTAAGGAAGCCTATAAAGCCGCTTATATATATAACCGGATAATAGGTCTTAAAACCTAATACAACACTAATATTAGGGAAGAAGGTATTAAACTATTGGGTAGTAAGCGTTAACGCATTACTATCGCGAGGGCTATTCTTAAAAATCTAAAGATTCTGCTTCTTAATAAGCCTTATTTACTATAGATAATCTAATAGAGGTACTAATTTATAAATCACTTAAAAGTTAAGCAAAATGCTAAATAACTTTAATTATTGCTTATCGCCAATAATATTATTATCTTAGAAAAAGGAGAGATAACGGAAAGGGGAAGCTATACTAAGTTACTTAGTTAACGTGGGCTATACCACATAATGTAAACTAGCGGTAAAAAGTAACGGACGGAGGCGGGGATAGGAGCTGAATAAAATAGAAAGCTAGCATATATACCTTATAGATAGTAACAATTTTATATTAGTAGGCTAGTGGCACGAGCGCGCTAAACTTATAGTATATACTAAGACTTCTATTTCCTACCTTGCCTACTATATAAATTCTAGGCTTTTAGCTTTTTATATTTAGTAAAGAATTTTTTAGTATAGAAAAGGTCTTAACGCAACTTAGCTATATTAAAGACATACTTATTAGGCGGGGGAAAGATCCTATATATATAACCAAATTAAAAAAAAGCCTAATAAAACCTCTACGCAACTTAAGCATTAAAGAAAACTTTAAAGAAAAGCCTAATCTTAATTCTAGATCCGCTGAGGAAGTAATAAATAACGCGAGTTTTAAATCCGCTAAAGATAAATTAAATAATAGAGTAGAGGAATAGTTATAGGAATTTATAGAGGAATAGGAACGGGAATGCGTAGAGGAATAGGAATACGTAGAGGAACGGGCATAGGAATACGTATAGGTACCCTTTATAATAGTATTACATAGTCTAATAGCAAGTATAGTATAAATATAACTATTACGCAAAGAGGGAGAACTATTACTGTTATTAATATCTAAATTACGCAATATGCCAACCTATTTAGAATCTAAGAGGAATAAAATAGGATCCGCTTCGACCGCTAATATTACTATTAGGTACTAACCTTAAAGGCATTACCCTATTAGGTACTAACCTTAAAGGTACTACCTTATAACTCACTACCCTGTTTCTTACTATCGTATATCTTACTACCTAATTCTATTACCTATTTATTACCTATTACTAACTAAGTGGCAATATCGACCTAGTAGCAATTAAGTAACAGTTAAAAATTGTCGTTAGCCTTTTACCACCTATCTAGTATATATAGTAAGGCTTTAGAGCCTCTTATAATAAGACAAAGTTCTTATAAGTAACTTATCCGTCTAATAAACTATAAGCATTTTTAGTGTTCCCTATTCTATTATAGCATAAAACGGTAAGCGTAATTATATTAAGGATTCTTAATTAATTCTAGAATTTTAATCCAAATATATAAAGCGCTTTATATTGTTTATATAAGAGGCTTTAGGGCTAAGCTAGGATATTATATAAGGCATTATATAAGGCGTTATTAAACTAGTAGCTACGCCTAGGATCTTAGCTAAGATAGAATATAACTTTAGCCGTACTCCTTACTATTAATCTTTATACCCCGCACTGCTTATTATTCTTCTTTATACCTAAGCTATTTTGGCTGCATATAAGATAAATAAAACGTACTATAATATAAGTCTGCCTACTATATTCTCACGCCGTAATAATTAATAGATTAGTATAAATACGGAGATAGGTTAAATCTATATTAGAGCAATTATATCCGTAATATATCTATAGAAATAGCGTTAGTATAACCAGCACCAGCACAACCAGCGCTAGCACAACCGGCGCCAGTATAATTAGCACTAGCACAATCAGCACTAGCATAATTAACACTAGCACAATTAATACTAGCTTAATTAGCACCCGTACAAACTTAGTCCTATATAAGAAATTTTACACTAGATATAGTCTTTTCTAATAAAGAAGATAGTATTAGTATAAAAGCGCGGATTAACCTATAAATGATTGTTATATATGCGGCCATACTATATACGTATATTATTTAAACATAGGGAATAGAGAATAGTATTATATAAGTTTAGCCATTCTAATTACTAAGCTTATCCTAATTATAGAGCCAGTGTAATTACGGAGATAGTCCATATATAGAGATAAAAGAAAAATATCTAAATTGCAAATATAAAGCCTATATAACTTATAAGGGGGGAATAAAACGGAATATAATATAGGATATAATAAGTTGGACCTATATAAGCGTACCTACTTATAGTTTTATAGCACTACTAATAGCGGGACAGTATAAATGTTGAAACGTATAAAGTCCTTCTATTGGGTTTTGTAAGTGTTAATATAATTAATATTCCTAGTGCTATCTCTAGCGAGGTTAAAGGATACTTTTAGTTAATAATAGAAGGTTTTAGCTAGGCGGGTATTATGATAAATAATATAAGCTAGCTAATAGGTAGAGACACAGAATTAAATAAGTAATCTCTTTTATTTAAGGTGGCTCTAAGAGCCCTAATATACATAAGGAAATAACCCTAGTTTAACCTTTAGTATCCATAGTCGTTTAGAGTTTAACGCCTTAGCGGTAAAGCTACCTCTAGAGCTAATAGAAGGAATTACTTTAAGTACTAAGATATTTTTATTGCTAAAGCCCTAAAAACGTGACCTAAGCAGAAATCCCTATAATAGAACTATTCTTAAGTCCGTAAATAGCATAGCGAAAGATTTATATTAATACTAACTGCGGCCACCTCTAATGCTTGGAATTTACCGCTAAAGTAAGCCATTATATGCTGTTTTCGCATCTCCATATATATTTATGGTAAGTTTATATCCCCAAGTGGCCGCACATCTTATAGCGGCCCTATTTAGCGACCCTAAATTAGGCCTTAACCTTTACTAACCTTTACTACCTACGGCATAGCGGGAACCTAGTATATAAGTATAAAACCTGTTACAGTAAGTAGCGTCTTCTTATATTTAAGGTTTAATATCCCTTTTTATAGGCTTATTAATATCTTTACTCCTCTATTTCTACTATCACTTACTTATTTAACTTATTACTAAGACTCTTACCTTTAGCTGCTAGAAACAACCTATACAGTAAAGCTTTTACTATAATACTATAGTAGGCAAGAGAGTACTAAAACTGCGCTAAGCTGCAAAAGTAGGTTAATATTATGGCTTAGAATGTAAAAGCCTTTTAGGAAATATAAAGTATTATATAACGAGAGAACGAGCAACTCTAGGCCTTATTAGCAATTAATAGCGTCTTTAAGGACCAGATAAAGACCTTTTATTCACAATATCTATACTAGTCCGATAAAGAGATATTAATAATTATTCTAAAGACAGAGATAAATTATAGGCACTTTCTTACAACGCATCCGGAGTCTTAATTATCTATATAGTAATACACCTCAACAACTTCCAACAATTATTGTAGTAATACTACTTTAAGCTTTATAAAGGCCGAGCAGGTTACCTAAAATTAGACTTTATTAGGCACATAGTTCTAGAATATAGGAGAGTAATTTTAGTTAAACTAGCTCGCCCTACTAACGGCTACTAGGACTACTTATAATAGAGAAACTTTAATTTATACTGAACCTACTCTAAAAGGTCCCAAAGTTAAACATTAATTACTATATTCTAATTGCCAGGTTATAAAGACGAAATGCGACAGGAACTCTCTATGTGGTCGCTATTAGATATATAGTAAAGAGTGTAACTATAAGCGGCTATACATTTAACGTAACACTATAGTACCTTTTAAGCAGCGATTGGAAACAAGGGCCTATTAGGCGCTAAGCAGTATCCAAATGTCTATATATTTTTATTTTAGGCACTGCCGCCTTTTTAGCTTAGGGGTCTATTTCTAGTAATTTTTACTTAGCGGAAAGATAAAGGGCGGGGGTTAGTAAAGGCGAGTTTGGCATTAATAAGGCGATAAAGCGCTAGCTATAGAAAGCGATAGTATAGCTAAGCTAGGGATTCTTATTAGCTTAGGACTTTGTAATTAGGATAGCTTAATTAGGGTTTATTAATTATAATCTTTTCTATTTCTTTCTTTTTTAGTAATAGTAAAGAAGGAGGAGCGCTTTATCCTTACTTTTTTAAGAAACGATACCTGTTATATGCATAAGCACATATACAGACTTATAAGTTAGGTATACTATAGTAGCTACACAAACGGTTTTGCACAATATTTGCCATTAGTTATATCTAAAATATCCTAAACTACAATATCAAAAAATATTAATTTAATTTTATAGCTATAGGCTTAGGACTAGAATACCTGGAAGCGCTCTTCTTTAGAAAATAATATGCGTTAAGGTAATCTAGTTACCTTATCCACCCTCCCCCGTTTTTCTTTAAGCCCTATATCCCTAACCGCATCTTAAACTACATCCTAAAGCCTATACTTTTATTAACGGCGTATAATTAGAAACAGGACCAGTGCTATTAAAATAATAGTAATAATTATAGTAATCCCCGCGACAACTGTACCGCTTATACTACTAGGACTTTTCTTGCCTATATTTACTATATCAGCTTATATCGCTAACTTTATTATAGGGTTACTTACTAAGATAAGAGCTTTTAAAGTCTTATAGAGTTTTTTTAAGGCGCAGTATAGCCTTTATAAGTTTTTATAAGAAAGATTAAGGTTACGGTTAGTGTAATATGTATTGCGATCCCTAGCAGCCGGCAATTACACCTTTTAACTATACGCCGTCCCTAATAGACCGTTAAAGTTAAAACTTAAAATCAGAAAATTATTTTAATATTTCCATTTAATCTTTTTAATTTCCTATTTTATGATTTAAGTTTTATATTTCTTATTTATAATTTCTTCCCGTTTCTTACTTCCTATTTCTTACTTCCTATTTCCTATTTCCCGTTTCCTATTTTATATTTCTAAGATTAGTAATACTAAATATCTTTAATAAGAAACTAGAATAAATCGCTACTAAAAACATTATTTTATAGCATTTAAGAATATAAAATTATATTCTTTTACCTTTACACCAGAAACAAAACGCAAAAATATTCTATCTTTAAGTTTCTCCTTTAATCTATCTTCTCTGTCTCTTACGCTAGTGTTTTACTTATACTTAGGTAGAGCGGATATTAATTTTAGATAATTATAGCGTCCTAGAAGGATCTCCTGGTTTCCCTTAAGGAAATGGTAAACTATACTACACGCTAGAAGCATTAGCCTTACTAATACTAATATTAAGTTCTCCGTACCTTGCCTTTCTTTATTAGCAATAGAGACGCCTATATAGCCTATCTCCTACCTCCTAATAGCTGTAATAGTAATGCTTTCTTACCTACAGACCCTATATATAAATAAACTCAGATAAATTACAACCAAATATTGGGGAGTCCTATGTTATCTACACTAATAGGAGATACTATACTACTAATATATTAAGAAAATGGCCACGTTACCCTACTAAATTAAACCCCAGGTAAGGCCTCCTTTAGAGAAGTTTCTGTTTATAGAATAGCAGTTCCTTTTCCTTCTAACTTACTACTAGCAATTTATTAGGTGTAGAATAGTAATGGAACTAGGGGGGATAGTTATAGGCGCCTTCTTATATAAGCACCTTTTGATAATAGCAGCTGCTATTAGATAAACAGCAGTCCTAAATCTCTTTACTGTTAAAACCTACCGTAGCGACAATATAAGGACTTTAAGGGTAATAGTTTATGGTGTAGCACCTAAGTTAAGCTACCCTAGGACCTTGTTTATGGTAGTGTATATACACTATACTAGGTTTAGAATTAGCCTATATCGCTAAATCCACTAGTTTTGCCAAATAGAAAGCAGGAGATATATATAACTTACGTAGATGTTTAGATAATATAATGCGTCTTAGATGCTAGTTTATTTATAATAGCTGCTAAAAGTATAAGGAGGAATTAAAATTAAATACGCTAACAGATTGTCACCGTTTTATTTAAGCATTTATTATATATTTACTGCGTTAACTTTAAAATCCAGTTATTTAGAAATTGTTTTAAATCTGCATCCTAAGCTATAGGTTAAACATTTATTTATAAATTTTATTTAAAATATAAGCAGTACTTTTAGGAGTTAGATCCTTTTAAATCTCCTTTAAAATACACGCTTTATTATTAATTAATATCCATTAAGAGTGACAGCTAGTAATACTTAAGCTAATATTTAAAACAGTTAAGGCTGTTAATCTAATTTGTTAAACGGTTAGATTAAGAATAAGAACTCTGCTGCATTAAACGTAGCTCTAAAGCCTCTATATATACACTAAGAAGTTATTATTAGCTTTATATAATCTACGACGTATTTAGTTAATTAGTTAGAGCTTTATACGTCAGTCGTTTAATTAAGGACTAATATAACGTCTAAAGTTTTGTAGGTTAACACCCCCTAGCTATATAGAGCCTTCCGAGCTGTAAAAAGGTACAAAAAGTCGCGATATTAATTTGGTGTTAAGTTAAATATACCCCTAAGAGCTCTTAATTAAACGTCCCTTAAATTTAATCCTTTTCTTAATATTAACTAGATTTAATTTGCGAACGAACGCCTTATTCTTTTAATACGGTAAAGCCTTTATTAAATCGTGCGCAGCTATACTAAATATAGGCGTCTAATTGACCTTAATTCTTCCTGTTGATCGTAAAATTAAGAGATAAAAAATTAACAACTTTATCTATTAAACGTGGCTCTAGGGCCTCTATATATATATAAGGAAGGTATAAGGAACAGAAACAGGTAGTGAGTTATAGGTAGTAAGTAGTAGGGTAGTAGGTTATAGGGTAGTAGATAATAAAGATAGTAGTAAGACGGTAGTAAGCAAACCCAATTTAGGTTAACACTTCCTTTTTTAAGCTTTTCATTAGCTCTTCCTTAAGGGCCCTCGGCTTAAGCTTGTGATATTTAAGGGTTAACTAATTGCTGTACTAACCGCAATAGGCGTACGTCTATCGATCGCCATAGTATAGTAAGTTGTTCTTATTGTCCTAAAAGACTCTATATTTATTAAACTTTTAAAGATAAACTAGGCTTGTATAAAAGTTTAGTATATACGCTATATTTTTAAACTAAATTCTCCTAGTTCCGTTTAGTATTTAAATTGTAATCTTAGCAGTTTTAAAGTCCTTAATTAAATCTAGGCCCGTTCCGGCGTATATAAAGTTATTACTTAGCCGGAGCTCGTTAACAAATCTTAATTAATTATTAATGGCGTATATAGTGGTTCCAGAATTAAGGATATTATTATTATAGAGTAGATAACTAGGGAGTGTTCTAGTATCTCCCTCTTTTATTATAAAATCGTACTCTAATATAAGGTTAGTTTGTAACTAGTAAAAATATAAAAAAGTCTAACCGTCTGCTCTTATTAACTTTAGTATTAAAGGATACTCTAATAGAGCTAATCCGAGGCTTATAAGGGCTCTTAAAGTATTATCCTTTTTCTTCCACTCCTATTCTATAGTAATTCGCTCTATTACTTATTCTAGTCTTTCTATAGCAAGTTTCGTATATTTAACAACTTTATTATTTTCGTTAAGCTTTATCTTAATTATTTTAAGTTTACGCTAAGTTTGTAGCTAAAAGTCCTAAAACTATAACTTAGTTCTTAACTGCTTATCTTATAAAGATATTATAACGGCGCTAGGGCACTGCCCCTACGACGTCTACATACAGCCTAGTTAGGGGCTCACTTAGAGACTTAGCTTATATATATAGACCTAGCCTTTCCTCAACCTTCTTCTGCTCCTTAGCTTAGTATCTTTATAATATAGCATTCTACAAGCTTCGGTTCAGAGGCATTTGTACAAGCCGTTATATTATACTAAGCTCACCCACCCCAGGGGGGACTTCATTCGTTTTAAAGCTCCCTCTTTACCTCGCCTAGGAAGGCCTAGATAATCTCCTACCCCCATTCCGCGTGTTCTAAGAGGACACGCGTTAAACACCCCTAGCTGCGCGTCGTTGACGCGTTAAGTCGCTATCATTAATACTAGGAGCCGGTATTTAAGCAGCTAGAAGGTCTCCTATAAATAAGGACAACTACCTAAAAAGGTAATAATATCTCACCACCCCTCCAACCTTTTTAACTAACATGGAGTTATACGAGCTATAGAGACGACCTCGGTTAAAACTTAGCCTAGGGCTATAAAGAACAAAGTAATCCTATCTAAAGCCTAGAATTAATTCTGCAGTATTAGCTAAGATAAGCTAAAATATAACCCGCGCTGTGCTATTAGGCGGTAGGTGCATATTGTCCGCGAAGTCCTCTAGTATACATTAGGTTCAGGCTAACGGCCAAGATAAGCTAAGACATAACCCGCGCCGTGCCATTAGGCGGTAGGTGTATATTATCCGCAAGTCCTCTGGAACGAATCCTATCCGTTATTCTCTAGCTATTACTACTGCAATAACTACCCTAATTAATACTAAGCTATATAAGAAGAGATGAAATTAATTAGAAAGGACCTAATACTTATACCATACTGCTACCCTAAACCCCTAAACCCGATTACCAACTGTGCCGATATACCTACAGTCCTACTAACCAAACGATCGTGCCAATACGCCTGCGATACGCCTGTAATTTAAATGCGGCCTAAATGGGATTCGAAAGCAAACCTGATAACCTATCGCACCGATATGCCTGCGATACGACGACTCTCCGACCTGTTTATAAACGCCCTTATAGACACCCGTTAAGTTCTTATTAATAACCACTATACCTAATTAACCTGAACCTTACTATTAACCTAGATAGTCTCTCGATCTTACGGCCGAATACATCTACAAGCATTATAGTCCTATATATAGGGGTACTAGGAATCTAGGGAGAATCTAAGTAATTTATAGCACTCTTGATTAGGAGAACAGATTAGGAGAATTATTCCAATTTATAGCACTTTCCAATAGCTCTGCAGATAAGCCTATTTATCTCTACAACCTCTTATAAACTATTGACGCGTTTCTCTTAATTGCCTTTTATTAACTACCCTTAGAACTACCTACTACTTAACAGCAGTCCTCTTTAAATAATAAGTTACGAATCTGCTATCTAATAGTATCTCTTTTCTCTTCAAATACTATATTATAGCTTACCCTCAAATAACTATACTCGAATATTAAAGCGCACTCTTTCTTTAATACCTTTAACTCCTTAATAAAGAATTAAAATATTGACACGTACCTTCTCAATACCTTTTTTGATACCTTTCTAATAACAATTTAATATGCTAAGTTACAACGGCATTCCTACGAGTCCTTAATTAACCCTAGATATCTATTATCTAAAGCGATATCCTTAATCGAATATAAGTATTCAAATACGGCTGCTAACCCTATAGCGTACCTTTAAATCTCCTGACAACACTTAAACACGTCTACCGTTTCATAACAACCTATTCTAAGAATTATAAAAATATCGATAGACTATATACCGATACCCTAATCGATTCCTATTAAATTATCGAATATACTATAATCGACAGTATACTTTAACTAATTAATACCTTAACGAGAATTAACCTATCGGCGCCTATTGGCGCGTCTCCCTTAATATCCTACTTGTATGACAACTGGTTAAATATGCTACGATTAACAGCATACCTTAAACTAATTAATTAACTATAGCTAGTAATACGATAGCATCTCTGCTAGTTAACGGCATATTAATTAATCGAATAATCAACAACGTCTCAAACTACCTACTAATTAATAGTAGACCTCGAGAAACCAACAGACGGATCGTGCCGTTACGCCTGCGATCTAAATGCGATTCGAAGGCGACCTAAATGCAATTCGAAGGCGAACCTAACCGACCGTCGTGCTGATATGCCTATGACGAACTACGACTTTAATAACGACCGTATGAGTTCGTCGACGATTAACTACCTCCCTTACTGATTTGATTGTCTTCTTCTCTACCTACAGTAATCCTTTTCGACTAACACTAAGCCACGCATACTAAGGAACGACTACGGTTAATACTAAGTTATATAAGCTTTACCTTAGGTATTTATACACTTCGACAACAAGGTTAATACTAAGCTGTATAAGCTTTAATAACAAAATCGATTTGGACAAACTAGATAATAATCGCGCCGTTACGCCTGCGATCTGAATGCGATTTGAATGCAATTTAAATATAAACCAATTAACTAATCGTGCTATTACGCCTACGATTAATCGACCAATGATAGCGCTAATACGCCTGCTATCTACCATCGGACGCTAGCACCGCACTGCCACTTGACCTCTGCTGCTTCGCCTGCAGCTAAACTAACACCTTACTGCCTTGCTATAGCTAATCGACTCTACTGCTTTGCCTACAGCCGACCAACCAAACGATTACGCTAATCTGCCTGCGATCTACCAACCAAATAATCGCGCCGATACGCCCGCGATCTATCTCTTTAAACACGTGCATTTTTTGTCAATTTTTTGATTGGTGGCTGCGGCTCAGGGGCCTACAAATGGCGGGCTTGTTTTCCAGCTTTTATAAGCAGTTTTTACTGTAAAAAGTAGGAAAAATAGCCCTGAATTTGCAAGCCTATAGTCCAAGGAGAGCGAAGCGTGACCGCAGCCAAATAGGGAGAAAAAATGTGTGTAGAGAGATATGTTTTAGGTGTTAGCTTTATATATAAGGCTGAGTTAAAGAGAACGCTGGCGGGGTACCCAGTTGAAACCTCTGTGAAAGGTGGAAGGCGTTGGCCTGTGAGGTTGAGTAATAAAGGCGGAAAGTATCTAACGTCCAGCGGCCTAAGCGTTGGACCTCTTCGTTGGAGAAGCCGTGGTCTAGGGCGTGTTGGGCCGCGCCCCTGCGGAAGCTGTGACCTGTATACTGTGCGGCTGGAATACTATAGAGGTTTAGCCTTAATTTAAGCATCTTCCGCGCGTATAAGGCGGAGAATGCCGCACTACTAGATGCGGTAAATAGCGGCGCGGAGGGAGCTTAGGGGTCCAGAAGAAAAAGCCTTTATAGTGCTGCTACAGGGCAAACTGCGTTAAAGGTGGCGGCTACTATAATTTAAACGCCCTACTTATCCTTATCGGTCTTGCTCCGTTTAAGACGGAAGGTAAGGTGATTTCTAGAGGGGCTAAACTGTATATCTAAGCGAGTAGCTTTGGTTGCAGTAAATGACGGTTTAGACCGTTATTTGTTAGTATAGGAGATTTCGCCCATACGGAGGTACCCTGCGAAGGTAAGGCAGAAGGCGGCGTCGGTATTTACCCCTAGGATTAAGTTATTGCTAGTCGTAATCTAAGCGAGGATGCTACGTAAGATTAGCAACTTTAGGGTGGCTTCTTTTAGGTTAGGGTTAAGAGAAGTTGCCCTATCTAGTATGCGACGAAGTGATGTATTCTTAAATACTGTAACTAGGAGAATGCGGTTAACGTATATAGAGCGGATTGCGGTAAGGTATAAGCGTAAGGTTTTTAAAGCTACCCTGCCTATATACGGAGAACTATTGCTATATATCCTCTGTGCTACCTATTCTATAAGATTAGGTAACTAGGCTAGGTATAGCGCCACAGCCCTTATAGCGCAGAAGAACTCCCATGACTTTATACCTAAGGCGTACGTCTTACAAGTATTAGGCTTAATGCCGTGCCATAAAAGGCTTAAAACCAAGTAAAATTGGCCCGATTAGGTAATAAAAGCAGGCGGCGGGCCTAGTAGGTTAATAAGCGAGCTTAAAGATAAGCCGTTAGCACCGAGAGATTAATCTAAGGACAGAGATTTTTAACTATGGCCCAGTTAAAGCGGGAGAGTGCGTTAGCTAGTATATTATCTTTAGATAAAATCCAGGAAGATTATAACTAGATGTTAAATGCGGCAGCCTAGACCAAGATTTATTAGAGGAGCAAATTAGCAGGGCCTTTAAGCACTGTATTTTGTAGGCCTATAAGGGCAACTATATTGTCCGTATAGACGTAAACAGATAAATATTACTAGGTAGGGCTCCATTTCATAAATGCGTTAGTAATAGCAAGTACTTTAAGCACATTAATGTGGGCATAGAGGTGCTTAGGGGTAGGAGATGCTGTAAAGAGGTTATCTTATAGCAGTGTAAAGGCATAAGGGCGCTATTAACTATAAGGAATAGAATGGGTCTCGGCGGAGGAGTGGCCTAGGTAGCTATAGAAGAAGCTGGCGTAACCGTATTTGGATAAGGCATCCGTAAAGAGATAAATCTAGGGGTAAGTAACGTCTTCCTAAAAGAAGCAAACCCCATTTTAAAGCGCTAGGGCTTTGCTCTACTAAGCTAGGTTAGAGATTACCGCTAGCGGGATAGGCAAAGTGCGGTAATTTATAAGAGAGAAAGCTATAATAAGGTCCTATAGCGATCTTAAGTAAAATCGCCCTAACTAGATAACTTTTACGGCCTAGGTAAGGCTACCTTTAAGTTACTAGCACTATTTAAGAGAGACTTAGGGCCTAAGAATAAAGGAGGCAAGTAGATCTTATAGTGCTATTTACTTAGTAGGGCTAAGGGATAGGAAGAAGGTATTAGTATTAATCTAATAACCTAGTACGTCTGATACCGTGCTATAGGAGTCTTTAGTGGCGTTAGGAGGAAAACTAAGTAGTATAATTATAAAGTTATATACGCGAACCACTAGCGCGTCGCTAGTGCCTAGGCGTAAGATAAATATAAAGTTATTTAGATAATAAACTAGTGCAAAGAAAGCAATAATTAGATAAAGGCGGCGTTTAAGGACCTAATATAGGGCCTCTATAAAGAGGTTAAAGAGAAAAGGCGCAGTAGCTAGACTAAAGGGGAGGCAGCATTTGGTATATACTATCTTCTCCCACTTAAAACCTAGTAGGCGTTGGTCGGTAATAGCGACCGAGATATTCCAAAAAGCGTCTTTAAGATCGCGTTTAAGGATAACGGCTCCTCTTTTAGCGAGAAGGATAAGCGCTAGAATGTCGTCTATAGTGCTATAAGTGAGGGTAAAGTAGGCCTCTAGGATAGCAGCGTTAATAAAGAGGCCTTAGTAAGGCTTAGGCGAAGAGAGATTATAAATATAGCGGAAGGTTCCATCCGGCTTAGGTATAAGTCCTAAGGGGGAGCAGCAGATTACTTTAGGTAGACAAATAGTAATGCGGCCGATGGGCAGATCGGTAGCAATCTTTATAGTAATTTCCCTAGGGTTAGTACTAGATAGGAGTTAATTTAAACACGTACATACTAGTAGTAAGGCAGTAACTCTAATCCGCGCGCTATATATTAGGATACCCTTAATTAAGGGGCCAAGATCTCCGGGGTATAGGAGTAGCTTATCCCTCTAGGCTAGCGCGTTTAATAGTAACGGCAAAGTATAAAGTGGATACCCTAGGGTAAACACCTTAAATCTTAGCGTTAAGTTTAGGTGTAGAGGGGGTATAAATTATTATAAAGACCCCTTACAGTCTTTCTTAACGTAATTCCCTCTATATACTTTATAAAGATGTTAATAAGAGTATAGCAATTTAAAGCACGAATAGCCCGCGTTCTAATTACCGCATATCTAGCCCTATAGGGATAAGGTAGATATATTTACCTAAGGGCGTTTAGATAACAAACCACTATAAGAGGATAATAGGGCTAGGCGTAGGGTGGCGAAGTTATAGTTAGCTGCTTACAGTTTAATAAAAATAGTCTAGTTAGTAGGGTCAGTTTAACCAAGCCTTATAGCTCTTTAGTGGACAACTATAGCTAAATTAAGAACGCTGTTCTAGATAAACTGTGTAGAGAAACCTATAATAGCTTGGTAGAATTTTACCATTATAATAGCTAAGGGGGTTAATATAGCCTAGAGGGTTTGGATAATAATACTATAGTTAGTAAAACCCTTAAGCCAAATACCTATAGAGGAGAAGTCCTTTCTAAAGCCCTTGCTAGAGGCAATAACTTTTCCGTCTACCGTTAACTCTATCTAATTAGAGTTAATTCTAGACGGGTTATTACGTAGCTTTATAAGGTTCTCTAGAACAAATATGCCCTTCTAGATTACGGCAACTTTAGAGACTAGAATCCCAGGAAGAAGTAAGTCTAGGCTCTTTACAGTAAGAAAAAAAGAAGACTTACCGGAGTTAGTTTCTACCGCGTTAATTATAGTAGGGTTCTTCTTAATAGCGGTAAGCCGAGCCTAGTGTATTTCTTCCGTAGCTAACTTTACCTAAGCTATAGAAGTAGTAAGTGCTTTAAGGGTAGCCTGGTTTAAAGCCGCCTTATAAGCGCGCTCTTACTTACGGTCTTTTAGCTCTTGTTTATAAATATCTTATAGGCGCTTTTCAGCTACAGCTACGGCTGTGGCGGAGGGCGTAGGGGCCATAGTAATGGAGGGGCAACGCGTCTGCGAGCCTTTGCTATCAAAAACACGCGAATAAGAGCGTATACTATATGCAGGAGCGTCTTTAAAAGAATTTGTTATAAGGAGTAGACGGGATAAATATTAGATAGCGGAGAGGAGTGACGGCAACGGCCTAAATTTAAGGCTTTAAGGGAGGAGATTCGACGGTTAAATAAGATCAGAATAAATAAATCAACAGCAGCTTTAATTAACGAGAACTAGCATATTCGAATTCAATTAGATAATGTTGTTGCTGCTTAAAGTTCTTTATATAGAGACTTTAAGCCGTACGCTATGAGACACGTGACTCCCTATAGACCCTATCATCTACGAACAAGACAACGATCGTGCTAATATGCCTACGATCTTAATTACCGTCGCGCTAATATACCTACGACCCATCGACCGACCGATAGACGAGCTCTGCGTTCGACCACTATCGTCACCCAACGCTTGCACCGTACTGCTACCCGAATTAATAAGCTCCACGCCGATATGCCTGTGGAACTACAACATATTAACAAGACCTCGTGCTGATATACCTGCGAGCGAACCCAATAGCCTCTCGCGCCAATACGCCTGCGAGCCGAACTATAAACCAGACAATAATAGCGCCAATATGCCTGCTATTATAATAGACCCCTACTGCTCCACCTGCAGCTAAACAAATAAACCCTTACTGCTCTGCCTGTAGCTATTCCCGGTTTAACCATCACTGCTCTACCTACAGCACCATAACCAACTTATACTACCCCGCCTGCAGTAACAACTGTATATAAGGTAGAGCTTTGCTCCCTAGAATACGGCCCATCGCTAGCACCATACTGCTACAATCCCAACAAGTCACCGTGCCGATACGCCTGCGATCCGCCTGCAATTTAAATGCGACCCAAACGCGATTTAAATACAAGCCCGACTAATAATAGCGCTAATACGCCTACTATCTACTATCTAACGCTAGCACTATACTACCACTCGACCTCTACTGCTTCGCCTGCAGCTAAACCAATACCTTGCTGCTTTGCTGCAGCTAATTAACCCTCGCTGCTCTACCTACAGCTAACCAATACCTACTACTTCGCCTATAGCTGAACGAACAGACCCTTACTACTCTGCCTACAGCACTATAACTAACTTCTACTGCTCTACTTGCAGTAACAACTGTATATAAGGAGAGCTTTGCTCCCTAGAATATAACCCCGTCACTAGCACTGTACTACTACACGAACCAATAAGCGCTGCGCTAATACGCCTGCGGCCCGAATATAATTAGGTAGAGCTTTGCTCCCTAAAATACGACCCTATTGCTAGCATTACTGCCACCTAAATAACCTGTCGCTAGTACTATACTGCTACTAAACAAACAAGAACTCATACCGATATGCATACGAGTAACTCCCTAACCCTCCCACCCTTATTAAACCTTTACGTTAACTTTTTTTAAGAGGGGGATTAGGGGGGCTTTTTTTATGGCTCGGGGCGCGCTATAATAAAAGGGGGAATAGTAGAGCTAGGAGGTACTGGAGTTTTAGAGGAGAAA
>Ga0307515_10005900_pt1 | contig 24708 bp, 21 predicted proteins | sample 17_EM_MG_FD_194513 | JGI IMG/M metagenome (GOLD analysis project Ga0307515, IMG submission 194513) | Populus trichocarpa ectomycorrhiza microbial communities from riparian zone in the Pacific Northwest, United States - 17_EM | ecosystem: Host-associated > Plants > Roots > Unclassified | place... | reverse complement strand
AAGCACTTTGCAAAGCTCCAGGGGGGGCTGGGGGCATCTGGGAGTACTTAGAAGCAGTGGTGAGGGCTACCAGAGTGTCTGGGAGGGTTGCGTATGGCTTCCGGACCGAATTACATTTTGCTGATGAACCGACGGGTCTAGCCAAACCCGGCAAAACCTGCAAGTTGACTGGTACGGGCCCAGGTTTGGCCCGCAAAGAGTCAGCGGGTCGGGTTGCTTGGCGGTTCCCGACCTTGACTGGGGCCTTCCGGTTCAGGTCCAACCCGGACCGAAGCCGGGTAACGCAGAACTGTTGCTAACAATACATACACCGAGTACAGCATACACCTAGTACAGCATACACCAGGAACAGCATACACTGTGTACTGAAAACACCGCGTACTGTATTGTCGCGTGATCGACTGTCTCCGGCTCCCAGCCAGTCTCTCAGCACTCACCAGACCTTGTTGTACTCAATTCTCTACATTCCCACAATTACGAGTTAACCAATGAATAGAGTCTCAGCATCCATCGCATGTGCCTTCCAATCTACCGTGTCCAGATTCACAGCCTCCAGATTCACTGCCCCCAGATTGACTGCCTCCAGAGCTACTGCCTTCAGATCAATTGCCTCCTGATCATCCACCTCCAAGGACTCCTCCAATCATGATGGATCATGGCTCCCATGTGTATCTCCCAACATGCTCAATTACGGCATCCAAGTCCATCTCTGAGTTCACTCGATCTTGGCCTCCAAGTGCATCTCCAAACTCGCTCCATCCCGGCCTCCAAGTGCATCCCAGAGTTCACTCCATCTCAGTCTCCAAGTGCATCTCCAAGCACTCTCGATCACGGCCTCCAAGTACATCTTCAAGGACCGACAGCAGTTGTACGGAGATACAGGGGTAACGGCCGTGGACAGAGTGATGGGGAGTATATATTCAGCAGACCACGGAATAGATAGACATCATCTCATTTCCATCTCATCTTATCATACAATGAAAATACACACTCTATCATTCCCAACATTTGGTCTCACTCGCTCTGTCCGAGATTTCGTGGATCCTCAACGCCAGGTAGTATCATATCTTCTCACCCGATTCCTATGCTCCACGAACCAGAACCGCTCATTGTCACGAATTCTGTTTGGATGTCGTGAGAGGTGCGGTGGAGTGTTGATGGAGTGTTGACTAGGGATTTGGCCAGGTGGCTTCCCTAGTGTTTGGTGCTGGCGGGCTCAGGCATGTGGCCAGTGGCTTGCGGCCCCCATTGGCCTCGCCTGCCCCCATGGTGAGGAGGAGTGCTCGGCAAGGTTACTCGGCATTGGGCTCTGGCTTTGGCAGCCGGCACAGAGTATTCCATCTCTCTCTTTCATATACAAGTCCACAGTTTTCCTTCTCTTTGGATCGACAGACAATTGAGCTTCTTCATCCTTTCTCTTTTGCTTTCACCTTGGTGGGCTCTCTGCCTTCTAGCTCCATTGTTTCACCACCACAGCCTCCAAATGGTGTACATCTGCGTTCTCTCAATCCTTGTGTCCAGGAGCTCCTCCGATTGTGCTCGAGAACCATCTGTGGCGAGATTGACCATATGTACATATATAGAGAGACTTAAATAATGCATGCCATATTATGATTGAGTGAATCTTGGGACTGTAACAAAGACGAATATGATAAGACAAAATGCCTTGTGGTTATGTAAGAACCAATGCCGGGAGAATACGGCATGAAGCCTCCCGCAGAGCTGCGCAGAGGTCTCGGCAGCTCTCGAAGTATCGTGCAGAGCTACGCAGCGGTCTCAGCTTCTCTCGAAGCCTCCCGCAGATCTTCGCAGAGGTCCCAGGAGCTCCCAAATTTGACAATTCTATAAGTCAAATCTCGTAGCATCCTGAATGCACCTCCAGAACTGCAGGTGCTTTCTGGAGCACCTGAGAATGCTCTTGCTGAGTCTGAGAGTGCTTTGCGTAGCTCCAGGGGGGTCTGGGAGCGTCTTGCAGCACTTAGAAGCACTGGTGAGGTTGCCCGGGGTGTCTGGGAGGATTGCATGTTGCTTCCGGACCGATTTACATTTTGCTGATGTAAGGGTATATGATCGCAAAGAGCAACTGGGGAGTGTAGGAAGACTTGGTTTGTTATATTGGCGTGCGTGATAGGACTCCAACCCTCGAACAGCGTATGGAGCACCTCGCCGCGTTGGACACGTCTCTCAACAAGTCTCAACCTGAAAGTAGCTCCAACATGAACACTAACACAACTACGAAAACTTCAGCTAGGAAAATGGACTTCAAGAATGGTGGTACAACTGGCACAACTGGCCCAGCCAAAGACGATGGTTTGACCTGTTATAATGGTGGCCAGGTGCATCATATCTCCTGCAATTGCCCACACCGCGACTTGATGAAGCAGGAACTAGAACAAGCTTTGGTCGGCAAAGATGCTCCAGAAGCCCAGACTGGAAGCCCACATTAAGACAATACAAGAGGAGGTGCACCAAATGGTCAAAAGGAAAGTGGATGGCTTGCCAAGGAGAAAGAGGCTAAGCAGGAGACGGACAGTGAGGCAGAGAGCAAGTGGGAGAGAAGTGTTAGCAATGGTTCCAGACCGCTGCATTGGGTCCGGGTCTGGGTAGGAACCCAACTGTCGACAAATACACGGTTAGGGTCATCAATACAGCTGAACATTCAATCCCGGCATGGTTGGATGGACATCTCCCAACCCGTCTGAATTGCGTGGGTTGTCAGCGGGTTGTCCAGCGGGTCCATCTGTAGATTCATATAATGCGCTTCCTTTTGCTATTTGATAATTGTATTTGATTGAAATCGCTTAATTGACATCCAGGAATACCTTCTTCATCAGCAAAAAGTGAAATTGGTTTCCCAAAATGCACCCCGTGCACTGATCCTTCTCCTCACACTCCTCAAACATTCCGAATGACTGATTTGCAATCTTCCACCATGCTTCGAAGCGTTCAATGATGTGATTGTGTCGTCAAGACATTTCAAAAACTTGTTCAGTCATTCCAACTAATTTACTGCACTTCTTTCTTTCATGTTTGTCCTCTAGATTTTAATTGTTTCAAAGGTTTTTTGAACTGTTCCGTTCATTTCAAGATTATTCTTAACTATTCAATCCCTTGAGACATCGATTATACACAAGCTTGCACAACTCCCATTACAAAAATTAAGACACCCAGAGTAATCACTCATCAGATGTCTATATATCACTGCAATGATTACTTCATGCATCGAGTCGAATAAGCTGCATGTGAAATAAATTGAAAGCATTCAAGGAAAACGTGTTGGTGAAGTACCACCACGAGCTATCTGGCTGCAGCATCAGTGGAAGATGGTTTACAGCCCCTTGGATCACACTTATAGATATGATATAAGTGGTTCCGACGCCCAAAAGAGGCTTAGGACGGGAGCTTCCATCGCGCAAGGGTTGCATCAGAGGTTCATGTCTCTCCTTGACAATCACCATTCCAGCAGTCTGATGTATCGGCCATGATGCAAATGTCTGAACCGAGGCGAGAAGCCCTTCAACTCTCAATTCTGGAACCTTGACGATGAACAGACGCTTCAACCGTGCGGGAATGAGTTCAGCAGTCAACCTAAAGTGGCTCTCCTGACTCCTCCCTATCTAGAGAAGTGCTGTATCATTTCTTGGTGGCATACACTTTCTCCACCTTGTGGACCCAGTGCAACGAACCATATGAACTGCTTGCTCGTTACATTGAAAAGACGTCACCGGAATTGCTACCACATTGTACCGAATGCATTTTGCATTCTTGAGATGACTGAAATGCTGATCATGATCGACGTGGTCTGTCTAGTCGTCAATGCTCTTGAAACACCAAGCAATGTGATTCTGTAGCTCCCCTTTTGGCATTGCACACCACTCGGCCAAGTCATCAAGGGTCTTGATTTCTGGTTGCGGGTTTTTCATCATTTGCTTGATAGATGCTTTGGTTAGAGGCATACCATTGTCGCAACATTGTTTTGCAGCATTTGCATTCAGCTCTCGATGCTGAATCACCTTCTTTCAGGTGTTCATTCACAAACGCTGGCAGGAGGCCTCATGATCATTCGAGTGTCGGTATGCTTGTTTATGATCCATCATCGCTCTCTCTGGGAGTTCAGAGCTTGCGTTTAAGATGTTGCCAAGCTGGTGGATATGGTCAGAGAAGTGGTTCAGGAGATGCATCTTCTCAAAGTTGAAATCTGATTTGTCGACAGGATGTTGTGCAATCCCTGACTGGATCAGCAATATATCTTCATCAATGCGATGATGCTTTGCAGCCAAAGAATGATGGTTCCAAGCGGGGGCACTCTCCCGTTCCTCCTGTTTGTCCAAAGTAAGCCGCTGTTTCAAGTCTTCTGAGACCTTCTTGGTAGATTTGCTGGTGCCGATTCGACTTAAAACATTGCTGTGATGATGAAACTCCTCCAGATAATTCTCTATGTACTCGATCGTGGCTTCAGTATGGTACCGGTACTGTGCCACAAGGTGAAAATACACTAAGTTCTTGATGCACAACAGGGCTGCTGTGAACGGAATCCTGTGGCTCGCCAAAGAGTTTAAGAGAGTTGCTGCAAACACTGGAACAATCACACACCTTAGTGCGTTTGTCTCCTTACCGCTCCATGCGTCACTTGGCCATATGGCTAGTTGGATCGAGCGAAGCCAGGATATGGAGGCATCATCGCCCAGAGCTGGTTGAATTTGTCCATGCTGTAAAGTTGTTCAAGGAAGGACATTACCCAATCCATTCAATGCTTAAGCATACCATGATAGATGGTATGAAGAATATCGGGTACGATAATAGTCGTCAGGGAAATGCATTTCATATTCCAGATAATGCCTTCTGAGGTTCCAACCGCTTTATCTTTCAGATATTGTCTTGCTTTCCGTCTCTCCGTGTCATCTCTGTGAGTTGCAAGTATCATCTTTTGGAAGTATAGCAGACACTGGTCTCTCAATTTCCACGATGACGAACATCAGCAAAATGTAAATTAGTCCGGAAGCCACATGGAAATCTCCCAGACACTCCGGTAGCACTCAACAGTGCTTCTAAGTACTTCCAGATGCTCCCAGGCCCCCCTGGAGGTTTGCAATGTGCTCTCAGACTCTGCAGGAGCATTCTCAGGTGCTCCTGAAAGCACCTGCAGTTATGGAGGTGCATTCAGGATGCTACGAGATTGACTATTAGAATAGTCAAATTCTGGAGCTGCTGAGAACTCTGCGCAGGTCTGCAGGAGACATCGAGAGCGGCTGAGACCTCAGCGCAGGTCTACAGGAGACATTGTGAGCAGCTGAGACCTCTGCGCACGCTCTGCAGGAGTGTTGGTGGCATATGCTCACAGCAGTGGTTCAGGGGGGCAGCGGCGGTGGGGTTTATATCTGTTCTCTTCTTCTTCCATTTCTGTTCTGTTCAATCTATCTTTCAACTTTCATTTCTCAGCGGCGATGAAGGGTAGTGGGGGGGGAGCTCAGCCATCTAGCCAGCTCGCCTGGAGGTGGAGGGGGTATTTAGGTCCTGTCACACTCTAGTAAGAGTGAACACAGAATGAATGAACAACAGCAGTGGTTCTTAGCGTTCCACAACCACAACTCATTTCGTTTATCATATTTGTCTTTGATACAGTCACAAGATTCACTCTATCATAATATGCCATGTATTATCTAAGTCTCTTTATATATATACATACAGAGATGAATTCAGCGACAGGGAGGATGTATTTGGGAAACCACGGGGTAGATAGACATCATTGCATTATACGAAATACACACTCTTTCTTTCTCAGCTCTTGGTCTCACGCACCCTTGCCAAGCATTCATAGATCCATGCAATTTGTGTGGTTCCTCACGCACTCTTGCCAAGTGTTCATGGATACCGCGCAATCTGTGTGGTTCATCATGGCTGGGTACCGCTTTATAATCTCTCACCGTCTTCGTACGCTCCGTGAGCGATTTTGAAGATGCACTTGGAGGCCATGATCGTGGAAACTTGGCGGCCGTACTGGAGTGAGTTTCAAGATGCACGTGGAGGCCATGATCGTGGGAACTAGGAGGCCGTAATCAAGCAAGTTTGGAGATACACTTGGAGGCCGTGATCAAGGGAGTTTGGAGATGGGCTTCGAGGCCGTGATCGAGCGAGTTTGGAGATGTGCAATTGGGGGCCATACTCGTGCGAACTTGGAGGCCGTAATCGAGCGAGTTCGGGGATGCACTTTAGAGGCTATGATCGAGCGAGATTGGAGGAGTATTTGGAGGCAGTTGATCTGGAGGCGGTAGTTCGGGAGGGAGGTGAGACGGGAGCTGAGACTCTATTCATTGGTTGACTTGTAATTGTGGGGATGTAGAGAATTGAGTACAACATGGTCTGCCGAGAGATGAGAGACTGGCTGGGAGCGGGGGTCTGTCGATCTTGGGATGATGCTGTACGCGGTACATGCAGTACTCAGTGTATGCTGTACTAGGTGTATGTTTGTGCTCGGTGTATGGTGTACCTGGTGTTATCTCTTGATCATTGTATGGTGAGATAGAGAGGTATGACTTAACTTTGTGTTCTTAGGCGATGGTAGAGTTGAGGACGAGAAAGAGAGAGATGAGAGGAGATGGGGGTAATCATCATGAGACACTGGGACGTAAGGGAAATTCATGTGCAAGTCAATTTACCATCCCCGATATGGCAGGTACGAGTCCTGATCCGGTGTGTAATTCCACCAAAATGAGGTCTTCCCAACCTAATCAAGCAAGTTGTACCCCTGATATCTCATATCCGCTCGTATCCACCACATCATTCTCATCTTCATCCCACATCACTCCCTTTCTTGTCCATAACTCAACTCTCATCACAGAACACAATGTTAAGTCATCCCTCACTATCTCGCCATCCCATGATCATGAGTTGACACCGAGTACAACACACACCGAGAGTACAGCATACACTGAGTACCGAATACCCCAAGTACAGCATTCATCCAAGATTCTTTGTCTTCTCTTCATTGTCATGATTAGGAGTTGACCCCAGAATGTAGCTTCAGCTTCCGGTGTACCTCCTGACATGATTGACCGCCATCAGCCAGCTCTCCATGAGAGCTCAAAGTTGAAGTCACATTGTCACATTCCCACGGTTGCGAGTTAACTAACTGATAAATGGAGTCTCAGTATGCAGTGCGCCGTCTATCGACCGCCTCCAAATACTGGTCTAATCTGCTTGAACATGGCCTCCAAATGCATCTCCAAACTCACTCAATCACGGCCTCCAAGTGTATCTCCAAACTCGCTCAACCATGGTCTCCAAGTTCGTATAATCATGGCCTCCAAGTGCATCTGCAACCTCGTTCGATCACGGCCTCCAAGTGCATCTCCAATCTCGCTCGATCATGGTCTCGAAGTGTATCTCCAAACTCGCTCAATTACGGCCTGCAAGCTCGCACGAGCATGGCCTCCAAAGTGCATCTTCAAAGTTGCTCAATTACCATCTCGGAGTGCATCTCTGAGTTCAGCTTATCGAGGCCTCCAAGTGTGTCTCCAAATACACCTGATTACCACCTTCAAGTGCATCTTCAGACTCGCCCGATCACGGCCTCCAAAGTGCATCTCTGAGTCCACTCAGTCATCATTTTCCAGCGCACCTAGAATTGCTCTCAAGCACCACCTGCAGCCAGTCCAGATATACTCTGTGTAGTTGGGTAGCTATATAGATACATAGATACATTGATACATAGATGAGAATAGAAACTGAATACATGAGTTTTAACAATCGTTGAACAATAAGTAGTAGCCAGGATTTTGAGGCACACCAGCAGCGTTCTCAAAGAAGATATGATTTTTCCCATACTGCGCTACCGTGATTCGAGGTGCTGCCAGACCTGTCACCGGTGCTCAGAGGCTTGTCATTGGCGCACCCAGACATGTTGCCGGGGCTCCCAGTCTTGTCCCCGGTGCACCCAGACCTGTCGCCAGCACTCCCAGGTGCTCCCAGGTGCGCCCAAAGTTCTCTCCGGCCCTCTGAGGTGTTCCCAAACTTATCACAATCACCCCCATGGTACTGCTGTACCAGTCATCAGAGATCTCAGTTACTCCGAAGGCCGGCAGGAATGCCCTCCTAGGGTCTGATACCCTCCTGAAATTGAAGCATCAAAGTTTACACTGCACATCCTCTCAGCCACTCCTGGAGGCTGTCAGAGACTAAAATACATTTTGCTGATAAATTCCCTTCTCCAAACAATCATTTCGGTCCATTGCACACAGGGCAATGGGTAGTGTTAACAATGGTTCGAAACTCCGAGGTCGGTTCCGGGTCCGGTTTTATACCTGAACCTGACTGTGGCAACAGGTTTTACCTTACGAAAACCCGGACTGTTGCAAGTTGGCCAGTTTTAGCATCAAAAACACGGCATTGAAATGTCACAACTTTGGCTGCAATTAAGTTTTTGAATTCTGATTGTATTGTGACATGATCAATATGTAGATTGTGCAGTTTTAGTGGCTTTTTCACCTCCCACTTTCAGATTTGTGATCCAATCAATGTTCGTTGAGTTGGGATTAAAAACTGGCGACTTTCCCACGAAATATGGCATTATTGCACAGCTATTCGACGAATATCGGTCGGATTGCCAATCTGAAAGCGGGAGGTGCAAGTGCTGCAAAAACTGCACAATCTAGGTATTGATAATGTCACGATACAATCTGAACACAAAAACTTAATCAGAGCCAAACTTGTAGCAACTGATAAATGGAACTGAGGTCCAGTTCCAACCTAGCCAAAAGCCCAGAGTGTTATGTCCGGTCCGGGTTACACCCTAGCAATCGGTTCACTGTCCGGTTTCCTGGCTGTTTCAGACCCGGACCGGGGGCCTACGGTTTGGTCCCAACTTGGACCACCACAGCGTAACCCAGAACTGTGGCTAACACCAGCAATGGGGCTGCTTGACTGAGTGCAAGTGAATGTGTTCAAAGTAGTCAGCCATCCATGCACAGATGGCAGTATAACATTGCCGCATCTGACCGTCCGCACAAAGTATAAGCTTTCCAAAGCTGAAAAGCGTGTCGAGAGTTCGAATAATACGCTCGAAGACCTTTTTTGAAACTTCTCTATTGTCAGCTGGTGGTTCCTTCACGGTAGTTGTTTATGGATGTCCTTGAAAGTAATATATCTGAAGAACGGGAAGAAGCGCAGCAAGGATGATTGCAAGATTTGAAGGCTTCAATCTAATTGTCTAGTCGATGTTTCTGAGACTCAAATGTACTGGCCATTCCGTCTTGCCGTCCGAATAGTTTGTAAGATGTGTCTGATCTGACATGCCGGATAACAGGACATTTGAAGCTCCAAGCGGCCGTCGTAGCGATTGAAGTGGTCAAAATCATCGTAGCTATAAAGAAATTGAACAAATGTATCTGTTCATTGAACCACCTGTCGCTTGATTTCAACGCTGAGTAGATACGTTCCATCAGCAACGACTCTAGTTTCCATTAGAAACACCCGGGTGTTCTTGACGGCTCTGATGGCCCTGACGGAACCTTGTACCCTCTGATGGAAAATTATATGCTTCCCGTTGCCCAGGCAACGGGTCGCGTTGCATAGCATCAGCAAAATGTATTTTAGTCACTGGAAGCCTCCAGGAGTGTCTGAGAGGATGTGGAGTGTAAACTTAGATGCGTCAATTTCAGGAGAGTATCAGACCCGAGGAGGGCATTCTTGCCAGCCTTCAGAGAAACTGGGAGCGCTGGCGAAAAGCGTGGGAGTGCCGGCAACATGTCTGGGAGCACCTCGAATCACAGTCATGTATTCAGTTTGTATTCTCATCTATGTATCTATGTATCTATATAGCTACCCATCTACAGACGCAATATCTGGACTGGCTGCGGTCTGCCGAATATAGACTCCCCATCACCCTGTCCACCTCCGTTACCCCTGTATCTCCGTACAACCACCGTCGCTCCTTGGAGATGGACTTGATCGAGCGTTTTTGAGATGCACTTGGAGACGGGGATCGAGTGACCTCAGAGATGCACTTGGAGGCCGTGATTGAGTGAGTGTGGATATGCTCTTGGAGCCTGAGATCGAGTGAAATCGGAGATGCACTTGGAGGCCGTGATCGAGCGAGTTTGGAGATGCACTTGGAGACTGAGATCGAGTGAACTCAGAGATGCACTTGGAGGCGGGGATCGAGTGAGTTTGGAGATGCACTTCGAGGCCATGATCGTGCAAACTTGCAGGCCGTAATCGAGCGAGTTTAGATATACACTAGGAGGCCGTGATTGTGCGAGTTTGGAGATTCGCTTGGAGGCCGTGATCGAGCATGTGTGGAGATACACTTGGAGGCCGTGATCGAGCGAGATAGGACGAGTACTTCGAGGTGGTCAAAGGACGGCGCGCCGGAACTCAATTCATCAGTTAGTTAACTCGCATCCGTGGGAATGTGACAGGGTGACTTTACCTTTTAAGCTCTTATGGAGAACTGGCTGGGGGCGGTCGATCAGTAGAGAGGTACACCAAAAGCTGAAGCTATATTCAGGGGCCAACTTGAAATTGTGAGAATGAAGGGATGACAGACAATCTTAGGTGTATGCTGTACTCGGAGTATGCTGCACTCAGTGTCAACTCAAGATGATGGCATGGAGAGATAGAGAGGGATGACTTAACTTTGTGTTCTTTTGATGATGGTAGAGTTGTGGACGAGAAAGAGCGAGATGGGGGAAGAAGATGAGAACGATATGGAGGATACGAGCGGCTATGAGAAATCAAGACTACGACTTGCCTGATTGGGTTCAGAAGATCTTGTATTGGTGTTATTACCCAGCGGATCGGAACTCGTACCTGCTATATCGGGGATGGTCAATTGCCTCGCACACGAAATTCCCTAAGTCCCAGTTTCTCATGATTACTTCCCCCATCTCCTCTGATCTCTCTCTTTCTTGTGCTCAACTCTACCATCACTTAAGAACATGAAGTTAAGTCATCCCTCTCTATCTCTCCATGCCATAATCATTAGTTATCACAGAGTACAGCATACACCAAGTACAGCATCATCCCAAGATCGACAGTCTCCCGCTCCCAGCCAGTTTCTCATCTCTCAGCGGATGATGTACTCAATTCTCTACATTCGCACAATTCCGAGTGAACAATGAATACAGTCTCAGCTCCTGTCGTGCCTCCCTCCCGAACTACCGCCTCCAGATCGACCGCCTCCTTGTACTCCTCCAATCTCACTCGATCACGGCCTCCATGTGCATATCTCCAAACTCACTCCAATACAGTCTCCAAGTGGATCTCCAAACTCACTCGAGTATGGCCTCCACAAGTGCATCTCTAAACTCGCTCGATCACTATCTCGCAGTGCATCTCTATGTTCACTCGATCACGGTCTCCAAGTGTATCTCCAAATACGCTCGATTACTGTCTCCAAGTGCCTCTCCAAAGTCGCTCGATCACGGCCTCCAAGTGTATCTCTGAGTTCACTCAATGTCAGTCTCCAAGTGCATATCTAAACTGGCTCAACGGCAGCCTCCAAGTGCATCCCTGAGTTCACTCGATCTCCGTCTCCAAGTGCATCTCAAACACGCTCGATCAAGTACATCTTCAAGGAGCGACGGCGGTTGTATGGAGATAGAGGGGTAATGGAGTTGGGCAGGGTGATGGGGAGTATATATTCGGTAGACCCCAGAGTTGATAGACATCATCTCATTTCCATCTCCTCTTATCATACAATGAAAATTCACACTCTATCTTTCCCAACTTTTGGTCTCACTCGCTCTGTCCGAGATTTGATGGATCCTCACGGCCGGGTAGTATCATATCTTTTAACCTTCTTCCTACACTCTTCAAGCTTATTGTAGACGGAACACGAGGAGAGATTTTTGCAGCGTCACACATTGCATTGTAATCCTGATGCAAGCGTGTACCCAATGAACCATTCCGACGTATGGCCACAGTTGGCCACAATGCCAGATCGTTTGTTTAAAATAGCAGACTGACAGAGTGAGAAGAAACGGTGAAACGGCGATCGGAGGGCGATGTGCAATGTGACACATTGTATTGACGCAGGGCGCGGAGCAATCCACCACCGGGGTGTCTCTGACAGCTCTGACGGAGCGCGTCGACTGTCATGCAGCCATTCCGCCCGGAAGGAAATGTTTTTTGCTGATGTTCTCAGCTTTAATGAATTCCTTTGCAGGAGCACATGATATATGTTCCCTGAAAGCCGGTTGTTGCATGCGGAACTCAATGCATTCAACAGGACCGTGGTAAATGAAATGTGCGTAATCATTGTCGCTGTTACGCCTTTGGTGTAACAGGTATATTTCTGGGATCATACAGGATCACTCGATAAATTCTTATACGGATATTCGATCTGGAATCACGAATGATCACTCAGATTTCCCTATTGGATCTACCTTCCAGATTAGTTCACCAATTAGTCACATCTCCATTACACAACCTTCACATCAATAGATCAATGACAGTAATCTGGCCAAACGCAAGTAAGATGTGTATCATCTTTGGATCGAGAGTGGTTGTAGGATCTCCAGTGTCAATGGTCACTCCCTATCGGCAGGAAACCTTATTCCTAGTTGCCAACCAACTGGCTATTCACTCATGCTCCAATGGTTTTTTCATAGGGAGATGAGGTGTTGTCAAAATCAGAGCATATGACATCTCCAGATGTGCAGAGTCAAATAAGAGATCAGTTGAATACCAATAATCTATATATCAGCAAAAGGTGAAATTGGTTTCCGAAAATGGACCACACGCACTGATCCTTCTCCACATTCTCCACACATAATCTGAGGGACTGATTTCCAATCTTCCACCATGCTACGAATCATTGAATAATGTGATCGCATTGCCACGAAATCCCAAATGTGTTTTGTCATCTAAGCTAATTTATTGATCTGGTTTGTTTCACATTGGTCCTCTAGATTTGAATCATTTCGACGGTTCTTTGAACTGTTCGATTGATTTCAAGTATATTCTTAACTATTTAATCCCTTGAGACATCGATTATACAGAAGCTTGCACAACTCCCATTACACAAATTCAGACACCCAGAGTAAATACTCATCAGATTTCTATTGCTGCAATGATTACTTCAAGCATCGAGTCGAATAATCTACATGTGAAACAAATTGAAAGCATTCAAGTCAATCATGTGGGTCAAGTACCAACGCGAGCTATCTGGCTGCGGCGTCAGAAGAAGAAGGTGTACAGCTCCTTGGATCCTGCTTATAGGGACGATATAAGTGGTTCCGACGCCGAAACGAGGCTTACGATGGTACCTTCCATCGTGGATGGGTTGCAACGGAGGTTGATGCCTCTCCTCGACGATCACCATACCAGCAGTCTGACGTATTGGCTCTGTTGCAAACGTCTGGACCAACGCAAGAAGCCCTTGAACGCTCGATTCAGCATCCACAACTCCGAAAAGACACTTCAAACGTGCGGGAATGCGATCTGCAGTCGACTTTAAGTGGCTATCTGGACTCGTCCCCATCCAGAGAAGCACTGTATCATTTCTTGGTGGCTTATGCTTTCTCCACCTTGTGGACCCACTGCAACGAATCATATGAAATACTTGCTAGTCGCATTGGAAAGAGGTCACCGGAATTGCTATCGCATTGTACTGAATGTATTTTGCATCGTTGAGACGACTCACATCCTGATCGTGATTGACATATTGTGTGAAGTCGGCAAATCTCTTAAAACACCAAGTAATGTGATTCTGTAGCTCCCCTCTTGGCATTGCACACCACTCAGCCAAGTCATCAAGGGTCTTGATTTCTGGTCGCAGGTTTTTCATCATTCGCTTAATAGGCACGTTGGTTAGAGGTATATCACTGTCGTGACGTTGTTTTACAGTGTTTGCATTCACCTCGCAATACTGAAACACCTCCTTGCAGGCTTTCGTTCACAAAATCTGGAAGGTGTCCTCATGATGATTCGATTGTCACTACGCTTGTTTAGGATCCATCATCGCTTTTTCTGGGAGTTCAGAGCTTACATTTGAGAGGTTGCCAAGCTGGCGGATATGGTCAGAGGAGTCGTTCAGGAGATGCATCTTCACAAAGTTGAAATCTGATTCGTCAACAAGATGTTGTGCAATTTCTCACTCGATCTGCATCTCATCTTCATCAACACAACGGCGCTTTGCAGCTGCAGAAAGATTGTTTCATGCCGGGTTACTCTCCCATTCCTCCTTTTTGTCCAAAGGAAGCTGCTTCTTCAAGGCTTCCGAGACCATCTTTGTAGATATAATAGCACGGAATCGACTGAAAACATCGTTGTGATGATGAATCTCCTCCAGAGAATTCTCCATGTACTGGATCGTGGCCTCAGTATGGTACCGGTACTGTGCTATAAGGTGAAAATGAACTAAGTTTTTGACGCACAACAGGGCTTCTGTGAAGGGAATTCTTTGGCTCACCAAAGGGTTCAAAAGAGTGACTGCGAGAACTGAAACAATCACACCCCCGAGTGCTTTCATCTCCTGACCACTCCATTACATCACCTGGCTATATGGCTTGTTGAATCGAGCGAAGCCAGGATATGGAGGCATTATCGCCCAGAGCGGGTTGAATTTGTCAATCCCGGAATGTTGTTCAAGGCAGGACGTTACCCAGTCTATGAAATGCTTAAACATACCAAGATAGACGGTATGAAGAATATCGGGTATGATACTAGTCGTCGGAGAGATGCATTTCCTATTCCACATGATGCCTCCTGAGGTTCAAACTAGTGTTAGCAATGGGTCCGGGTAACCCGCCAGCGGTCCCAGATTGGACTGGAAAAACGGTTTGGTTCGGTTCCAAAACCATCCAAGAACCCGACCTGCTGCTTCTTGGCGGTCCAGACCTGGCCCCGTACCCGTCAACCCGCGGGTTTTGCCGGGATTGGCTAGACCTGTCGGGTCCAATCTCCGGCTTTGCATTTCGGTTTGTTCTATTGATGGTCGTATTCAGATATCTTACTGTTAATCATAAAATATTAACGATGGTACGTCGATGTTCTTTTTGCATGAACTGGCTGCCTTTGTGATTAAAATATGTAGAGAAACGCTCCCTGCACCATCCTGGAAATGAGCATCAATGGAGTGTCAACGATTTTAGGTCTTGCATCCTGGGTAATCAGAGTGGGCATTGGTTGCAGCTAGTCATAACTGAGGTATTGGCCTCCTTTATAGACAGAAGCAGAAGTGACACGCTCCCTGCCCCAGTGTGAAAATCGGCGTCAAATGAGCGTCAACGATTTAAGGTCTCCCATCTTGGGTATTATAAGTGGCACATGATTGCAAACCTCTATTATGGAGGAATTGGCAGCCTCACAAGGTAGATAAGCAAGCGACATTCCTGCGACAGCCTCCCGCACAGTAACAACTGATTTCATGTACAATGATGCAACGAGGAGTTCATGACCATTTTAGCCTAGAAACACTGTCAGAACATCATATATACACAATGACAAATGCATCGCACTTTGATTACCAATGATAAAAGGCCAAAAATTGTTGACGCTCTGTTGATGCCCATTTTCATGAAGGGCCACAGAGTGTTTTGCTATCTGATTTCCCCATAAAGGCGGCCCATACTTTGATTATAAATAGATACAATCATATCCCTTCTGACTTACACGACTTACAAGACCAAAAATCGTTGACGCTTCGTTGACGCCCATTTTCATGTAGGGGCATAGAGCGTGTCGCTATCTGTTTTCCCTATGAAGGCGGCCAATACTTTGATTATGATTAGGAACAAACTTATTGCTTTTGACTTACCCGACTTACAAGACCAAAAATCATTGAAGCTCAATTGACGCTTAATTTCCAAATGGGGCAGGGAGTGTGAGGCTCATTCTTTTGCCTATAGAGCCAGCCAATACCGCATTTATGAACGGACTCAGCCAATTCCCAAGCAGATTACCAATGATGCAAGACCAAAAATCGTTGACGCTCCGTTGACACTCATTTTGCCATAGGTGTATCCACAATACGTGATCATTTATTTTGGCATAATATATCATTAGTGGTGTTTTGGTAGCCTTTGTACCGTCTTCATATACTTTCTCTTTCATCAAAACATTATTCTTTAATAATACATATAAATATATCCTTTAAAATATACTTTAAAGTGTCCGCTAATTGTCGATAATAATACACTCAAAATTGTCGTTTCTTTCAATCAATGCTAATCTTCACTGTCAGGTTCGCTCAATTGGCTGCTGTCGTCTGCAAAATGGATGTCAGCTGCATTACCACTCAGCAGATAGTGTACTAACCAGTGGATGTTTCTTCATCAGTCAGCAAATCTGGATCAAAATCTTTATCACGCTTGCGATCCTTGGCATATGCATCATGATTGAAAAATTGAGCACTGGGAAGAGGAGTATGTATATACGCATATCCGGGTGGCACACCTTCGATTTCGGACAGATGAGCTGCCTCTTTGTTACTGGGTAGAATATATGGCGTTTCGGGTGGCTGTGGCATCGGTTCTGGTGTCAGCTGTCTGAGTCGCTCTGGGGGAGGTGCACCTGTGCCTTTGCATCTCCAGCGTGTCTGGGGATTCTGTGCTGTGCCATTTTGGCTAGGAAGGCAGCCGTCCATCTGATTTTCTCGAAGCATAGCCGGGTGTCTTTCCATCGCAGCCTTCACATATTTATGCCCAGGACACTGAACTCCCCAGTTCATCTCTTCTCGGACTTCGGCACGAGGTTTCTTAATTAGATATTGCGTTTCCTCTATCGCGGCGTGCGAAAACCCCCCTTTGGCCATTTTGGCCATATTCAAGACCAGGTGCATGTCAGACTGTTCTAGCTGTACCCGACCTCCTGGCCTTGCCATAGTTGCAGACATGTTGAAAACCTACAAGGAAATTAGTTGCTGCATCTACATATCAGATATGGCCATTACCTCAACCATATAGGTTTCCGTAGCATCCTCTAACGTGGTTAGAGCCTGTTTGGTCCACTTCCGGGAATTCTTATCACCAAATTCGTCCGCAAAAATCCCAGTGCTGACAACATCATGATGTTCGCTTTCGCGGACTGTGCGGACAAATGCCTTTGTCCACCATGGAGGTTTCCCATTACAGGCGGCTAGAAATTGCTCACGCAGCTCTCTACATACACCAGCTCCATGTTATATCATTAGTTGATGGTCGTCTACCTTGATTCAACTATACTCACATCCGATCGCGTGCTGCTTCTTGTTCTTGGTGCTTCTGGTTTTACGGACAATTTTCAACTGTGCGTAGTGTTGGCAACCCTTCTGGACTGTCACTTGCGGTACGGGTCCGAGTCCAAACCAAACTGTTGCCAAATTGGCGGTCCGGGTCGTCAATGAACCCGAACTGCCCGCTCAGGTACGGTTCCATGGAAAACTCCCCGCCCGTCTGAATTGGGTGGGTAGTCAGTGGGTCGCCCACCGGGTCCATCTATAGATTCATATAAGGCTCTTGAATTTGCAGTGTGTTAATAGTATCTTATCAAAATCGCGCTTTCAGCAACCAACAATGTGCTTTTGCTTGTTGCGCAGTGTGCAATATCGAGTAATTTGGTATCTGTATTTCACCTTCGATATATGGTATTTCTGCCTAGCAAGGAGGTCGATAATTCAGTTATGCACCCGAAGATCCGCGCGATGCCTTGATTACGAAATATGCAAGTCCTAAAACTGTTGACGCTCCGTTGACGCTCATTTTCAGGATGCCGCAGGGAGCATGTCGCTGTTGTTTTTGCCAGTAAAGGCTACCAATATCTCATAAATGGATATCCACAACCAATTGGAACATAACTTACTCCAGATGCAAAGCTAAAAATCGTTGACGCTCCGCTGACGCTGATGCTAAGAATGGGGCGATGACTGTGTTGCTATCTCTTCTGCCAATGAAAGCGGCCAATATGTCCGTTATGCATAACAATGACTAAGTCACTGGTGAATTACTGTACTTACAAGACCATAAATCGTTGACGCTCCGTTAACGCTCATGCTAAGAATAGGGCAGTGACCGTGTTGCTATCTCTTTTGCCAATAAAAGCGGCCAATACATCCGTTATGCATAAAAATGACCAAGTCACTTGTGAATTACCGTACTTACAAGACCACAAATCGTTGACGCTCCGTTGACACGCATGCTAAGAATGGGGCGGTGACCGTATTGCTAGCTCTTTTGCCAATAAAAGCGGCCAATATGTCCGTTATGCATAACAATGACCTAGTCACTTGTGAATCACCGTAATTGCAAGACCACAAATCGTTGACGCTCCGTTGACGCTCATGCTAAGAATGGGGCTGTGACCATGATCTTATCTCTTTTGCCAATAAAAGCTGCCAGTACGTCCGTTATGTGTAACAACAACCAAGTCACTGGTGAATTACCGTACTTACAAGACCACAAATTGTTGATGCTCCGTTGACGCTCATTGTAATGTATTGTCCATTCAACATCTGCTACTGTCGATAATTGTTTTCATCCTGATTTGACTTTGTCGGTTGTCTCTCTGCCTGATTGAGACTTGGCCCTGTGGCAAAGCCGAGCGGCGTAACTATGTTGCACTGTTCACTTTCACACGACTGAAAATGATGTATCATGCCAAAATATTCATTTTGCCTGCTATACATCTATTTATGAACTGATATTCACAAGCTACTTCTTACCATTCTCCCATAATATATCTCCAACTGAAACTCTCGGACATGCTACATAAAGCTGGTGGACAATTGACACATTCTGTCCTACTTTTTCTTCCCGCCTTCATTTCTCCACGTTTCAACTGCATTGACTGTCACTCACACCTGTTCAGCCTGTCGCTTTGACTTCCATGCCGGCCGAACCAATCTGGGCACATTTGGCGCGGCGCTCACATCCTGCTGCTCTGGGCATTCCGAATCCTAGAGGCCATTGTTGCGCTCTAAATCGGATTCATCGCCCGCTGCACAATCATCTTCACTGTCAAGTGGATTATCCAAGTCGCCATTCCAGTGAAGCCAATCATCGGTGTCCGAAATGCTGTGTGGTGCACTATCCTCGTCGCTTTCTACTGGATGACAGTTGATTCTCCGAATTCGGTGGACATTTAAGATTTGAGTTCTTCCTCCAGGGAGGTCCTTTGCAGACAAAGCTGGTGGCAAAGGTGATCTTGCTGACAATTCAAATGCAGCTGCACCATTATGATGAAAGAGTGACCAGGATGCTTGGACGATGTCTTCCGTGTCCGAAATGTATCCTACAGCGGTCATCTGCTTGTTCTGAGTGCGAGATTCCTTCTCGGTAGCACGTAGGTTTTGGCTGCCGTGCCACATCTCCAACAAGTCGCGAACCTTGCCCATTCTGTGCAAGTTCTTATCCTCCGCCTCTTTCTTGATTTCCGAGTCGTTTTCTATGTTTGTGGAATCCAATTCTGGGTCAGTGCCTGCCAATATCTCGTGATTGGCTCAAGCAAACTGCCTTAGGACGACCTTTTCCCGAAGGGTCACGACAGTGGTTTTTGACTGCCTCCAGCCATTAACATCTCGGCCAAGGGAAAAACTGACCTCCACTCCGACACCATGTGATATGATAGAGATTATGTCGCTCTCCACATTTGAGAGATCGGCGTACTTTGAGTGAGTTTGGTCCTTCTGGCGCTACCAATCAGTTATGTCCGGTATCCTAAATGTACTGCTAATCTCCATCGGGTTGGAGTGGTAATCATTAAGATTTGGATTAATTTGTCCCCAGTTCTTTGGTGCTTCAGGCCGCGAATTCAAATAGAGCCTGGCGGTGGTCAATAAGTGGGCTGCGCGATCACTTCGTCTGGGGGTTGTCTCCGCCACATTTTCAGGCTTTCAGTATTCCTCATCATCGCTGGACGAATCCTATGGATCAAAGGATGATTGGTAGGAACCTGAAGCCATGGTGGAGAGGACCAGATTGCTGCTCAGGACGGTTTCGAGCTTATTGACCGGCACACGTCGATGTTTGGCACAGTATTTATTCTCCACATACTTCAGAAAGGCCTCCTGGTATTGTGTTGTGTAGGATGTCTCGTCATCAGGATTAATATCCATTCCCTTGTCCCACTTTTCAAACGATCGCAACTTCCTGAATGGATCGAGGATGTGTGCGGAAATACGAAGCACGCCCTTTGTTGGAGTCACTTCGGCAGAGTATTAGGAAAGCTTCTGTCGAGCTAACCTCAACGTGAAGAACAAGTCTTCCTTCTATTGGGTCTTCATCTGGGGAAAAGCTCGCATCACACCATCGATGGGATGAAACATGTCATTGTATACTGTGATAACGTGATGCAATGTGACTGTATGCCTCTTCGACATCCAAAGGGTACAATACTGAAATGGCCTCAATACTTCCATGACATACTTGACAATCGTCCATTCATCCTGAGTTGTGAATAGCAGCCAGTATTCCCTGTATTTTGGGTTTTGAAGCCACTCGCGTGTGAATTCCCGTAAATGGTAGGCGCGCTCGAGCAACTCCAGCGTAAAGTTCCAACGTGTCTTCACATCCATAATCGGAAGTACTGCAATGCGGACTTTGGCTTTTTGACAGTCAATGAACTCGTTTCGGCAGCCAGGTGTTAGTGTTATTAATACAGCAAGCATTCTCTGCTATATGAAGGTCAGCTTCAGGACTTTCAAAATATCATGAAATACGTACTTTCTCAATTATCTTTGCTAAACCTGGTCTCATGGCCGACACCATATTTGTAACGGGCGGGGTCGGGCGTAGGTGATATTGGTGACAAGAATGTAAACCGAGGACAAGACAAAACAAGACAAGAGTCGAAGCTGTTTCAAAGTCGTAACTTGCTTTGCTATACAAGAGAACGTGTAAAGAGAGAAGAAAAGGAAATCCTCCAATGCCATCAACACTCTCTTTATATACAATTCGGCTGCCACCCTCGAACCATTCCTCATGCTCCGATGTACCATCCGAATCTCATCCTATGATCTTACACACCACTCCGTTATTCCATATCGTAACAACCACGCCACCTCACCCGACGTCGCAACACCTCAGACCACTTCTTTATCTTACTAAATTAAGCCGCCACCATTTCGCCGCTTCCTCCACGTCTTCCAACGTCTCCACCTTTCCGTAACACAATTCCTTCCATATCTTTATTCTAATATTCCTAACTATCTTCGTACCTTCTTGCGCCGTGACAGTATCCCCCCCTTAGGTTCGAGGTCCTCCGAGAACATTCTCAAATGGTCCGGGGTTCCCTGGATACTGTTTATGGAACTCGTCCACAGCCTGTGACCCATCAACAAACTTCGCTGGCTCCCAAGTGAGGGAATCGTAACCTGTCCATCGGATAAGGTACTGTAACTGACTCCGATACACACGGCTATCCCCAACGCTCGATACTTGATACTCCTCCTCGCCATCAACCTCAACAGGAGGTGGAGGGGGTACTACCTGTCCTTCCAACGGATCCTCAACAACGGGATCCAAAAGCGAAACAGGTTGTACTCGATGGATCTGAATTGACGCTGGTAAATCCAGCTCATAGGCATACGGGGATACTTGCTTTTGTACCTGAAAAGGTCCTAGTCGTTTCCAATCCAACTTACGAATAGGACGAGTAGTTCGTACATGTCGTGCGTCCAACCACACCTTAGATCCGACCTGAATATTGGGTCCCGGAATACGCCCTCTGTTTGCACCTTCTTCTTGTACTGCTTGGCTCCGCCTCATCTCCACTCTCAGGTGTTCATGAATCTGTTCCATCGCAGCCTGGACCTGATCTGCTTCCCATCGTCGTTGATCCCTTTCCTGAGTCGGTTCCCCGGCGAATGACATTCGTGGATCCACGCCTTGGACCGCAAAGAAGGGGGTACACTTAGTTGACTCGGATAACCCATTATTTGCAGCAAACTCGGCAAGGTGTAACCACTGCACCCAATCATCCTGTTGATGGTTAACGAATATACGGAGGTATTGTTCCATTCCTGCATTCATTCGTTCAGTCTGTCCATCTGTCTGTGGATGAAATGCTGTAGACATCCGTCGATCAATTCCTAACCGGCTACATATCTGTCCCCAGAAGGTCGAAGCAAACTGAGGTCCTCGATCCGAAACAATAGACTTTGGCAACCCGTGGAGGCGTACAACTTCTCGGAGGAATAACTTAGCTAATCCTACAGCATCTATTGTTGTATGGTAGGGAACAAAATGACGCATTTTCGAAAGTCGGTCCACTACTACCCAAACTGCATCAAACCCTTCGCACTCTGGAAGCCCAACCACGAAATCCATTGAAATATCTTCCCATGGTTTCTCCGGTACAGGTTAAGGTCGAAGTACTCCGAACGTTGCATGCCTTGTGGTCCTAGATCATTGGCAGCTATGGCAGTTCCGTACGTACTGATCCACCTGTCTCCCCATTTCCTTCCAATAATACTGTCTATGCAGAAGATCGAAGGTTTTTGCGCGTCCTGGATGCCCAGCTAACGCAGTTTCATGATGCTCCTGTATTAACCGCAATCGTAATTGATCTCCTTCAGGAACGTATCTTCTCCCTCTATACCATATCTGTCCCTCCTTTTCTATGCACTCTGCTACTGTAATATCCCTCAAACTACCTCCCTGTCTAATAGCTTCCAATATCTTCTTAGGTAGCGGGTCATCGATATATGCTTGAGTGAAAAGGTCGGTTATCGAAGGAACGCCTTGTTCGGGCATATCATTGGCTGATATCCTCAATTGTTCTGGGAGATTATGTGGTTTTGAAACAACCTGTTCCATATTTTTTAGTCTTTCATCCCCCCCCTCAGGGAGGTCTCCCGGCCTCCTCGTTAACGTGTCAGCTTTCCCGTTCGATTTCCCCGGACGGTAAACAATCGCGTAATCAAACCGCGTTAAAAACTCGGACCACCGTGCTTGCCTTCTATTTAAAAGCTTTTTTGTCATGAAATATTCAAGATTTTTATGGTCAGTTATCAATTTTAAGGGGTATCGAGCACCCTCACACTCAGGTCTCCATTCTTCGAGTGCCTTGATAATCGCCATTAGCTCTTTATCGTATATATCATAATTGCACTCCGCTGGGGAATGATTCTTCGAAAAATAGGCTACTGGGTGCAATATCCCTTCATCATCCCGCTGAGACAACACTCCTGCGGATACATAATCGGACGCGTCTGTTTCGATAATCACTTCCCTCTCATGATCGAAATGTCGAAGTGCTGGTGCTGTAGTAAACGCTTTTACCATTATCTCGAAAGCGAGTTGTTGTTCTGACCCCCATACAAACGGCTCGCCTTTCTTTGTAAGCCTGGTTAGCGGTTCTGCTTTCTCGGAATACCTAGAGATAAACCGTCGATAATAATTGCAAAACCCCAGGAATTGTTGTACTTCAAAAAGATTATTTAACCGTCCGTTTTCCGTCTTCTTTTCCTTACTCCAATTCCGTACGGTCTCAACCTTGTCCTCGTCTATTGAAATCCCTTTTGTCGATATGATCAATCCCAAATACCTCATCGTCTCCTTATGAAATTCGCATTTCTCTGGCTTAAGGTACAGCCCTGCCTCCAGCAACCGTTGCATAATCCATTTAACATGGCCGACATGCTCTTCTTCGGAATCACTATAGATTAAAACATCGTCCAAATATGCTGAGGCGAAATCGTCCAGGGCCTCTCTAATGGCATTATTAATATAACCTTGAAAATCTGCTGGTGCATTTGTTGTGCCAAACTGCATCACCGTAGGTTCATACAATCCATATCTCGTCCGGAACGCTAACTTATGTTCATCCCCTTCCTTAACCCGAAGTAGATTATATGCTCCTCTAACATCTAACTTCGTATATATCCGGGCCTTCCCTAAAAGATTCAATGTTTCTTTTATCAACGGGAGGGGGTATCTATTCTTTATTGTCTTACTATTAATATCCCGATAATCGATACAGAATCGTAACCCTCCTCCAGGTTTCTTTGCAAATAACACTGGGGCTGCAAAAGGCGAAGATGATTGTCGAATAAATCCCTTTGACATATTCTCTTCCAGCCATTCTTTTAAGACGACCAACTCAGCTCTGGACATTGAATATAATGGTCCCCACGTTGGCGTTTCTCCATCCTTCAAGCGAACTTCATGATCAATTCCAGGTCGATGTGGTGGTAACCGATCTGCCAGCACCTTAATGAACAGCGGGAGATTTTCATGATACTGTTCGGGGATAATTTCTTCGAGGGGGTGTTCTTTCAAATCTTTTGCCTCGATGGCTTTATTAATGTCATATAGGGAAGCCTTAAACAACTTAAGTTTTCCTTTCTTAACAGTCCTATAAAACGAAGCTCCATTAAGCATAACAATATCCCCTCGAAACGGTCTTAAGGGTCGAATTTTTGGTTCAAATATATCTTTTACTCGATATACTGGTTCTGGCGGTTCTTCTGTAACTCCCTGTACCGTTACTGATGTATCATGGCAGTGTGTAATGCAATATTGTGAACCAAACGTAACCATATTAGATGCAAAACGCACAGCTACATCATGTAGCCGTAACCAGGGGATCCCTAGGACAATTGGATAATGGCCTAATTTCGTGATGAACATGGGTAACTGTTCTTTATGTTCTTGTATCTTCATTCCAACTTTGGCAATATGCGTAATATCTGCGGATTCAATAGGTCTTCCGTCGATAACTTCCACTTGTTTCTTCTCCTTCAACTCTTGAAGTGATATCTGATGATGGCGAGCAAAATCTTGATCCATAAAT
>Ga0307515_10005899_pt1 | contig 24709 bp, 32 predicted proteins | sample 17_EM_MG_FD_194513 | JGI IMG/M metagenome (GOLD analysis project Ga0307515, IMG submission 194513) | Populus trichocarpa ectomycorrhiza microbial communities from riparian zone in the Pacific Northwest, United States - 17_EM | ecosystem: Host-associated > Plants > Roots > Unclassified | place... | reverse complement strand
TTGCTGCCCATGACTGTCACCAGATCCTTCTTTCTGGATTCGTACCGTAGACGCCCATTCGTTGCTTAGCTAGTTCCCTCCTAATTGCAAGCTTTCGACACTGATTCCTCTCCCGTATCGCGCTCGCTAGCGTGGCCAGAACGATCACATGATTACGTTCAATGATCACGTGCTGCAATCAGATGTTCCTTCCCCACCACAGTCGTGGGTGTTGGCATCACCGCCAAACAGGTCATCAGTACCCAACGCTCTTTGTTCACATCTTTCATGGAGCCGGCCAAGCTTTTGGCGAGTGGGCTGACGTTAGAGGAGAGTAAAGCCAAGAGACAGGAGAAACAAGCTGCAAGGTACAGACACAGGCTCGGGTACGTATCCACATCATGGGTTTTCGGTCTTCCTTTGATACGGATCGTTGCGATTCTCCAATTCACTCCGACACTCCTTCCGTACGTTTAGCACGTATGTTCCTTCTGGGGATAGTAAGAGGCTTTTGGAGGCGTTGATGGCAACTTCGCCGAGAAAGAGCCCAACTCCGAGGAAACATATCGCGTCTGGGTCGACTAAACGGAGGAAATCCGTTAAACCTTCTACGAAAGGCAAGAATGGCGGTGAAACTACGGACGAGTCTACACAGGAGAAACAAACGAAGGTAACAAAATCGACCGGCCGGAAGTCGATCAGGGTGGCGGACTCCGGTGAGAATCCCACTACCACCCTCCGGGCGTTTGCACGTGCTTAGCACCGGTTTGTAGCCGAACGGGGCGAGAAAAGAGTTCCCAGGAGGCCTATGAGCGAGGCCGGGGCGAATACTGCAGAGGGTGGGCGAAACATCCTGTGCTAGGACTCAACGAAACGTCTGATCACTTGGCGTAGATGAAGCCGAGGATGGGCACAAACCGTCGACATCTCGTCAAACAAACAAAGCAACGCGCACTGGTGAGTTTGTTTCCCACATTCACTCCCGCACAATTTGTTCTGATTTGGATTTAGCCAACTCGAAATCGACCAAATCATCGAAGAAGTCTGCGACTACAAAGAAGCCTAAGCCTTCCAAATATTCGTCGCGCAATACAGGCGCAGAAGATGACTCCGACGACCGACCCGTTACCCCAGAACCAGTCCAGCGCAAGGTCAAAAAATCCTCCACGAAACCGCCTCCAACTCAAACTGACAACGAAAGTGATGATCTGGCAATCAAGAAGCCGAGAGCTCCCAAAAAGGTCGACAAAGGAAAAGCTAGAGCCATGCAACCTCCTCCTGAGACCTTCGAATCCGCCGAGACTGACGTAGATCCAGAGGACTCTCGCCCGGGACAGTCCAATATGAAGCCTCTCTCAGTCGAAGAAAAGTCGTTGCGGGACGCACCTCCTGACGTGTACGAGACGATTACGACGCCGATCATCTCTCGAGTTATCTCTAACCGAGGGGATGTTTCTGAGGAGGAGCGGAAACCGCCACCGAAGAAGCGGGGCCGCTCTCGCAAGGACAAAGTGGAGGAGCAGCCTCCGCCCAAGAGAGGGAAGACGCAGGAGGCAGATGACGGTGAGGTTAAGGGTTCGACCAAATCGAAGCCCAAGCGGCAAGCAAAGAAGTTACCACCAAAGCCAAGGTCGATGGTTGCCAAGGGAAGGACGAGGAAGAATGTGGAGCCACTGCCGGACACGAGCGACGAAGAGAAAGAGGAATTCGCTACCCCAGAGACTACGGCATCGGGATCGAACACGCAGAAGCGTCAGCGGCGAAAGCGCGATAAGAGGGACGAACGCGACGGCGAGCCTAGCTCAAATCCAAACCGTGTGAGACTTGATAGTATTCCTCCGGAGGGTATAATCATACGGAAGGAGAACGGTATCGTCGAAAGACTTCTTCCACCTGTGATGTGCGTTCAGTTTCGTTGCCTCCGCTGACTGACACCTAACCTCCGTATCACAGTCAGCCCAAGAGGAAAGCTTCGGTTAATAGGGGGAAGACTAGGAATTTTCGTAGACGAGCAATTCCTGCCCACGTTTTGAAGTACATAGGGCCGACACGCATTGGCTCACCGCTCAAGGGGGAGGGGACGGATACTGACGACGATTTGAATATACGTTAGTATCTCCACCTAGTTTTTTACCTGTTTAGTCTACGTTATACTACTTCTTGGACCGAGAACGTCGACCGCGGGGGCACGCGCTGAGTTGGTATGAGATTGATCCAACGGAAGTTGTAAGCGTGGGAACTAAAAAGTTACACATTCTGAAAAGTGATCGAGCTTTGAGTTTCACAGAAGAGTCCCTACCCCCAACCCGGATTCCGCGATGACGACTAGTCTCGCCGCTCAACTCGCTCAAGGAGTGTCGCTAAACTCCGCCCTGCTGGTCGACAGGTCCAAACGGAGATACGCTGAATCGTATTTGTTCACCGGGAAAGTGGCAAATCACCATGACCTCTATTCTGTTCACGCTCTCGCTCTCAATGGCTTTACGCACTTGCGCTTTGTTAATTCGACCTTTAAAACCTTTGAACAGGCATTGTTCTCGGATGCTGCGAAGAGTGTTGATCGGACTTTGTTGACGAAGGAGAAGGCGGAAGAGTTTAGTTTGACCATCGGAAGGTTCTTGAGGTTGCTGGGACCCTACCTTCTGGATGCTCCGTCTGGGAAAATTTTGGAATGGCTGGTCCGGCGGTTTAGGTAAGTTGATCCCATTTGTTATCCTCTTGCAGAGTCCTGAAGGATGGCCTCTAGGATCAACGAATTCAATGTGGATGATGCATTGGCCTTATTCTTGCCGTACCACGAGACTCCGCACTTCACTAAGCTCTTATCGATATTACACATCAAGTACGTGCCTAAAATTTTTGCACCCCTCTCCATTCTCACCTTGCTCTAGGCCGCAGTCGACTTGGCATTTCCTGTTGGCCTACAAATCTGCCGTAAAAGGGCTTCCTCGCTCCGCGCTTGTCACAGAGATGCTGAAGAATCCTGAACTAATGCGATTTGCCGCTTCCCTCCTTCCAGAATCCATAAAAGGTGGTTATTCCCATCGCACGCTCATCAACTTTCACACTGCTACCCTGGTTGAGTATATCTCACGCGCGGAGTCACTGGATTCTGGAAGCGCGGTTGTTTTTCTTTCAAACTTTCTCGAGCCATTCGAGCATGAGGGTTCAGTTCCCAAGGATGCCATTGTGAGAAAACTCGCAGTCTCCAACGATCCACTGCTGACGAGAAACAGCTCTCAAGTTTTATTCTGCTTTCCGTTCTAGCGCAAACGTCTCGCCTCACTAGTAACGCGATCCGGAGCATCCTAAAGGCGATCGCGGGTTCCCCTCGTCACGGAATCGGGCCCACTCAGGTGACGACCGCAATGTTGTCCATCTGTGTCCCGCAGGAGAAATTGTCCAAGGTGCCAAGGTCCTTGGTGAAAACACTTATTGAATCTCCGTGAGTTTCACCCCGCGTTTCACTTCATCCCAAACGAACTAATTTACCCAGGGGTATGGTTGGTTCTTTGTCAACCGCTCTTGGCTGGACAGGCTCCGAGAAGTTTCTGATTCCGCTTCTGAACCCGTTGGTTGGACGGTAATTCCATCTTCAAGATTTAAGCCTTAGCTGCGACTCAAAACAACTATCCAGCGTTAACAAACCCACCGCCCACGAACTCCTTGCAACCATCCTAAATTCATCTGAAACTCCGGCGGTTGTGATCAAAGAACTAGCAAGGATACTCCTTGAGTCGCTGTCCTCAGAGTCTAACACCGCAGAGAACAAGGAGCAATTACGAAAGTTGTTGGCTCGACTTCGCCAACGCCACCCTGAAATCTTCTCCGAGGTTTCTTCAGATGTAGTTAACAAGAGGGACGAGGATAACCGGACTCAAACTGAGCAGCTCATCTTGTCACTTTCCGTTGTGAGTGCAATGATTATGCCTGTCGATCACTTGCTTATGCCACATCATTTAGACAAACCTAGATTCTACGCCGTCAACGGGGACGGGAGGCAAAGTTGGAGACCTCATAATCGCATCTGTGGACTCGGATCCGAGTACACGTGTAGTGGCAGTGCGAAGGCTTTTGGAGGGAAACGTCGATGATAAGGTACCGCGTCGTGCAACCGCCTGCCGACGAATAATTCAACCTTTTTCACGATAGGAGGTTGCCACTGCGCTCGTCTCGAGAACTATCGATACAAGCCCTACCGTGCTCGAGGCACTCTACTCCAAACCCACCGCTCTGCTGCCGCACCTAGAAAAGGGATACCTCGAAGCCGTTGCCACTGTTTTATCCTCCCCAGCTACTCCGCGGCAGCTTATCCGCCTTCACATCACTTTTCTCTCCCATCACTTTGTCAAGACATACCCAAGAACCGCCAAAGTCGTGGTAGAGCGGTGCCTGTGGCCCTTCCTGCTTTTCACGAAAGCAAAACAGAAGACATCTGCAGCTGTATGGGACATACTAGAATCCGAGGACTGCAGTGATGACCTCACCGAGTACCAACTTTTGCGCGGGTGTTTGGCCGTAATCCGTGACCTGGAACAAAACTTTGTTGCCACCAATGACCAAGGGGTTTCTGACCCTGGAACCCAAAAATTCGCTGCTATTGATGTCGGCTTGGCGAACCGAATTTCAGGTATGCCTAATGCTCTTCGTACCTATTTTATGTCTCAGGTGTTCGTTGCGACAGATAACATCTTGCCATCTGAGAACCCTTCGGGCCACATTGATTTCGTACTTAGCATTCTCAAGGATGCAAACCAGAACGCAAGGGCACTGGGTTATCTTGTCGCACGCGCTCTGCTTGGGAAACTATCCGGTCAACATCAACTCGGCGTAGCTCAACGCACGATTCAGGCTATGGCCATCGAGACCCTATCCGGGATGGAAGACTTCATGAAGGGATCGGATAATCTCCAATCTGTAAGATTCTATCCTCAATTCGCTTTTATCTCACTCATCCGCCCCTAGTTCATAAGCGATGTCAGCCTCGCGGCTTGTGTGGTAAATAAACCAGGCAGCAAGACGACTTTGAACCGCTTGAAGGTCGCAATATTAACCCTTATTCCAATGATGCCCCGACCCGCAAATTCCAGGGTCGATTGGTTGGATCACGTAACTCAACCCGACGATGACACTAGGGGAGCGCAATACGTCACGTTGATGACCACGATATATGCGCTCGCAAATGCTGCATCGGAACTTCCTCTTCTGTCCGCCTACCTTCTGCGAGCTTTATTCATCTCTCTGAAGGACGAAGCTCTCGTCTTCTTGGCGGGTGTCTGGTTATCTGCTCTCACAGATTCGGTTGCGGAAACGCGAACTCAGACTCAGCTGGCGGCGTTGGCACACGCCTCTGCATTTTTGATCGCACATGAGACAGCACAAGGATTTATTGATTTCCAAGCTATCGTCCCGTCGATTTTAGTCGCGCTCGAGTCTCCCAGTCAGTCAGTGAGAGCGGCCGCCGTCCAATGTTTATCGGTCCTTGGACGATTGAGCCATGCGGGGAAACCCAAAGTCGTCTACGCGCTCGATACTGTTTATGGGGTTCATTCAGGTGAATCAAATCAGCGACCTACTGGGAGTACCAAACTCACAGATACGTCCAGAACAGCTGCAGTTTCTCGATTGGGTGGACTTCCAGAAATACATCCTGGCCCTCGATGACCAGGGTGGTCATTTGGCCAATGATGTTGACTACCTCCATGCTTTTCACCAGCAATACCTCACGAAACATAAGTCCGACTCAAAGAAAGATTCCGGGTTTGTATGAACCCTTGATCATGTCCGACAATACCATTGACGACCTCCCTAGCTTCAAACACCGAGTGATATGTTATCTTGTTTCCCACGCAGTCGCTTGTCCTCTACCGCAAGTCAGGGCTGGTATCCTGAAGTCTCTTAAAGATGTCCCCAATGCATCCAAGGCTTCGATGTTGATTCCGGTGTTCGAGCGATCGTTCGAGACCCTTGGAAAGGCCGGCGCCCCCGCCACCGTGGATCAGGAATTTCTCGTGACTCTTGCACGCGCGCTCGACAAGAACGCCGTGAAAGCATTAAATGACAAGGAAGGAGCATTGTGGCAGATTTTTGTGGAGGTGTTACGGTCTTGTTTAACTCAAGGCAAGCGCCATACGTGTCCAGAAGCTCAACTTCGCTGATCACCACTTCGATAGGTTCTCAGCACTTCCTGAATGGCGTGCTCGAGGAAACACTGAGGGGCGGGCTCTTCAGAAAACTCTCATTTGAACGACAGGTTGCGTTATGCCAGATCCTCTTGGACCTGGGTGGCGTGGCAGAGGCGGTGCGATACTATGTTGGTCAATCGTGCACATGAATTAACATCGGTGTAGGTTACACAATGCAAAAGTATGCTCAGCCTCGTTCTTGAGGATGAAACCCTATTGTTGTATCTCCTTCAAACCCTGCAGCCCGTCGTGAGCGAGACAGCCGCCCCGGTTACAAAGAAAGCCAGGCTCGATGGGTCAGACCCCCTCCACGGCTATGCGACTGTACTGTTGGCTAACAATCTGACACAGGCAACACAAGGAACCATCATTCACTGCCGACAAACTCCAACCATTAACTCTGTTTGTCGAGGTTATTGGCGGAAACCAGACATTCAATAGGTCCAAGGATTTAGTAATTCGTCTGCTCGACACGCTCGACAAAGTTGCCCATTCTACTGGGGCGTCTGTGGGCCAGTCGGATATCACATATCTCGAACAACTCTTGATGTCTGTCATTGGTGATTTGGCAGATCGCCTGGTTTGTTGTCCGCCGCCTTTACATCGTTTCAGCTGCTGATGAAATCACTACAGCCTTCCGACAGCGTTGACCCAACTGATATCAAGTTTGATGTTCTCATCCAGATCATACGTCGTGAGTTACTCCCTCCATGCCACCTGCCAAACGGTGCTCACGCCACTCCAAGTCTCGGAGAACCCCCAGACTTTCCACCAGGCCCTCCTTCTCATCTCGAGTCTCGCTCACCTGGCCCCAGAGGCCGTCCTTCGAAATGTCATGCCGATCTTCACATTCATGGGATCCAGTGTTCTGCACCGCGATGATGAATATAGCTTCAAGGTAGTGCAGAAGGTGAGTACAAACAAGGTGTTTCTACGTGGACGTACTAACCTCCCACAGACCATCGACAGCGTCTTGCCTGTGATGACTTCCTCCCTCAAATCCAAGCACGCAAGTTCCATTGGATTGCATGTTGCACTGAGAGAATTTTTGTCTATCTTCACCGATGCGGCAAACCACATTCCACGCCATCGTCGGATCAGGCAAGTGCACACAATACCGATGATATCATTATCTCACCAGATGGATGTGCCAGTTTCTTCGTTCACCTCACAGAGGTTCTGGGCGGCGACGAATTCCTTGCACCTATCTCGATGTTGTTGGTTGAGAAGGTAGCTGGACGTGTGGTTCGGCAATCCCAGTCCGATGCACAAGCTTCACTATCCATCCCATTGTCCATCCTACATCACTATGGAAGTGCTACCCAAGCTCGAGTACGCTCTCCTTAGTCACCCCCAGGAACTTAGAGTGACTGTCTCTGCTAGACGCTCAGGGATATCGTGCAAGAGAGTGGGAGAATTCTGGCACACGCATTCAAACTAGAAATCACCGAACCTACGTTCTTGGATCTCACGAGGTACGTCGTATGACAAACTACAAGGACGGAACCCGATTGATCGCGAACACAAAGGAACGACGAAGACGGATCGTCCCTCATTGCCGCGAAGAGAAGGTCCCATGCACTCCTCTTATTTGTGAATTACGCCCTTCAACAAACAAAAACGTCAACGGAGGGTCGTGCAAGCGGCATTCTACAGCTTCTACTACAAATCTCGGCCGTCGCGAGCTCGCACCCCGACGAAAGACAAGCCACGGAAATTGACAGTACGGCGCGGGCTTGCTTGAACTCGGCCTTGGGTATCATACCGGCAGCCGAGTTTGTGTCATGTGTAACGACCCTGCTGGCGGGGGTTGGGAATGAGAGGGTGAGTACCGGGTGAAATTTTCTGCCCGGAGAATCCTGAAAATCGCCCTAGATCAAATCAGGCACGTTAGATTTGCTCTCCGAGCGGGTGCTAAAACTGTCCGACGAAGTTCGCAACTCTTCACCTTCATCCGTTTTGATGATCCTCGAGACGTTCAAGTTATGCCTGGTCGGGGATGACGGAGAGAATGTACAATCTGGTCTCAAGGCGCTCGACTCCTTAGCACGCACGATGGCTCCTGGGGAAGAGAATGCTTTCGCAGAATTGATTACAACCGTCCTTCCTCTCATCCATAACAAACCATACAATGAGAACGCAATGGATGCACTGAGTGCCATCTGGTATGTCCAACGCGCGGAGGTGGTGGTAGTCGCACTAATTAGTCAAAAGCACGAAACTTGGCCCACGGATTATCCCGAACCTCAAGATGATTATCCTGGAATGTACGAAGTTGATCGGCTCCGAAGTCGAAGAGGGCACCCCTGGTATGTTTTCCACTGTCTCGTAGGACAGGTACATTCAACATCCCGGCAGGCTCATCGGTGTCCATCAAGGCCCTTCGGGTTCTGCAGGGCTTGCTCTCTACCATCCCTTCGTTCTGGACCGCAGACGACATCAACCTCGTGGTAGACCTCTACTTGCTCCACGACGTCGCGACCGAGACATTAGTGATGGCAAACCTTGTAAAGGCAGTTGCAAAACGAGTGCCGAGCTCCGTCTTAATCCCAACCTTGTGCGACACGTGGAAGAGGCTGAAAGAGTCATCAACGACTACGTCGTTCGGTGTCTTCTTCTTACTGCTGAAAAAGGCGATCCACGCTGCACCACGAGGGGAGCTCCTACATCAACTACGCGCTCTGTTCAATTTGTTCCTTGACGGGTTCGCGGTTCAGGATGACGAGGGATCATCAGGCGGAGATGTCAGGAATCGATCTTTCCGCTTTCGTCCCTCAGTAACTCACAGACCTTTCGTTATCCTAGGCTGAACACGAGACGATCTCTGCGTTCTTGGAGTTGGTAGTAAAGCTGAACGAAACCACTTTCAAACCTCTCTTCCGCAAACTGTACGACTGGGCATTCACCCAAGAATCAGGTACGGGAACGCATCCCTGATAGCTTCTGTGGAGCTCACCGAAATTACCTCAAAGATGAAAGAAACCGTGCAGTTTTCTGTCGCGTGTATACTGCGCTATTGGATTACTTCAAGGCATTGATGACACCTTACATGAGCTTTATGATCCAAGCATTTACCGATCTCCTCGAATCCTTCGTCAAATCCGAGGAACTGGATCCAGAGTTATGGGGCTCACTCGTCCAGGTCCTTGGCAAATCTTTCGAAGTCGATGAAGCCGGTACAGTTCTAACCTCTTTGATTTCACGATATTCCCCAAAACCAACTCACCGCTCCTTAAATAGCGTTCTGGCGCGAAGATCGTCTCAAACAGATCTCCGGGCCTCTCATTTCCCAAATCCCCGTCGTGTGCGACTCCTTCACCGGGATCGATGGTGAAGCAGATCGCAGGTCCCTCCTCTCATCCGCTCTCTGTGCTCTCGCAGGAGCTGTCAGCGAAGACTACGACGAACGAGGCGGCGGGAGCGGAGGTGCTCTCCTCAAATCCCTCAATCTCGGAATCCTCATGCAGACTCGCTCCGAGGACGCCAGGCAAAGGATATTTTCCATCCAATGCGCAACTGAATTATGGAAGACGAACGGGATCAAGTTGGTAGGGTTCGTGACAGAGACGTCGACGTTCATCGCGGAGTTGGCGGAGGACGATAATGATACAGTGGTCAAGGAAACTCGTAGGCTAAAGAAAGCCGTCGAGGACTTTGGGGGTCCCATTGACGGTCTCTGACACAACCGCGGGGCTAACCTTCGTATGCACATCAACGCATCGTAACTTAAAATGCATTTGTATATCCATCGGCATTTCCCCAGTAACAGTAGTTCGTACGCATACCGTCTTAGTTCCGGTATCTATATAGCTGATATATATGGTTGTGTGCAAGGGTCAGGTATGAGATGGGTTGGAAACGATTGATGAAAGCAAAGGGTCTGATTGTTTGAGAACGGCGGTATGTAGGAATGTGTGGGGTGCCGGGTAATAAATGAACTGATGAATAAAAAAGGGGCAAGGAGAGTGTAAAAGTGATGAAGAAGTAGTTTGTTTGGAGAGGGTGGTTTAAAACACAAACAGCAATGATCACAGCAAAGTTAACATAAACATCAAGCAACGAGAGAGAAGACCAAAGGAAGGGAGAGGAGAGATGGGGAGGAGCTGTGTAGTTGAAATAGATACGTGTATGTTGGTTTGCGTCCAAAAGGCAGAGAGTGGGGGTACACTCGTCCTGAGAATGGAGACCGGAGGGGCGAAATTAATCGATCACCGCCTTGAGAAGGTCCCTTGGGAATCTACGCTCGGTCGACCACCCATGAGCAGGTTCTCAATAGTTCGACACTTCTTGAGTATCTGGATAATACCAGACCGTCGAGCAGCACTCTGGACAAAAGGCGCCTACACAAAAAAAGAATACCAACCCCCATCAGTCAATCCATCCAATCCATACAAAGTGACAGAAACCCACCTGAACAAGCGTGTTCACATCCGGTCTCGACGCGGCCGGGTTCGAGCACGAAGTCAAAAATTCGTGCAAGGACTGGGAAAATTCTTCCGCCCTCGTGAGAGGCGGCCAGCGATCCCTTAGATCGCTCGCGTTCGCCGCATCATGAAAGGGAGGCGTTGACTCGGCCATCTCCCAAATTGTGGCACCGAGAGACCATATATCCGCTTTCATTGGGTCGTAAGCGCCACTATAGATAAAAAAGAAATACGGTAGATGAGAACCGGTACGAGGAAACACGGAAAGAAGTGGATACACGTACGCTCGCACTTCAGGCGCTTGCCAGTAAATAACACCCACAGACCCAGTGCACATCGGGGATTCGGCGGTAACCGTCACAGCGTTCGAGAAGTCAGCTAAGCCGGATGTAAGCCTCCCGAATCCCCTAATAAATATGAAGACGGAAGAATTCACCAATCTTCAAAACACCGTCTCGGCTCAACAACAAATTGTCGGACCTCACATCACGATGGGCGATTCCCAAGCCGTGGAGGTAACTCAGAGCTTGGACAATCTAGAAACGAACGATCAATCCTCCCACCGAAAGAAAAAACAATGAAGATGAGCAAACTCACATCAGAAGCAAACCTCGCGGCAACCTTCTCGTCAATCCTCTCTAGATGTCCTTCCTCCACAAGCGCAACCACATCCGCCAAACTCCTCTCCATCAACTCCATCCTGATCCACAAAGCGTCTTCCTGCAAATCAACATACATTCCCTCCATGATCAACACATTGGCCACTCCGGCTGGGCACCCCGAAGCCGAAGAGAACGGCGATGACGCAGCGGATCTATCGCCCACAAACACTCGCTTCATCACCTCCACTTCCCTCCCCAAATCCTCCAGCTTGCTCGATCCAGACGGCAAAATCGGCACGACCTTGATCGCGACCACACCACCGGGCTGAAGCTCCCTCTTGGTTAACTCCGATCCAGGGACTGTCCGAAGGACCTTGGCCTGATACACAAACCCAGACTCGCCCTCCGCCACTTCCGTAAGTTCATCGAAGTAATCTCTCGTCTCCACTTTCTCGTCAACAAAAGTCTCCAGACCCACTTTAGACAGCACGCTCGATATCCAACTTGGGTACCTCTGCGCAGGCGAGGACCCGCCGGATCCAGCTGAATGCGGCATGCCATTAACCGGACCCAGCACCTGCGGAACGGATGTAGAGGTGGAGAGGGGTTCGTGAGCCATCAATGAACTCGACGAGATAGGAGGGGTGACAAGTGACGGACGCCTGTAGCCAGTGACTTCGTCCATGAGACCAGAGGCAGATCCTTTCCTCGAGCCAGGTGGAGGACTGATCCTGGTGATGACTGCTTCCTCTATTTCATCACCAACCTCGATCTCATCATCATCATCTTCCCCATCCTCGTCGCTTTCATCGTCGAACGTCGACTTGCAAGGAGAAGTCGAAGGTGAAGACGAACTAGACGCAACCACTTTCCTAGCCTCTTCCTCGCCCTCCCAACCAGAAAGTTGCTTGATCACGGGTCGGGTGAATCCAGCTGCTCTGTTCGCAGAACTGAGTGACGAAAGGCCCGTGGAAGACAATGTGGTCGCTGACGAGCTTGAATGGGAATGAGTCGAAGAATCGGGAGAGGGTGACCTCCCCCCTCCAAACCCAACACGCGACCTCTCCTCATCCGCCACCACATCAACATCCGGGGCAGGCGACGTAGTCTGCTTAGGCGTAGTTTCCCTCGACCCCGCTGCCGGAAGAAGTTCAACAGGAGACGGCGCACCCGGGGCCGCGGGGGAAGGCAACCCGACCGAGTCAAAGAGGTCCAATTCAGTGCGGGCGTTAGGCGTCGCGGGCGAAGCCACCAAATCCGCTCTCACCCTCATCGCAACTTCCACAGGTCCACTTACGATGGTCGCGTTGGTAATGGTCGACGTGGAAATACTCGAATCCCGGTTGTCGTTGTGGTTGTCGCTCCCGTCGATGATCAACTTCAGCCCACCTCCGCTGCTGGATCGGGTGCTGCCTCTGCTACCCGCGGAGGTGCTCGACAGCCGTTTTGGATCGAACCGGGCAGAGTCGACGGAGAGGTGAGAATCTCTGGAGTCATAAGAGTGGCGCGGATCCAACGAGACAGAGCTCGTCTCCTTGCTGAGGTCAGAAGAGACCGAGTCGTCTTGATCCTTTCTCTTTCCACCGAAATCCAGACCGTCGTTATCATGGTTGATAGAAGCCATCAACTCGATCGTCTCCGCCGTGGTCATCGGCCACCTCTCCTCTTCAACCTTCGCCTTCTCCTCTTTCTCCACGACCTCTTGCTGCTTCCCCAAGCCCCCAAGCTTTCCGACCTTCTCACCCTCCTTATCCCTCTTTGCCGTAGTCTTCGGAATAACCGTCGAAATCTTGCTCTTTAACTCTACATGAGATGGAGGGTTCGGTAACGGGATCGGCGACATAAGCGACAGTGTCGGTAACGGCTTCTGTGGGGGCAACGGGCGGTGTGCAGCACTGACTCCCGAAATCGATCGTTCTCGGGAAGGTTCCGGTCGCGGTTTGGAAAAGGGGTTAGTCGGCGTAGTTTTTGATAACGAGGAGTCAGCTGATTTGGGAGGCTCAGGTCCTGCGCGACCCCGCGCTGGGGGTGGTGTTGGAGAAGGCGTGAGCCGATCGGTCACTTTCGTCGTTGTTGTTGAAGGTAGCGCCCGTGTCTTTGGCTGAGAATTGGAACTAGACATAGAAATAGAACTAGACGAAGAGGTAGGCGTCGACAGTGTTGGGGGCTGGGGGCTGGGGATAACAGGGTCCGTCTCCGGCGGGGGAGTAGGGCTCCGCTGTAGTTGCGATTGAGCCAAAGCCTGAGACTGAGGGAAGGGTAGTTGAGGAAGCTGATGAGGTTTTTGGGTCGGTAGACTCCGAGTCGTAGTCAAAGGAGGGAAAATGAGTGAACCCGATGGCGGAGTCAACCCTTGCGGTCCACCAGATTCCTTCTTCTCGCCTTTCTCCTCCCCCCTCTCTTCGACGGCCAAGAGCGTCGAAGTGAAATTCGACCCAGCAATACCAGCACTCAAACTGGTCTCCAACTTCCTCTTCTCATCACCAGCCCCACCGAGCACAGGCGCACTCTTCTTGACCAACTCGCTGCTAGTGCTCGCATCCGTAGTCGTCGGAGGTGTCGAAAGAGTGTCAAACAAACCATCTCCCCAACTGCTGATATCCGCGAACGCGTCCTGGCCAAGGCTCAACCTCGGCGGTGCCAGCGAATATCTCTTCTTTTTCTTCGCAGGAGTCGCTGGAGACATCGACAATGACGACGTGCTCAACTCGAGCGAAGGTAACGAAGTAGGCTCCTCGTCATCTTCGTCCACCTCTCCGCTGCCAAGATCAACATCACTGACCTCGGAAGTGTCCTGCTGATCCGCCGACTGATCTGTGGGGCAGGAATTCTGAGTGACGGTAGATGTTGAGATGACCGATGTCCTCGGGTCTTCAGCCTGTCGCTGTTGCGTTACAGACGTCTTCCGTAATTGCGGCTGTGGTGTTTGTTGTTGGGGTTGTTGGGATTGTGGGCTGGATAATGGTGGTTTCTCCATAACGCTAACCGGCGAGGGACCATCAAGTTGATACGCTGGGGGTGGAGACTGGGTCAACAAATCATCGTTTACCACTCTGAACGTTTGATTCGCGTTCTTTGGCGGGGTCCGTGGTGGATGGTATGATGACAATCCAGTCGGTCCTGGTGTTCTACCCACCTGGGCCACACTGTCTCGGGACGTAGTCCTGCTCTGTGAGGGTCGTGAAGACAGCTTTGGTTGCGCCTGAGTCTGCACCAGCGTCCGCGATGGAACGGGAGGAAGATCGTGCGATGACCTTGATTTCGTAATCGGACTTGGTTCCTGTTCGTTCGGATTCGTAAGGGCAGAGGCGAGGGTATCGATGGACTTCTTGGGTTTGTGGCCATTGCGGCGCATCGACGGATTGGTGGGTAAAGGTGGAGGATGATCGACTATCATGTACGAAAGGTCCCCAAGGCTATCATTCCCAGACGGCGACTGGTACAAGCTCTGCCTCGACCTGGTCGTATCCGTAGACATCTTCCTCGTCCGTCTCGTCCCTTTTGACTGAATCGACGCCTGAGAAGGTTGCCTGCGTATCGATAGAGAGGGTGTCGGACGGTCCCGAGTGTTTTGGGTGGTCGTCGTGTTGATGGAGAGTTGACTGGTCGATGGCAAATTTGGGAAATTAGGGTGTTGGAACGGGACGGTGGATGGAGCCCGGGAGGTGGTGCGTCGGTAGTTGATAGCTTCAATCTCCTCTTCGCTGTAACCCAAACTCGCTAGAGATGCCGTCCAAGTCGGTGGTAGCCCATTGTACCTGGGACGGAAAATCAGCATCCAAGAACCAAATCTCATGAAACAGACTCCACATCCCCTCTAGTAGCGTGAGGGAGAGAGGAAGTCACGAGACAGCTTACCCTTCGTCAACATGCAGGTTATGCTGCAAGATGGACAAAAGATACGGCCATAGCGCAAAAAGAGTCAACAATCAAAATCCAACTAAACTGAGGGATAAAAATAGCGGGGGAACGTAGATGAATGGCGGCATATGCGCTGCGAGACGGGATGTTGATTAGAGATGAGAGACATACCTGAAAGTTCCAAGGCAACGAAATCGAACTATCCTCCGAGGGTTCAGACAACTGTCTCGAGACCGACTTGGGCGCCAGACTCCTCTTCGCGAATTTTATCAGACCCTTCCCAAAGCTGGTAGAAGATGAAGCCGAAACCGGATCTTGCGAACCAAGCGCAGGGGAATGGACAGAGGAGGACGGTGGAGTCGACTGTGAGCGTGCATAGTCTGACGAAACTGGAGTCACTAGCGTGGGCGAGTCCGAGGTGAGGGATACCCAAGAGGTGTTCGTCGGTGCGTTCTCCTTTGGAGGCGGTACCGGTGGAGAATGCTTCGAAGCGGCGAACTTGAACACTTTGAGGGAAGCAAAGCGTGAAGAAGATGTGGACTGCTTCTGCCCTGACCCGGAATTACTCGTCGCTGCCATTCGTCGTGCGGTTGGAGGATTGGAGGGAGGGGAAATGGTCGGATGTCCGGACAGAAGTCAGCGGCGGACGGGCGTTGTACGGGACGAGCCTTGTCGCCTTTGAACAGAACTTCGCCTTCCGATTCGGTCTCGAATTCGGGTCTGCGCCCGAGTCTCGCTTTGGCTTTGTTTGGCAAGGTGGCAACCAACACCCGTAGAGATTACTTCTGATCGGTCGAAACCGCCACTCTCTCATGGAACATGAAGCAGGCAGCCGAGGGATCTTAAAAAAATTACAACAACTACATTTCGACAGAGCGGAAGGGATCTGAATCCTGACGACCAACGATCAGCTTGGACCACCCGTGGGAAACTCTGACATAATCTGCGATGGCGACGCGTCGAATTGTATCGCGATCGGTGTGCATGAGGAAGCTGCCGTTTTACATAACTTAGCAACTTTTTGTGCACAGAAGTACATATGTATGTAAGAGACCTGTTGTCACTCCGTTACTCCGCCACGCAGCTGTTCAGATCTCCATCCATCGTCCCCTTCCACATAACCCAAATGCCATTGCACAAGTTAGAAGAGCGAGCCGCTTACGATTCTAAGGGATGAGTCTGGTCTTGAAGGGACCGAAGCGAGAGGCGGTAAACGCGGCGTACGGTGAGTGTAAGACAACCAATGGTTGCATGCCTATAACCGAGGTTGATATGGGGAAAAGGTCGCGACATCTCGAAGTCTATCAAACTTCCGAGTTATATATACAAAATGATCTTCTGCGCAGGGTTCCGTCGAGGGAAAGAACATGAAATATGGAACAGCCAGAAGAGCATCGGCATAGGAAAGGTAGGGCGACGGAAACAAACGTACGGTGTCCCACCGTGACATCCTCGACAAGACTTATACCCGACTGGAGCCCGTCATCTCGATGGGTTTCCGCTTTGTAGGTAGCCGGACTCGCGGAACTGCATTGAGACCACATATGGAAGTACCACCGCGTCTTCAGCCGGTCCATCGCGAACGCGTCAACGAATCTGGCAGATAACTCTATGAGACCTCTGGCCCATATCTGACTCCATCCTCCACACGCTCCTTCGCGATGAATGTATTCCTCCTGAGAATAAACCCATGTCTCGAGAGTGTCCGGGATACTGTGGACTCGTTCACGGTACCGACAACGCGGTTCGCTTCCAAATCTCCCTCCGATTCGTGGATGAACGGGGAGCATATACAAACTGCTACTTACTTATAGTAAGCACTATCTCCCTTTGAACCGGATGATCCGGCCGGCACGGACAAAACCCTCCTCCTATCGGGGGATCAGCTGACGCCCGTCCGTTTCCACAGCTAACAGTACTTTCCTCCCCACATGCGAAGAAGATCATCCACCGCGACATAAAGCCGCAAAACACAGTTTGTTCGCCTGATGGGAACGGTATCAGGAAACTGGCCGCGATCGATTGGGGCTTGGCAGCAAGTCCGGGCAATGAACGGAATTTTCCACACCTTTCTCCTAGCATAGACGGTTGTTTTGGCTGATGGTTTCCATACAGGACCACACACCTCGGATGATGTGGAAGCTCTGCTGTACCTCATCGAGTTTCTGCGCAAAGCCGATCTTCCATGGGGGGTACTGGCCTACGATACCAGAGGATAAAAGTTATGAGAATCTCAAAGAAGTGAAGGAGTCTTGGTCCCCTAAAGAACCCCCGCTCCGGACGTTCCTTCAATTCTTCCGTCCCACAATAGCATGTACATATTTATCAAAAATGCACCCGTCATCAGCTCTGATACCCCGCCAGACCTATGGGTACCTTCGGGATTTACTACTGGAGGCCGGCAGATGGAAGCGGGTGGCCGGGTGGCTTTGATTATAATAATTCCATAAGACGGCAGAGTCTTTCAGGACCCCACGCTACTACTAGTACACACGGATGCCATCGACTACTTCAGCAAATCCGCTATATATATATATATCACACATAATCAAGTTATCGACCGCAACCCACAAAGACCAAACCTCACACATCATTGGCCGGTCTTCCATTCTCAACGTGTTGAGTTTCTCCCTTCTCCTTCCCACTTCCACTTCCCAAACCCGACCTGTCAACTCCGCCAGCATCTCCCGGGACAGAGTTCACATCCTCCTTGGAAGCACCAGCCTGGAACGCCGTCTTGCCTCTCTCGAAGTGGCTTCCGTGGTTTTCAGGGCCAATGAGGGCGAGGACGATGAGGTAAGCGGCCACGACTCCGATGAATATACCCTGCACGAGGGCATAATTCGGTACGTCTTCCGGGCCATTCGGCGTCTGAATTGTCGTGCGGGAATGTTCACCGCCAGCTACGAAACGAACGAGACGAGTAAGATTAATCCAGTCAATTCGAAAGGGGATCCACCCACTAGCTTCGATCTGAGCGGAAGCCGAAGACACCATGTTGCCCAACTGGTAAGCCACTCCTGGGAATGTGGACCTGAAGGCCGGAGGAGAAATCTCCGACAGCAAAATCGGAACAACACCCCACGCTCTACGAAAAGTAACGAGCGGTGAGAAACCAGAACGCTTTCACGAGATTAATTTACGTGATTTACCCTTGAACGCCGAATTGGACACAAAAGGCACCAGCGGAAAGCTTGCTGAACGAATTTGGGATGATCCAGAGTGGAATGAACACTCCGACGAGGAGGACAAAGATACTAAAATAGAGAGATTAAAAAATAGATCTGGGTGAAGCTCGTTCGCACGTAAGGATACCCACATGATCGTAAGACGACGACCGATATACTGGCTCGTGAAACCAGCGACCGCACCGCCCCTACATTGGATGAAACGATGATCAGAAAAGTCTAGAAGAACACCGAGTAGAGAGAGGCGTACGTGATCGCTCCGCAGTTTCCGATGATAGTCGCGACGGTAGCATCAAACTTTGTGAACCCTTTGCTTTCTTGGAGGTAGGTGGGGTAGAGATCTTGAGAGCCATGGGACAGGAAGTTGAATCCGGACATCAACAAGACAGCGTAGATGGACAGCAACCAATGGTTCTTGAGCATCTGGCCGACCTCGTGGAAAAAGATACGCGTCTTTGACTGGGCGGGCTTCTCGGGGTCATCCTGCTTCTCTTGTCGAGCACGGAGGAAGACTTCGCTCTCGGGAAGAAGAGCTCGCAACACGCCAGCAAAAGCAGAAATACCGGCACCAGTCCAGAACAGTGACCGCCAAGTGGTGCGGGGAACGAGGTACAAGTTGACGACTGCGGCGATGAGGTAACCGAAAGCGTATCCCTGCTGCATGATGCCGCTACCAAGACCACGAGCCTCGACAGGGAGGTTTTCGAGGGCAGTCGCGGAAGCTAAGCCCCAAATACCACCCATGCCGATGCCGAACAGACTTCGGACGGCGAGGAACTCTCGGAAGGTTTGAACGAAACCGGAGCCGAGGGAGAGTACGGCGACGAGAAAGAGGTTACCGACCAATGGCCACTTCCGGCCGAATCGATCGGAGAGGAGACCGAAGACGACCTAGGGACGGGGAGAAGGGGTAAGGAGAGGTACCGTAAACCGGAACAAAATGGAGTTGGCACTTACGGCACCAATGGAACGGAACAGCAAAGTGAGCGTGATGGAGGTTGTCTGGTTCAGGGAAGAGGGAGGTCAGAAGAAAAGTGACCGGGAGATGGTGTGTGACGACTGACAAGGTCATGTGTGGAACGGTTGAACTGTTGTTGGAGATTGACGATGGTGAGCGACACGCTGAAAAAGTCGATAGCGTCGCAAGTCCACGCCAACCATCTAAAAACAGATCAAAAGTTGAGATCAAAGTTCAACCAGTCTTGGCAACGCCAAACATTCCAGCTCTTACCCAGAGAAAAAGAGACCCCACTGCGTCCAACTGAGACCTCTGAGGACCTCCAACAGCGGCCTTGTTCGCTCTACTTTCTCTCTCTTTGGCACGAGGTTTCGCAGGAAGTAAGGCGCCATCGGAGAGAGGAGGAGAGAGGGGAGAGGGTGGATCCCAACCCTGAGACAGAATCGAAGCCTTCCCTATCCCTGCCTTTAAGTACCTGTCACAGTGTCCGGATTTCCTGGTTCCGTCCCGGTCCGATGTGCCATAGGGAGAGGCGAGTTATTTCTGGACGTGGAAACGTGGGACCCCACTTCCAAGTTCTGCGGGGAAGCGTTCTTGTCGATGCCAGCCTGGGAAAACCGCGGGTTCCCAAGTCTAAAACGTCAAAACAGCCACGTGCTCTTCTTCAAGTCAAACATCCTTCCTACGCTCTGCGAACCGACTTTTCTTCAATAAGCTGGAAAGCGCGTCTGACTGTAGGACCGAACCCTGGGGTCTTTTTGTGGAGTCTGGCGGAGGAAACGAGAAATGGCCATCAGGTCGTCCACCATGTGATCAATTGATCAGCCGCCCGAGTTGGACAAACGATTCTCCCGCCAAGAATGCTCCCACGCGCTGCGCCACTGCCCCACTTTGCCAGTAGATGAGCGCGAGATCTCCCCACATCAGTGTGCATTTTCAAAGAGGATAAACTCTGGCTTTCGGATCTGATTTTCATCATATCACAAGCTATTCTTGCATCGTGCTACGCCTGATCGAATCGCTCACCGGTAAAAAAAACTACAAAGTACACTCGATATACAATCCCTCATCAGCTCAATTTCAACGTCTGCCGGTTGCTTTCTTTGCCTCGACCTCTGCTGCTTTGGCTGGTGGAAACGGTGAGATTGGTAAGTATTGGACGGGTGACAACGCACCTTCGGCTTCGGCCTTGCGTTTAGCCTGAGCAGCCTCTCGCTCAGCTCTGATCTTGGTCAAACGAGCGAGGTCCTTCTGCGCTTGCTCCGTCTTACCCTGAGCATGGAGCTACGCGGAACACGGTCAACGACAGAGTAAACAAGTAGATTTGCCAGTGGATTGCGCACTTTCATATACTTCTCTTTCGCCTCTGCATTCTCCTTGGCTTCCCTGTGAGCGGTTTCGGTCAGCGACGGCACACCTGCGGGCGGGGAAACGATATCTCACCTTTCTTTCCTGGTCGGCTCTCTAGAAACTTCCAGATCCGAAATCTTCATCCTCCCGACCGTCCGGTTTGGATTGGCAAGCAACGGATCTTCATTCCCATCCTCATCCTCAACGACTTCCTTCTTCTTTCCCTGTTTCTTGAGAGCTTTCCTATCAGCACGACTCAACTCTTGCTGTTGAGGGACCGCAGTAGGAGGGAGCGCTTCTTCCTCTTCAGATTCCTCCTCATCCTCCTCCTCCGATTCTTCCTCTATATCATCTTCATCTCCTTCTTCCTCAACTTCCCCCCCATCGCGCTTCCTACTCCTGGAGTGACAGTAGCACGGGGACGCGGGATTGAATATTAGCCAAAAGTGCAATCGATAATGACGAGGGCGCGATCAGATCAGTCGTTGTCAAAACCAACAAGGGACACAGGAGGATGATATGCGAACCTTGGATCAACGCCTACCGCCGTACCCTCTTCGTTAAGCTCAAGGTGTCGGCTATGAGAACGAACGCAAGGGGCATAATCAGCGTTCTGCCGACGACGAGAAAGTGTGGCGGGCGTCCACTGAACCTAAAGCTTCGTCCTCCACCTCGCCTGACCTTTGGTTTTCCTAAGTAGCAAACGATAAGAAGCCCCATCTCAACAAAACAAAGACAGAAAACACAAAAAAGACTCACCTCCTCTAGCCATCGTTTGTAGTTACAGTTCAAGGAAGAAAGGGCGCAATGTTTCTGAAAACGGAGATTTCTTTGCTTGGGGTATCAGAGCTCTGCTTGACTCTTCTGATCGAGGCTTACCTAATTCCGCCATCCCTATTTGCTCCTCAAACGCACGGAAGAGCGAGAGCGATGACCACGATACCAGCAAGGTTAGCCAGAGCCACAAAGTCCTCTTCAAATCCCACAGAAGCTCGTCAACGCGTCATCTCACTCTACCGAGACTGGTACCGTGCAGTGAGTCCACCAACCGCACCACCCTACGATCCATCCCGAACTCGACTCTAACCAATTACACCCCCCGAAAACCCCCACCAGGCTCCAGAAGTATGCTCCCTCTACGCTCTCAACGTCTCTCCAACCTACCTCCGCCACATCATCCGTCAAAGGTTCGAACGTAACCGTTCCGTGACCGACCAAAAGATCATCGACGTCCTCATCGCCAAAGAGCGCATGGAATACCAAGAAACCATGAACTGCTGGAAGATGAACGACCAACTCCTCGGAAGCTTCATTCAAGGCGATGGTGGAAAACCTGTAGAAGGTACTTTCTTACAGAAGTTCTATCAAGGTGAGTCGGTTGTTTTACTCTTCCACTTTGTCCCCACCGCAATACTGATTAAATGCGCTCAGGGAGGGACGAACAGGCGGTACGGCCAGCAGCTACCGGAATGTAGATCTCCACAACCAATTAGAATCTCCTGCATTTTCTATTCTCCTCATCCCACTTCTTGGCCTTACATCGGACGTCCGAGTTCGGTCACCAACCCGAGGAACGCGTGAAATCCAAAGAGTTCTACAGACAAACGTCGTCTTGTGTGTAACGCGGCCTTTGTTGATCCACAGCAGGTGCACGGGTCAGTTTCTCACCGGACAAACTGTAGCAGAAGAGTTTGAATATTTCACACACTTTCCGACCAGAACACAATCTTACACGCAAAAGGCAGTTATGTCACAACGAAGGTTCTTCCGTGATCTATGCCAGCCACTCAGTGCCGCACCTTAGGAAGCTTTAGAACCGAGGGGTTCCATACGGGAGCAACCAAGAGCAGCGCGGGCAGACTCAGAGGGTGGAACCAGCAGAATCCAGGGTCACAGGCCGTGGACTGTTGCTGGAGAAGGAAGTTTAAACCGCAATGTCCCTTACTCGAACGACTAGCTGAGGGAAGTCGAGGCCCAAGGCAAGTCGGTTTGTGGACGCGCGTCAATCCTGGGAGGACTGGGGAGTCATACTCTGTCCTGATCCCGTGAGGCGCTACGAGGTTGTAGAAACCTGCATTATACTCCGCAATGGTATTCGACACCGCATCCGAGATTGCTCAAGTAGTCGTTCAGGGGTGTGCCCAAAGAGACGGTGGCCGTGATGGCAAAGGAGTCTTGGTCGCATCAAGAGATGGGCCGCGCAGGGCAGCCTGGCAAGCAGGGAGGCGAAGTAGGTGGACCATGGAGAAAGAAAAGTGGTGTGGTAACGGTGAACAAGCAATCACATTATTATACAATGAAGGATCACACGGAGAGAGCCTAGTGGAAACCTGTATCCAGCCATGATTCAACTAAGTCGCAAAGTTTAGAGTGAATGGACACAACATACCATGACGTACGGAAACTGGAACGCGTATAAAGAAGGCATCCCCGCGATGGTCGTGGGTTTTGGTGTTTTTGTTCCAGTCAATAGGCATCTGCCACCGATGCTTGGATTCATCCTCGGGGCAGACCAAAAAGTATGCGACTTTGACTGCAGCATCAAGGTCCGCCTCCTCGAGAAGCTCGCGTACACGGGCCATGAGGGAAGCCGTGAGCCGGTTCTTCATACTTTGGGGAGGTCGTAATTTGGAAAACATAGATTACGGCGGTGTTTCGGTCGAGATCGAGATCGATGGTGAACGAATCAAAGAGAAAGTCGGTGGCCGCGGTTGGGATGTAGTATTTGTTTTCGTCAAGCGTCACATTACTGAGCCTATGGATGAAGTTAACCAGCGCAAGAGCCCTAGTGCCGGCGCGTATCGTCACGGGAAATGACAGCGAGATGTCAGGGGTAGAGGATGACAAGGAAGAGCGATCCGTGGAGAACGCAGGAGGGTCACGGCCGTCGGAGACCATGCGGATAGGCTGCGGCGTGTGCCCACCTAACCGCCAGCCAAGAGAGAGAACGCGATGAATAATCGCCTTGAAGAGCCACCCCGCCAAAGCAGAACTCTTTGACATATTGTGGATGCGGTCGTACGTCTTCCAAAGTTGTTCATCCCCTTCCGACCCCATCGATTCCACCGCTTTCCTCGCGATCCGAATGGATTTGAAGTCAAGTGCCCAATCGTCGTAGTCGACCAAACGTTGGACGGGGTGCATGGCGACCGGGGATCATGAAGTCTACGCTCAAAAGCAAACGTTTCGACGAGGGCTTGTAGCGCGTGACATCTGAACCACCTGAAGTGTTCGTGCCTCGTCCTAGAGAGGTTGAAGACACCGTTGTACACGTCACGGGGGGCGAAGCCAAACTCTTCGGTCGCATTGCGTACCAAGATCTTGAGCGCATTGTCCACTAGCTGGTCTACCTTGTCGACCACCATGTTTTCATCCTGATCTGTGGCCGATGCTCCGGTACAGTCGCCCATCCCGTCACAATCCTCCTCCTCATCCACCTCCATCACCTTCTTCCTCTCCCTCTCCGTCTGGAGAACCTTCAGCGCGGCGTCAATCGCCTCACCATCATCATCAGTGGTAGGGACCTCTCCAGTCTGCTTTTAAATCTGTTGTAACCGGGACAAAGACATAAACTACAGCAGAGGTGAAAGATAGTCAGCAGCGAACCTCTATCAAACTACATGGCCAGGATCGAAGGTAGAAATGGAGAACACACTAAAGACATACCCTTCCAACAGGTCCTCCATATTCCATGGAGGCATCCCCAACACAGAGGCCCCGTATTGCTTCGTCCACGGCTTCCATCGATCGGATTCTGGAGGAGATGGCTGGATCGGCCAGACATTTGAGCTACCTGTGAAGGGTGGCTCCTGATTCTGGAGGTCTACATCGATCAACGCCCACATGGGACAATACGGTGTCTGTTAACGTGTAGGAAGCCCCTCGAAGTCGGACCCCTTCCATCGAGTGTACACTTTGCCGCGGTAGAAAAGGTAGACCTTGGAATTTTTGCACAGGAGTACGACCTGGCGAGCCGAAATCAGCCGCGCGAGCATGAAATTTAGGAAAAATGGGTTTCCTGGAGAACGAGTGCGCCGGTGAGTCGTCACGCTGGGTGGGGAACTGGTCATAGAGACACACCAACTCCGGACTGCCCAGTAAGCACTACTCCTCTGGATGTTCCCATATCCTCCTTGCGGAGACGCAATAGACGGTGGAACAT
>Ga0307515_10005898_pt1 | contig 24712 bp, 26 predicted proteins | sample 17_EM_MG_FD_194513 | JGI IMG/M metagenome (GOLD analysis project Ga0307515, IMG submission 194513) | Populus trichocarpa ectomycorrhiza microbial communities from riparian zone in the Pacific Northwest, United States - 17_EM | ecosystem: Host-associated > Plants > Roots > Unclassified | place... | reverse complement strand
GCGTAGAGCAAGCCCAAGTTGTTGACCGTGTCGAGTGTTGATGTATGGTCTGGTCCCCATGCCTTCTCGAAGCCTTGCAGCGCTCGCAAGAACATCTTCTCCGCCTCGCCAAGCCGTCCCAGGGATTTGTAGAGGCTGCCCAAGTTGTTAACCGTGTTGAGTGTTGATGTATGGTCTGGTCCCCATGCTTTCTCGAAGCCTTGCAGCGCTCGCAAGTACATCTTCTCCGCCTCGTTAAACCGTCCCTGACCCAAACACACGTATCCAAAGTTATGCAGAATCCAGTCCTTCCCATCCTCATCTAACCTGCCGTCGATAATATACCCCCAACACCTTGTCAAGTGTCGCAAAAGCCGACGCTGAGTCAGCCACGAGTGCTGCACATCATTCTCAGGTGCATGTCTGCCTACACACTCCACAGCCACCCCGGCCATCTCAGAATCCCATTCTTGGTTGACTACATGCACCGTCCATGAGTGCACACAGCTGTGCATCCCGTACCCCTGAGACTCAACTACATTTCCTTTAGAGGACTTGTCCACATCTATCAACCCGTAGTCGCATAGCACCCTTACTGCCTCGTTGAAACTCAGCTCATCCTCTGTTAGTTGACAAAGCCATTGCGGCCCACCGGTTCTCCCTTCTCTTAGAAGCTCAAACCAGAGGTCCTGGTTGTCAAAGTATGCCCACAGCTGAAGTAGCTTGGATGATATTTCGCTCTGCTGCTTAATGCGATCTAAAGAGAGCTGCCATGTCGAGTACAGTTGTCGGTCTTCGTATGTGCTTACTTTAGGGCTTATTTGTTGCAGCCTTCGCCATGACGCCTGGTACAGACAAAGGTAGTCGGTAAAGCTTGTCGCCACTTGATCAAGGTAGGCGCCCGCCGTAGCCAAGGCCAGCGGCAGTCCATCCAGCTCTCTAGCAAGCTCGGCGGCATTAGGATCTAAAAGCGTTAGCGTTGCATCTACAGCGCAGTACAGTACAGGAATTCAAACAACTCACCATCTATCACACCCTTGCGATGCGATGCATCAGACAGGATCTGCAGACTGTCGCGGACGTCTTCTAACTTGCCCACCTTCACGCGATGGCCCATACTGACCTTCAATGACCTTGTCGTGACGATTACCGAGCCATGGTGTGCTTCAGGCAGAAACTGCCGGATATCGACTGCACCGGGATCCGCATTGCCTGGCACCTTAGGGTTGTCGTAGTTGTCGAACGCCATCAACCACCGCGTGTTCTTGGCATGCTCCAGCCACCGTTTGACCGCTGCCACCACTTCGTCTTGCTTCTTATCATCTATGAAAACACCTAACTGGCTGGCTGATGGGCAGTCCTGCAAGATCCGCTTTGCTAGCCGCGAGTAGCTCTGCTTCACCGACACTTCGTCTTTAATGTTCACCCAGAATATCGCCGAATAGTCGTCTCGATGGGCCTTGGTGTATGCAATCGCCAGCTGCGTCTTCCCGATCCCGCCTAGGCCGTGCAGAGTGACTGCTTGACGACCGGTGCCCTCACTAAGCGCCTTGTGCATTGCAGCGAGCTCCGCTTGTCTCGCAACAAAGTGATTGGTCTCAGAGGCCTCAGACAAGCTAAAGACGACAGAAAAGCTCTCTTTAGGATTGCTTTGAGCTATAGACAGTTACCGTCATCGCTATTATCAATAACTACATACTAGGGCTACATACCCGCATTATCCCTAACCTCTTCTTCCCATCGTAGGCTGATGACGCTGCCTGCACTTTCAACCATAATAATCAAATGGTCTGAAACTTTCTCATAGTCATTATCCTCTTTCGACTCGAACTTGACTATTTCCTTATGGTCCGCATGGATCATGATCTGCTCTGCGTCGGCTACGCCTGGAACGACTGCGGATGCATTGGGCACCACCTGTATCATTAGTACTTGCGATACCTGCGGTCAACGTGAAGGCATACCATGATTGAATGACCTAGCGCCGTCGGAGTCTCGTACTCCTCGTACGCAAACTTCGTCATGAACTCCCCACTGATCGGCCCGTACTGTCTAAGCTGCTGCTGGAGCCATTCCGAGTCTCGCTCCAAATGCTCTAGCAGCCGGCTGGTGGTGGCCTTGTATACCGATGCCGTATTCACTAGCAGCTTTCCGAACTGCACTCCGTTACCGTCCTGGTGAGGTGTACCCATGAACATGATTCCGTACGTCGACGTCTTAATCGACCGGTGTTCTTCCAGTGCGCCTTTCCGCGCCGCGTCCGAGTGAATGAGAGCCTGGGCCTGGTCAGCTGTGTATACAACAGAGAGGAGCAAGACTGACGCCTTTGACGATGATGCCACCCAGGCTGTGCGCCACAAAGATTATTGGTTGTTTCGTGGTCTTTCGCTGTCAGAACCACATCTTATGAATGTCCGCTCTTATCTTACATTTGTACGCTTTCTCCTGAGGCAGAGATCTGACACTAGCTGCTCTGCATGATCGTGGAGGAATTGGTGGCTAACGCGCTTGCCGTGCGTGTTCGCATCGTATCCCCAGCAGAATATGCGCGCATTTGGGATGTCCTTTGGTAGGAGATCGCGGAGCCAGTGGGTGCCGTTCGCTGCTGTCCAGGTCTCGTCGCGGTGCCCGTTCAAGCCATGGACAGCAACGATGCTGGGCAATGTCAGTACGGGCTATTGTGATGCTACGGATGGCTTACTCCACCACCGGCTGCTCTCCCTCCGCCACGACCTTGAGACCATGGGCAGATGCCTTAGACGGTTCCTGCGGCTTCGATGAGCTGCCTGCCTGCTACAGCGTCAGCCTGACAGGCAGAATATCGGGGTCAATAAGTACAGAGTCCTGACGATCCTTCCGGAATGGGTTTAGTCGCTGCCATCTAGAGGTCACCATAGTTCGAGTGCAGGATTCAACGATATCCCCGATGCTTAAGATTCGTGAGAATTGCTGGGTTCCATTTATCTTAGTTGACTTGGTCCATGTCTACGACTGTGGTGATAGGAAAGGCACCAGAGGCAGCCGCTGAGCTGGCATGAGAGACAGCTGGCAACAAAGGAACGCTTGGCTGCCAAAAATAGCTAGTACGTGACCTTTTAAAGACGTTTCTAGAAGAGCGCCACACCTGGGAGCCTGTTCGGCATAGCGTAGAAAACAATACGGCCAGCTAAGCATCTAATACTGCACTACGTAAGCGCGCTAAATTCTCATGCTAAGACACCCTGTAGGCCCCTTCTTACGGATAAATCCGGAATGTATATTTTAAGAGCTAAGTGTCTTTAAAAGCTTAGGACTACCTTCTTCTATAATAGTTCTATTAATTAAATACTCCGAAGCTTAAAATTTTATAGATAGTTGTAGTGTAGTAGGGGTATCCCTTAACCCGCTGGCGTCCTACCTTATCGATAAGATGATGGTCCGTGTGTATGGAACACCAAAAGTTCGTCAATCTAGGGCTTCTTATTGGCTGAAGTCTTATCGATAACGTAGGACCCGAATCAGCGGGTTAAGGGATAAAGCTAACGTAGTTTTAGATGCTTTAAAAAGAACGACCAACAGTATAATTAAAAGCATTGTATTTTTTAGGCTGTATACTAGTTTCCTAAATGGAAATATCTAGAGAATACTACTACTATAATTATAACTTGATAGAATCGCGGGGGAGAGAGTTGAGATGCGTAAACAATGGATTTATTGCGGCATGGGGGGTTTTGCGCCACTTAGGGGACGTTAAGGTCGTATTGATATTAACATTGAATCCCTGACTCATATTGATTATTGATTATTGAATTCAATATATAGAGCTTTAGCGTAGTATAACACTTAGCTTAGTGTTATATTTAATTGCTCTACGATATTATTATTACTAGTAATATTAAGAGGTAGAGAAGGCATAGCGTTAATTATAAAGGTAGAGTAAGTATAGGGATACAAAATTTAAAGGTACTATATGTAATAACGTATAAAACTAAGCTTAATATTTAGTAATTGTTAGATTACTAACTAGGCGTGAAATGCAATACTGTTGGGAATGAATGATAGAAAAAGTTATATACGGGATAGGTGAGGTCGCGAAGGTTAAATAACTCCTATAGAGAATAAATACTGTCATAATAGAACGCAGTTTGTCGACCGCAAATAAAAGAGGGCCATAAAAGGAGGACTTGTGTGTAGATTAAACTACGAAGAAAAGAGACTATATATACATGAAATAGGTGGCGAAGGCTGACGTCGACAATGACGACTGTTACGTCATTGCCACCTCGATCGACATAGTTTCAAGAACGACCTTTTACTTTTGCACCCGCTTCCATCTAATAATTCTAACTTCGAACTCATTGGGGTCAGGTTTTACAGAAGGAGAGCCCAAGCCAACAGCTTGTCCGTCCGGAATCTGTATATCCTGGGGTTCTCTCCAAGGAATTCTCCCACTACGATAGCTAAAGGCCTGAGAGCTACCACGTTTGTCGTGCGAGGCGCACAGCCTCCAAGTTGACGATTCAACCTTCCCAGCGTATTTAAGTTCGTGGTGTTCGCCCATTGGAAACTTCCATGTCTTTGCAGACTGGACCACGTTGTCAAGCTGGGACTTCTTCGCAGCGAAGGTTTCAAGGACCAGGGTGAATTCTTTCAGGCTTTGAAATTTGGAAATGGTATTGCCCCAACAAAGAGGGTTAGTATAACCTCTCCACTGTCCTCGTCTTCGGTCTTCAGCCAATTGAAGCATGGCCGCAGTGGTGGGGCGGTTGCGCGCGCTGCCGTCGCCGATGCTCGGGTCTAAGCCAAGTTGGCTTCGAATGTTGGTGGGGGCATCAGTCCAAGTCCACCAGTCCGTACGGCTCATCCGAATTGTCAATTTGACCAGAGGACGGGCTGTCATGGGCTGATTAGGAAGCGCTGGGTTATCGAGAGAGTTTTCCAGGGATTTAGTCGTTTCAGCTTGATCCTTCTGCTTGAGTCCGAACAGGTCGAAAGCGGGCATTGCATCGGAAGCTTGAAGCTGTGCACGATTGAAGTATTGGGCCAGGACTATAGCTCCTCGATGACGCTCGGCTGCTTTATAAGCCGGAGCATAGTTTCTGAATGCAGAGCCCTCTAGTTGTGTCTGCTGCATGCTGATTTCAAGGGATTGTATAAGAGCAAATTGCCACGGCGCGAGCTTCAAAACTTTAGGCGTCGCAATATCAGTATTTGGAGATGTGCGTATCCCATGGATTATAACGGGATTGAGAATGTATGCTAGCTGGTAGGCTTCAAGGTAGACTGCTCGGCAAGTTAAGAGCAAGTTGAACGCAATGTTTGGTTTCGGGAGAGTGTAATTCGATTCTCGTCGGACTGGCTGGTCTTGATTAGGATGGTTGTTGTCATCCGTAAGCGCATATTCGTAGATGATGTCTCGAAGTTCTTTGGGCAGGATCGAGAAGAGTGGAGATGACTCCTGTAACCGCACTTTGACTTTTCCCAGTAGATCGAATGCAAGTGGTTGAACAGGTTTCCTGTATACTCTGCAGGACTTTATTGTGCCAGCTGCCTTACAGCTAAGGCAGCCTGAGCCGTCACTGGACTCCACATTGCAAGGCATCTCCTCTCCGAAATGATGTCGAAGCTATAATGTGGTGGCGTTGGGTGCAATGATCTGACTCCCGGAGTGGCTGCCTGTGACGAAGCAGGGGCGGTGTGGATAGTGAGAATGAAGAGTAATAGACCAAGAGACACGCGGATCCGAGAAGGGTTGTCTTACTTCTACCGTAACGTTCAAGGGCTGGAAAGAGGGTGCGCTGGGTTTTTAAGGCGGGGTAAAGGTGAACTGCTGCGCCGCCTGTTGCCTAATTCAACCCTAATTCCTGGAACGACTCACGCGCAAGGAATATTTCTGTCTCATTCCGGAACAGATCGTCCTTAGAGAGGAATAAATCGTGTATCGCTTTTAGCGGCTTTATTCCGGATTAATTGCTTTATTCCAGAATAGATCTTTCAAAGATTAGGCTCATTTCTCGGGGAGATTTAGTTGGTTAACAAGGAGCAGTGTGCCCGCCCGTGCGCGTAGTGCACGTACCAACGGCCCCCCGGGGGTCTGATTTATGGGATGGGTGGATCGTTGGTACACGTGCATACTGGCCAGGCACGTACAACATGGGCTTTTTCATTTCATCGGAGGAAATGTTCACTAAGAATTCAGAATATGGAATATAGAAGCACCTTCTGCGCTAAGTTGCTCGCCGGATATTTTGTGAGGTTAAAAACTAAAACCGCTACATAATACTGACCATGACGTCCTGCGGTGGAACATGTTTTGTCCGCTGCTCCGTCTTCCCAACCAAGAAAGATGACGTCTGTTGAAATCTCAATAGATTTTTCGACTGGACACGATTGTAGCTTTTGGAGTTTATTGTCCAGATGTCTGCCCAACCACTAAGACGCGTATCAAGTGGCTTGAAGAAACATCGTTGGTGGAAAGAGTGTGTGGTTTACCAGGTAATTCCCATTTAAGCTTTGCGTCAGAACAGCACGACTGGATCCTTGGACCTTAAAGCTTGTTCTTAGATCTATCCCGCATCGTTCCTTGATACAAATGGTGATGGCTGGGGAGACATTCCCGGCATTATGAAGAAACTCGACTATCTCAAAGATCTGGGAGGTATGAAATCTGATACCTACCCATCTTACAGAGATAACAGCTTTGCTAACCCAAATCAGTTGATGTAATATGGCTCTCTCCAAGTGGGTTTACTATTACCTCGAACACGAAATGGAATTAAAGATGAGCCAGTCTACAAAAGCCCAAAGGTTGACATGGGCTATGACATTTCCGATTACGAAGATATTGATCCGATGTACGGCACTCTTGCAGACGTAGATCATTTAATCAAGGAAATGAAGAGTAGAGGGATGAAGTTGATGATGGATCTGGTGGTTAATCATACATCAGACCAGGTTAGCCATTTCTTAGCTCCTCGATTTCGGCAACAGTCGCGACCTTTGCAATTTCCAAATATGAGGGTTCACCTCTCAAAACCCTTCCTAGTATTCTTCAGTCATTGCATTGGCTTATATTTCTCCCGACATTTTCTGAATGCACTATGCGTTCTCTCTGCCGTTACATGCATCCGCTGCTGGTTTCATACTGATAATGTTATAGCACGCCTGGTTTCTAGAATCTCGCTCATCAATTACGTCGCCCAAGCGTGACTGGTACATTTGGAAGAAACCTAAATTCGATGCAGATGGCAACCGACAACCGCCCAATAACTGGGCTCAAATCCTTGGTGAAGCCAATTCTGCCTGGACTTGGGATGAGACTACTCAAGAATACTACTTGTCCCTTTTCACGCCAGAACAGCCAGATCTCAACTGGGAGAATCCAGCTGTGCGCTCAGCAGTACACGACATTTTACGTTTCTGGCTTGACCGGGGCGCCTCGGGTTTCCGCATGGATGTTATCAACCTCATCTCTAAAGTCCAGACGTTCCCTGATGCCGATATTACCGTGCCATCACATACGTATCAGCCAGCCGACAAATACTTTGCTAACGGTCCTCGGATGCATGAATATCTTAGAGGGCTGCGGAAAGAGGTGCTGAATAAGTATGACACAATCACGGTAAGCAAAAGGCCCGGCGACGAACTAAGAAGCCAAAAATTCTAACACACACATTCAGGTTGGGGAAATGCCATTTGTCCGCGACGAAGATGAAATCATACGTGTTGTAGGTACGCAATCCGAATCGCTTCATATGATCTTCGCATTTGATTTCGTCGACATCGACAACGAGCCCGACAATTTTAAATACTCGCTATACCCATTCAATGCACGAGACATGAAAAAGATTGTAAACCGGCTCCAGCGCCTGATGATCGAGCGAGATGGGTGGAACTCGATTTTCTGCGAGAACCATGATCAGCCGCGAAGCGTAACACGATATTGCGACGATAGCGATGAGTGGAGGGAGATGGGAGCGAAGTTGCTGAGCATGATGGAGACAACGCTATCTGGAACATTATACGTCTACCAAGGAGAGGAACTCGGCATGCGCAATGTACCTCCGAGTTGGGGACCGGAACAGTATAAGGATATTGAGAGTGTTAATCTCTTTAAGAAGTACATATAAGTTCCTCTTACAACTTTTCAGATCTTCCGTATGCCTTCTATTACAGATTACCCTGACCTTTCTTTATGTGTCTACAGGTATAAAGAAATGTATCCTAATGACGTATCCAAAATGGCCGAAGCTCGCAAGGTCCTTCAACGCAAAGCTCGCGACAACGCCCGCACGCCTGTTCAATGGGATTCCTCTCCGCACGCGGGTTTCACGTCTCCATCTGCAACGCCCTGGATGCGTGTCAACGATGACTATAAGACAGTAAATGCCGCAGCCCAGCTTGCACCTTCTAAATCCCCTAACGAACTGTCCGTCCACGCGTTTTGGAAAAGAGCATTGGCGAATCGCAAGGAGCACAAGAGCGTTCTCATTTATGGAGATTTCCAGCTGGTGGACGAAACACATGAGCTGATATTTGCATACAAGAGATTCAACACCAAGAACACTTGGGTCGTGGTGCTCAATTTCTCGGGCAAGACGGTGAAGTGGGAGGGCTTGGGGGAGCTGAAAGTGAATGAGTGGGTCATGGGGAATTACGATGAGAGTAGCTTAGGGGATAAGGCGAAGAGCGGAGCACTGGGGCTCAGGCCTTGGGAGGGGTTGCTTGGGATTTGTGAGTAGGTGGACGTCAAGGTATTAAAGAAAAGGTAACGAGCACAACAATGAAGGCCAGCTAAGTAAATGAACCCATCGTGACAGAATAACTCTAAGAGAATCAGTAACGACATTAATGAGATGGACTCTCTTTTAGGGATAGATAGAATAGAATTTTGGCCCACCAGGTTTTCGCCCTAAGTTAGCTGCAAAGGATACCCCCGCAAAATCCTCCAGAGGTAAGAATTGCCTACCGAAATTCAGAAGCTACGTCTGTGATGACCTTACAGAGAAGTTACTATGCTGATCGCAATGCCACTGTGGTCCAAAATGACAACCCCTCTAAAGGAATTCCTGCCGCTAAAGCAAGCAGGGCCATCCCACCGGACTCACCAATCCGTAAATAAAGATTCCTAAACTCTAAATTGTACCCTCATTTAGCTCCCTAAAAGGGTTAGTAAGATTCCCGAGTATGATATGAGAGGTCAAAGGGTAGTTGAATACGCTACTTCTCAGTGTCCACTACTCCGGTGAGTTTCTCCTTGATATCAAGTGGGTGTATTTTTCGACCAGTTTTATCGAAAAAAGCAGAGGCGATACGAGGCCAGATGTCTCTTTGATCGCGGTGGAGGAGGCGGCTGAGAAGGATGAGCTAGAACTTACGCAATTAGTAAATGAAGCTATGACAAATGCTTGGCGGGAATCCAAGGACTGGGAGCTAATTGTAGGAAGACACGGCGCTAGAAATATGAGCGAGAATCAGTCACATACCTCATCCGCACTGAATATGTCATCCTCCACCAATTCTACCAAATCTCCGCTCTCCTGCGCCACCTCCACCACCGCAGGCTCTTCCTCCACTTCTTCAACCTCTTCCACTGGCCTAGGGTCTTGCTGCTTCCCCTTCCAGCCCTTATTCCCTTTATCCTTGCCCTTATCCTTCGGTTTGCTCATATTCGCCTTACTCACGCCACCGTCCTTCGGTGGCACAGCAACCTCCTCGGCTGGCTTGATCTCTTTGAACCGGTTCTTGATCACCCAGTGCGGCTTACCCAGCGCGATGCCGATCTCTTTCCATGACCTGCTTTCTTCCAGCTTTAGCTTCAGCAACACGTCGTCTTGGGCCTTGGTGAAAGTCTGCTCGTCGTCGGCTGTCGGATTTGGGGCTTCGACAGGAACGGGAGGCGGGGTAGGGTCTTTTACAGGCTCTTCTGCAGGCTTTTTTGCTGGTTCTTTGGCGGTCTCAGTGGGAGGATTGGCTGGCTGGGTGGTTTCGGCTGGTTTGGAGGATTTCGAGGTGACGGGTTTCTGGAAAAGAGATTAATTACCTATGAGTGTCTGTATGGATGTGATGAGTCAATAGTGAAATCCTAGTGAAATCCGGACTGACAAACTTCTTTGAGCAACCGGTTGACTTTGATAGATGAGTGTGGAACTGCGCTCGTTTAGAGCTCTTTTAAGGATGGGTGACGCTGCTAGCGTAGCTGCAAATGCTTCAATTTTCGAGTATCGTTGACAAATATCTTCCGAAAAGAGGATGCTATGGACTGGAAATAAAAAGTGCCGCAGATACGTGCGGGATACTTTCCAATGGTGCGGTTTTCACAAGCCTCTACAGACCGAAGAAATTGTTCCAAGAATTCCATCTTCCTGACATGGGAATGCGGGAATGCGGGAATGCAGATAAGGCTTCTTCTGCAGAGTTGAAAGATTGGATGTCACCATGTTCTTTCGGAGATAATACGAGAGCTGACGTATTATGAAATGCAACCCAAAAATATCTGGTAGTTTGTATTCAAGGAAGAAAGAAACCCTAGACTCACAACGGGGGCTGACTTCGAAGCCAGTGGTTTTGAATATATTGACTTGGAACCGGCCGCATAAGCAAGAAGCGACGCCCTTGAAATCTTCCGGGGAGCGTCGTTGCGTGAAGCCATCATGAAATATTTATTTGAGAATTATGAGGGTGAGAGTAGATGATTGGAGGATGTTCGTCTGCAAATAGATTAGGCCGGATTTAACAGGAAAGCAATTGGCAGTCCCCCGTGGTGCTGAGCACGTGTAGCGAGTTTCACGGATGTCGATGAGTCGATCAGAAGAGTCCGCATATCATCGGGTTCATTTGAGACACTCGGTCAAGCAAAATTGTAATGATTATTTTCCTAGGCATGAGCTTCGGTTATAGGGCGGACAGAAAATACCCATTTAACAATCTATTCCGATGGTGCTCATACGAACGATCGTGTTTGCAAATGAATTACGGGAAAAGAATTTGTGTTTTCAGAATCGTGCTAAGGCACTGAAGCGCCCGTCAAAAGCTCGACAACTGCACGTTCCCTGGGTAAGATCAACTTTATGGGGACTTTAAACTGACTTGTTGTAACAACATGAACATCGGAAAACCATCCCCATGAAATTTCTATTTTTGACAAAAACACAAAGGATGGTTTTGGGAGACACGAACTGGTCACTAGATGGATATATCATTCATTGGCAACAGGCGTAAATGGTCAAAATTAGGCCGGCACAGTGTGTAGTTAGGATTTTTCTAGGCATTTCGAAGAAAGGTTATGCCATTCACCCATTGATATCTCCTAGTATATGGGCTTCCACGTATTGTGAGTAGTTCAGGGGTGATCTCGAAATCCATCGAAGCCGCACGGGCCGAGGTTTCTCCGATTAAACAACTGGCATCTCGAACTCCTGGAAAACACCAAGAAATTATTCACGCTTTCAGTCAACCACCGAGGCAGACAGATATCATTTTAAGATGCTGCTCTCTGCTGTTGCAATTCTTGCAGCCGCGAGTGGCCTGCTGGGTCTCTCCTCCGCCCACAACATTCAGATGAAGGCGCATTCACGAGAATGTTTCCACGAGCAACTGCATAAGGATGACAAGATGACTGTCACGTTCCAAGTCGGTGATCGGGAGTTTGGTGGAAGTGGGAATTTGGAGCTTGACTTCTGGGTATATTAACTCTGTCTCTGAAATATTCGGCCTCGATGGATCGCTGATTGCATGTTCTAATGAAGATCCAAAACCCCGCGAATGCCTACCAAACCCACGAGCGCGGTGTATCCTCCGGCGATCACTCTTTCGTCGCAGGCATGGATGGGCGATATACGTATTGCTTTAGTAATGAACATTGGTCCGCGAACACTAAGGAGGTCTCGTTCAACGTGCATGGTATTGTCTACGTACCCGAATCGGAAGCACCGCAAGACCCGTTAGACAAAGAAGGTTCGTAGATCAATTTTGAACAGCTTGAATTCGGGCTGATAGCGTTGCTAGTTCGTCAACTTTCGGAGCTAGTCGCGCAGGTCAAGGACGAGCAAGGATACATTATTGTGCGAGAACGGACCCATAGAAATACCGCAGAGAGCACGAACGCACGTGTAAAATGGTGGAGCATTTTCCAGCTTTTGGTCTTACTGGCAGAGGGTGTTTTCCAGGTCTGGTGGTTGAAGAGGTTTTTTGAGGTAAGACATGTAATTTAAATCTGTCTTAAAAATAATGCTAATAGTTTTGTTTAGGTTAAGCGGGTTGTATGAATGACATATTAGATTGGGCTTTGTATTCAATTATCGTCTTATTGAGGCGTTGGTAGCATGTTCGTCGTTGAGGCGGAAAACATTACTGGGGTTGCTGGACACTGGCGTCATGATATTAAACCCGGCGCTTCTATTCCAGAGAGCGGAATTCAGAAAGTATCACGTTTAAGAACTATCCGCGCAGATTCGCCTTCATAAAAAGCCTTCTAGGCGCGTTTGTAACTTATGATCACATGCATCTGACGCACTCCTACCCAGGTAATTGTTATCATTCACGCGTGTGCGAATGGCGGTATCGTTTTCTATCATATAAATCACCACCCTCATTAAGCCCTTAAAGTTACACTAACCCCTACAGCAGCCTTCGATATGGTCTAAAAATGTCTCGGTGTTAACTTCAGCTAAGTATGCTTCCATCATATAGTCCTCCGGCACAGGTCAAGGTGGGAGGCGTAACCACTGTAACTACCCAAGGAACAGATCTTACTTCCCTTCCCTCACAACCTTCAGAACAGATATCACAGATACCGAGAGATACATATCATTCAAACTCACCAGGGTACTCATCCTATCAGCCTGCGATCAATAACAACACTATTGTTTCACCACATAACTACGTCTACGATGAGAATGGCCCAATCCCCGACACATACAATGATTATCACGAAGAAATCTGCCTCTACACCTGCTGCAATACCTGGCTTAATGGTTTCCATCTCCGTGCACAAGACTGGGTACCTGCCAACCTCCAACACACCGGCATCACCTTTGACACCCATTGCCACACCACGCAGAGCTACCTCGAGGGCGGCAACGTCTTCCACTTCCTATACATGCCAGAAGCTTACCTGCGCGACATCACATCCATTGGCCTATATATCCACAGCAATGACGCTTATTCGGAGATGAACTGGGTGACATACAAACCCTCTTTGGAAGGCATAATCGAGAAGTGGAAAGACGAGGGCATGGCTTAGCGCGTCAAAACGTACTCTAGGAAGAGTGAACTTGCAGCAGATTGCTGGTTGCATAAGGCATACTTTTTGACATTAACAGAACAAAATCCAGGCAACTTATTCAGTCGACGGACGCCGCCACCGACACCTCCGGTTTTCGCAGTATAATCATATTTTTCTGGAGTCATAGAAACCTACTTTTGGTGTAGCACAAAACGGTGGGGGATCGAGCAGACAGTGACGGACCGAGGTGCTAGGCTTAAGAGAGTGATGTACCAATTGGGGTGTACAAGAGTACATGCCTTTTTAGAACTTCTTTCGAGAATTTGATAAAGTTTCTTGTCTGTGTTCTTTGTATGAGGTGCTCTTAGTAATGGATATATCTCTTCGGCATGTGTATGTAAACTTCTGTTTGGTACACAGACGTTAATATCAATATTTCTTCAATAGCAGTGTTATTGGGGAGGCTCTGGCTGCCTCACTTTCTACATTCCCGGAATATCATTAGACTCAAACCCATGACTACAAAGCCATGATTTGGAAAAGATGAGCATTTGTGCTGCAAGATCCAGCTAGAGGCAGGATTTGAGATAGAGCAGTTATACAAGATTCAAACGGTGTCTGACGCTCTGAAGGGCTACAAACACCAACCCTTCAAAACAAAGGCCTTTCTAAAGGCATATATAGCCGAACGCCACCTAGCCCCATGCCTAATCACATCACATCATCCCGTTATTCTAATCCAAACCCCGAATACGGAACACGGAGGTGAAAACGTAGCCCTTTAACCCATCTCCTCAACTGCACAATTAGGATGCATGACATACATGACCCTACCCTCTGTCTGTAGTCCCTGGCCTTGCTCGTCTGCCAGACCCTCGCCACGAATTTGCATAAGTATGTTATCCTATTGCCATATTAACAACTAACTTCGTTGTGACAAGCGCCCATGACATGAAAGAGTATGGTAAAGGGAAGAAACGTACCTTAACCATCCTCCTCAAAACTTTCTTAGCCAACTTCCGCTCATTCTCCAAATCCTCCTGCGTTTCCAGCTCCGCCTCCTTCTGCTCCAAATACCACACCAGCAACTCCTCCTCCTCAACACCATCTTCTGCTGCTGTCTGGTCGTCATTTACGCGCTGTACCAAAAGGTTCAGAATAGACATGTACTTGTCATATGTGATTTTCGTGCGCTCCCTCTGCGGTGCTGGCGTGCTTGATGGTGCCCGCACACTCGCAGGTCCAGCCTCCGCAGCGTTCATATCGTGGTCCGCATCCGCCATCGGGGAATCGCCATCCGCAGCAACGGCAGCAGCCTCCTCGTCATCATCTTCAACCTCGACATCGTCCTTCTCGACCGAGATAATACTCTGACGCAGCAGGTTGTACGCCTCACGCACGAACTCGGGCGTGACTTCACTTACGCAGGTCGCCTTCGCAATAGCCTCAGACAAACGAATCATGCTCTCGAGCTGACGCACCGTGATGCGGTAGCTGTTGCGGCCGATGCCACCCTGGGCGTCATCGGCGCGCAGCTCCTTGTACTTCTCGACCAGGGTGGCTTTAGCCTCAGGAGTGAATTCGGGCTTAAAAGTACGTGCGAACCGGATGTACCGTTGCAACTGCTCGGTACTGAATTCGGGTTGCACGGCATCGTCGCGCAGCCGATGGATGCCGACAATATGCTCGGCTAGATGCCTGTCAACGGCTTCGTCGCACTCATCTAGGACCACGAAAAACAGGTCAAAACGGGACATGATGGGCGCGCTCATGTTGACGTTTGCGCGGAGGGTAGTTTTGCGGTTATATCGTCCTCCGACCGGATTGGCAGCAGCGAGGATGGAGGTTCGGGCGTTAAGTGTTGCTTGAATACCTGCTTTGGCGATGGAGATGGTTTGCTGTTCCATAGCTTCGTGAATCGCAACTTGATCTGCTATGTCCATCTTGTCGAACTCGTCGATGGCGCAGATACCGTTATCTGCAAGCATAAGAGCACCGGCTTCGATTGTGAATTCTCCTGTTTCTTCATCTTTTACAACAGCAGCCGTGAGACCAGCAGCAGAGGATGCTTTACCGGAGGTATAGACGGCACGTGGAAGAAAGCTGCAGATGTATTTCAAAAATTGGGATTTCGAGGTTGAAGGGTCGCCAACGATGCATATGTTAATGTCTCCACGGAGGGCCATGCCTTCAGGGGTCTCTTTGGACACGCCACTCATCAGCTGGAGCAAGAGGCCTTTTTTAATGACTTGATGGCCATATACCATAGGTGCGATAGAGTCAACTAACCGCATGAAGATGTTGGGTTTATGCACCATATTTCTCAGATCCTCAATTTCAGCAGGAGTAAGTGTGGCAAGATATTCTGCCTGTGCTTCTTCTCCAGTAGCTGTTGTTTCGAGAGGCAAGGTCTGATTTAGAGAAGCAAGGATGTTGCCAGCTTGCCCTGTGAGATGCTGATTCGCTGCTTGGCCAGGTGTGGAAGTATCGGGAGTTACCATGCAGGCCAGGAATGCCATGCGGTATGTCAAATCGCGGACGCCCAAGGCTTTAAGCCCACTAACTCCGTTTCCGCCCACATCGCTACCTCGAGGCGCATTCGAGTTGTCCCGAGTAGCCTGCGGCCTCACACCCGGTACGCGGAACTGGCTGACATCCGGAATGACAATTACCGTGCCGGTGAAAATGCATTTCTCACCCGCTTTCGCCCGGTCCACCATTTCGCCTCGCAGAATCACATCCATGGTGCGTGGCATGCTACCCGTTGGTATCTCTGAACTGTTCTCCTGAATGCGAACTTTCTGCCAGTCAACGAACGTGGATTGACGTATGTCTAGCCGCCAACCTTGTCGATTACCGCAGACCTGATTAGGGCATTGAGTTGGTTCCGTGTAGCGGAATGTCTGCTCGATGTTGGGTACAACAGTATTGCAGACTTCGCAGATGAAAGTTGCAAGAGAGAGCTCCGGCCTGACTTCAGATGTACGAGTTACAGTTCCAGAGATTGAGAGAAGGCTACCAATGGAAGAAGTTCGAAGTTGACGGACGCGAGATACAAGTGGTAGATTATAGAAGGCGAGGGTGAAGATTTTATCGGTTTGCTGGTGAGTAGTCTTATCATTAAGAAATTCATTCTGGCTTGTAGCATTGCCGGCAACGGACGAGTTAGCCACGGAGGTGGCAGAGGTAGGTTGGCGATGCTCACGGAAGTACTGTGGCTCGTACTTTGCTATGAGGTTGTGTAATGCGCGAACCATATATGGCAGGAAGCGATAATATTCGCTGGCTACCGCTGCTGCAACAACGCCGTCTTCGTGTCTGAGGAGGTGTGTGAAGTCGACATAAAGAGTAGAGAGATTATAGAGGCGTAAGCCGTGGATTTGGGCGATGTAGTACTTGTCGGTAGTTTGGATACTTGACGCCGGTGCGCCTGAGGATGTTGGATCTTCGGTATACCTGTACAACTTTTATTGGTAATTATGCCTTCATAGTCCGTAAGATCCGCTCACCCTTCTAGGAACTCCTCGAAACGCTGCGATAATGTTTCTCCTGTAACATCCACAACTTTTGGAATGTCTCCTCTTGGCCCATTTGCTCGGCGGCCTGGCCCCCGTGCACCAATAATCTCATCATCTGGAAATCCTTCGATATCGCTGTTGGCGCCGGCACTTTCTGAAGGAGGCGCTCGCGGTCTTGAGGAAGGTGTCTGGTTGCTTCGTCGCGTTGTTCCAGGATCACTTGAAGGTGTCGCTGCAGCTAGATCGCGATCAAGAGTATCTGAATTGAGAACAGCATCCACTAATGAAGACATTTTGGGCAGGGTGAGATGAAGGTAAAGTTGACGTTTGCTGGTGGTAGGCTTTCAGGAGTTTTCTCAGTGGGATGAAGTCGACGCGCCAAAACGCGACTTTGATTGCCAAGAGGTAGGGGAGGACGCGATCTCAATTAAGTCCTGTTTCGGACTAGCGTAGAATGATCTAGCAAGGAGATCCGGGCTTCTCCAACAAGTTTCGCGGGGACCACGGAAATCTGTTCCTCATACGTCTTAATGCGTGTGCAATAGGGCTTTTTGTTCAAAACGCGGCTTTAACTTCGCAGCATTGGTCATCCAAATACCCACTAGTTCTCCAGCTGCGATTCCGTTCTGAAAGCCGAATTCTCCATGAATATTTCCTTCTTCCCACTTCCAGCGTCACAACTGCAAATTATCAGATCCACCACAGTTGCCTATGAGACAAGGGAAGACACGTCTCAGACATTAATTCGGCCGAATCCATGCCGGTTCTTTTGATAGGCTGATGCGTTATGTACAGTCTACCAATCATGCAAAAGGAAAGAGTCATCAAGCAAACCGTCTAGAGGAAGTAATCCGGAGTTCTGCGTGATACCATAGGTTCTCCAGCTCTTGGGCAAGGATCAAATTGTAGGCTATAGAGCGCATCAGTATCCGAAGAATTAGAACCTTGACTAAGTGAACTTACAACGTATACTTCAGATGCTCATCTATCTCCATAATTGCAGCCTGGTTTCCGCACCTATAACAATAGTTTGGCGCTATTTATGTCAGTTATGGACCACTCAAGCTGAGGAGCAGGACGCTGCTCACCAGAAAATATCGTCACCACATTTCTGTCCTGGGACCAATTATATCCCTCCATCACCAACTGATGCGCTCGTGCAACGAGCGTCAAGCCATTGTTATGATTGAATGCTTCTGATATATCCTGCCCGAATGTATAGCCAGCACCTCTCGGAGAAATACCCCATCCACACCTGTCATCAGGATCTGACCACAACAGATCACACATAGGACCTTCATGTGGCACCTCTTGTATTCTATCAAGCGCACGGATGTTGTCTAGGGTATCAATGCTGGGGGACAAACCACCGTGGAGACAGAAGATCTGGTTGTCGATGAGAGCAGTGAGGGGTAGGTAGTCGAAAAGGTCGGTGAAGTATTTCCAGACGTTTGCGTTGCCGTACTTGCGTAGACATTCGTCGTAGAAACCGTAGACTTGAGTGATCTGACGAGATTCGTGGTTCCCGCGAAGGATAGTGATTCGTTGAGGATAACGGATTTTAAGCGCGACGAGAAGGGTAACTGTCTCCACCGAGAAGTAGCCACGATCAACGTAATCACCTAGTGACAATCAACTTCTAACCAAAATTCGACATAATATCGCCCGGACTTACCCATGAAGAGGTAGTTGGTATCAGGGTTCGGCCCGCCAATCTTGAACAGCTCCATCAGGTCATGGAACTGGCCGTGTATATCTCCGCACACCGTGACTGGGCATTTCTAAGTTACTGTGAGCTCGAACAGTCTGAATAAATGATCTTTAATGCCTACCACTGGCTGTACATTCGACTCTTCCTGCAGAACCTCCCTCGCCTGGACACGCGACAGCAGTCAGCCTTTGCGCACGATATCAAAAGTCCGATTGCCTTATCCAGTGTAACAACCATATATTTAGACAGGCATAACTACCTTGTCGCACAACCTCTGTACATCGCTCTCCGCTAACTGTTTACAGTTCATCAGGCTCTCAATCCAGCCGTCCAGGGTAGGAATCGACGCAGGTTCTGAAAGCGGTATCGAAGACATCTGCATAGGCTCAGCCAGAGGCATCTTCACGTCCTCCATATTAGTATCCATGATTGTGGGGGGTAGTAGATCCAAGAGTACGTGGGTGCTGATTGTTTCGATAGGTATGGTTTTACGGGGGTGTTCTTCTTGCCGCCCCGGATTCGGTGCAGATGACGTGCAGTTTTGGTGTTAGAAGCACACGCCAACAGTTTCAAAAAGTGAGGTTTGCACAATCTAAAACAAAAGGAAGATAGCTGGTCGGTGAGTGTCGAAGGTGTCCTGGACGCAGTAGAGTGCGGGGAAGGATTGAGAAGAATATCTTGTTAGTGGGTAGGTTGCACCCACCAGCTCTCTGGTGTTGTGGTGGAAAGCCAAGCTCAACACCGTGACCACCAAATTTGCCGAACCAGCCACGCCCGAAACAGAACTCGCCCCTTTGCAAATTTCTCCAGCTTCACCTCCCGATCACTCTCACTCTCAGCTAAAATGATGAGATGTGAGATTTTTAGTACTCGACATAAAGTTTTGAGTCATACAGAGCAGGTCATCAGCAAAATTGCCTGGACTAGCAGTCTAATCCTCGAAGAAAAAGGGATTCGCAGGAGCATCACTTAATTCAGACAATTCCTGAAGAGGCCCAAAGATTTTGTTAAATTGCTACCTACTAATTGAATTAGCGTTGCTAGTTGAATGCTCAGAAATCCATCACAGAAACATGCCCGCTTTCGCATCACGCCGAAACTTCAATTTTCTCCCACTCCCGCAACCAAAGCAGAATTACCCCAGAAGTGTTATCTACTCACTTTCCCTAATAAATTAAGCAGTACATGGACACTTGGACACTTGGACACACCATGACGCGATATATTGATTAGGAACAGACTGGGGCGAGCAATTGGATTTAGTCTCAATGCATCAGCCGTGCCGAACACATAGATTTCTGTAGAGCTTGTAGTAATTATTTGGAAGATAGATCTAATCGATGTGTGCAAATAGGGCAGTTGTTGCCGATGCAAGCGTGTTGCCGATGCAAGCGTATTGCCGTCCAAACCCATCACAGCCTGGCTTACCCGCATTGCAAACTCTATAGATTCACAGGCTCCAGTACCCAATTCTCAAACGTTGGTACCCCCCTCGCTACCAAGCTACATTTCTTTGTATCAAATAGGCAAGTTTTGAAGAACCAGTTCCAGTTCTTCGTCAGGCACTACCATTCTAATTTACGAAACTGAAGACCGTAGTCAAAGCAGAACCGGAATATCAGGCACTAATCCGTAAGTTCACTTTCTATTGTGGGACTAGAGGGAATTGAAAAGGATTTACTTCCCAACATGCTGGTAATCCTTGAAATTGTAGTAGTAGATCTTCAATTCTTTGAAAGGGTACACCTGGTCTGTGGCGCATTAGTGTGTTCTCGCAGGAAAATCACCAACTTTCCATCTAACTCTCCCGAAGCTTGCTCGGCCATGGTTATTTCGTAGTCCTCCAATGGCAGTATTCTATGCATACGGCATTGTCATAGACACGACTACGTAAATATATTTCATAGTGGTTCATGTTGTTCTTTAAGAGCAGGACCTTATGCATTCGTCATCCTCCTTCGAGATGTCTGCAAGGTTTCTGCTACGGAGATATCCACAAAGGGTGCAGGCACTATTGTTGCATGTATCCCAAGAGACACTCGTCGCATGTTGTTCTTCAGTGTAATCTTCAGCTTGGAAATTCTGGCAACATCTGGTGATCGTTATAAAAAGCGACACTTTTTTTTCCAGATTTAACGGCTTGTCAGGCTCAGGTTCATAGTAGAATTCTGGCTGTTTGGTTTGTTCCCTGGCCAGTAAGTAGCTTAAACTGTAAAATGACGTATTCTCAACTTCATGACCATTAGGCGCTGCCAAGATGATTTCCAGCATATAGCATCTTCACTTTTGATAAGACTCTCGAGGATTATTTATCCCTGCATAATGCTAGGAGCATTTCACTAGAAAGGCTTGAGGCGGAAGTAGTCTGGATCTATCCGTGTGCCTCTAGAAGATAGTTAAAGAGTATTAAGACACGATACGCGAAAGCAATCGATGTTCCAGCTGAAGTTTTCGGTTTTTACCGTGGGGCTCCTTAAACGGGGGCTCCTTAGCGAGTGTATCAACAATAATATAGTAAGACCTAGAGATCCTACGAGAGACTTAATAATTCTTTCTCTCCGTATAAGCTCATAAATTCACTTAATGCAGTATGCTTCTAAAATTCTTCGTTAGAGAACTTTACATCGTCTGGAAAACTCAAGAGCTTCAGATTCTACGCAAAAGATTACTGCTTTCCAAGAACTTTCGAGGTTGCCAATCAAGGATCCTAATTATCATTCTTTTGACAAAGACATCGTGAATCAGATCGTGGTGTTGAGAAGCGCGAACTGGTCCGTGTGGTGGTTCCTGCATGAGAAATTCACCGCCTACAGAAACACTACGTTTGACCGCCTCTATAACAGGCTAGCGCGATCTCGCTTCAGCCGGGCGTCGCTCATTGTATTGTTTTGCGCTTGACAACGGCTTTCTTCCCTTCTTCAACTTCATCCTCTTCCTCATTCTCCGTCTTCCTGCATCGCACGACTGTCAAAGTTGATACGACCACTCGACTTGACATGGCGCTGGGCGACGCCACCTCCTCTTGGGAGCAGTTTCTCGATTCTCCGCTTCTCCCTTTAGAGGACCTCGTTTCTTCACCTCCACGATCGAAGCGCACGCATGCCGAAGCATTTCCGATGTCTGGAGCTATACGGTCTAGTCCGATATTACTTGTATGTCATGATACGCTCTGTTTTACCACCTACCACGCTTCCGAACCTTAGCCTCTTCGTCGTGTCTCGCGCTGACCTTCTATACCCAAGCCATCTACAACCGACGACGCGCAAACAACGCCCGCATCTAAATCTTGCCCCTATATTGCTCCCACTTCTTCTCCTACGCATGAATCCACCGCTTCGATGTCATCCAAATCGGTAGTAGCACATGGACGTTCTATTAGGACTATGCCCGCTCCAGCCGCTCCGGAAGCCGCTCCAGCCGGTGCAGGCCGCTTCGGACTATCTTCTGCTTTCACAAACATTTTCAGTTGGGCTCCTATGCTCTCCAATGTCACTGTATATCTGCGGAACATGATTCCAGAACGCCAGACGCGCGAATATATACAACGACAAAGAATCGCTGCAGTCCCAGTAGGCAGTAGTGAGAGCGTCAAGAGGATATATTTGGACATTAACGACACTACCGAGGACCTAAGTGGTCTCAAAAATCTCACTCCAAAATCCATGCCAGGGTCATTCCCGAAAACACCACGCGCGCCATCTCCACGCCATCGCAAGCCACTCAAGGATAACATTTCGACTCCCCGCAAGCCGTTAAGTATACCTGTCGTGGCCCAGTCCCAGAATCAACCAGATGGAATTGCTCCTGCAATTCCCAAAGTACAGGCAAAATCAAGCTCTGAGCCTCAGTCATGGCCAGTCAAAGCGCACCATCGCTCAATACATAGCAAGTTGAGCAAAGACAGCAAACATGCCAAGAGCGAACGAAATATGTCCACCTTCAAAGCTATTCTTGACATGCAGCGCGTCGCACAAAACGATAGACGAAGGAGGCTTCACCTTGCGGCGAAATCTGAGCCGCGCATCAAGCATAGCCCGGAAATGCTTGCTCGAGTTGCTGCAAGTAAGCTGCTAGTTGAACAGGAGCTCTACCTAAAGAACCACCAACCGCTCTCTTCCGGCCTTCGACCTGTCGATCTACACAGAGTGGAATCTCATCTCAGACCAAAGCCTCACCCAACACAAGAAGCTCGGGAGAAAGCGAAGGCGGAGTTTGAATCCTTAAAGAACAATTCGTCAATCGGCGGGGGTGCTTCACAGCACCACCCTGAAACTCAGATCAATGAAGACACTGCAGGAAATTCCCATGATACAGAGTCGGTCGATCCTATGGGCGTCGATGTGTCGACAGCTGGAGACGTACCACCCGCACTGCCTTCAAAACATGTGCACGTTGAGCATAACGCCGTTCATGGTGGTCTGCGCGTTCGAGTAAAAGAATTTTGGAAAGACCTCCCGATCAATCGCGACGTCAAAAAAGAGACAGCGGACGGCCGTCATCTTGGAACGCCTTTTCGCCACCCTCGAGCTAGCGCCGAACAGAAGGACACACCAAATGCTCTCGATAGCACTATATTCGATCTCTTGGCTCCTATAGATTCACCACACTCATTCCCAGAGCTGAGTTCTCAATCACCAGCCGCTCGAGTAGACGATAGTGAACCATCTCTTATTGAAGGTGTCACTCAGGCATTTGAAAATTGGCAACTGAAAGATTGTCTTGAGTTGGAGTTATCCACACCTGTTCAAAAGAAACGGGAAGCAGCAGCCCGAGCCCAGAAAGCCAGAGAGGAGGAGGAGAAAAGGCGCGTAGAAGCGAGGAAGCGCGAGGAAGCTGTTAGGAAGAAAGCAGAACTTGAACGCGAGCAAGAGGCGCAGAGGCTAAGGGAGGAAGCGGAGCGAGCCGCCGCTAAGCGACTAATAAATCCACTTTCCGAATCATGGAAAACCCAGCTGGAGCAAGTCGCGGCGAAGGCTAGAGGCGAATTTAAACGGGCATTTGACGACAAGACTAGTGGCAAAGGAATGAGCGATAGTCAAAAGCTTGTTGTCAGACAAACCATCCAGAGAGGAATTTCGATCGGAAACCTGAGCATGCACGACTTCGGTACCCTCCTTGCAAGAGATTTCCTAGGCAGCGACATAGGATGGCTCAACGACGAAATCATCAATGCGTATCTAAAACTCCTCGTCCAACGCGAGCAAGAAAAACGTGGCTACAATAAAGCCTCGAAAGCTGCACCCCCTGTCCATGCCTTCCCCTCTCAGTGGCATGAAACTGTCAAGAACGCGAACAGCTGCAAGGCAATCAGTCGCTGGACAAAGAGGGCTTTACTTGGAGGACCACAGTTGCTTGGCGCTAGTCTCGTTCTATTTCCTATCTGCGACGGAAGCCATTGGACGCTACTTGCCATCTTCCCGCAGGAGCGCAAAATCGAATACCTAGACAGCCTCTACACCTACGGGGAGGGCAGGTTCATCTGTTGGGCTCGCGATTGGCTGAAAGTGGAGCTGGGGGAGCTCTATGTAGAGGACGAGTGGGATGAGGTCGTTAAAAGAAGCGCAAAGCAAGATAACGGCAGCGATTGTGGAGCCTTCACATCACTCAACGCCCTTGCCCTAATTCGGGGTATGGAGCCCGGAGAAGTCGTGACTCATACGAATATGAAAGATGCACGACGCCAGATCGCTGCAACATTGCTGCAGGGAGGAGCACATGGCGAATTCGATTTCTAATTTTGCTGGTTTTGGATCATTTTGGACCTTCAAAAGGGTGATTTTCAGCTACTTTTCTGCCACGAATGAATGCATTATGATATATGACATAGATACCCAATACCCCGAGCTCTAGGCTCTCTGAGCTGTACAATACATAGATTTCCAGTCATGAAGATGATTACTGTTCTTGCACGTGAAATGAACCTATTTAGGCTATCTTTAATTAGTGGCTCCCTGAATTTGTCACATCTATTCATACGACGCTTTAAATCCTTACTTTATCTTTTAAACAGTTTAAATGTCCTAATGAAAATATATTAAATATATAATTAATAATAATAATAATAATAATTCATTGCTTAACGTCCGATTCAGATCCCTATTGGGCCCACGCGGACTACTCCTTATGTACATGTGGGGAGAAAACTCTATTTAAGAAAACCCCGTGATCCATCTCCCCGCCTTTTGGGACTCGCCTGCGAGGCGCCTGCGAGTCACTAGTAGTGCTCCTACTACCTTACTTTTTGACCTCCTTGGGAACCACTGCTGCCGTAACAAGCCTACGGACGCGCTAGTATTGTAA
>Ga0307515_10005897_pt1 | contig 24712 bp, 19 predicted proteins | sample 17_EM_MG_FD_194513 | JGI IMG/M metagenome (GOLD analysis project Ga0307515, IMG submission 194513) | Populus trichocarpa ectomycorrhiza microbial communities from riparian zone in the Pacific Northwest, United States - 17_EM | ecosystem: Host-associated > Plants > Roots > Unclassified | place... | reverse complement strand
TGTTACGGAAAGGCGGAGACGTTGGAAGACGCGGAAGAAGCGGCGAGATGGTGGCGGTATAATTTAGTAAGATAAAGAAGTGGTCAGAGGTGTTGCGACGTCGGACGATATGGCGTGGTTGTTACGATAAGGAATAACGGAGTGGTGTGTAAGATCATGGGATAAGATTCGGATGGTACATCGGAGCATAAAGAATGGTTCGAGAGGTGGCAGACGAATTGTATATAAAGAGAGTGTCGATGGTGTTGGAGGATTTCCTTTTTTCTCTCTTTACTCGTTCTCTTGTATAGCAAGCAGTAGTACGACTTTGAAAGATATTCTGATTTTTGTTCTCTCGATACGCACTTCGAGTTCAGTTACGCAACATCCATATCACCTGCGCTCGACCCCGCCCGTTACCTACATCCTAATTGAAAACTTCACGTTATGACTAATATACACTTTCGGCTGATATAAATACTGATTGGAAAACATATCTGGGTAGTCTTGACCAATGTATGAGCTTCTTCTCGAGACTCCAACAACTCCAACAATATTGGTCTCTTTCTATGACTTCCTATTATTCTGCCCTTCCCAGAATCATTATCTTCATGTTATGTACTTTGCCAGTTTCCTTCCCACTTATACTCTGCAGAATTGACAATATTGCTGAGCACTACGCTGTCAGCATGTCAACATGTGGTATTGGCATTCCAGAGTGTAGTACAGTGTTATATTTTACCCATCAGGTTTAGTGAAACTGTATCAGGCTACTCCATGCTGTATCCCCTTGACTTCTCACAAGATGATCTCTGTTTCCATTAAACTCAATTAATCGGACTGTTCAATATAGTGTGTTTCTGGCATGTAGGTTTCCATGTCTGTCTGTGATTCCATTTGAAAGTTGAATGTTGTAACATCGAATACAAAGAAGATTTATAGTCTCTGCAATGAAGGATACAACTGGCAACACAACTGACAACGCAACAAGAATCATATGGGAATGATGTAGGCCTGTATTTAGCTTCATATAATAGTACTCAAGTATAAACAGTCACAGTATTCAATATCAATATTGCAGAGAAGTGTAAAGAACACTTGAAGAACATTACAATCAAAAATCTATGACTGATGATTTGTGGACTGTACAAATGTGATGCTACCTGGCACTGGACATATTATATACAAATCTGTGGATATAAACCAGCAGAATGGATAGAACTTATCAATCAGTGAGTGTATGACCAACATGTAATACTATGATTGAATGTCAGAACATCCAGTTTATGATACAGAATTCAGTTATTTATCTCACCCTCATGCCAATGGTTGTTTATGAAAATATATCAAAAATTCAGCCAAGTGTATTCGCCATCATATTCATTAAGTATCAAATAATAAAATCTAAAACCCAGAACAGATATGAAAGTTGCTTTATTTTCAACTAAAATTCAAACCATACTTAAAAGATACTGGTATCAATTCTGTTTGTCAATACTTTCCATTCTTGTATTAGTTGTACTCTTCAAATAAGTTGGCCTAGATTCAGCCAGAATTACTACAATTTATATCATGTTGCCAATACTTTTTACAATGTGTCAGTGCCTTTAAATTTCCCAATTTGTACTTACAGTTGATTTGAAAATATCCAAGGCTAATGTTACCAATATCAGAGATTATCCAAGCAATTAACTCTACATGAACAACTGATACTCCTGAAGATATACTGCTGTGGCCCAATTAAACTCTAGTATAATATGAATCACCTTGTTGTACTAGTAGTGTGCATAAGCAGTTCCATAACCCATATTAAGAAGTATCTATACTGTAACATGATTTAGGGAGTGACCTTCCATAACCAGGATTCCACTCACACTCGCAGGCATGATATCAACTATAGACAACATGACCTGCCCTTCTCCTTGACCTTGTAACTCTCATGACCTTTCTTCCTACCATCCCAGCTACTTCTCCATCATCTCCTGCCTGCATCTCTTCCAATAATCCACCTGCAGGTATAAGGGAGTCCTTCTCCCCTTCACTTTCCCCCTCAAAAACCCCCCCATCATCAACCCAGTCATCTTCCTCATCGCTCCCAGCCTTCCGAAAACATATAGCAGAATACTTGAACATGCTATGTTGCTCCTCCCAATTACTAGTCTCGTTGAAACATTTTATCTTTTTACTAGCAGTTGCATTTTACTTCCTTTTCCTAGCTTCTGCTCTGGCAGATATTTCTGCTTCCTTTTGCTCTCTCTCTTCCCTGAGGCAGACTACATCCTGCTGGGTGATTATCCTAGCTTTAGTGGGCTGGCGACAGTCCTTAGCTGATGCAGTAGATAGATCTTTGGCCTGAGAGCGCAGGTCTCTCAGTATTTCTCCCTCCAGTTCTCTATCTGCAATTGCACCCTCTACATATCTCCCAAGCTGTCCAATATTACGATTTAGCATAAGGGTAGAAGGTGTATCTCACTTTAGTAGATGCATAGCAGTAGACTGTAGGTGGTTGATGGCTCTGAAATTTTGTGGGGTTACACCAGGAGATGTGTTTCCTGAGCCGGTGCAAGTCGTCATTGGTGATACGTGACTCAAAACTAGTTGAGGATTGTAAGGCCATATTCCAGTAGCCATGAAGGTGCTACAGATGTTCTTTGGTGTGCATATTGTTCTCCTTACATGCGTTACAAGTCTGGGATCAGGTCAATATATACTGTTATGTTATCATAAAGACTGGATGCAGTACTCAGAAAACGGGCATTTCGTTATGGCAATACCTGTGTGCCTAATCCAGAGGTCCATTTCGGAGTTATCTGCTCTCCGCTGCGGACAGAACGACACAATACCCAATGCATGAAGGATGTGTGTAGAATGGGCAGGTAGACAAAGCAGGTGGATATTATTGTCCAAACAGTTCTGGTAAAACTCAAAAACACAATGGGAAGCATGGGCATCCAGAATTAGCAGGTGGTGCTCACCATCATGTTTGCGAATTAGATGCAATTAGTAATATTGTCTTGATTCAAGAGGATGATATGTACATATTGCTTCTGCAAAAGTGATGGAGGTTCTGTTCCACCCACTCTAATCCAGGTTCCTGGTCAGTCCAACCATTTTGTGACCTTGCAAATATAGCTTTCTCCTGCTTCTTATCCCGAGCATACCACCCCATTAAGCGTACAGAATCTTTATGAACAAAGATAGGTGGAAGTACTAGACCATGAGGTGAAACATTTTCAATATCTGTAACCATTTCTGGATTCCCATCCTGACAGTATCTAGACTTTCGCTGTCTTAACAGAACAATCACTTTGACCTTCAGTGCTTGGCCTAGTAGCAATGCTTTCTCATCCATACTGTAGATATTCTCTGGTCTAATTTTTAGTTCTGTAATGAGCTTTCCAGGCTATTTAAGTCTGTATCAAGTTGAATAGTAAGGGAGTATAATTACCAGGTTGTGAAAAAAGGCTTTAATAAGTGCAGGATCACTTGCATTGGTTCTTTGACAGTCCAAGCGCTGACTCAATATTGTTCCTCATTCAGGGTGACAATTTAGAAAGCATCTAGCACTGTGTTTTCCCACTTCCCTGCGTTTGGAGACTGGTATCTAGGATTTTACAAATCCCTTTAATATTAGCATATTGACAGGATGGCCATAGTCATTGAAGGTATTGCAAAAGCAGACAATTATTCTCTGCTCATAACGAGTCAGCAGCCGGTGGTGATGGTGAGCTACCGAAGCAGATTGTGCACCTTGCAGGTGATCATGTAGTGTTGAATATGGTGATCAATTGGTAGATGCAGCAGATCAAATTGAAGGTTCAATACCAGCAAAATGGCCTGTTTTTGCAACATGAATACATTGTTCACACTGCGGGTGTGACTTCGACGGCTTTACTCAACCTGTCGTGAAGTTGTGGATTCAATTGGTCATGTTTGCAGATGAACGGATGGTTTGAGTATTCTGCCAAGTGATCGGCCGACTTCTTCCGGAACCCTGTCATGCGAGGTTACCTGGTCACATCCATTACAATTCATCTCTCAAAACACCATTTATCTCCTACCCAGTGCTAGTGGACTCTCAATTGCTTTGTTTCTTTCCCAGCATAATCCCATGTAACATTTTGCCTTACACAATGTCTGTATACAAATATAGTCAATTGTGTAACTGAAGTTCAACAATCACAGAGATGGGCCGCTAGTACATGATCAATTGAAGAAAGAAACATAGTATCAAATAATCGGGACCAATAACTGAAGCCTAGTCATAAACAATTAGACATATCTTGAACTCTAGGTAACTTGAATTGTTCTCCTCCAGAGGCACAATATAATGGGGCAGATTGTTTCTTCAAATAATTTTGTCATTGAATGGCTTCCATGTTCATACCATCACACTGGTTGACAATTCAGATGGCCAGATAATCAATTCAGATATGTATTATCTCCCAAATCACAATGGGTTCAATCAGTTGTCCATCTAAATTCACATTGAGCTCAGCTATACGTGAGGTCAAGAATGTAACCATTGCACCATTACGGGGTCGGTATGACCTAGGTAACTATACATGCAAGTATACAACGATACTTAAGTATGGACTTAGTAACAATCAGCAGTAGCTCATATCTGGATTCTTTATACTCATCTCCAGACGAATCCGATGGGAAGTCTCTGGAGATTGACTACAAACACCGCACAAATTGGGACAATCATATCAGATGTGTCTAAATGGATGGAAACTAAATCGTATCGTGGTGTGATACAATATTGGCACTATGTATAACTAAGATAATTAATCTCGGTGATTAATTGATATCATGAAGTATATTGGTATAATTAATCTTGGAGATTAATTCATATCGTAAAGTATAGTCGTATAATTAATCTGGGGAATTGATTGCTATCGTAAACCATGTTCGTATACTTAATCTCAGTGAATGATTACTATCATAGCGGTAATACGTTACACGTTGATAGTGCAATCCGAATTGACATGGATCCTCACACATTTGATCCATATCCTGCATTGATAAATCTGGCTTTCAGATAGTATCAGCAACATTATGTCTCAAGCGTAATCTCCGTCAATTCCTCATCTGTCACAGATCAAATAGTAGATGTCAAATCTACTTGACCTTTTATTTCAGCTAATAATATCAAGCTGTCCTTCCATAAGGAATTACGGATCTTCTGTATCTGTGTTGCGCATCGCCCGGGATATCTCTTTGCAAGTGCCCGCTGCTTAATCTTCACTGGATTGAAAACCTTTCTGCTTTGAGTAGATCCTAATGCTATTCGGGTTGTAACTGTAATATGTGCTGAATTTCTTTTCAAGAATGGATGTTCCCTTGCTTCAATGATATCTTCTGCTATATGGAACTCAGAGGTACATGTATGTTGATGTACTTCCGTATTAGTTTCGGGTAACGGAGATACTGTACAATTCATAATGTAGTCTGACAGGGCACAGCTTATAATGTTGATAATAGATTAATATCTCCATAACCTGAATTCTACTTGCTAACCAGCAAATACTCGTTGCAGCACATAACGGATCCTTTTGCTCTAGCTGACTGAATATAGATGATAAGGTGTATAATATCACATCGTATTCGTTATCAAATTCATAGTCTTTCCCGGGGCGGGAGAACCGCGTGCAATCCAAATATATACTACCTGTATACTTGAAAGTAATGATAATAATAAGAAGAAGTGAAAAGGGAATAATATTTCAGCTTGGTCTTCGCAGGTAGGTAGCATTTGTAACTGTATGGCTACTCTTCCAAAGCCGGAGCTTTGTTTTCATTTATAGCCTTTGTTGTACTACCAAAGGTATGTCCAAATCTTAGCAATGATCTCATCTGTCATATCTCAGAGTACTCTTTCATTACCAGACAGGCTCTGTGAGAATGGATCACTCATGCCAAAGGTCATCGGGTAATTATGTGTTTGGTTTGAAAATGTTATGCTCCCTCTCTGGTCATTATCTGCAAAAAGGATTAATCAAGCAGTAATTTCAACTTAGATATCTTGCAACTCGTATATTTCGGATAGTCCAAACCTCTCCCATCACCTAACGCGGTCAATTGGAGGGCTTTAAACAGTGTACTTGATATATTAAGACACAACCTTTACCATAATGGCTAATTGGCTTATCTAGTTCAGAGACTCATATGGCGGCTCACTATTGCTCTGTTGACTTTTAATATAAACGTAGTTCATCAGCATTTATCCCCCGATAGACATTGACCCAACTTGTTTGTTCCCTGGCATGGAGTCAGCGGCTCATCGAGGATTATTGACTTTTCCTAATGTCTTCATGAATTAGACAAACCATGCGTAGGTCGAGATAATGCTGTATAACCGAGAAGTACCCGATTTGTTCTACTCCCTCATGGGATTGGCTCGAAGTCTCACTTTCTAGCATGTTGGCTATGGTCTTCCTGACACGTCAGTCGCATTCCGGCAACTGGCACATCCTGTCCCACTTAGCATAGTTTCAATCAGTGTGGTACAAAATAACTGGCATAACTATAAACCTTGAAGGTTTATTGACTGGCCAAGGTTATTGCATTATCACATAAATTCTAGTGTGGTATGTGAACTTTCAATGAATCCGCTAGCAATGAGGATCGCTATCGAATCGACACGACGAATGTTATCTCCCCCTAAGGATCATTCGTGTCGAAGCTTACAACTTCGTCATGAGATCAGTATTACGTAACATACGGTAATGAAAAACCCGTTATGTGGATCACAAAGTCGACTAGTACCAATACCTCTATTCAGGGAGAACCCCTAAGTTTCACTCACAATCATCGCAAACAAAGCATTAGTTATTCCTCTGCTGGTTATTGACCCAGCTCTGACAATATCAGATGCACTGAACAGTGTATGTAACTTGAATAACTAATGTACATTGAGTCCAAAGGCCGTGATCAACCATTGGTAGCCCATATGGGAAATTGACTTATCAGGAAAAGAAGTAAACAATTTGGATTGCAATCCAGTCCTTTATTACTTTTTGTTACTAGGAACAGTGAACCACATAGCTTTCAATAATTTTGGTTTACTTTACGTGCCGCAGAATATAGCTGCCTTACACAATTACATACTGCATATATTCCAAATTGATTTTGCCAACTACCTGTATTGGTACGGCTGCACGTGACGTCTCCAAGGCCGGGTAATGCCCGCTTCATATAGTCAGCTCGCCACAAGCCTTACATCTCTGGTGATAATCTTACTTTACTCACCTTATACTACTCTACAATATTGACATCAACGTTTGCAGCCGTATCTACCGAAATAGCTTCCTACGACCCCATACATGGGCATATGCCTTTACACCATTATCGGTTTTTGATTTCAGATCTGTTTCGCATATGGGATGTCATGAATTACCCCTTTGCGAACCGTGATGACACGCACAATACTCGCAAGATATCACAGACATTTGAAAGCACTGATTCGATCAGGGAAGTGCCGTGAGAAGTCAATTGAATTGACGTTAGCGGTAATAAAGACAATTTAGTGCGGAATTCAGAGACCAATCGGCCAGAGACGCGTCATGACACCTAAGAAGAGAAATCATCCGGATTTGACAGCAACAGATTGCAGAAGCAAAGAGGCTTGATAAGTACACCCAATTGAGGTTAATGGTTGCAGAGACATTTGGAGTTGATTCCAGAGGCCAATGAGCAAGGAGACAAGTGTAATGGCACGGCTGCACGTGACTTGTCCAGGGCTGGGTAATACCTGCTGTATATAGTCGGCTCGCCACGAGCTTTTGATCTCTAGCGATAATCTTACCTCTATAATACTTCAGAATATTGACATCCACATGTGCAACTGTATGTACTGATATACCTTCCTACAAGGCCATACATGGGTGTGTGCCTTTACACTATTATTGCTCTTTAATTTCAGATATGTTTCGCATACGAAATTTCATGAATTAAACCGTTCCGACGCGTCACGTCACGTAGTCTACGCGTGAGATATCATACAGAAGTAAGAGCACTGATTGCATCAGAGTTGTGTCTAGATATGTCTATTCATTTGAGGTTAGCGGTAACAGAGACGATTTCTAGTGGATTCCAGAGGCCAATTAGGCAGAGAGGCGTCGCAACATGTATGAATGAGAAATCATATGCACTTGAGATCTACGAATTGCAGATACAAAAGCCGCATGAATGTCCACTGAATCGATGTAAACAGTAGTATAGACCATCTGAGTTGACACTAGAGGCCAATTGGACAGGAGATGCGTCAGCAACCAAGTCGGTCAAAGTCAATTACAATGAACGCATTGTACCAGTACGCCAAGGCTACCAATCGCGGCATCAATGATATTCGATGAGTTACCTTCCAATTGAGTCAATTGACATTTCCAGAGGGGGTTTACAAATTACGTGTGATTCACATCAATCATCGTCGCCAACACCGGTTGAGCTGGGATCACGTTCTATACAACTCGATGGACTCATCTACGTTGGAGATGTTGCGAAGTGCACCTAAAATGGATCAGGGCCGATTTACACGATATGCACGATATCCATCTTCCAATGCCCCCGATGGCAATTCCAATCGCGATTGTCTTCTTCCTGACCCGATTGAGTCCCCTACGATACTGATGATGTTAGAAGTTCACTGCAGCCGCTACGGAAGCCTTACAAGGCTATATACCAGTTCAGATGTGTGGTGCAGCAATCGCAGATCGTGTGGCAGCTCCATAAGGGAAGTATAATGACCCCCGAAGGTGATAAAGTGGCTACCAGGTACGACTCGGTTCCAGTATTGACAATTGTCGGCTTTGGCATCTGATTGGACGACTGAAACCGATCATTGTGAGGCGAGAAAGCCATCTGCTCCAACTCTATTTTATTTCGTGAAACATGTCAACGAAAGCTGATCCTCAACGTGCGAATACGGATGTGCCCCATACAATGGCATACAAACAGGGTTGTATGATTGCAGTGGTGATGTGTATTTGTAGCCGGGATTCTCGGGATTCACGGGGTTACGGGATGGACCGTCTGGTCACTCTCAGGAGACCAGCGGATTCAGCATGTATTTAAAGCGCAAAGAGGTTCAATTGATGTGTCATATCCCCAGGGGGGAATTGTCATTATTTGCAGGTCAGACAGTCCCAATTGGGTGAGATAAGTTAATTGATTGGTTATCAGACAGTCCCAATCGGGCGTGACAAGTTTGTGATTCGCTCACTGAGCATATTTGTACACATGTTGGCTGCCAAGGTGAATACACTGTGAGCTGGAGTGATAGGAATTACCTTGCTACCAGGCCAGGAATCCTAGCGTCGACTTGCAAAGCATTCGACCTTTGGCTCCGCAACCCCAGGGTGAGCGGAAGAGGTGGCAGTGGACCAGGCAGGCTATCAGGTATGCCGCTGGAATGTACCTGGATCACAGCTTTGGAGGAGGCGTGTTCCGAAGGAGGCGGCCGTGTTCCAGATATTCTAATACTTGGAGCCACTACCTTTCACGATCCACTTGCCAGTGAGCGGGTCGTCGGGATCTTCTTCCTTGGACTGGGAGATTGTGCATGGCTGCTGGGAGCGACCATGGAAGGCATCACTGATGGTCAGTGAGATAGGCCCCAGGCGCTGGACGGGCGAGCAGAGCGCAGTGGCGGCAACGGTCTGAGAGAAGTTCCCAAGGGTATACTTGAGTAAACCTTGCCGGCTTGCCGAGACACAAAGGGAGTGCTGTACAGCAGGGCTTGGCCCTATTGTGGTGAACTGTTTTTAACCCGGGCTGCTGGATATTTCTTCATCCATCTTCATATCTAGCACGAATTCAGAATGAGCGTTTGCAGATGGAGCCGGCACAACAAGAATGAGGGGGCCTACGGACAATGGAAGACATATCCTGGCTATATACAGAGAATTCGTGGAGGTTTTCAGCAAAGAGCTGGAGACAGTCGCACCGCATCGGTCAATTAACCATGCTATCGACTTGGAGCACGGCTACAATTTGCCATACAGGCGGATTACAACTGAGTGGAGTTGAGTTGAAGACTGTTTTCAGATAAGTTGAGTTCAGCAGTATTCACACAATTGCGTGGATAAAGATCACGTGCTCAAGAGGCCAGATGATGGTTTTGGATTTGGAGTTAAAGATCCCATGCCATATGGACGCATCGATGAGTGGGTATTCTCAAACAACGGATGATATGTCACCACACGGATAACTGGACTGCGATGAAGAGTCAATTGAAGACGGACATTCTGGAGGTTAGTAAATATTCCCTTGAGAGGGCTTACAGAGATGCAGGAGCAGGCATGGAATGCTGCCGAAACGAGCGCAATAACGCACCAGGTGGACACGAATAGCTCAAGCCAGATGGATTGCCACCAGATGGATCACAGCCAGAGATGGATGACAGTAGATGGAACCTGTCCGGGGTTGAATCGTTGGCGAAAATGGATCAAGACTGGATCTCGATCGATCACCGGAGGTGCATGACCGGAGGTGGGTGACAGCAGATGGATCTCAGGAAATGGATCATGGGAGACAGCTGACAATTGGTCACATTCCGATATGAAGATATTGAGGTTATGCGAAATTATAAGATTCTTGAGATCATGACTTTGATTTTGAACTACAAATTGCCTATAGATCCGAGATATGCATGTATACAATGTACTATCAGCATGGCTCCACTGAGTACGATACAGGGAACTATTCAGAGATGCTGAACGACGCAGCTACGCGCCCGAGTTACAATGGTGAATATTATCCCAAATCCGGTCCCAAATCACAGCCACAATGCCGATACCGCATAAGCCGTACCAGATGAATTTTTGGCGCAACAATGATCTTTGAAGAGGGGAATGACACTGGCTGATTCGCAACACCCCTTAACGCGAACAATTACCGTACCACAGGTGCAGGAACAATGCACCATGAAACACATTCACCAATAGCGAAGGCTAGCAACGGCGAAAAGGGCACCCAGAGAAGTAATGGCAAATGCACCTCCAGATGAATCAAGATGCCGCATAGGCAAGTCACAATCCCGAATGAGATCCCGACTGAGTCTCGGTGATCCCGATTCAGTCTCAACAATCCCGAGACACACAGCGGCTACTGGAAATCAACTTCAGACTCAAGCCTAATCAACCAATAGAGCACCCGAAGGATCCGTAACTGATGAGTCGTCAGCAGAGCTACGATGTACAAGAAGGGGATGACCATACCCGAATCATAATCAACACCTACTTCATGCAATCTCAGTAACGGAAGTGCTGGGAGGAAGCACCTTGGAGCGCACTTACAGGCAGTGAATCGCAGCTAGTGATTATTCAATTACCGTACATAGGATGTGATCACTAGCAGAGCCAACAAGTTTACGTGGAGAAGATTCAACCGTGCACCTGGAGATGAAACGACAAGTGAACTCAGAAAACGACGATGTGGATACCGAGACAAGTGACAGCAAGCACACCTGCAGGAAGAGTGGACAGAATAGCCGGCGGAAAACCAGCGAGCGCAACAAGCAATTGGAGATACATGCTCCGAGCACAGGGCGGATGCCAAGTGTATTTAGAAGTGCACCAACTAGGAGGATAATTAGTGCGACTGCAAGAGCACCGGAGACGTAATGAGATGATCAACTGAGTGAGAGCTATGCCAAACGAGTGCAATTAGGTCTATCGAAGCAGTTCTGAACGAGACCGAAAACGATCACCAAATGCACCAAACAGTTTAACTAATGGCACCACCAGAGACAGTCACCGAATGGCATCACAAGAGACATTCACCGAATGGCATCACAAGAGACAGTCACCGAATGGCATCATGAGAGAAAGTTGAGACAACTACCAAAAGATTATTTCCGGATTACCTTGAATGGGTGCGGGGAAATTTGGATTATCTGGAGCCGTATCTTCGGAAGGCACCGACTGGGATGGTTACCGAACGGCTTACCGAAATGGATGTTGAATGACCCTACTGGTGGGCTGTAAGCCTGCTTGGAAGATTCTGCAGGAGGATGAATATATCAACTGACGGGCACCGTGTGAGAGCCACCAGGTACAAGGGATGATCTCAGATACATCAAGGCTGGCTGACCAAGCTATGCACGAGGGCTCGGAAGAGCGCAAACGCGCCTGAATATATGTATGGTGTGAATGTCCAGTTCATGCGAAGCTTATGAGATAGATACAGGGTCATACATGCTTGGCCATCACCGGCGGCTATGATACCGATCAGAAGCTATAATCCATGCCGACAAGTCAAGCCCGCTTCATCCCTACTGACTGAGTTGGAATATCACCTGCAAAGTAGCAACAATGATCCCTGATGGGCTGGGCCTGCAGAGTTGTTCACAAGGAATTGGGTGAGCTCGAGTGCTAGCGCACTTCGAAGTATAGTAAGTATGACCTGTCACTGGGATGCTTACAATTTAGACATACCGATGCAATTGTCGATGGTGATGGCGATGGCGATGCCAGGAAGAGAGTGGAAGCCACCATCGGTGACGTGGAGTAAAGACGACACTCATACTATGATTGGGGATTTCACCGAGATTACTGGGTCTAATTCCGACAATGACCTACGTTTCGTGCGAGTTATGTGTGCGAGATTAGATGGTCATATGCCGGACATTCCGGAAGTGGAGATATGGAGGACGGTGTCACTTTGGATGTTCCTTCTTTCTCTTTTCTTCACTTCTGTTTCCTTCTTTACTTCATTACTTCATTACTTCTTTGGATCTCGGCCCAGTACAAATGGCGTTGGCACAGGTTGTTACCACCTCTCGGGATAAGTCAGATGGAGGTGGAGTCTCCCCCTGTGCCGGATTATTCGAATGTCTACCATATGGTACTGATCTGTGGTAGGACTTACGGATTCGTACGTTTGCTTACGTTGAATGGTTATTTGATTGTTTCCATTCTTTTCTACCCTGGTACGGGAATATGCAGCCCAGGGGGTCTCCACCTAACGAGGGGAATAATGTGAACGCACGGCTGCACGTGACGTTTCCAGGGCTGGGTAATACCCGCGTTATATAGTCGGCTCGCCACGAGCCTTTCATTTCTAGTGATAATCATTCCTTTATACTACTGTACAATATTGACATCCAGGTGTGCAACCTTATCGCCTGATATACGTTCATACGAGGCAATACACGGGTGTATGCCTTTACAATGTGTCAACGACTGAGTCAATCGAAGTCCATTTCAACCGAGTCATAGAAGAACTTCAAGGCTATCAATTGCGGCATCAATGAGATTCAATAGATTACCTTCCAATTGAGTCAATTGACGATTACATGGATGATGCCAAACGTCCATACATCCATTAGAGTCACGTTACCGGCAATGAGGATGCTGGCCATTCTCCAGAGGAAGTTTAACAATTATGCGCGATTCTCATCGATCCACATCACCGACGGCAGTTGAATTCACAACTACCTTCTACCCGGCTCGAACGAGTCATCTTCAGTACGGATGCTGGGAGCATTTCCCGCAGCTGCTAGGCGGAATATGATAACTTATATATTTCGTCTATTGATGGGCAGAGTGTAAGATCGTGGAGCAGCAATCGCAGATCCTGTGGCAGCTCTGAATGGGAAATATAATGATTCTACCTCCGAATGTTCTGAAGTGGCTAGAAGGCAAGATTCGTCATTACCATTGTCAAGTATCAGCTTTGGCACCTGATTGGATGACCGAATCAGATCGTTGTGAGGAGAGAGAGCCATCTGGGCCAATTCTATTCAATTTCATCAAATATAGGCCAACGTGCGAACACAGATATGTGCCTATAAGATGGCATGCAAAGAGGCTTTTAGGAATACAATAGAGATGATTTCAAATTTCAATTGTAGTGAAGATTCTGAGTATCCATGGCACTACCGGAGGATGAACTGTCTGGGCACTCTCAGGAGACCAGCGGATTTAGAGTGGATTTAAGGGATGCGGAAGTTCAATTGATGTGTCATATCCCCACGTGGGGATGGACGTTACTGACTGTCAGGCAGTCCCAATTTGGTATGACCAGTATGTGATTCACTAGGTGAGCTGATTCGTACAAATGGTGGCATCCGTGGTGGACACACTGTGTGAGCTAGAGATTCAGTTTGGATTGCGTTGGTACTACTCGAAGAATGCTAGGGTCGACTTGCAATGCAGTCGACAGTTGACCCTGCACCCCCACAGTGAGCGGAAGAGGTGGCAGTGGACCAGGCAGACCATCAGGTATGCCCCGGTGATGTACCTGGATCACAGGTTGGGAGGAGGCGTGTTCCGAAAGAGGTGGTGGTCATCCGGATGTTTCAAATGTCTGACCCAATGCCTTTAACGATCTACTGGCCAGTGAGAAGGTCGTCTGGACTTTCTTCCTAGGAGTGGGATTTCGTATAGGGCTGCTGGGAGTGACCGTGGAAAGCATCTGTGGTGGTGAGATAGGCACCAGGCATTGGACTTGTGAGCAGCGAGCACCGGCGTTAGTTGTGGCAGATGAGCGTCGAGGAGGGAACCTTGAATCACTGCTACCGGCACGCCTAGCAATGAATGCAGTACTGGATGGCGGGGTTTGGGCCTATTGTGGCAAACCGTTTTGAATCCGGGCTCCTGGATATTCCTCCTTACCGCTCCATATCAATCATTAATTGAGAACTCAGGGGTGCAGATGGAGCCGGCACCAAGACAAAGATTGTGCCTAGAGATGATGGAGGACATATCCCCGCCATATACGGAGAATTCTCAGATGTTTTCAGCGAAGATAAGGCGGAGACACTCCCTCCGCCTCGGTCAATTGAACATGCAATCAGCCTAGAGTCAGGCTAAAATTTGCCGGATGGGGTGATTGACAGTTCATCGCGGTTTTACGTTGAGTCAAGTTGAGTCGAGCGGTATTCACGCCATTGGGTGGATATAGATCACGTGCTCACGAGGCCGGATCACGCATTACGATTTGGAGTTAAAGATCACATGCCATATGGACAGATCAATGAGTGGGAATTGTCTTATGACGGACGATATTGCCAGACGGATCAGGAGAAGGCAATCACGGGCAAATTATAGCCGTTGTTGTGCAGCACGTGGAAATTATGGATGTTGTAAAGATGACCTTTAGAAGACTTACAGAGCTACAGGAGCAGTCATGGAGTGCGACCCATACGAGTGCAATAACGCACAGGGTAGAAACGAATGCCTGAAACCAGACGGATCGTGGGCAGAGAGGGATATCTCGCCGGAGATGGATGATAACGAATGGGTCCCATCCCGAGACAAATTGCGGCTGGAAATGGTACGCGAGCGGATATGGATGGATGACTGGAGCTGGATGACCGGAGGTGGATGACTGGAGATAGATCACCGGAGATGGATGACAATGGATCTTCTTCACCATATGACGATATTGAGGTTAGGCAAAGTTATATCCTTCTCGAGATCACTTTGATTTCAAACTACGAAGTTACAATCGAGCGCAGATATGCAAACATACACTGTCCGGGCGGCATCGCCCACCCGACTAAATGCCCCAGTTCCAATGCCGAATACTGTCCCGAATCAGATCACGAGTCACACAGGTACATTGGCGACACCGCACAAGCCGTATGAGATTTCTCTTTGCCGGAGCCATGATCTTCATAGAGGGGGCTGACAGTGCCGGAATCCCAGCAACCCATACTGCAAACAATTACCGTACCTGAAGTCCAGGAACGAAGCACTGTGAAACCCATTTACCAATATGGTAGGCTGGCAGCGGCAAGTGAACATGGAGAGGAAGCAACAATCGTACTCCGAGAACGGCGAAAGTGCATGCAAGGAACCGTTGGCAAACACATCTACAGATATAGCAGGATACCGTATCCAGAAGTTACAAACCCAAATGAGATTCCGACGCAGTTTTGGTGATCCCAGTTCAGTCTCGACCATGTTGAAATACACAGCTCGTAATGGGAATCATCGTCAGAATCAATCATAGCCAAGTGATATAGCACCCGAAGAAGCCACAATGGATTTCTCGTCCGTGTTGCGATATGCAAAATGGGGATGACCTTACCGGGATCAAAATCAACCCTCACTGCAAGCAATGACCATACCAGTAAGGCTGGGAGGAATCATCTTGGAGCGCACTTACCCGCAGAGAATGGCAGCTGGAGATTAGTCAATGAGACATGGATACCCAAACAAATGACAGCTAGCACACCTGAAGAAGGAGCAAAGAAAGTACCTCGAGGAAAGCCTGCAAGCGAACCAAGTAATTGGAGATGCTGAGTGCACCGAGCACAGGGCGGATGTCAAGTGTACCTACAAGTGCACCGACTTGCAGGATGATCCATGCGACTGCATGAGCACCGGAGAGATGATGAAAACATCCTGCGAGTTTAATATAAACTGAACGAGTGCGATTATGTCAACGGAAGCACTTCCGACCGAGACCGAAAATGATCTCCGAACAGACCAAATGATCAACCGAGCGGCATTGTGAGTGACAGTCACCGAACGGCATCGTGAGAGACACTCACTGAACAGCGTCATGAGAGACAGTGGAGCCCACTACTGACAAATGATGACTGACCATTGCAACCAATATCATGGTCAAATAACTCAAATGTGGGATTGAATAATAGGATCATCAGGAGCCCTCCACCGAAGGCACTGACTGAGATGTTTACCAAACGTCTTACCGAAAGGAATGCCAAACGACCATACTGGAGCCCGATAAGCCTGCTTGGTCGTTGCAGAAGGAGGATGATTATAACTCCTGACGGGGACCGTGTGAGAGCCACCAGCTGCAAGCGATGATATTGAGGCTAGCCTGCAAAGCAATGCATGAAGCTCTGAAGGGCGCAAACTCACCTGAATATATATGGTATGAATCACCATTCCATGAGAAGCTTACGAGATAGATACGGGGTCATATATCATTGACCATCACCAACGGCTATGATCCCGGCAGCCGACAGAGCTTCCAACGCAGAAACAATGATCACGGATCGGCTGGGCCTGGGGAGTGGTTCATCAGAAATTGCCAGAGCTCAGGTGGTAGCGCATTTGATAGTATGGTGAGTATGACCGATCACTGGAATGCTTACAAGGTAGACATAGCGATGGAATGGCGATTGCGATGGTGATGGCAATCGTGGTGATGATGAGCAGTGAGCGGAAGCCACCATCGATGCTGCCCAGTCAAGACGAGGCTCAAACTATGATCGGCTATTTCACCGAGATTACTGTGTCTAATTCCGACAATCACTTACACATCGTACAAGTCACGTGTGCGAGATTAGATGGTTGGATGCCAGACATTCCGGAAGTGGACATATGGAGGGCGGTGTCACTTTGGATGTTCTTTCTTTCTTCTCTCTTCCCTTGTCTTCTCTTCTCGTCACTTCTTCGGATCTCGGCCCAGTACAAATGGCGTCGGCACGGGTCTTTACCATCTCCAGAGATAATTCAAGTGGAGATGGAGTTTCCCTGTGCGCGGGATCTGCCAAATGGCTACCATACGGTACTAATCTGTTGTGGGACTCATGGGTTCATACGTTGGCGTACGTTGAACGGATGTTTGATTGTTTTCTTTCCTTTCCTACTCTTGTTTGGGTATATGCAGCCAAAGGAGTCTGCACCTAAAGAGGGGGATAATGTGATGGCACGGCTGCATGTGACGTTTCCAGAGGGGGGTAATACACGCAGTATATAGTCGGCTCGCCACGAGCCTTTGATCTCTAGAGATAATCCTACGTTACTTACCTTACACTACTCTACAATATTGGCATCCACGTTTGCAACCGTATCTACTGATATAGCTTTCTGTGAGGCCATACACGGGCATGTGCTTTTATACTAGCACATGTGGAAATATTTGACTGTTATTGTAAGGGCAGGTACGCCTAGGTTCGGCCTCATAGGCATACGGATGGTAATTATAGGAATACGGGCGCAAAGATGGATGCGAGTGATAGTAGGTGTAGAAGTGTAGTAAGATTATCGCTAGAGATCTAAGGCTCGTGGCGAGCCTACTATACAGAATGGCTGTTACCCGGCCCGGGTCACGTGCCACCGTTACATGATCCCCCTCTTTAGTCACAGACCTCCAGGGCTGCATAAACTGTACAGGAGAGAACGTAATGAAAGCACAGAAACCATTAAACAATCATGCCGCGTACATACTCGTACGAAATCATAAGTCCCGCTACCGATTGCCACCGTACAGTAGCCTTTCGGTGGATCTGGCGCACTGGGAAACTCGACCACCACTTGACTGCAATCCGGAGGTGGTAAAACACCTGCCGACGCCATTTGTACCGGGCCAAGATCCAATGAAGTAGAGACGAGATGAGAAGAGACACAAGAAAGGAATGCCCAATGGATTACTTTCCCTCCGGTCCCGAGTTCCGAAACTCTGTTGACCCATTTCCTCCGCTACTGAGTCTCGCAGCTGATTTCCTCCTTATCTCGACTCCCGAACTCATCCAGCATCTGGCCTGCTATGTGGTACCGCACTGGGAGTTCATATCTCGGCGTGGTTCTTGGTCGGAATCATCACGGTGGTAGAGCTTCCGCTCATGACTTGGCATCGATGGAAGTTTTCAAGTGGTAGCGCTCTTGAATATATATGGTGAGTATGACCGATCACTGGAATGCTTACAAGTTATATAATTGGATGGAATTGCCCATGGCGAAGGCGAAGGCGATGGCGATGGTGATGGTGATGTTGGGAAGCGAGCACAAGCCACCATCGATGCGGCCGAGTCAAGACGAGGCTCACCCTACAATTGGAGATTTCAACGAGATTGCAGTGGCTAATTCAGACAATGACCTACACTTGATACGAGTTACGAGTGCGAGATTGCATGGTTGGATGCCCGCCATTCCGGAAGTGGAGATATGGAGGATGGTGTCACTTTTGATGTTCCATGTTTCTCTTCTCTTCTCTTTACTTCGATACTTCTTTGTATCTCAGCCCAGTACATATGCCGTCCGCATGGGTTTTCGCCAGCTCCAGAGATGAGACAAGAGGAGGTGGAGTTTCCCTGGGTGCCGGATGCGCCGAAATGTTGCCCTGAGCGGTCCTGATCAGTTCAGGGACTTATGGGTTCATACGATTGCCTACGTAGAATGGTTATTTGATTCTTTCCTTTCCTTCCTACTCTTATACCGGTTCATGCAGCCCAAGGGGTCTGCGCCTAAAGAGGGCGATAATCTAATGGCATGGCTGCATGTGACGTGTCCAGGGCCTGGTAATACCGATGTTTTAAAGTTGGCTCACCACGAGCGTTTGATCTCTAGCGATCATTTTACCTTAACTTACCCTTATACTACTCTACAATATGGACATCCATGTGTGCAACAATATCTACTGATATACCTTCTGACAAGGCCATACCCGGGCATACGCCTTTACAGCGGGTTGCAGATTGCCCTCAGTATGGCAACCTACATCACCTTGCGCAGCATGTCTGTTCTGGGTGTGAGTGTCTGAATAACGAACTGGGAGATTATGTCCCTCCTGACAAGCGACACCCCCACCACGATCACACCTTATATGCAGTGCTCCGCAATGCCAACCTCAAGCCAGCTGATGCCGAACTGTCGTCACGACCAAGGATTTAACAATTTTCAACATGTTCCCTGTATTGTGAGTGACCTACCGAAGCCCAACCTCCTCCATACAATGCACATTGGCATGCTTGAGCACCTCCAGAAGTGGTTTTTCCACTTCATGAAGATCCAATAACAGCAGGACGACTCCAATACAATCAGGGAATCCGTTTCTACTTACCACGACCTCACACCAAAAAATTGGTCATATCAGGAAGTTTCACAATGGAATGGGGAGGAGAAGAATGAAGTCAGCTGGTACAAGCTTGGAGTTGTAACCCAGTCTCTGCGAGGTGGAAGCCCCGCTCAGAGTTCGGTATTCAATCAGGTATTTGAGTGCGCACGGGGATCGTTAGAATTCTATATGCCTGCTCAATATACATCTCACCATGATTGAATATTGATCTACATGCAGGACACCATCAGTTGTTTGCACACATTCAAAGATGTTTTCTTACTCGGGCGAGCTGGCAAAAATGTATACACCAAAGCCAATGCCCTGGGAACGTGACTCATGAACAAGTGATAGGGTGAGGAGGACACAAATGCTGACACTTGGACACTGTGCAAGAATCGGTGCGAAATTGACTGATGGCAAGTTTATATCAGCCATGGGATAGATGTTTCCATGGAGTTGGATGACGACTTCAACCGTCTGAGGATCTACCTGATGTGTCATTGGGTAGAACAGATTCATTTCCATGGAGCCTTGCAACAGTATTCTGCCGAAATACATGAACACGCACATAAAATGAACCCCAAGGATGGTGGGAACACCTCCAAACACAATCTCAACAACCTGTCGCAAGAAATCTTCCTGCAGCATCGGATTCTCCGCTTCGAAATCGGTGAACTCAATCTCCCATCTCTCATTCAGCATCTCGAGTTGAGCACTGCCAGTGGCGAAAACCTCCCACCTGATGCTGATCTTGCTGCCCCCCTGAGCTCTCAGTTATGGGCGAAACCTGAATTCATGGTACCCGAAACCTACAATGATGGAAAGCATCCTGATGCTATGAACAAAGACATCACAGTAGTACTCGACAATAGGCAAGACACATCGCACTGCATCCCAATGTGCAGTGGCACACGGGAGTATATCAAGCATAAGAGTCTAAAGAAGATGTACATCTCAGATGAACAACTGCACCCAATAGAGCTCAGTATTTACCAGGGAGTTAAGGTTCATGTACAGGGGTTGGACAGTGAATGCTTATCTTAGACGTGTCTATGCATTGGAAGCCAGAGCTGGCGTGGATGGGATCAACGGAATGACTGGGTATGACTGACACAATGCTCAGGGAGGAGTAATGGCACACTGAATGGGTGTCACCCAGGGCAGCTGCAACGACTATTCAAAATCAAATTCACCAATAAGGATGCAGCTATCGTTAAGTACTGGTAAGCCCTGGCGCTCACCACAATACTTGAAAACTCATGAAACTTTGATCCGGTCTCGAAATTTGTACAAGTGAGAAACGCACTGGAAGCAGTTGGTTTCCAAGTGTTTGGTGTGGGAAACATCCTTCGCTGTGGGCGCATATTTCAGGGGATAGCGAGTAGTGGTATAACAGGAGGCGGGCAGAACGAGCGATGGATTGTCATTAGCCACATAGATCTGGCGGCCTAGAATGATGTATATATTAAGTAAAGAGATGAATGCATTGTGCTCACTGGTAGAGCAAATGCAAGGAGGGATTTTCGCTGCGTCACCCATCGCATTCCAATCCCAACACACATGTGGACAGTAAGCAATGGGTCAAAATTCCCGGGTCGGACCGTGGCAACGGGTCTTACAACACAAAAAACCAGGCCCATCGGAAATCGGCCGGTTTTACCACCAAAAACCCGGCATTTCAACAGCACAACTTTACCTCCAATTAATGATTTGAGTTCTGATCCTATAATGACATGACCAGTACGTAGATTGTGCAGATCTGGCTGCTCTTTCACCGCCCGATCTCAGATATGTGATCCGACCAATATTCGTTGAGTCGCTATTGAAAACCTGCTAATTTCGCATGGAAATTGCCATTTTTTCACTGCCACTCACCCAGTATCAGTTGGATTGCAAATCGGCAAGCGGGATGTTGAAGCCCGGCCTGAACTGCGCAATCTACGTACGGATCATGTCTCAATACAATGAGAACTCAAATACTTTAATGGAGGCAAGAGTGTTGAAATGGTAAAGTTGGAACCACGGTCCGGTTCCAACGTAGCCGAAAACCAGCCAGGACACAGCAGGTCGGGTTTTGGGCCAGGTCTGGAACCAAACCAAACCCAACTGCTGGCAGGTTACCCGGACCAGTTGCTAACACTACACATGTGTACCCAATGAACCCATTCCAACGTACGGTCACAGTTGGCTACAAAGCCAGAGTGTATAGTTCAAATAAGAGGGCTACAGGGCGAGAAGAAAGGGTAAAACTGCAATTGGAGGGCAATATGTGACACAATGCGTGTTATTGACTCCATGCGCATAATAAGCTCTCACCGGGGATTCTCGGACAGCTCTGATGGGGCTTATCCACTCTGAGTCACCGACTGAGCCGTTCCGTCCCGATGGAACTTCTTTTGCTGATGCTGTTCTTTGCACTGTTACGATTTGATAAATAATATCATGCATTACGATCTACATACAGTATGAACCAGGTGTTAACATCTGGCATGGCAATATAGACATTTTCCTATGGTCACTCATAACAAGGCTAAGTCTTGCAAGATGAATGATAATCTCCCTGTGAACACCATGCAACCACTTTCAATATGAACAAAGGATTGTATAATGGATAACTTATCATCATTCTCTTCACAGTGCTTAGTGCAAGACTATTCACTGCTGACAACTCACTAACTGAAAATTGACAACCATCAGGGTGCAATGAAATCCCAACTACTCGGGTAGAGTATTAAGCATGTCATATACCGTCATCCATAAAATGATCATAGCAGTCATATCTTCCATGTAGTGTTTCTGCACCTTTAGTAGCCACATTCTAGACTTCTGGCTAACCAAGATTTGCAGGAACATGTGGTTGGTATGACCAAGACCATTCTCAATGGATGTTTGCAATTGTCTCCTGTGTTGATGAAGGTACTAAATATGTTGCAACCTCTTACTGCAAAGTGGAGTTTAGTGTAAAAGAAATTATCAATATTCTTATCAGTGCATTGAATTCACAAGTCATAGTTGCTCTGCTCACCAGATCTGAGAATTAAAAATGAATAGATTGGGAAATATTTCCAACTTTTGGGTCTAATGATCAAGCAAGTGATGTGATGTCATCTATAACATCATATAATATACGACTTTATTGTAATCCTTATACAATATAACATTTCCAATCTGAACTTCAGATAGGAGGATTATATTCTCCTTAGGTGATATACTCAACTTTCCAACCAGAGTATGCTATTCTTCTTGGGAATATTTCGATTTCCAGTCAGAGGATTCCATACTATCAGCCAAAGATTTATTCTCAACTTCCATTTGGACTATGCTATATTGCTTGACTTAGTTTCAACATCTACCCAGAATGTTGGTTCTATCAAGTAGAAGCCTGAAAGAATTTCATTGTAGAACACAATTCCAAGGTGGTTGCTACTAACATGTTCATTAAGTAAGATTACCTACAACTCTGCAAGGAGAGATTCTGGACTGCTGGTCGGTGAATTTGATTTCTCTCGGGGATGTGACAACCTCTAGCTTGAGTATTTGGATTTCACAGGCAAAGATATGAACTTTCACCTAGCACAACTGAGTTCCAACTATGTAGATATTAGCACCTGTTGGCTAGAAAATTCAATATCTGTAACTTCTTATTCAAAAAGTTATACTTTGTGTAATGTCACAGCTGCACATGCACAGTGCCGGGTAACACCGACTTTATATAGTCGGCTCGCCATGAGCCTTAGATCTCTAGCAATAATCTTACCTCAACTTACCTTTATACAACTCTACAATATTGACATCCACGTTTGCAACCGTATCTACTGATTTACGTTCCTACGAGGCCATACACGGGCGTATGCCTGTACACTTCCACACAAGTTTCAATTTCCTGTGGGAGAAACGTATATATGTATCAATAGACCATAACATTCTGAACTGATAATGTAGGAGTTGAATGAATAGTTCCAACTTTGAATTGAGTATGTAGTATTATGTAAGGGCACGTATGCCTGCATTCGGCCTCATAGGTATACGTACGGTAATTATAGGAATACGGTTGCAAACGTGGATGGGAATGATAGTATGTGTAGATGTATAGGTAAGATTATTGCTAGAGATCTAAGGCTCGTCACGAGCAGACTATATAGAATGGCCATTACCCGGCCCTGGTCACGTGCCGCCGTTACATCATTCCTCTCTTTAGGCGGAGACCTCCTGGGCTGCATAGACCGTACAAGAGAAAAGAAAAGGAAAGCATTAAACATATCATGCCACGTACGTACTCGTACAAACTCAAAAGTCCCGCTACCGATTGGCACCGTACGGTACCCGTTCGGTGGATTCGGCCCACGGGGAAACTCAACCTCCCATTGACTGATATCGGGAGGTGGTAAAACCCGTGCCGACGCCATTTATACCGGGCCGAGATCCAATGAAGTAATAAAGTATGAAGAGAAGAGAAGAGAAGAAACAGAAGAAAGAAACGCCCAATTGATAACTTTCCTCCGCTGCAGAGATTCGGACCTCAATTCTTCCTTATCTCACTCCCGAATTCCTACAGCATCCGACCTGCCATCCAGTGCCGCACTCGTAGCCCGTGTATCTCGCCATAGGTCATTGTCGGAATTCTTCAGGGTGGTAGAGCTTCCGCTCATGACTTGGCATCGATGGGAGCTTCCGCTGCCAGCATCTGCCGTAGCCGTCGGTAATCATCAATTGTATCCGTCAATCATGTAGTCTCGTCTCATTCGTTGACACCTAACACGTAAGTTTCTCTAAGATGGTTATACTTACCTAGTTTAAGCGCACTAGCGCTGTCTGAGCTCTGTGCAGTGCTTCCGCATGTTGTGTAGAGTATATCTTGCAACCGGTAGTCATCGGTACTCGGTGTGGTGGGAAAACGGCTCCCACCACTACAAATCCACGCAATTGAGTGGGTACGTGACTGGGTTAGGGTTATCGCGGCTCTGCATCA
>Ga0307515_10005896_pt1 | contig 24713 bp, 19 predicted proteins | sample 17_EM_MG_FD_194513 | JGI IMG/M metagenome (GOLD analysis project Ga0307515, IMG submission 194513) | Populus trichocarpa ectomycorrhiza microbial communities from riparian zone in the Pacific Northwest, United States - 17_EM | ecosystem: Host-associated > Plants > Roots > Unclassified | place... | reverse complement strand
CAGTACCGATTCAATCGACGCTACGACCTCAAGGCCATCCTCACACGGTTGCTGCGCGCCTCCACGCTCACCGGCCCGCGACCCGAGCGTGTCATTCGAGCCGCTGAGCTTGGGGGCTAATCAAGAAGGGGAATCAGGCATGCAATGGAATACCGGACGATCATCCAGTTGGGTCATCGCGCTGGCCGCGATGCTGGTCATGGGTGCTGCCGATGCAGCGACGATCCGTGCCGTAGCCAACAACAACTTCGTCAGCGCCACGGCGACGGGGACCTCGTTCCTCACCGCCACGGCGCCGATGGCAGGCACCTGGGAGGATTTCCAGGTCATCAACAACCCGAATGGAACGGTTTCCTTCCGGGCCACCATCAGCGGCAACATCGTGTCCGCTGATTTCGGGCTGGGCGCCCCCAACACCAGCCAGCTGATCGCCAATCGCCAGGCGATCAACGCCTGGGAGCAGTTCACGCTGGTGCCGCAGGGCAATGGCACGGTGGCGCTCCGCTCGGCGGTGAACAACCTGTACGTCTCGGCCAACCTGAACAGCGGCGGCGCGCTGGTCGCGGACCGCCCGGCAGTCCAGGCGTGGGAACAGTTCATCATCTCGGATCTGCCGTCCAATCCGCCGACGAACCCGCCGACCGGGCCGACGCCGGACTTCGGGCCGAACGTCCACATCTACACGCCGTCGACGCCGAACCTGCAGGGGCAGATCGACGCCATCTACAACGCGCAGCAGCCGAACCACTTCGGCCCGCGCCGCGATGCGATCCTGCTGACGCCGGGCACCTACAACGGCCTGCGCATTCCGGTGGGCTTCTACACCCAGGTGCTGGGCCTGGGCAGCCACCCCGACCAGGTGCACGTCAACGGCGACCTGCGGTCCAACGCCTTCCTGGACGGCGACAACGCCACGCAGAACTTCTGGCGCGGCGCCGAGAACTTCTCGGTCACGCCGAGCCAGGGCATCGGCAACAACACGATGCAGTGGGCGGTCTCGCAGGCGATCCCGTTCCGCCGCATGCACGTGCGCGGCAACATCAAGCTGAACCAGAACAACGGCTGGTCGAGCGGCGGCTGGTTCTCTGACGTGCTGGTGGATGGGAACGTCAACTCCGCCTCGCAGCAGCAGTGGATCTCGCGCAACAGCCAGTGGGGCAGCTGGAGCGGTTCCAACTGGAACATGGTGTTCGTCGGTGTGCAGAACGCGCCTGCCGGCAACTTCCCGACGCAGGGCCAGCGCTACACCAAGGTCAACCAGACGCCAATCATCCGCGAGAAGCCCTACCTCTTCATCGACACCAACGGCGGGTATGCGGTGCGCGTGCCTTCGCTGAGCACCAACAGCTCGGGCATCTCCTGGGGCAACGGCGCCACCACGCCGGGCACCACGCTGCCGATCAGCGCGTTCTTCCTCGCGCGGCCTGCTGACAGTGCAGCCACCATCAATGCACAGCTGGCGGCGGGCAAGCACATCCTGTTCACGCCCGGCGTCTATGTGCTGACGCAGACGCTGCAGGTGAACAACCCTGGTACGGTGATCCTGGGGCTGGGCTTTCCGACGCTGCGTTCGGACAACGGGCAGCCGCTGATCAAGACGGCTGACGTGGATGGCCTCACGATCTCGGGCCTGTTCCTGGATGCAGGCAGCACCGAATCCGGCGTCCTGATGGAAGTCGGCCCCAACGGCGCCAGCGCCAGCCATGCGGCCAATCCGACTGTCCTGCACGATCTGTTCTTCCGCGTGGGCGGGGCAGCGGCAGGGCGGGTCGGGATCGCGTTGAGCATCAATGCAGCCAACACGATCGTGGATCACACCTGGGTCTGGCGTGCCGACCATGGAGCCGGTGTGGGCTGGGGCAGCAACCCCTCCGCGCATGGCCTGTGGGTGAATGGAAGCAACGTCACCATCTACGGCTTGTTCGTGGAGCACTTCCAGCAGCACCAGGTGGTGTGGAACGGCAACGGCGGGCGCGTGTACTTCTACCAGTCGGAGATCCCGTACGACCCGCCCAGCCAGTCAGTCTGGAACAGCTCGACGGGCCGGGGCTACGCCGCCTACAAGGTGGCGGACACGGTCACCAGCCACGAGGCGTGGGGGCTGGGGGTCTACAGCGTGTTCACCAACTCAGACATCTATCTGGACCGTGCGATCGAGGTTCCGGCCAACTCGGGCGTGCGTTTCCACAACATGATCTCGGTCTGCCTGGGCAACAACGGCGGGATCATCCACGTCATCAACAACACCGGCGCCCAGACCGGATGCAACGCGTCGAACACGCCGACGGTGACGAACTTCCCGTGATGCAACGCGCTTCGCACGGTATGCGGCCGCCGTGCTGGTGGCCGTGACCGGCCGCGGCACCGAAGAAGACCGGCGCCGCTCGCAAGCCGGTCAGCTACGAAGCGGTGGAGCAGGCGCTGGTGCGGCTTTGAGTCTCGGTGCGGATCAACGTGCCGCGGTGGCCGTGCTCACCAGCGCCGGCTTCACCTGGTACGCATCGGGGAAGAGGCGCTGCAGGTTGTCGACCTTCGGCAAGTCGTTGATCACGATGTAGGGGTAGCTCGGGTTCAGCGTCAGAAAGTCTTGGTGATACGCCTCGGCTGGGTAGAAGGCCTTCAGCGGCTCGACGGTGGTTGCAAGCGGCTTGCCGAAGGTCTTGGCCTTGTTGAGCTGCTCGATGTAGGCCCGGGCCACGCGCTCCTGCTCGGCGTTGGCCGGGAAGATGGTGGAGCGGTATTGCGTGCCGCGGTCCGGCCCCTGGCGGTTCAGCTCGGTCGGGTTGTGCGCCACCGAGAAGTAGATCTGCAGCAGCTTGCCGTAGCTGACCTTCTTCGGGTCGTAGGTCACGCGCACCGACTCGGCATGGCCGGTCGAGCCCGAGCCCACGGCGTCGTACTTTGCGGTGCCGGCCGCGCCGCCGGAATAGCCCGACATCACCACCTTCAGCGGCTTCATCGACCGCCAGTACGCTGAGGCCGAGAAGGCGCGCACCCGCGTCAACAACTGGGCTGTGTCGGCCGGCCTCGCGATGATGGCCGCCGGCGTCTACCAAGACAACCCGACGCGCTACGCCGCCGGCCTGCAGCGCATCACCGAGATGATCCCCTTGTCGGTGTTCAGCACTGGCGAGGTCAACGAGCTGAAAGACCGCGACTGCACCCACCCGCAATACAACCTCGAAGGCCTGGCCCAGGCCGCCGAGATCGCGGTGATCCAGGCCGGCGACACCTCGGTGTGGATGTGGGCGGGCGCCGGCGAAACCACGCCGCGCCTGGCCAAGGGGCTGGAGTACATGGCCAAGTCGCTGCAAAGCGGCACCGGCGTGCGCAATTGCAAGGGCCAGCACCTGGAGGCCGGCTACATGGACATCGCCGTCAATGGCTACATGAACCGCGGCGTCGCGATCCCCAACTTCCAGGCACTGGCCAAGGCCCGCCGCCCGGACGGCGCCTCGATGCAGTTCCTCGGTTTCACCACGGCCACGCACGGACGAGACGACTACTGATCACCCCGGGCCTGTGACGGGCCGTTGATTCAACTTGCTCCCCACCGAGCCAGCGTCCACAATTTGCCAGCGACGCCGCGACGAGGGAGGCAAGTTCGCAGATGAATACGCTGGCCCAGTCTGCCGAGGCCTATACCGAAGGCCGCATTGCCACGGCGAGCACCATCGCGCAAGAGTGCCTCGTGCATGCGCAGCTGCACGGCGACCGCCGGCTCGAAGCCCAGTCGCTGTGGCAGATGGCCCAGGTGCACATGGTGTGCGGCGAGATCGAGGTGGCACTGGGCGAGGGCCAGACGGCCCTGCTGTTGTTCGAGGCGCTGGCCGACCGCGAAGGCGAGACCCGCTCGCTGATCACCGTGGCCTACGCCGCCACCCAGTTGCGCGACAACGGCCTCGCCCTCGCGTCGGCGGGGCGCGCCCGGCGGTTGAGCGAAGGCATGGGCAGCCCCGTGTTGCAGGCCGCTGCCAACAACTACCTTGGCGTGGCCTTGTTCTGGGACGGCGACTCGCACGCGTCGGACGCCAGCCTGCGCGTGGCCATGGATCTCGCAAGGCGCGGTGCCGGCCGCAGCGCGCAGGTGCGCCCTATGGTGAATCGCGCCACCGGCGAGCTGGTGAACCTCACCTTCGACCGTGTCTTCAACGATCTGCAGCCCGACCCTTCGAGGCTCGGGCCGCTGGTCGACGAGCTGAGCGGCTGCGACCTCACCGGCGCCATGCCGTTTCTTTCGGCCGGCATGCAGGTCGACTGCGAGGCGATCTCTGCCTGGCCCCACATCTTTGCCGCCTGCTGGCGTGAAGACGTGGCCTTTGCTCGCGAGTGCCTCGACCTGTGCGCGAGCCGCGCCGCATCGGGCAGCCTGGCGTTGCGCTGGATCGTGCCCTACGTGGCCTGGGCCCGCCACGAATTTGCCTGCGCCACCCGCGACTGGCCCGAGGCCGTGCGCTTCGCCGACGACGTGGTGAACTCCGCCACGCGCATCCAGAACCAGCAGATGGTGTGGCTGGGCAGCGTGCTGAAGCTGCGCACGCTCGAAACCATGGGGCTGGGCAACGAGGCCGCACGAGGCTGGCGCGTGCTGATCCAGCGCGACATGGCACAGCGCCGCCGCCTGCGGGCCAACGGGGCATGGCCGCTGCAGTTGCAGCACCGCGTCGCGCGCAGCGGTCAGCCGGCCACGCCCCTGTCGCCATGGGCCGAGCGGTCGGCTGCGCAAAGCGCCCGCCATCGCCGCGTGGCCGAATGGGAGACCCGCCACGGGCTGACCCGTGCCGAGGCGGCCGTGCTCGATCTGCTCGGGCAGGGCCTGCCGCCTGCGCGCATCGCCGAGATGCGGCACACCTCGGTCGGCACGGTGCGCACGCAGTTGAAGTCGCTGTTCGACAAGACCGGCCTGCGCTCGCAGCAGGCGCTGATTGCCGCGCTGGGCGGAACTGGCGACGAGACACCCTGAGACACCGCGCCCCCGGGATGGGGGGCGAGCCTCTATCAATTGAGGGATGACGCCGGCCTGGCCTGCCAGGAATATCACGGTGTGTCGGATTTGTTCACAGGCTCTCAGGGGAATCTCGATGAAGTCGGCTTCAGGTTTTGTCGCTTCCTGGATGGTGGTGGCTGCGACCGGCTTGCTCGTGGCCTGCGGTGGAGGCTCCGACGACGCGCCGCCGCCATCGCCACCGGTCCCGCCGCCAGCGTCGGCTGCACTCGCGCTCAGCGGCACCGCGGCCACCGGTGCCGCCATCGCCGGCGCGGCGGTCGACGTGGTGTGCAGCAGCGGCACAGCCAGCGGCACCACGGGTGCCGACGGCGGCTACAGCCTGAGCGTGAGCGGTGGCTCGCTGCCGTGCGTGTTGCGTGTTAACTCCGGTGGCAGCCAGCTGCACTCGCTGGTGCTCGGATCCGGCAGCAGCGCCAGCGCCAACATCACACCGCTCACGCAGTTGCTGCTGGCCTACCTTGCCGGGGCTGAACCGTCGGCGTTCTACGCCGGTTTCAACAGCACGACGGCTGCGTCCGTTACTGCCCCCAAACTGACTTCGGCACAAGCCTGGGTGGCCGCCTTGCTTGGCTCGGCGGGCATCGACCTCACGTCCACTGGCGACCTGATCTCGGCTGCGTTGCGGCCCAGAACTTCGGGCAGCGCGGGCAATGCCTATGCCCAGGCACTCGACCAACTCGCCAGCGCGCTGGCCAGTGCCGGCACCAGCCTGCCCAGCCTCACCACCGCGGTGGCCATCAGCGGCGGCGCGCCCGGTGACGGCACGGCGTCGCTGTCGCCACAGATGCTGCTCCAGCCGGTGGCCAGCACCTGCTCGTCCTTGCACAGCGGCAGCTACCGTGTGGTCTCGCCGACCGCGCACAGCACGCTGGCCAACCAGTTCTCGACGATGACGATCAACGCCGCCACGCTGGCCGTCAACCGCAGCGATGTCGGCGCGGCCACCTGGTCTGCCAACGGCAGCTGCCGCTTCACCGGGGCGGGCGGTTTGACCGATGCGCTGGTGTCGTCGGCTGGTGTGATCGTGATGCGCTACGCCGCCTCTGCCGGCGCGAGCTACCGCTGGGCCATCGCCTTCCCCGAGCAGAGCCACACGCTCGCCGACCTGGCGGGCAACTGGAACATGATGGGCATCGCGGCCAATGCCACCGCCACCGGCTTCACCGGCATGACAGCCAGTGCCACCGTGGATGCGGCCGGTGCGCAGACCGCCGTCACGCGTTGCCAGAACGACGCCACCTGGAGCGTCAAGGCGGCCGACTGCAGCACGCCGGCCGGGCCGGCGCAGAGCTTCGTGGCCGACAGCGCGGGTGGCTTCGATCTCGTGAACGCCGGCACGGTGGTTGGGCGGGCCTTCGCCTACCGCAGCGGCAGTGGCGACCTGATGGTGGCCGAGGTGCAGGCCGACGGCAGCTTCCAGCTGCGCACGCGGCAGAGCAACACGGCGCTGCCCAAGGTCGGCCGGTTCGTCAGTGGCTTTGACATGTACGTGTCGTCGACGCTGGTGTCGCCCAGCGCATTCGATCCGTTTGCCAACACCATCGTGTCGGTGGACGCAGCTGCGAAGAGCTGGGTTCGCGTCACCGCCAACGGGGGCTCGACAGTGACGCACCAGGACACCCTGCTCGGCGACAACCCGCGCAGCGGCTACAACTTCCGCCCGTCGGGCACGGCCACGGCGAGCAACGGCAGCACGGTCACGATCAACGAGTACACGCTGATGCCGTTGACCGGCATGGGGTTGTCGCCGCTGCTGCTGCCGGCCTCCAAGCTGTTCGATCTGTCCATGGGGGTGCAGACGGTGCCTGCGACGCCGCCGGCCAGTGGCGTCGCCGCATGCTCGCCGCTGTCGCTGCCCATCGGCAGCACGGTGCAGGCGGTGCTCTTCAATGCGGCTTTCCCAACGCTGGGCGGCACCTTCACGCAGACCTCGAACGGCCCGGTTCAGTTCGAAGGCAACAACGCCATCGAGTTGCACCTGACTGCCCCGGTCATCGGCGCCGCGCTCGATGCCAAGGTCTACCTGAGCATCGATGGCACGGGCGCGATGACCGAGTATGGCCAGCACGCGGTGGTCTCGAGCGGTGCGGGCTCGTCGGACACCTACACCGTGCTCACGCCCCCGGTTGTCGACCGCGAGTACGCACTCGCGCCGGGCGAGTCGACGCCACCGCTCACGGTGACCCAGCTCGACACCACCATCAACACCTTCAATGGCGTGGCATCGCCGCCGGTCACGCAGACCACCACGCACACCATCGCCCCCAAGACCTTCGTCGGCATCGAGTCGGTCACGGTGCCGGCCGGCACCTTCAGCACCTGCCGCTTCACCGAGCCGCAGACCAGCAACGGCGTCACGACGACGTTCACGCGCTGGCTGCTGGTGGGCTATGGCGGCGCAGAGGTGAAGAACTCGCAAGGCAGCACCGCCACGTCGGTGCTCTTCAACGGCGTGCCGCTCACGAGCAACTGAAACCGGGCTGCCCGCCCTTCATCCACCCCGCTCACTGAGAAAGGTAGCCCATGACAACGCACTGCGCATCTCGTTCACCGGCTTTCAGGCACGCGAGGCGGCTGCTGATCGGCGCCGCTGCCTTGATCGCCGCGCTGCCGGCCTTTGCGGCCGGGGGCACGCTCACGTCGAACCAGCGCCTGTACTTCCCACAGGGCTGCCTGCACAACGGCACCACGGCGGTGTGCAGCTTCGTGTTCATCAACCAGGGCCAGGCCGGCACGCTGAACAGCAACCTCGGCTGGGGCGGCTCCGAGCTGATCGGCATCCGCTTCGTCGACAACGGCAACGTGCCGCACACGCCGAGCGCGGCTTACTTCGTGGACACCTTCGGCACACGCCAGCCGCAACTGGTGATGCAGCAAGGCGGGCAGGGCACCTTCGTGCTCGAGTTTCCGAATGTCGACCCGCGGGTCACCGCAGGTGCTTTCTATCTCAGCGCCCAGGTGGTCAGCGGTGTTGCCGTCTTGACGCCGGCGCCGGTGAACGTCGGCCCGCCCGTTTCCAACCCGACGCCGGTGCTGGCCGGGCAGCCTGCGCCGGTAGCGGCGCCAACCGCTGCGCTGGCGCCGCAGGCCCAGCCGATGGCGATTCCGCAGTCGGTGACCGTGGGCCTGCCGGTCGTCGGCAATGCGACCGCCGGCTGCCCGCCGCAGAACGTGCAGGCCGGCCTGTGCAATACCGTCAACCGGGTCAACTCCGCGCAGACCAAGGTGGCCAACGCTGCCGACCAGGCCTCGGCGGCAGTGACCACGGTGACCCAGACCGCCAGCATGGTCACGCAGCTGAAGGGCGCATGGTCGAGCCTGTTCCCTGCCAAGAGCGGCCCGGCCCCTGCGCCAGTGCAGGCGGCGCCCGCGGCCCCGTTGCCGCCGCAGGCCCTGGCGCAACCCCAGGCGCTGCCCCAGCTGCCGCCACCGGTACCGCAGCCCATACCCCAGCCGACAGCTCAGCCGATACCGCAGCCGACCGAGGCTCCCAAGTAAGGCCGCTATGGAGCCGGCTGGCACGCGCACTGGAGCGAGAACGCGGGAGGTGCGGTGTTCAGCCGCTCGCCGAGCGCGCGGCACAGGCCCATCAGAAAGCGCCATGCCAGATCGGGCCGTGCGCAGCGCAGCGCGCCGAAGTCGTCGGCGCTGATGCACAGCAGCCGGGTAGCGCCCGGTGTTGATGCCGCCGAGCTGAACGGCGGCTTCCCGTTCCACAGAAAGCTCGCCTCGCCGAACACCTGGCCGGGCCGCAGCCGGTTGCAGCGGTGCCGGCCTGCCGCGTCGGCGCCCGCCACCACCACCTCGCCGTCGAGAATCACATACAGCTCGGTGCCCTTGTTGCCGCGCGGAAGAATCGTCGTGCCGCTCTTCAGCTCGATCAGCGCCGAGCGTTTGAGGGTGCGCTGCACCTCGCTGCGATCGAGCCCGTCGAAGGCGGTGCACTTCAGCGCGATGAGTTCGTCGAGCATGCGCGAGGCATCGGCCGGGGCCATCAGGCGCACGCTGCTGGGCCGCGCTGCCGCGCCGCAATGCTGCTCGAAGCGCGACGACAGCTCGGCGTCGTGGGCCACGCTGACGCGGCGCGAGCGCAGCTTCGAGCGGATGCGCCGGGCGTGTTCGAGGTCGCGCAGCAGGTGCACCATCGGCACCAGCAAGCCGTACTGCGCATGGCCGGCCGCCTCTTTGTAGCGCCGGCATCCCACCGATTCGTACATGCCGATCTGCCGCGGGCGGCAGGCCAGAAAGCCCAGGTCGAGGCCGTTGCGGGCGCAGTGCTCGTGGCTCTCGATCAGCAGCCGCAGCCAGGTGTTCGAGCCGCGGTGCGGTGCGCTCACCAGCAGCCGGCCGATCATGAACTGCCGTGCCTGCGGCACCAGAAAATCCAGGCAGCCGAAGAACGGCCGCCACGCGCTGTCGAGCGGCAACGCATGCATGGGCGTGGTGCGAATGGTGGCGATGGGTTCGCCGCTGTCGTCGAACGCGGCCAGGATGTACGAACTGGCGTCGAGCGCATCGGCCATGGTCTGCGTGTCGTGGTTCAGGCCGGGAATGTCCAGCCCCTCTTCTTCAGCGCAGACGGCGTAGCGCAGCCGGGTCACGGCCTCGTAGGCCGGGTCGTTGGTGGTGACTTGGCGGATCTGGAAGGCCATGGCGTCTCTCCGGTGCCAACCCCGCGCCGCAGGGAGTGGGCACGATCGGGTGACGCCCGTGAGACGAGCGAACTTGAAAATGTGAGAAAACCGGTTCGGTGCCTTTCAGGTTTTCAGGTCAACGCAAGCTGAAGATCACCCGCGTCACGCCGGTCTTCAGCCCGGTGGTCGGGATGGCCATCGCGGCCAGCTCGCGCTCGATGGCGGCACGCTGGGTCGCTGCGAGTTCGAAGTCGACCGTGGCGCGTTGCTCGAAGAAATAGACCTTGGGCTGCGCCGACAGTTTCTCAAGCGCACGCGCCAGACGCTTGGCCTGGGCCAGCGGCTCGGCGGCCGTGACGTCGATCTGCACGAAATCGCCGCGGAACTTGGGTGACGGGCCCATGGCGACGACCACCTCGGGCTCGTCGACGGGCCGCAGGTACACGCCCACGCCGACGGCCAGCACCAGCAGCGCGGCCGCCGCATAGCTCGGCCAGCCCATCCAGGCCGGCCGCTTCGGCTTCAGCAGGCCTTCGCCGCGCATGCGGAACTGCATCCGCTGCCAGTCGTGTGCGTCGTCGGCCTCCTGGGTTGGAGGCAAGGGTGCATGGGCGGCCTCGCGCAGCGCGCGGGCCTCGATGGCGCGCTGCAGGGCCTGCACCTCGGCGGCCTCGTCGGTGGGCGCATCCGTGCGCTTCTGGCCGGCCAGCTGGTCCACCCACCGATCGATGTCGTCGTCGTTGTTCATGGTTGGCTCAATCCAGGAGAGGGAGGCACTCGTTCGAAAACTCGCGCAGCTTCTTGCGGCATTCGAACATTCTTCTGCGGGTGCTGTCTTCGCTGATTCCCAGCAGCCTGGCCAGCTCGCGCAGCCGCTGTTGGCCGAAGTAGACCTGCTGAAAGGCGTCGGCGCATTTCGGGTTCTCCTTGGCGAACAGCGCGAAGCGCCGATCGAAGCACTGCACGAAGGCCTCGTTCCGCGCGCTGGCGTCGGGCTCGTGCCGCAGGGATGCGAGCGCCACCTGCGCGTCCCACTGTGCATCGTCCACCGTCTGCTCGACCGGGGGCCGCTTGAGGTGATCGAGGTGCAGGTTCACGGCGACCTGGTACAGCCAGGTGAACACCTTGGCCTCCCGCCTGAAGCCGGCTGCCGACTTGAAGATGCGGATCAAGGCTTCCTGCGCCAGGTCTTTGGCGGCGCCATCGTCGAGCCGGAACCTCGCCACCATCGCAGCCTGCAGCCGGCGGTAGTAGCGATCGAACAGAACCTTGGCGGCGCGCTCGGCCTGCGGCCCGCCGGCGGCCACCTGGGCGAGGCGCAGATCGTCGTCATCGTCGGTGTCGGGGGCAGTCATGGCGGGGTCACTTGCGCAGACTCGCTGCCGGGCTGGCAAGTGTCATGATGTAGCGATTCCCGGTGGTTTGCGTTGTTTTCAGGCGCGTTTTGTCGGGTTTGGGTCGAACAGGCGTTGGCATGCCTATTGCGATTCCCGATGGTGTTCGCTTCGTGTCCGTGCTGATAGCAGGGTATGCCTTGCCTTCGGCCGTGCATTCATCAAGTCACGCTTTTCTACTTTTCTACTTTTCCACTGAAGCCGCCATGACATTTGCAAAAGCCAGTTGGGTTTCCGCGTACACCGCCTTGGTGGTTGCTGCGTCGCTGTCGGCGTGCGGCGGTGGGAGCGGCAATGCCGGCGCGAGTCCCTCGCCCGCTGCACCGGCAGCAGGCCTGTTGCCAGTCGTGGATGCCACGAAGATCCCCGCCGCGGCGGCTGGCTGGAATTCCGCACGCGTGCAAGCCACGTCGGAGACCACTGCCCCCACGGATGTCGGAGCATTCCGGCTGGGCTGCAACTTCTCCCACATGGCTTTCGACGACCCGCTGGTGTTCCCTGGCAAGCCGGGGGCATCGCACTTGCACACCTTCGTCGGCAATACCGGGGCGAACGCGAACAGCACCGGTGACTCGATCGCCAACACCGGAAACTCGACTTGCTCCGGGGGCACGCTGAACCGCACGGCCTACTGGTTCCCGACGATGATCGACACGACCGATGGCACACCCATCGCACCGTCGGGTGTCCTCGTGTACTACAAGACGGGCTACAACGGGGTCAAGCCGGCGGATGTGAAGCCGGTGCCCAACGGGCTGCGCATGATTGCCGGCATCGCCTCCAATGCAGGCGAGATCAGCTGGCAGGCCACGGGCCGCTTCTCGTGTGTCGGCGGTGTCAATGGGGTTGGCTGGCAGCAGAGCATCCCGGCGAACTGCTATCAAGACAACCAGATGATCATGGAAGTCGACTTCCCGCAGTGCTGGGACGGCATGAATCTGGACAGCCCCGACCACAAGAGCCACATGGCCCACGCCACGCCGCCGAATGGTTGCCCGAGCACCCACCCGGTCGCACTGCCCGAGATCAGCTACACGATCTACTACGACCTGGCCAAGGTCAACTTGAGCCACACCGCCAAGTGGCGCCTGTCTTCGGACAACTACGCGAGCACCACGCCCGGCGGCTACAGCGCGCACGGTGACTACGTGATGGGATGGGACGAGGCGACGATGTTGAAGTTCATCAAGAACTGCGAGAACCCCTCCGTCGACTGCCATGCCAATCTGCTGGGTGACGGCACCACTCTCTACTGACCTTCTCAGGTTCTCAGCGTTGCACGTTGAAGGTGAACACCTGCATGCCGATGCGGCCGCTCGGCACTGCGGGCTGCGAGCTGCCGCGGGTGGCGTAGTCGGCGAAGGCGGCGTCCAGAAATGCCTTCATGTCTTCGGATTCCTGCCCGCGCTTCGTGCTCAGCGCGGCCTGGCCGAGCCAGGAGAAGTCGGCCTGCTCGGTCTGCGGGGTCGCTTCGGCGGTGATCACCAGCACCCGCTCGATGCCCACCACGCCGTTGGCTTCGATGGCGATGTCGTCGATCGTGAAGCTGCTGCCCGGCTCGAGCCGGTTGATCTCGCCCGCGCCCGTGCTCGGGAATAGGCTGAGGATGCCGTAGTTCGCGTCTGCGTAGAGCACGGTCGTGTCGAGCGCCACGGTGCCCTTGTTGGCCATCGTCAGCGCCACCATGTCGCGGTTGCGCAGCAGCGGCACGCGCTCGGCCGTGATCGTCTGCAGGGCGTGGCCCGCGGCGGGCAGGTGCTTGAGCGTCACCGTCAACGCGTTGGCGCGCGTGGCACTCACGTAGCGGGCGGCCAGGCGCAGCAGGTTGCGTGATCGCGCGATCGAGTGCAAATGGGCGCCGAGGGCCTGCGCGAGGCCGGCCCGGCTCTTCCCTTGTGTGGCGAATCCCACGGCCCCGCTCTTGGCGGCGGCGTCGTCGCCTTGCTGCGTGGGTGGCAGAAACAGCACGCGGTCGCGGTGCAGTTCGACCAGCACGTCGGGCCCGTCATCGCGGCGCACCCATTGAACGTCGGCGCCACTGACGGCTTGCGTCTGCAGATCCGAGACGGCGGCCGACACCGTGCAGTCGCGCGCGCAGGCCGCGGCGTCGACGGCCACGCGCAACACGTACTCGAGCGGGCTGCTCATGAGCCGCGCGTAGGCGCCGGGCTTCATCTCGCCGAGCCGGGGCGCGGGCCGGCCGGCATGCGCCACCGGTTCGAGCTCGGTGCCCGTGAGTTCGACGGATGTGGCCTGCAGGTAGCCGAGCACGTCTTCGCTCTTGCTCAAGGGCCCGGCCACGACGGCGAAGACAGCGCCCTTGGCCACCATCGACAGGCTGCCCACCGGCACACGCAGCGAGGGGCGCAGCAGCAGCGGCCACTGCCGCACCGGCAGCGTCTGCTGGCCCAGTACCGCGGTGTCCAGGCCGGTGCCGCTGAACAAGGGGGTGGCACGCGAGTCGTTGATGGCGCCGTATTGCGCCAGCACGTATTGCGACATCTGCCGGTAGCTCATGGGCTCGCCCAGCGCCAGCGCACGCGCGACCATGAAGCTGAACAGGCCGTGCGCCTGGTGGCGCGGGTCGCCCAGCGGCAGTTCGAACTCGGGCGCCAGCTCGGTGGTCTGCGCTGCGTAAAAAAACGCCGAGCCGCCGCGGCCTCGCCCCGCGTTGCCCAGGGCACCGGCCCGTGCTTTCGATGAGCCCGGCCTGGTTTGCGTGAGGTCGGCTTTCTTGAGCCCCAGGTCGAGCGGGTCGACGCGGCGGTAGCGCAAGCGGCGTTCGTCGCTGCCGCGCACCAGCGTGGCCGAGTGGCAGGAATCGAACACGCCCCAGACGAAGGCGCCGCGATCGGTGATGCGGTCGACCCGCGCGCGCAGTTCGTGGTCGACGATCGCGTTCTTCACGGTGCGGGTGCCGCCTTCCCAACGGCCCACGTCCAGCGGCAGAAAGGTTTCGCTCAGGCCGTCGGGTTCGTCCTTGCCTTCGGGCGTGTTGCGATCGACCGGCTGCTGGCTGCCGTGGCCGGCGAAGTGGATGAACACCGTGTCGCCGGGTTGCGCTGCGCCGGCCAGCCGGTCGAGTGCGGCGAGGACGTTGTCTCGCGTCGGTGGTGCCTCGCTGAGGCCGTCGGCCAGCAGCGTGATCTGCGCTGCCGGGAAGCCGCGCTGCAACAGCACCTCGCGCATCAGTCGCACGTCGTTGCGCGGGCCTTCGAGCTGGTAGCGCTTGTCCAGCGTGGGGTAGCTCGACACGCCGACCAGCAAGGCGCGCATCTCGGCGTGAGCCTGCGCCGCCAGGCAGGCAAGCGCGAGCAGCATCAGGGCCAGCGGGCGTGTGTTCACAGCCAGTTGCCCGTCAGGATGAAGGGCGCCCAGAAATACGGGTGGGCAAAGGGCCGTGACGGATCGACCGGCATCGCGGTTTCGGCGTTCCGGCGCCTGGCGGAGCGCTCGGTCGTGGTGAGTTGCGGCAGCGTCTCGGCGCTGCGGATCAAGGCCAGTTGCGCGCGCTGCAGGGCTTGCGCCTTGCTGAGGCCCTGGCCTTGCAAGGCGCGGTAAAGCTGGCGCATCAGCTGTCCGGTGCTGGTGTCGTTGACCGACCACAGGGTGGACACAACGGAGCGCGCGCCCTGGTTCTGCATGAAGGCGGCCAGGCCTTCGATCTCCTGGCCGTAGCCGTTCTGGCCGTCGCGCGCCGTCTGGCAGGCCGAGAGCGTGAGCAGCTCCACGCCGTCGAAGCGGTCGTTCTGCTGCTTCATCTCGCGCAGCGTCAGCCGCTTGCCATCGCCGAGCAGCAGGAAGGAATCGCGCGGGTCGTTGGCCGACAGCTCGAAGTGGCTTGCGATGTGGATCAGCGCGTAGTGCTGGGCCACGGCGTCGCGCAGGGCCTGCGCGGTGAATGCGCTGTCTTGCCGAATGATGCCCGGCATCGCGGCATCTGAAGCCTGCCCGTCGCTGCGCACCACGGCCTTGAGTTCGCCCGCCACCGACGGAAGAGGAGACAGGTCACCGCTGCCGACGGAGTTGCCGAACGCGGCGGCACGCCAGGCCGACACCGGCACGGCGGCATTCGTTGCGACGGGCGTGGTCGCGGTGTCGAGCGCCAGCGCGTAGCGCTCGATCAGCCACTGCTGGCCGTCGTGCAGCGCGGCGAACGGCAGGTAGCGCAGCTTGCCGTCGAGTGCGAGCAGCAGCGTCCGCGCACCTGCGCCTTGCAGGTCGGTGGCGATCGGTGCGATCAACAAGGCGTGCAGTTCGCGCGCCGCGGCCAGTGGATTCCGGCGGTCGTTTCGAAAGACGGAGCCGGCGTTGTCTATGCGTGCCTCGAGCGCCGCGCGCGCGACGGGCACCTGGCGCGCCACGCGGCCTTGGGCCGAGCTGACCAGAATGCGCAAGCGCTGCTCGCCGACCAGGTAATGGATGTTCACCGAGCCGGCGGGCAGGGCGGCGAGAGCCAGGCGCCGCGCATCGAGCAAAGCCGTGTCGTCGGCTCCGAACGCGGGCTGGCCTGGGCGCAGCGTGGCGCCGGCTGCGGGGTCGGCGCGGGCGATGGCCGCTTCGATCTGCGTCGCCTCTTCTTGCAGGCAGGGCAGGCGGGCCGCGGCTTCCAGCGATCGGCTGCTGCCGAACGGCGTGCCGGACAAGGCCTCCGAGGCGAGGCGGGCCTTGTTCACCTCGTCGCCTTCGCCCATCTTTTCCTGCAAGGCCTTGGCTCTCGCGAGCAGCAAGGCTTCACGCGGGTCGGGCGGGGCCGAGGGGCAGCTGCCGGCCTGGCGCAGAGTTTCCAGCTGCCGGCGCAGCATGGCCACGCCGAGTGCCGTCTCGTAGGTCGACTTTTGCTTCTTCGTGGCCCAGGCGGTTTCGTAGCCGGCGAGCATGGTTTCCTGCTGGTCGACCGCGCGCTTGCGGCCTTGCTGGTATTCGCTGTCTGTCAGGTTGATGAGGCCCACCATCGGCGAGGCCGAGGCAAGGGCCCCCAGCGGTGAACTGGGCCGCAGGCTTGCGCGCGCGTCCCGATTGGCGCGCAGCGTCGCCCACAGCGTGGCCTCCTGGGCTAACAGCGCCTGCTCGGCCTGGCTGAACGGCATGTGGCCGGCCGTGGCGAGCAGCTCGGCGCTGTCGCCCTGGCGCAGCAGGCGCAGCGCCAACTCGGCCTCGGGCAGGCGGTCCTGGTCGATCAGGCCTTCGGCGAGCGACTCGTACACGCTGCGCGATTCGGCGATGAAGGTCTTTCGCACATCGCGGTCCATCGTGGCCAGGCCGCTGCGTTGGTTCTGAATCTCATTGACGGCGCGCTTGCCGTAGTAGATCGCCAGCTCGGGTTGCTGCAGCCGGCCGTGCAGGCGTTGCAGGTGGGCCAGCGAGGCGCGCAGGTCGTCGCCACTGCCTGTCGCCTCGGCCCAGGCGGCCGATTGCCGTCTTGCCGCCAGTGCGGCAGCGAGCTCGCCCGACCGTTCGGCGTTGAAGGCTTGCTCTTCGAAGCGCGTGAGCTGTTGCGCATCGGGCAGCCGGCGTTGGGGCTGGGCTGGTGCTTGCGCTTGCCTGAGTGGCGAGGGCATAGCCGGCGCATCGATCTTGCCGAGAGCGATGCTGTCGAGTTCGATCAGTGCAGACATCGAGCCCTGGCCGGCCCGTGCGGCGCGCGCCGCATAGGCCTGTGCCTTGTCCGCATGGCCCATGCGCAGCTCGGCGCGGGCCATGGCCCGCAGCACCGTGCCGGCGCCTTCGGGGGCGTCGGCCTTGGGGTACAGAGCCAGCGCCAGGTTGTATTGCTTGAAGGCTTCTTCGTACTGGCCGAGGTAGGCGTTGAGGGTGCCCAGGTTCAAGAGCGTGCGTTCGACTTTGTAGCTGGCGCCGGCCAGCTGCGCTTGCACCTGCTGCTTCATCTGCTGCAGCGCCTGCTTCATCTGCTCGACAAAGTTGGCCGCTGCTGGCGACACGGGTGCGGGCTGGTCGCGCTTCTCGGCCAATGCGGCATACAGCGCGTAGGCGGCCTGGGTGTTTCGGATGGCCAAAGGAAACTCGCCTCGCGCCGCGTCGATGATGCCGAGGTTGTTCAGCACCGCCGCCTGCGCCTCGGTGTCGGCAAGGTTCTTGGCGATGGCGAGCGCCTCGTTCAGCTTGTCGCGGGAACGCGCGTATTCGCCGGCATGCACCTGGCCGCTCGCATCCTTGTTGAGTTGGCTGATCGCTTCGCGGGTGGTGCCGAGCTGTTGTGTCGACGCGGTTTGGCCGTTGACAGTGACCGCGGCCGTTTCACCGCGCGCACGCAGGTTGGCGGCCGTCATGGCGGCGAAGTCGGGGCGGGCGAAGGGGTTGGGCGTGACCGTGTAATCGGCCAGGTAGAGCATCAGCGCATCGGGGGCGACCGGCGCCTCTCCGGCCACGGCAGCGAAGCACAGCGCGCCGCCAATCAGCGCCAGCACGGCCAGCAGGCGAGGCAGACGGGCGGCAAGGCAGGGCGTCATCGTGTCCCCTTCGGCGGCTTGCCGATGCAGGAGGATACCCAAGCTTCTTGCTGCCGCCGATCAACCTGGCCGAAGGCGCCGCGCGGCGCCCCGGCTCTTCAGCGCGAGGTCAACGTGCTGCGGTGGCCGTGCCCACCAGCACCGGCTTCACCTGGTACGCATCGGGGAAGAGGCGCTGCAGGTTGTCGACCTTCGGCAAGTCGTTGATCACGATGTACGGGTAGTTCGGGTTCAGCGTCAGAAAGTCTTGGTGATACGCCTCGGCTGGGTAGAAGGCCTTCAGCGGCTCGACGGTGGTTGCCAGCGGCTTGCCGAAGGTCTTGGCCTTGTTGAGCTGCTCGATGTAGGCCCGGGCCACGCGCTCCTGCTCGGCGTTGGCCGGGAAGATGGTGGAGCGGTATTGCGTGCCGCGGTCCGGCCCCTGGCGGTTCAGCTCGGTCGGGTTGTGCGCCACCGAGAAGTAGATCTGCAGCAGCTTGCCGTAGCTGACCTTCTTCGGGTCGTAGGTCACGCGCACCGACTCGGCATGGCCGGTCGAGCCCGAGCCCACGGCGTCGTACTTCGCGGTGCCGGCCGCGCCGCCCGAGTAGCCCGACACCGCGCTGCTCACGCCTTGCACGTGCTGGAACACGCCCTGCACGCCCCAGAAGCAGCCGCCGGCCAGCACGGCCGTTTCGGTGGCGGTGGTGGCCGATGCATCGGTGGTGGGCGGCGGCACGGCGACGGCGGACTCTGCGGCCGCAGGCGGCGGGAAGCAGAACGCCGCCGCCGCGGCGAGCGCCAGCGCCGACAGCATCAGCGGCAAGGCACGGGGGTTGGGGAGCGCGGTTCTTTCCATGGGGCAGCCTCGGTGTGTCAGGTGGGCGGGCGACTGAATCATTCCTTGGTCGGCGGTGTGTGGCGTACCTTACAAAAACACCATCCTGTCGTCTAATCGGCCTCTTGAGTTTCGAGTGTGTACCTTGCCACCGTCATTCCCGCGAAGGCGGGAATCCACGATGTGCCTCGATGCTGGATTCCCGCCTTCGCGGGAATGACGAGCGAGGGTGGGACTCATTTCAAGAACTGGAGTTGCGATGGTTGAAGACGCCCCCAGCGAGCTCTTGTCTCGCCGCCACCAGATGTTCCCCGTGCTCAGCGAGGCCGAGATCGCGCGCATCAGCCGCTTCGGCAACGTGAAGGCCTTCCCGAAAGGCGCCCGCCTCATCACCGCCGGCGAGCCGGGGCCGGGCATGTTCGTGGTGCTGAAGGGCGTGGTGGCCGTGAGCCAGCGCGACGGCCTCGGCCACGTGGTGCCCATCGTCCAGCACGCCCGCGGCCACTTCATGGGCGAGGTGGGCACGCTCTCGGGCAGGCCTGCGCTGGTCGACGGCATCGCGCAGGAAGACCTGGAGGTGCTGCTCGTGCTGCCCGGGCAGCTGCGGGCACTCATCATTGCCGAGGCCGACCTGGGCGAGCGCCTGGTGCGCGCGCTGATCCTGCGGCGCGTGGCGCTCATCGAGGCGGGCGCCAGCGGCCCGGTGCTGATGGGCCAGCCGCAGTCGGCCGACCTGCTGCGCCTGCAGAACTTCTTGCGCCGCAACGGCGAGCCCTATCACGTGGTCGACGCCGGCCAGGACGCCGGTGCCACCGCGCTGATGGAGCAGTACGGCGTGGCCGTCGGCGAGCCGCTGGTGGTGTGCCCCGATGGCTCGGTGCTCGTCAACCCGAGCGAGAACGCGCTCGCCCGCTGCATCGGCATGGTCGACACCGTCGAGCACGACGAGCTGTTCGACGTGGCCGTGGTCGGCGCAGGCCCGGCCGGTTTGGCCACCGCCGTGTACGCCGCCTCCGAAGGCCTGCGCGTGGTGGTGCTCGACTGCCGCTCGTTCGGCGGCCAGGCTGGCGCCAGTGCGCGCATCGAGAACTACCTCGGCTTTCCCACCGGCATCTCGGGCCAGGCACTCGCCGGCCGCGCCTACGTGCAGGCGCAGAAGTTCGGTGCCGAGATATTGATCCCGGCCGAAGTGCAGGCGCTTGACTGCGCACGTATGGGGCCCGAACGCGAGCTGGTGATCCGCCTCGCCGACGGGCGGCGCCTGCGGGCGCGCACCGTCGTCGTCGCCAGCGGCGCGCGCTACCGCCGCCCCGCGGTGCCGCGCTTGAGTGAGTTCGAAGGCCGCGGCATCTGGTACTGGGCCTCGGCACTCGAAGCCACGATGTGCGCGCAGACCGAGGTGGCCCTGGTGGGCGGCGGCAACTCGGCGGGGCAGGCGGCAGTGTTCCTGTCGCAGCACGCGGCCAAGGTCAACATCCTGGTGCGCGGCCCCAGCCTCGCGGCGAGCATGTCGCGCTACCTGATCGACCGCATCGAGGCCACGCCCAACATCGAGCTGCGGCCGCACACCGAGATCACGCAGCTGCATGGCGATGGGCCCGGCGGGCTGGCCGGCGTGTCGTGGCGCGACCACCGAGCCGGCATTGAAGAACAGAAGGACCTGCGCAACGTGTTCCTCTTCGTCGGCGCCGACCCCGAGACGCGCTGGCTCGATGGTTGCAAGATCGCCGTCGATGCGCATGGCTTCGTGGTGACCGGCAGTGCGCTGGGCGCGCCTAGCGATGGCGCGCAGCCGGCCTCGCTGGAGTCGAGCATCCCGGGAGTCTTCGCCGTGGGCGACGTGCGCTCGGGTTCGGTCAAGCGCGTTGGCGGCGCCATCGGCGAGGGCGCGGCGGCGGTCGCGCAGATCCACCAGTACCTGGCTGCGGCAAACGCCGCCGCCTGAATTTATCGGAGCAGAGATCGATGTCCATCAAACCGTGTGACCACGTTCCCGCTTCGCTGCACGCGCCGACAGGCCAGGGCTGCGAAGAGTGCCTGAAGATGGGCGACAGCTGGGTGCACCTTCGGCTGTGCGTCCACTGCGGGCACGTGGGCTGCTGCGATTCGTCGAAGAACAAGCACGCGACCAAGCACAGCATCGCCACGGGGCACGCCGTCATCCGCTCGCTGGAGCCGGGCGAAGACTGGATGTGGTGCAACCAGCATCAACGGCAGGTGGGCTGACAGATTGCAAACCGTTCCCGCCTTGCCGTGTGGCCGGCCCTCGCCACGCGTGCCACGCCTGCTGCCCATCACGTTCACCTGCCTGCTGTGCTGCGGCACGGCGTTCGGCCAGGAGGTCGACACGTCGCTCGGCGTGAGTTCGGGCATAGTCGTGCGCGGCGTCGCACTCAATGCCGGCCGGCCGGCGGTGCAGGGCGCCGTCAACTTCTACAGCGCCGGCCCGTGGTTGGCGAGCCTGAGCGGCGCGGCCTCCCGCTCGGCCTGGAGCGGCGAGTGGAGCCTGCAGCTCCTCAGCAAGCTCGGCTACGCCTGGCAACTGGCGAACGACTGGGGCGCGCAGCTGAGCTACGTGCACTACGCCTACCCGCTGAATTCAGAATTGCGCGCCTACGAACGCGACGAGTTGATCGCCACCGCGGCCTACCGCGACCTGTTTGCGCTGTCGGTTGCCGGCCTGCGCAACGACCGGGCCTCGGCCAACGGCCGCCACGGCAGCGTGGCCTACGACCTGGTGGGGCGCTACCCGGTGTCGGCCCGCGTGGCCTTGGCCGCCGGCCTCGGCTACCAGGATCTGCACCGCCGCGCGGGCTTCGGGTATGCCTACGGCCACGTCGGTGCGGGGGCCGACCTCGGACCGCGCACGGGCGGGGCGCACCTGGACGTGTCGTACATCGTGACCGACGCCACCGCCAAGAAGTGGTTCGGCGACGATGCCTCGAACCGCTGGGCTGCGAGCCTGGCCTGGACCTTCTGACAGCCGCTGGGCGCGTTGCAGAAAGAATTTGCAACCTTTTCCCGCGGCAACGGCACCCACCGGCAGACGAACACGAAAGACCGCTTTCCGCACGCACGCCATGGCGCACCTCTCATTGACCCCTCGCCCCGCCGGTACCGCGTTGCGTGAAGACGAGGCCGAAGCCGAACTCATCCAGCTCGTGGCAGCGGGCGACCGTGCGGCACTCGAGACGCTCTACCGTGCCTACCACCGCCGGCTCGACCGCTTCTTGGCACGCATGACGCGGCGGGCCGACGTGGTCGAAGAAGTCATCAACGACACCTTCTGGGTCGTCTGGCAGAAGGCCGACCAGTTCCGCGGCGATTCGCGCGTGTCGACCTGGATCGTGGGCATTGCCTACCGCTGCGCGCTCAAGTCGCTGCGCGAGCACGGCAGCGAGCCGGTCGACCCGGCCGAGCAAGCTGAAAGCAGCCACCCGCTGGTCGACCCGCACGGCGCGCACGAGCTGAACGACTGGGTCGCCAAAGGCCTGAGCCGCCTGACGACCGACCAGCGCCTGACGCTGGAGCTGGCCTACGGCGCCGGCCACTCGCTCGAAGAAATTGCAGCCATCATGGTCTGCCAGGTCAGCACGGTGAAGGCGCGCATGTTCCACGCCCGGGTCCGGTTGCGCAACCTGTTGCCTGCATTGGCAGGAGGCTTGGCCGAGGGGCGCGGTACAGCGCCGAAGCCACATGAGGACATTCAAGATGATGAACCCCACTGATACCACCGCAGAACACCGCCGGACCTGGGACGCAATTCCCTGGGTCGTCAACGGCAGCGCCGATGAAGACCAGCGCCGCGTGGTCGAAGCACATGCGCGCGACTGCGCCGACTGCCGTGGCGAACTGGCGCGCCAGCGTGAACTGCAGGCCGTGATGGCGCAGGAGCAAGCCACGCCGCTGACGAATGCCGACGCCGGCTTGAAGCGCCTGTTCCAGCGCCTGGACGACGCGCAAGCCGACGCCGCCGAGGCCAGCGCCAACGCACCCGCCGCAGCCATCTCCGACGAGCGCCGCGCATCAACGAGGGCGCTGGTCTATGGCCTGACGGTTGCCGTGGTCGTCGAAGCCATCGGCATCTCGGTGCTCGGCATGGGCCTGCTGTTTCGCTCGCCGAGCTACCAGACCCTGAGCCTGCCGGTCGTGGCCGATGCCAAGGCGGCGATCCGCATCGTGCCGGCGCCCGGCATGCGTGTCGACGAGTTGCAGCGCTTGCTGCGGGGCCTGAACCTGCAGGTGGTGAGCGGGCCCAATGCGGCCGGTGCGTACGGCCTCGCGCCGCTGTCGGCCAACCCCACGCTTGGCAAACAACTCGACGCGTTGCGCGCCGCACCGGGCATGCAACTGGTCGAACCCATCGGCGCCCCCGAGGCGCGGCCGTGAAACTCCTGTCGCGGCTCTGGCTGCGATGCTCGCTGATCGCGGTGGTGCTGCTGTGCGGCTGCGCCGGCCCGCCCGCCGCGTTGCCCGGCAATGCGGCCGACGAGCTGGCGATGCGCGAGCACCCCGAGCGCCTGATCGTCCTCGCCGTGGCCAACCCCAAGGAGGCGATGCCGTCGCAAGCGGGGTCCACCCTGGTGGGCTACTCGGTGGCGCAGCGCTACGCCACCGGCGCCGCTGCGCGCGAGACCATGGAGGCGCTGAAGAAAGCCTATGGCCTGAAGGAGATCGCCGCCTGGCCGATCACCGCCTTGCGCCTGCATTGCGTGGTGCTCGAGATCGCACCCGGCGCGGTGCGCGACGAGCTGCTCGCGGCGCTGGGGCGAGACGCACGCGTCGAACTCGCCCAGCCGCTGCAGAGCTTCAGCGGGCTGACGGGGGGCAATGAAGGGAGCAGCGAGAAGAGCGGCGAGAGCCGCTACAACGACCCCTACGCCGCCTTGCAGCGCGGCTTCATCGAAGTCAAGGCGGCACAGGCGCACCAGGTGTCGCGCGGGCAGGGTGTGGGCATCGCCCTCATCGACACCGGCGTCGACACCTCGCACCCCGATCTGCAGGGCCGCATCGCCACCACGCGCAACTTCGTCGACCGCGACGACGCGCAGTTCAGCCGCGACCGCCATGGCACCGAAGTGGCCGGCATCATCGCGGCGGTGGCCAACAACCGGCTCGGCATCGTCGGCATCGCACCCGAGGCCAGGCTGTCGGTCTACAAGGCCTGCTGGGCGCGCAGCGCGGCCGACGGAGGCGGGGCGCGGTGCAACTCGTTCACGCTGGCGCAGGCGCTGATCGCGAGCCTCGACGACGGTTCGCGCATCATCAACCTGAGCCTGGGCGGCCCGCCCGACGAGCTGCTGGGCCGGCTCGTCGGCCATGCGGTGAAGAAGGGCCGCATCGTGATCGGTGCCGTCCCACCCGACGGCAGCCTCGCGGGGTTTCCGGTGGGTGTGCCGGGCGTGATCGCCGTCGACACCAGCGGGCGCGTTGCGGGCCGCAGCGGCGTGCTGCAAGCGCCGGGGCGCGACATCCTGACGCTGGAGCCCGGCGGGAACTACGACTTCAGCTCGGGTTCGTCGCTCGCCACCGCGCACGTGAGCGCGGTGGCCGCGCTGCTGCTGCATGCGCAGCCTGATCTCGATGCGAACGCGGTGCGCGCGTTGCTGGAGCGCAGCTACATCGCCGCGGCCGACGGCGGGTCGATCGACGCATGTGCCGCGCTCGCCGGGCTGCACAAGAAGCTCACCTGCCCGGTTGCTGCCGAGATACCGGTCACCTCGCTCCCGGCTGGCGCGCGTGCGCAGTGAGTTGAGGTGCTGTGGCTGCAGTGGGATCCACCACCCGTTCGCATACTCCTACCCGTTCGGGCTGAGCCTGTCGAAGCCTCGTGCCTTTCGTGCCTGCATGCGCATGTGGGTCTTGTTCACTGCGTGAGGCCGCGCCGGGTTTTCGTCCCGGCGGCCGACCTCCTTTGGTATCTGCATAACTTTGCTTCGCAAAGTGAGCAGATCCCCGCTTCGCGAACTTGTATCGACAAGAAAGGAGGCAAAGAAGCGACCCCTGCCTCCTCGGCCCTCGCTGCGCGAGGGCTGCCTTGCGCTGCTCGGTCTTTGCGGCCGCGCCAAACTCACTTCGTTCGCTGCGCTCACTGCGTTCAAACAAACGGCGCGAAGTCAGTTCACGAAGCGCGCTTGCGCGCGCGCCGCAAAGCGCTGTGCTGCTCAGCTCGTCCGAAGGGGGAGACGAACACCAGATTCAGCTCGCTGCGCATCGGCGCGATGACGCTCGCTGTGCTCGCGCCCGATGCGAAGCGATGTGGGACCACTACTGTCCGGTTAAACGAGGCTCGTCACGCCGATTCACAAGCATTGGCGCGGCCTAGCGGCCGATTTTGTTTGGTGCCGATTTGAACTTCGATCTTCCAAAACCGCGTACTTTCCCGGGCTT
>Ga0307515_10005895_pt1 | contig 24716 bp, 17 predicted proteins | sample 17_EM_MG_FD_194513 | JGI IMG/M metagenome (GOLD analysis project Ga0307515, IMG submission 194513) | Populus trichocarpa ectomycorrhiza microbial communities from riparian zone in the Pacific Northwest, United States - 17_EM | ecosystem: Host-associated > Plants > Roots > Unclassified | place... | reverse complement strand
TCTGGGTCATCTCCTGCAGTGTAATAAAGATTGGTGGGCATGGATACGATTTCAATCCCGTTGATGAAAGCATATGCATCAGCTACATGAGGGCTTGGCGTGAACGTTATGCTCAGATTTTTCTGCTGATCTTCAACATTTAAGATGAATTCTCTGGCGTAACCTCGTTCACCATGTGGGTCAGTGTAATGGAAGCCACTGAAGTTGCTAAGAAAGGTATAGCGACCGGTTGTGACAGAAAAAGATGCTTTAGACCTGTTGAAACCAGTGTAGGAAGCTGGATTGAAATGGAGGCGAACAAACTTAGGTCCTGTTGTTGTGACAGGAAATGTGTAGGTGAATTGGGAGAGAGAGACGCGAGCAGTATAATAAGGTACAGAGCTAGTGGAGGCTCCATTTGCTGTGAGATTTGTTGAGGGGCTGCCTTGATCTAGAAGGGCCACTTTTGAGTTGATGTCTGCAGTCCAGTTTCTCTCGTCTCCAGGACTATCGGAGGCTGAACCACAATCAAGCGCTATGCTATCGAGAGGGACGTAAGGTGCTTGATCCCCGGTTACAAGGATGGTGAGATGGAGGAACAGGAAGGAGAGGTGCAGAGGTGTGAACAGAGGTAAGTTTGTGAGAGAGAGAGATTTGCTGCTACTGCTACTCATTTTGTTTTTGGCCAGAGGAGGAGAGATGAAGAAACCAAGAGGAGAAGCTCTTTTAATTACATGCTGAGAGGAGTTTAAGTCATGCTATAGTTGACTGATTCTAATTTTTATTCTTTTTTTGATTTTTTATGTAAAATCGTTTTCAAGTATTAGTAATTATAAAAGTCTCATTGAGTAGAATCAATGGAGCATTTGGCAAAGGGACAATATATGGAAGACCTTCGAAAGGTCTTTGATAGTACGAGCGGGGCATGAAGGACTTCCAAGTCGTTGGCTGTATTCTATCAACTTTAGAGATTTCCGTGTCTAGGAGGGCATGAAGGTCTAGCATGACTCTCATCTAAATTGTTAGGGTCTGGTATATAGGGTGAGATAATTGAAGTGATAATCTTAACATATAAAATTTAATAACTCCAAACAAATGATAGGGTAAATATTTTTTAATGTTTTCTCTCAAAGCAAATTAAAGAAAACTTGCATGATTTTGGGTGATTGGGTGCCTACAAGGATACAGACGAGAGGAGCGACATGACCATTTGCTTCCCATTATACTTGATGCCATGACACTAATAATTAAATATTTCGCTTCTGGTTTGTATTTGGACTAACCAAATTCAGAGGACTCTCCATGTTAAAATAATTTTTATGCTAATTAGATATATGTGATTTGATTCTTTAAGCCGCGCTAATCCCTCCTTTTGTAGTCGAGCAAATTTAACGTTACTTTTGACTTAAAAAGAAAGGATGTATATCATATTTATATTTGTTCTAGTTTCAAACACATTTAAATATTGATTAAAATTTAAAACTAAAAAACTTTTTAAATTAAATTTATTTTTCATTTATTTACGGTTGAAATTTCTTTATTTTATTTTTTATGTGGTCAATTTTTTTTTATGTTTTAATTTAAGAAGTCAAAAAAGTTTGATTAAAAATCTCTTTTGTAGATTTTTACTTTTTATTTTTAACTCTCATTTATAACGGGTCATCATTTGGATCTTAAATGAATAAAAAGATAGTTTAATAAAATTTCCAGTGAAGGATAAGATGAAAGAAGTGTAGACGAAACACACTTGATGGTGTTAAATGTGTAAATTTTCATAGACATGATTTTCTAATTTATTTTTTTATTAATTGTTTTTATTTACTCGAGCTTTTTTATTTTTAAAATAAAATTTATTTTTTCCTATTGTTTTTCTTTGGATCTATAAAAAAAAACGTATCTATAAAAAATAAGAAACAATAAGACATAAGAAGAATTTTAGAATAAATAATTAAATTTATCATTTTTACTTTTCTTGACCAGAATAAAGTTTATAATTTAATTTCTCCATCAGGAATAAAAAGATCCAACATTAATTCAATATTTTATTTTATTTTTATTGAAACTAGCACTAATAAAAATCTTACACGTATCCCTGTATGTTTTTGAAATTTAAAATTAATAAAAAAAAAACATTGACTTGATCATTGATAGAGAAACTCATATTGTCCAATGAACTGTAAACAATATTGAATTATGCAATGTGAAATCACTACAATGTGTGTGTGTGTGTGTGTGTGTGTGTGTGTGTGTATACATATATAAAATGATACTAATGGAGCCTCTAGTCTAATCAAACCGGCTAAATTCCATGTAAAATCGTTTTCAAGTATCAGTATATGAAAGTTTCCTAGAGGTTTAAAGTCATTGGCATACTCGGAGTATTATCAATCTATGTTTCATAAATTATCTAATGCATGTTATGAGAGGCTACAAATAGATGGAAGCACGGGGGAAAGGGACCATGAAAGACCTTTGATAGTAATGAGAGGTGCAAGAAAGACTTCCAAGTCGTTGGCGGTATTCATTCATCATAACGAGGGATGATGCTAGACGTCTAACAAGTCCTACATACCTCTTAGTGGGTTGATCAAATCCACTCAATTCCTAGAAAATCAAAATTGCTGATTTTAAATGGTTTAACAGGGAGGATATTGAGTCAACAAGGAAACATATAGTAAAATCCACTAATCAAAATTGCTGATATTATGTTGTTAATCCTTTTAATATGAAATTAAGGTTGTTTGGTTTTTCATTAATCAAAACTGTCTTCCACTAATTTTCCACACCACCAATTAATTCCATAATAGTTTGAGAAAATATAAATCCTTGCAATAATAGATCTGAAATTAAGGAGTTGGCATTAGAAGATTAGTAAATACCTTCATATGAGGTGGGTGGGTGTGTATGTATCATATTGTTATTCCTATAAATTAAGGAAGACTTTATGAGGAGTTAAACAAGTCACAACTCAATAATAGTTGAAGACTTAGAGGTCTAAAAAACTTGTTGATAATGAGTGACATAAACTTGTTAACTTAGTAGGTTCCTTATCGCAGTCTGAAGCTGAAATTATGAAGGCGCAATAACATCAAAAAAATAAAAAGGTGATGTCATTTTATTTCATATATAGGAAAATATGAGTTAACCAATCCATCATTGCCTAAGGAGTTATTGATACTTCAAGTGCAAAATGATGATATAAAACCTTGATAAAAATGCACTTTTAAGTACTAATCACCAATCAGATTATAAATTATTAACATGATTACATTAGTTATCTTATTCGAATAATGTTAATACTTGTAAATGTTGTCAGGCATTCATGATTTTAACTTATGTTAACAACAAATCAAGTTCCTTTCATAGCTCAGGTGTCGGTTATACCATACAGTATGGGCTATGAAAGTGTCAAGTATTTGTTGTACCAAGTGTTATACAATATAAATCTAGATTAACCATTTAACAAGCAAAGTATTAAAAGTGAACAAGATAACAAATATAAAACATGTTAGTATCCAACATTAAGGTCCATATTAAGTTTATACTATACTTATTCTTACACCATTAGTGTAATATTTTCACCTTGACATAATAAACTTAGCTGAACATAATGAAAAAAAGAAACATAAATAAACAAAATGAAAGGCATAAACTTGATATTAATGAAAGCAAAACTTAAGCAATACAAAGAGAGAAAGTAAGAACATGATCTTGATCTGAAAACCAAGATGCCTAAATACATGGTAAATGCCTCCTTTTATAGGCCAAAATTTGAAACTATTGATTTGATAAATAATTGATGAGTGGGTGGCCATATCTTAACTTGGTGACAATCCTTATCTTCTTGTCTGAACAAAACATCATTGATAACGTCAGAATTTGAACCAATTTTACCATGAAAGTTCTAGGAAATTGTCTTAGCTTTCCAGCAAAAAACAATTGAGGTCATTTGGACTTTCAAAACTCAAGATATAGGCTGAAGACTGAACAGTGTTTGGGCTGCAGGACAGATTCAGACTTCTTCATTGTTGCTACAATTTGGACTTGAAAACGGCCTTTTTAAATCTTGGACTCCTGATGAAAGTTATAGGCCTATATCTTACCTTTCCATCCATATAAAGTAGGCCTAAATCCGAGATCTACAGCTCCAGATATGACCCAATTGCCGAACAGTGTTTCAGTTTGGACTGCACCAGCATCTCTTTTCTAAGTTTTGCCCTCTCTTTTTCCTTTCAATTTCAGTACTTAAACTCATCAATCAATCATTTCATTAATGTGATAGGTTTGCATTTAAGATGAACATTTACCACAAATTAAATGTATCTTATATTATTAGATATGTTATTATAAAACATGCTTTAATTAAGGAGTTATTGATATTTCAAGTGCAAAATGATGATATAAAACCTTGATAAAAATACACTTTTAAGTACTAATCATTCTTCTTATAGCATTTTTAGATGTGGGTTGTCCAAGATTGGAGAATACTGACATGTTCCCACTTGAAAGCACTTCACCGCCATCATCATGCCATGGAATGTGGTTAATTCTCGTTCTCAAATGAGACTTGAAATAGTACGATATAAATGTTGAGATCTCCTCAACAATATGGGCCTTATATATTGAAGTCTCAACATACGTCTTGTTCTTAACCTTTTTTTTTAGATTGAAAAAGTATCTGCATCGAGTTAAAATAAGATTTTCATTTAAGAAAAACAATGAAAATACATTAATAATTACATTGCAACTGTAATATCTAACCTCTCAAATGGATACATCCATTTATACTAGACTGAGCCTCCAACTTTTGTCTCATACGGTAAATATATTGGTAGATGATCTATCAAGTCAAAAAACGATGGAGAGAATATCATCTCAAATTTATATATTGTCTTGACGATATTTGTTTCAAGCCTCTCAATGTGATGTGTTTGCAACTTGCTGGAGCATATATCTCTAAAGAAATGACTGATCTCCGTGAGTGCATCTCATATCCTCTTTAGCAATAAATCACGACAAGCTAATGCAATGAGTATTTGCATAAACACGTGGCAGTCATGGCTCTTCATTCCATGCAATCTGCATTCCTGCAGATTAACCAACCTTGATATGTTCGAGGCATGCCCATTGAAAAACCATAGGCTTTTAAGCTATTGGTAGACTAGTAGTTGTGCATTCTTCTCTAAGGCAAAGCTTGCTCCAGGCTTTGCGACCCGTGACCCATCAAAAACCAACTTTATATTTTTACGGTTACAAAACAACACTATATTAATTCTAGCCTTGATGTTGTCCTTTGTCTTTCCCTTCACGTCCATGACCATGTTGAAAATGTTCTCAAACAAGTTCCTTTTTATGTGCATAACATCAAGGTTATGGTGGAAGAGATTGGTCTTCCAATAAGGAAGCTCCTAGAAAATACTTCCTTTTATCCAATTGTGGGTTAAATCAAAACCAGAAACTTCTGCTTACCATACTGGAAACCAAACACAATGTCACCGTACTCTGACAACACATTATGCAATTCTTCACTAGAAAAACATGGGGGTGCAACATCCTTTTCGACTCTACCAATAAAAAAATCCTTTTTATTCTTTTTATACCTATGATCTATTGGCAAGAAACACTGATGTCAGTAAAAAAAGATGTTTTACCCCTATTTGTTAGCGTGAATGCCTTGTTGTTTTCCATCTAGTATAGAGATGCTAGTTTTCCTTACATGCTCCAACCAGAAACCATTCCATAAGTTAGAAAATCATTGATAGTTCACATCAAAGCTACCCTCATAAAAAAATTATGTTTTCTGGATACATAAGTTAAAGCTCCGGAAGACCACAACTGCGTCAACTCATCAATCAACGGTCAAAGACAAACATCTATATTTTGGCCCGAACTGTTAGGACCGAGTATGATCGTAGATAAAAACATGAATTCCAGCCGCATACACATCTCCATTGGCAAGTTGTAAACCATGAGTATAACCGGGCAATAATAATAAGGAGCAACAAATGACCTGAAAAGGTTGAATCTGTTTGTACACAATCTAAGACGCACGTTTCTTGATTTAGCTAAAAAATGAGGATGCACACTATTAAAGTGTTTTGTTGCTTCACCATCAGAAGGATGCACCATCACTCCATCAACCGTATTGTTGCTACCCAATTTTTTACCCTGTTTTTTTATAAATTTTCAGAAAAAACCAAAAATAGCAAAAAAACAATGAAAACCCCAAAAAAATGCATTTTGATATATTTGCATCATTTTTAGCATTTTCAACGTCATCTCAGAAGAATTTAAATTTTCAAAGGTATTTTGAACGAGTTGAACTTTTAACGCGTAAATTTTATAATCACTGATTTTCATTGTTGAGTTGACGTTAATATTGCTTGTTTTTAAAAAATTCAAAAAAAAAAATCAAAATTTACAAGGGATCAAATATGAAAAAAAAAAGTTGAGGGACCAATTTGTTTTTTAGTTGCTTGGAGACAAAGCAATTAAAAAGAACAAATTTTATTACCTGTAAAGGGAGGAGAAAATTTACGCCGGGGGGGGGAACAAAAGAAAAAACCAAAACCTATAAAAAAACCATCTTCTCTACAGCCGCCACCCTCTGAAACCAAAAAAGGTCACCCCCCCTCCTTTGGCCTTGGGAAAGCAAACCGGAGAGAACCCCACACAAAGAGAGGGCAGCTGGCCGCCCTTCCTCTCTCGGGGGACCAAAACCAGAGAAACCCCCTGGCTGAAGGGGGTTTTTGATTTTCGGTTTCTTCTCCCTTCAGCCGGGCAAGTCTTCCTCTCACCTCACCTAAAAAGCCAACACTCCCTCATTAAAGCTGCCACTCCAAGCCACAGCTACCCCACACATGGCCTAAAAAACAGAGCCCCTCCCTTTGCCCGACCATCTACTCCCCTCACCTCATCTGATTTCCCTCTCTATACCCATAAAACAGAACCAAGCAGGCGATCACCCCCCAACTCTTGGCCTTTTTGCTTCCTTTTTCCCAGCCGCTGACCATCCGAGCTGCTGGTTTTCAGAGCCTCTCACGGCCCCCCGTCTCTCGGCTCTCCCAGAACCAGAGGCCGATCGTTGCCTCTATTGTTCCCCTATTTTTCCACCCTCCTTCCCCACAGAAGAAAGAAGCCAGCCTTCTCTCAGTCCCACGACGACAACAGCACCACGACAACACCCTAGCGCCACCGTCAGCTCCAGTATCACCGAGGCCACCACCAGCAATCCAAGCCCGGCAGAACCTACAGAACCCACCCTGGTCTAGCACAGCAACCTCCACCCTCACCTCGGAGCCGTCAGCCATCATGAAGAGGAAGAACTAAACTCAGATTGGGAAAAGAAAGGAGACTGGGAACAGATGAAAAAAAAAGGAAAACTAAAACAGACTGTTGTTGCGATTTTGTTGCTTTGCAGGTGACGTTGTTCTCACCGCCGATAGGAAGGTGAAGAAGGGAGGAAGCTATTACGGATCTCCCCCCGCTCTCTGGATTTCATGGCGGCGCGTGAACCCACGTGCCACCACTATCCCTGCAGTTCCAGAAGGCCTCCTCTGCAATTCCTGGATGTTTAGGGGTCTGTTTTGTAATTTTTACATGCTGGAACGTGTATTTAAATTACTGTTAGTTTTTCTGTTTAATTTATATTATTTTGTAAATGTGGGTGTATGAGAAAAAACATAATGAGAATGGATGTGTGTTTGTTTATATTTTTATTTATGTTATTGAATTATAAAAATAAAAAAGATAAAAAGAATTAAGTGTTTAATTTGAATATGGTTAAATATCTCAAGGATAAATAAAATTATCTTATATTTTCTATGAAAATGTATCATGTTTTTACATATATTTTGGAATTTAATAACTGATTTATTAAAATTTTAGAATTAGATTAATATTTTAAATTTTCAAATCACATCAAACCGCAAAACAGCTTACCTTAGGTAGGGTGCGCTAGGGGTACTAATATTTTTCATAGCCACAACTAGTCATTTACTCATGAATCTCTGATAAGACTAGTACATCTGAGTTTTCTAGTAGCCCTCAATTAAATACTAGGTGGCGACTTCAATGAACCAATCAATCAAAGAAAATGAAAAATCGTCATTCTGTCGCATGTCGCAGGTGACGTGCGACACGTATCATGTGATTGATGTCATGTCATGTGTTTATCAATTGTTTATGACATTAATAACCTCTGTAGTCTAGGCGTGATTGAAGAGTATCTAAGATTTTTATATGCTACAAGAGTCTTTCTCATGCCAATTCTGGGTTTGTAACGGGAATGCTCACATGTCATGCACTCAGTCAGTTCAGCATTTTCAAGGTAGTACAACATGTAGAAGTTTGGACACATACCGATTTTCAAGTATCCTAGACCGAGGAGTTTCATCATGGACTTAGCATCATAGAAGTTTTCTTTCAACCTGTTTCCTTAAGGTAAAATGCTTCTCACCCATTAAACAATTTTGTCATAACCGACCTCACTCAACCTATAATCTGACTTTGTGGTGAACACATGTGCAACGACTGATAATTTATTATGATTTGTGCAACCATCCCATAATAGTTCGTCAAAATCTTTTAACATATCAAAAACCTGGCAGCGTCTGAATAAGGTTCTTCTTCTCTGATTGGACATTGACTGACATTACATTGGTTCATTCTCATTGCATCCATAACCATATTCTTGTAAGGATTATTGTTGTCATCTACAACTCAATGCACTTTGCTAGCACTAGAAATTCACATACCCATCCTTTTTACCATGCTCTCGTTACTCACAAATAATTCTCCGTGTGCATATGAATATAGGTAATCCTCCATGAACCCTTTATGTAGAAGATGCATCGTTATAACATCTTGATGAAGAAACTTTTTATTCTTACACCTCCTACATAGATACCTAATACCACCTCAACTAAAATTTCTCGGAATAGATGTTGCAAAATTAATAAAACTCTGAACCTCATTACAATAATTCATCCTCTGCAATTCTTGGGGTGAATTTCGATACATTCATAAACAATCATCCATAACTTCTATCGAACCTTTATAAAATAATGATGACAATATGTATTAATTAACTACCTTAAGTAAATAAATTTGCAAAAGTATTGGTTTAGCTCAAAATTATACAAATTACTTTCAAACTTCTATTAAATATTTGTTATCAATTATCTATGTATGTACATATAAATTTATACACATTAATTTATGAAAATTACAACTTGGCAATAAAATTGACAAAAATTAAAACGGGCCTATTAAACAAGCCATTATTTATTTCATCACAACACATCCATGTCGGTAATTCAACATAAGTTTCAACAATTTATAAACAAATACAATTTTACAAAATATAAAACAAATCATAACATGTACAAAATCATAAATCCATACAACAAGTTTGTTTTAGAAAAAAATAATAAAACAAGTGAACACCCAAACAAAATACATATACTACAAAAATATGTAATATAAAAATTAACATTTTAAAATTATATTCAATTTTTTTTTTAAAAGGATAAATTTACTTACTTAAGATGGAAATCCTCAATAAAATTTCAACAAATATTCCATTCAAATGTCTTAAACGACTTCTGATGTTTTGGGGGTTCCTCTTCAGAGGAACTGCACCCCACTAATTAATTCACAAATAATAAGAGAACTTTTATTTGTGAGATGCTATCATAAATATACTGATAGAAGAACTTATATTTATGTTGACCAAAGAAAAATCAAGAAAGCAATAGTGATAATAGATGAGTGATTAAGAGAAGAGATGATAAATAAATAAGAATTATAAATAGGATTATTGTTGTGTCAAGTTCAATCATAAGTCTGAATTTAGCTTTCTTAGAAAAGGTTGATTTGACTGTGGTTTTCTGAATTTTTATATCCATGAAGTTCAAATTAGTTGGTATCAGAGCAAGGTGTTAAAATCATGTTATATCTCTTTATCTTTTAGTTCACGCGTTATTTCATCGTTGTCGTATCTAGAACCTAGTTGTAGAAAAAGTAAAAAAGAAGGAGGAAGAATTAAAGTAATATAAGTTCAAAACTGATCTTACAATCTCTTTATACATAAGAAATATAAACGTAAACTTATCAGTTACAACAATTTAATAATAGCATAACAGCTGTAAGCATTATATGCTGGCATTCATTGGTTTTAAACCATCCGTTACTAATCATAATTACGATAACTGCTTAACATTCCCCCGCAAACTAGACACCGGATAGGTGACGAGTTTGGAAACAAGACGTTCAAAACGGTCAACTGGTAACCCTTTTGTGAAGACATCTGCAAGTTGAAGTTGAGAAGGGATGAACTGAACTTTGTGACTGCCAGAGGCGACCCGTTCACGAACAAAATGATAATCAATAGCAATGTGTTTTGTACGAGCATGGAAGATAGGATTAGCGGCTAAGTATGTGGCAGACAGGTTGTCACAGTTAAGCAAAACCGGACGGGTAAGCGGACAATGAAGTTCAGTTAAGAGACCTTGAATCCACAGAGTATCGGCACAGGCATAGGCAAGGGCGCGATATTCTGCTTCGGTACTGGAACGAGAAACAGTGGGCTGCTTCTTGGCACTCCAAGAAATGAGGTTGGGTCCCAAGAATATACAATACCCGGTTGTGGACCTGCGAGTGTCAAGACATCCAGCCCAGTCTGCATCAGAATAGGCTACTAAGAAGGAACAGTCAGGAGACTTGCAAATGGGAAGGCCAACTCCAAGGGTGCCTTTTAGATAACGTAAAATCCGTTTGACAGCTTCAAAATGAACATCACTAGGTGATCCCATAAATTGAGAGACATGTTGAACAACATAGGAGATATCTGGACGAGTCATGGTGAGATATTATAAGGTGCCAACAATCTGTCGATAAGGAGTAGGATCCGCAAGGACAGTACCATGGGTCCGAGAAAGGGTACCTTTAGAAGTCATGGGTGTAGAAACAGGTTTGCAGTCTAAGAGATTGCTGCGTTTGAGAAGATCAACGGTGTACTGGTTTTGAGTAAGATGGATGGAAGTAGGGTGATAATGGACCTCCACACCAAGAAAATAATGCAAACGCCCCAAATCTTTTATGTCAAACTCAGCACCCAATGTGCGGAGAAAGGCAAGAAGATGAGAAGAATTACTGCCAGTGAGAATGATGTCATCGACATATAGCAACAAGATCATAACAGAAAGGTGATCATGATAAATAAACATAGAATTGTCAGCCTTGCTTTGAGTAAAGCCAACATGAAGAAAGAAAGAACTAAAACGCTGAAACCATGCCCGGGGGGCCTGCTTAAGGCCATAAATGGCCTTATGAAGTTTACACACATGATTGGGCTGGTAAGGATCAGCAAAGCCAGGTGGTTGCCGCATATATACATCTACGGATAGAGAGCCATGCAAGAATGCATTTTTGACATCGAGTTGCCGAAGAGGCCATCCAAAAGAAATAGCCAGACAGAGAACAGTGCGAATGGTTGTGGGCTTAACCACAGGACTGAAAGTATCAAAATAGTCGACACCAGATTGTTGATGGAAGCCTTTGGCAACAAGACGTGCCTTATATCGTTCAATTGTTCCATCAGAACGTCGTTTTATTCAGAAGACCCATTTGCAACCAACCGTATTGAGTGAAGGAGATGACGACACCAAGGACCAGGTGCCCTGCTGAAGAAGAGCATGATACTCATCTAGCATGGCTTGTTTCCATTCGGGATGACGAGAGGCGTGGGTGTAACAGGTGGGTTCAATGTCTGTGTTGACCAAAGCAGAGAAAGCATGAGGAACAGGGTACCGAGTAGAAAAATTAGCATGATATTTGGGATTGGGCTTGACAATTCCAGATTTAGACCGTGTATGCACATGACTGACACGGTCACTTGGTGGTGGAGGTTCGATGACAGGGTCATTAAAAGGAACAAGGGGAGACAGAGTCCAAGGTGTTGAAGAAGAGATAGATAAGTCTGGTGGTGTTGGAGCACGTGGGTCTGAGGATGGGGATGATATGGCCGATTGTGGAGAATTTATGGGGGCTAGTTGTGGAGAGCTAGGGTCAACGGGAAGAGATGAAGAGGAAGTTGACCCAGAGGTGAACCGGGCTGATGTTTGGGAATTGTCAGCAGTAATGGACTGAGCTGGTGGATTAGGAAGAAAGCCCACGGGGACTACAGCAAGATCTGAGAGCTGAACATGCTTAGAAACAACAGCATAATAGAGTTGGTCTTCATGAAAAATGACATGGCGAGAAACATAGAGCCGACCTGTAGGAGGATGGAGGCAGCGGTAACCATGATGACGATCACTGTAGCCAACAAAAACACACTGAAGAGAACGAGGTTGTAATTTGTTAGTTACATAATCTCCAAGATATGGGTAACAAATACATCCAAAAACATGAAGGAATGTGTAATCCGGAGAAACGCCAAATAATAACTTATAGGGGGAAGTTCCTTGAAGGATAGGGGTTGGAAGTCGATTAATTAACAGCTGTAAGCATTATATGCTGGCATTCATTGGTTTTAAACCATCCGTTACTAATCATAATTACGATAACTGCCTAACACCTTTAATTCTTTCATGTGTATTGGTGATTTTCATCAATTATTTTAAATTATAATATTAAATGATGAAGAACCAACTCAAATACTAAATCCCAATCAATAATCTCTTCCTAGAAAACCAATTCATTTCTAACTAACATCAAGGATTTTCATCTTTTGAAGTGAGAAAAAAATGAAACAATATTCATCAAAATTTATAACTTGAAAATATAAATTACATCATGGATAATAATTAACAACTAAGTTGTCCAGTATAAAAGCAGATGAAAAAGATTTCAAAGAGCATTCAATAACACTTCCAAGCTTGGAAAATGATCTTCAAGCCGACAAATACTTATCAACATCTCTATGCAAAATGATGTTGTACTCTCAAGTCAATCCAAGTCTTTTGTTCACTAAAAAACCATCAAATTCAATATAACTTTTAAATTTGAAAAGAAAGTTAAATGTGCATGATTGTACATGTATTTTGTTATTACGAACAAATATCCATCACTTTTAATTAAAAAACTTAATTTATAATAAAAAAGGTTAATATCACATCTTTTTCATTTTTGTTTTAAAATATCGAGTTTGCAATAAAATATAAAAACATTATTCAATTTTTTTTATTTTAATGTAAAAAAACAAAAATCAATTTTCAATATTTTCTAAAAAAACTAAAGTGATTTTAATAAAATATGTTAGTGATTTTGGCTTTTTGTTTTTCAAAAAATAATTATTAGAGTTATAATTTATTTTTTAAGTGATATTCGATAGATATAATTATTAAAGATAATGTTTATTTTTTAAAATTAAATAAGAAAAATATTATCATAAAATCAAGAAATAAAAAATAAACCAATCAGACTCTAATTATTTAATAAAAAATATTATTAAAGATAATACTTAATTTATTAGATTAAATAAGAAAAATGTAACAATTAAACATGATATTTAATCTCTTAAATTAAATAGAATAAAATAGAAATAACTAAAGGAAATATGTATTCTTACCAAAAAGCCTTAAATATTTAATATTGTTTTATTAAAGATGATATTTAATTTTTTATATTAAAGATAATATTTAATATCATAAATTAAATATAATAGAATAAAAATAACTAAATGAAATATTTGTTCTTACCATCAAGCATTAAACTGAGGTTATGGTGTTGCAGCTTCGCAAATAAATAGTCACTCCATTGCTTAGGTGTAGACGCTGTGATTGAACCACAATGAGGATGAGGAAGCAGATGATATGACGGTGGTGAATGCATCAATGTATTTCTCTCCACTTCTGACTCTTCAAATGAATCTAACTTCTCTGTGATCACATGGACCCCATATTCTTTAATGTGTACGTCTAGGTATGAATGATCGTTGAGCACTACATACTCTGTTGGCTCCAAAGAAATGGATAGTTCCAATTCGTCTTCCATTGCCATTTCACTTCTACTTATGTATCTTATCCATCCCCCAACTTCTGCTATTAGTTTATATTCAAACAATTGAATACCATTGCTTTTATTTTTTATAATAATAATAATTTCAGAATTGTAGGCTTTGAACAATGGACCTATATGACTCTTCTCAAGTTTGGTATATGCAACAACAACCCAAAGAACTAAGCCATGGAAGACTGGAGGTATATGGAATGACAATGAGCATCCTTCTTCCCTGTAGCTCATCCAATTTGGCATCTCACCACAAAAGGAGGAAATATGACATGGGTGAGGACGACGAAAGTCGTAAATACAATACCGGTGACGACCGTTGCACATTGTCTGTATAAATATATTATCATTAAATCAAGAAATAAAAAATAAAACCAATCAGACTTTAAATATTTAATAAAAAATATTATTAAAGATAATATTTAATTTTTTAGATTCAATAAGAAAAATAAAAAATATTATTAAAGATGATATTTATTTTTTAAAATAAAATAATAATAATAATGATTATTTTGCATGTATACATATTGATTTCAAGGAATACTGAGATTTTAGACATTAATCATTGTATGTGCAAATTGTGTGTTTCTTCTTGTGCAAGAGAGATTGAAAGAAATAGTACCTCAACAATGCTCTTCTGTAATTTATTTGGTGAATGCCTATGGTCGTCAACACGAATATACAAGAAACTATTACTCAGACCTTCGATGCCCTGAATCTCTTCTAACGAATGACTTTCATCTAGATATATATATATAGTTTTTTTTTAGACTCGATTGGTATTCTTACTCTTTCCAATGATTTGCAATAAGATGCAACCAAAGCGTCTAAACTTAAGGGAAGATCTGGGATTGATACAAGATTGTGGCACCAACGGACTCTCAAGATCTCTAGCTTGGGAAGGAAGCCGATCCCAGAAGGCAGGCTAGAGAATTTGTTTCCTGATAGATCCAATACTTTTAGAGAGGACAAACTACTGAAATCAACACACTTAGCTGCGCGATCAGACAAACAACCATTAGAAAGCTGAAGACGTTTCACTAATCTCCATTCAGTGAAAGATGTTGGCAGCCAACGTTTCCAATTCAAAACACCTGCTGAAATCAAAGAACAACTTGGTGGAGTCGGACTGCATCCACGCAATGATAACCTTTTGACATTCTTTAATTGCCCAATTGAAGAGAGAAATTGCTCAGTTTTAATCCCATCGGCTAGCAGCTCAGTTAAGGATTCCATATCACCCATGCGTTCTGGCAATTTCTCAAGTTGTGAACACCCAGAAATATTCAGAGTTTCAAGAGACTTTACATTACCAATGCTTTCAGGGAGAGCCTTCAGACTCCAACATCCCTCGAGATTCAAGAAAACAAGGCTCGTCGAATGTCCAATTGATTGATGCACCTTAATTAAACTTGAGCAACCTTTCAGAATTAGTTTCTTTATACTTGAACTGTGCAAGTTTGGTGTTTTAATAGGTGCTGAGAATGACTAAGATTAAGGATTTTTATCTTGTCGAGAATCTGTCATAATAGAGAGTAAAATAATGACAATTAATCATAGAAAGTCATAACATGTAAGTATAAATTACATGCTGGAGAAATTTTGGGGATTGTAAGATGTTTCACACCTTTTCTCCTTTCCATGGTTCTTTGAGGTTACTGTACTGTATATCAAGAACAGCTAGATTGTCCAAGGTAAAATTAGATGGAAAATATTTCAAAGGACATTGAAGCCAACAAATCCACATCAACTCTTTAGAAAGCAGTTTGAAGGATCCGGTGAGATGTGCTCCGTTGATTTGGAGTAAATTTAAACATTTCATTTTGGCAAATGATCCTGCGCTAAGTGATTTAGCTCCTGATGCTCTGACATCCAGTGCAAGACCCTCTACAACATCCGTACCCTAAAACAAAAAATCAATACAACTTTCATTCAATTATTTGTAATAAGTTTGACTAGAAAATACGCATGACTATGCTTTCATGTATGCATTGAGCTCTTACCTTTTGCTGCTCAAGTACATTCCATGCATCCTCTTGATTCCAAATTCTGGTCCTCTTTCCAGGTTCTTTTGGAGAAGATTCACGAACGACCTCCCTTCCCATGTCTCGTAATAGATCATGCATGGTTACCGTCTCTCCCAATACTTTAATCAGAGACCTTTCACGGAGGGTTTCCAAATCAACTTCTGGATTGTAACCACAACGGGCTCCTAGCACTTTTGCGACGTACTCTTTCTTTCTATCAATAAAGAAGCAAGCAATATCAAGGAATGCATTTTGTAGTTCTTCACCGTCCAGTGCGTCAAAACTTATTCTAAGCTTTCCTTGAATATCGTGGTTTGGAATTCTTCTCAATTTGTCAATTACACATTGCCAACCATCTCTGTTTTTCCCAGACAGACAAGCACCCATAACCTCAAGAGCTAAAGGAAGTCCTCCACAGTAATCAACTGCATCCTTCGAAAGCTCAATATAATCTTCTGCTGGCTTGGTGTCCATAAAGGCATGCCAACTGAAAAGCCGAAGGGACTGATCTCGTGTCAATTCTTTGATCTGGTATGTTCGATCTGCTTTACGAAGAAGATTTGAATCTCTTGTTGTAATAATTACTCTACTTTCGGGACCAAACCAGCTTCGCTCTCCCATCAATGCATTCAGCTGTTCCAGATGAGCCACATCATCAGCAACAACAAGAACTCTTTTGCGACAAAGTCGTTCTTTGATCAGAACCGTTCCTCTATCGACACAATTGATGTTAGCAACATCTTGTTTTAAAATATCATGAAGAAGTTGCTTTTGTAAAAGAGCCAGACCATTGAATTGTTTTGAAGTTTCATTGATATTCGAAAGAAAGCAGCTTCCCTCGAATCTATAGCAGAGTCGATTAAATACAACTTTTGCTATAGTTGTCTTTCCTATTCCTGGCATGCCATGTATGCCCACAATGCGTACATCATCTGTTGTAGTACTTAGAAAGTCATAAATATTGTGAGCAAGATCCATACCCACTAGGTGCTCAGGAACACATAAGTAGTCGCGACTTAATTTATTCAACACATCCTTGATAACCCCTTTGATAAATTTTGCTTCATGCCTGCTCACAGAGAAAAGGCAAGTCATCGATAGCAAGTCAATTAAGTATGCTAAAAAGAAATATTTTATTACTTCACATTGAAAAATGTAATGTAAAATTACTCCATAAACGTCTGCAAGTGAATCTTAGAGAGAAAAGGAATACCCATATGCCATATCATTGAGACTCCATCCAGATAGGTTTCCGGCATCCTCAAGAGCTTTTCTCCACTCCTTCACCAACGTCTCTTCAAAACGCTCTTCATGCTTATCAAATGCCTCTGCAAAACTGCCAGTCTGTTTTCTCACATCTGAAGGATCAATGTCATAGAATATAGGAAGAACAATCTGACCGGTTTTCTTCCTTTTGCACTTCAGAATCTCTACAAGTTCATTGAGACACCATCTAGAAGAAGCATATCCTTTTGAGAAGACAACTATGGATATCTTTGATTCTCGAATTGCCTCGAGAAGATGCTCGGAGATTTCTTCTCCTCTAGGAAGTTCATCATCATCTCGAAAAGTGTGGATTCCTGCTTGGACTAAGGCAGTATATAGATGATCTACAAATGTCTTGCGGGTATCTTCTCCTCTAAAACTCAGGAAGACATCATAGGCCCCTTCTGGTCTAGAATGAGAAGACTCTGGCTCTGTCATTTCAGCTGCAGAATTTAAGGAACAATCAATTAGCAATTGCTGATACATGTGAAGTGATCATCGAAGATAATACAGCAATTTAAGCTTAATAATGAGAGAGCATTAGACAACAGCAACTGCAGTTAAACATGAAACAAGCAAAGCTTTCACATTATTGTTATTGGTAAAGACATGAAATTAAAACAAGAAAGAACCAAAGAAGAGTTAGCCATATATACCTCTGTATATCAAAGAGTTAGCTATGAAATTGCAGCAATTGGAGAGAGAAATTATTGCAACTGAAGATATTGAATCGGAGAAATGGGGTGTTCAAATCGAATCAACAGTTCATGTATATATAGACAAACACATCTGCCTTTGCTGGCTTTATTTATTGCGAGTGGTTCCAAATTATTACACGTTGGAAAGAATATGTAATGAAAAAACAATTATTGAAACTTTGAAGTAAAATAGTAAGAGTTGGAAAAATATCAAACAGACTCTTATTGGTAATTTCGTGGTAGGTGCAGATCGATTGAGTATCGGTTAGAAAGTATGTTTCCTTGCAAATTATTAGCAATGCAATAATTGTCAAAGAATAAATTATTGAGCTGGAATTTAGAGTATCAAACAGACTCTTATTGGTAACTTTCGTGGTGGAGTATGAGTGTTCTTTGGAGTACGGTTGAATTGATTTTCTGAAATAATATCCACACGATTCCAAGGGACGAAAAGATATCTTTATTTGGGATTTTTTTTTCCCGCTCTTTCCACATTTATCTATATTTTCCGCATCTGAAACGTTTTTTTCATGAAGCAGCTGCGCGCATGCCAAGAAAATGAGAAAATACAAAAGGAAAAGAAGAGGAATTCTTGAAGTTTGGGACTTTATTGCTCGCCTACGAAAGTTGAAAATCATATTCCAGCTTTATCGCCAGGAAATTTCCTGTGTAAATTACTTGAAATTTCTAGTGAAATTTACTGTCAATACAAGGCAGGAATCGTAGAGTCAACCTATAAATGGACTAATCAAATAATATATTCAAATAAAATCAGCCAAGACAGGGACCCAAAACAGTCCCTCCTCCGTTAACAATTCATCCAAAAGAGAGTTATACAATATTTTATTATTTGGTTCAGTAGAGACTCTTTAATTATATATTAAAACGTAGCATTATGTAATTCTAATACTATATTTTGAATAATTTTAGGGAAGAAATTATAATGTAATTGTAATTAAGTTTTTAGAAATCTTACAAACAGATTCTATATCTCTTTCTTATTCTAATATTTTCATCCATCTTTTATATTCATTACAAACATATTTTATTTCTTTATGTGTTTTCTTTTTTATTTTTCTTTTTTTATTAAGAATATTGACTTTGTTCTATTCTTTGAATTTCTTCCTAGATATATCATGATAACTTGTATCATTTATTCAATCTAATTCCTATTTTCTTGTTACTATCATTTAATTTGTTATTACTATATATATATATATATATCAGAAAAATAAATATTTTTTTATAATTTACATGATGTATTGTTTACGATTAAAACCATGATATGTTTAAAGATAATTAAAAAATCTCAATTTTATTATTTTTATATATGTCTTTTATCAATTTTATTTCAAACATAGTTTATACTAGAAAATAAATAATTATTCAATATTGATGACCTATAATAAATATCATATCGAAGATTAATAATAAATTTTATATAATTTGCACAGAATTTTCTTATTCTTGCTAATTAATCCCAGAGCGAGCTTCCAAGAACTTAAAGCAGGATTTTGTATAATTTGCACAGGATTTTCTCTAATTGAACTTAATTCACTAAAAAAAGTTCATCATCTTTCTTGCAAATTATTAGCAATGCAATAATCATAATTATAAAAGGTAACACGTACGTAGAGGGAAAAAAGCAAGGAAATTTCTCAAGCGTGTAGTACTGGTAAATATTGAGCTGGAACTTGGAGCGCTAATTTCGTGGTGCTTGCAACAACTGGGTCCCACGCGTTAACATTATTGAGGTCCTCCATTATTGGACCGTTCTTCTCTCTGTGCTTTTACTTTAGAGTTTATACAAAACAGCTACACAGTATTTTTTAATTTTTAAATATTAAAAGAATTATTCCACTACTATTCTACCAAACTTGAAAAATATGTAAAAGTTATTATATTCCTAACATTTGAATGATACTGTTGTCTTGATTCATATAAAGAGAATCTTTTGGCAATAGTATTTTAAAATACAGAGTTTGTCTTACTCGAATAATTAATAAACTTAATTTTTTATTGAAAATAAAAAATTATTGTTGATTAAATTAAAGAGAAAATCAATCATTCATGTAAATTCACTTGTTTGGATTCAAAATTTATTATAAAAAATGACTAGAGAGTCAACATCAATCCTTAATAGTCACTGAGCTGGGAGGATTTATTCGTGGATTATTTGGGTTCCCTTGCACGTTGATTTAATTTTTTCTTTGTGTTTTATATTTTTTTTTAGCTATGTGTTTAATATATGAATTATTATTGTTAAATGTAAATCTGTCGTGCAATACTTTTTTATTTTCATCTAAAAAGATCAAATAGCAATAAAGGATTAAAAAAAAATAACATAGAAAATTTTTTCTTCAAACTCATTTTTTGCGAAATTATTCACTGACACCAGAGTCAAGAATATCATATTTTTTGGATTTATACGATATTTACCAACGCCAGAGTTGGAAATATTCGTAGGAATTGTCCACTGACGCCAGAGTCAGGAACATGAAAAGAAAAATAAAAAAGGAAAAAAAGAAGAACAAATTATTAGCAATTTAGACAAAACCAGCAATGCAGTCTGTCTTAGATAGGATGCTTAAGGGGTGATAACATCTTTCCTTTTGTGTAACAAGTTACATGCCATAGAATCTCTGTTGACCAGTTAGGGTTCCTAGCAATCATAATACTAGGTGGCGACTCCGTAAACAAGACTTTTTTTTTTAAAAAAAGAACAAGATGTCAGATATCTGTTCTTTTTCCAATCGAGAGATTAATTTTTAATTGGTCGCTGCGATGTCCGGGTGTGATATTTTTTAATTATTAAATATTAAAAATATTATTCCACTACTATTCTACTAAACTTGAAAAATATGTAAAAGTTATTCTATTACTAACATTTGAATGATTCATATATATATAAAGGAACATTTTGACAATAGTATTTTAAAATACAGGGTTTGTCTTACCTGAATAATAAACTCAAATCTCTATTGAAAATGAGAAATTATTGTTAATTAAATTAAAGAGAAAATCAAGCTATAGAAGAATGAATATAAATACAAACTCTCCTTCCTGACCAGAGAGTGTCATGCACATCAACCTATAGATTGTGAAAACTTTAAAAAAACTTTTAACTTGTTTGAGAGTATGATAAAAATTGTTTTTTAAAATATTTTTTAATTAAAATAATAATTTTTTAAAAAATTATTTTTAATATCAAAATAATTTAAAAATATTTAAAAAATTACAATTCAACCGCATTCTAAAATATATCATAAGACTAGATTTAATCATGTCTTACCCTAAGATTGATTAGACAAAATCTTTTGTCTTGTCAGGTTTTATATATGGTGATGAGTATGATAACATGATTAAGTAATTTGTTTACTTTGCTCAACAATCATGAGTTTTTATTAAAGTGACCAAAACGAAAATAGGTAAAAGTTTCAAGGACCAAGAAAAAAAAACATTGGCTATAAGACTGGATGCAACATGTTGTTGATATCTAAGCTGAATTAGATTCATTTTTAACAGAATTAATATGGCCTGGACCCCCTGGGGATGAATTATGGTTATTTTTTTTTATTTTTTTTTAAAATTGTATTAAAATAATATTTTTTATTTTAAAAAAATATTTTTAATATCATCATATCAAAATAATTTAAAAACATCAAATAAATATTAAAATTAAAATAAAAAATATTTTTTTTATTTTTTTTTTCAAAAACAAACAGGTAATTTTTTTTTTGTCAATCAATCCAAGGCCAACATGAAAGACTCTTGGACTAAAGCTATTAAGTGGCGTAAAGCTCTCATCGTAAATGCAACACAATGGAAGACTTGAAATGTACTTGTTTTTTTTTTTGCTGTAAGAGTATTTTCAAGAGAATATTGAAATTTTTTTATTTTAAATTATTTTTAGATTATGAAAAATAATTTTTTTAAAAAAATAAAAAATTATTTAAATATTTTTTTTAAAATAAAAAATATTTTAAAAAGTAATACAACAATGTCAAACGGCTCTAAAGCACTATAAACATGGTTTTTTTTTATTAATTTAGAGTTATATATATACTAGAATTTTACTTGACACCAAAGACAAAGGTAATCCAATTTAAAAAAAAAAACAAGAAAGAACATGTTGAGTACTAACATAAAATCTTTACAAGTCTCTCTTTTTTTAAATTTTTTTTTAATCTTCATTTCAATCAGCTTATACACACACACACACACAAATTATTTTTTTTCATATCAATTCTTAGCTATTTATTGTTCTCTCTTCGATTTTTATATAACAAAATTAAGTTTTTTAACCGATCAATTCTTACCAAAATCATCCATATGTATATATATAAATGAATGCATTTACAAGACATTAAAATCTCTCATCATTCATATTGAATACATGAAAAAACTCCCTTTTTCAATGTCTATTTGAACTCAAAACCAATATAACAATATGTGAGTAAACTCACTTGTCAATTTCAATCAACACATTAAATCATAGATGAATATAAAAACATAAGAACTAAATACTATTTTCTTAAACTACGATGATAAATTAATTATTTTCTAAATTAGATTATTGTCATAGGATTTCTTTAGGTTTGAACAATTCAAGTTTGGTGTTTTAACAATGTTTATGTTTTTTCTTTATTTAATAATAGTCGAAGATTTATTATTAATTGGTGCTGGTGCCATGAAGCTAATGACAAACCGGCAAGAAAAACAAAAGTTGTAAAAACAAAAGTTGTATATACAAAAAGAAAAATGCCAAAAAATAGTAAAAACCATGCAATAATACATAGCAAGATCTTATAGCCAAAACTAACAACACTTTACTTATTAGACTAATTAAGGATGCTTTCAGAATTTTCCTGTTTATTGGTAATTTTCATCAATTATTTTAAATTATAACATTAAATGATGAAGAACCAACTCAAATATTATATCCCAATCAATAATCTCTTCCTAGAAAACCAATTTATTTCTAACTAACATCAAGGATTTTCATCTTTTAAAGTGAGGAAAAATAATGAAACAATATTCATTAAAATTTGTAACTTGAAAATATAAATTACATCATGGATAATAATTAACAACTAGGTTGTCCATTATAAAAGCGGATAAAGAGATTTCAAAAAGCATTCAATAAAACTTCTAAGCTTGGAAAATGATCTTCAAGCCAACAAATACATATCAACATATCAGATAGAAGTATCGTACTCATTTAGAGCAACTTCAAGCATCTCTATGTAAAATGATCTTGTATTCTCACGTCAATCCAAGTCTTCTGTACCTTAAAAAACCATCAAATTCAATAGAACTTCCAAGTTTAAAAAGAAAGTTAAACGTGCATGATTGTACGTTATTACTAACAAATTCCCATCACTTTTAATTAAAAAAAATTACTTTGTAATAAAAAAGGTTAATATCACATCTTTTTCATTTTTGATTTAAAATATCGAGTTTTAAATAAAATATAAAAAAATTATTCAAAATTTTTATTTTAATGTAAAAAAACAAAAATCAATTTTCAATATTTTCTAAATAAACAAAAGTGATTTTAATAAAATATGTTAGTGATTGTTGGCTTTTTGTTTTTCAAAAAATAATTATTAAAGATATAATTTATTTTTTGAGTGATATTCGATAGATCTAATTATTAAAGATATTATTTATTTTTTAAAATTAAATAAGAAAAATATTATTATAAAATCAAGAAAAAAAATAAACCAATCAGAATTTAAATATTTAATAAAAATTTTATTAAAGATAATATTTAATCTCTTAAATTAAATAGAATAAAATAGAAATAACTAAAGGAAATATGTATTCTTACCAAAAAGCCTTAAATATTTAATATTTTTTTATTAAAAATGATATTTAATTTTTTATATTAAAAAATAATAATAAAATTATTAAAGATAATATTTAATCTCATAAATTAAATATAATAGAACAAAAATAACTAAAGAAAATATTTTTTCTTACCATGACGCCATAAATTGAGGCTATGTTCATGCAGCTTCGCAGATAAATAGACACTCCATTGCTTAGGTGTAGACGCTGTAATTGAACCACAAGAGGGATGAGGAAGCAGATGATATAACAGTGGTGAAGGCATCATTGTATCTCTTTCCACTGCCGTCTCTTCAATTGAATCTGACTTCCCTGCGATCACATGGACCCCACATTCTTTAATGTCTATGGGGTAGAATCGAATACCGTCGCGCCCTACAAACCCTGATGGCTCTGAATAAATGTGTAGTTCCAATTCGTCATCTCCACAGTAATCTTCCATTGCCATTTCACTTCTACTTATGTATCTTATCCATCTCGCAATTTTTGGTGTGAAAGTTTCTGATGTTCGTCTATCTTCAAACAATTGAATACCATTGCTTTTATTTCTTATAATAATAATAATGTTAGTGTTGAAGTAATAATGATCTTCCTTCTCAAGTGAACAGACAAACCAAACAACTAAGCCATGGAAGACTGGAGGTATATGGAATGACAATGAGCATCCTTCTCCACTGTAGCTCATCCATTTTGGCATCTCACCACCAGGAATGTTAATATAATACCCGTGACGACCATTGCAAATTGCCTGTTTAAATATATTATCATAAAATCAAGAAATAAAAAATAAAACCAATCAGACTTTAAATATTTAATAAAAAATATTATTAAAGATAATATTTAATTTTTTAGATTAAATAAGAAAAATAAAAAATATTAT
>Ga0307515_10005894_pt1 | contig 24716 bp, 8 predicted proteins | sample 17_EM_MG_FD_194513 | JGI IMG/M metagenome (GOLD analysis project Ga0307515, IMG submission 194513) | Populus trichocarpa ectomycorrhiza microbial communities from riparian zone in the Pacific Northwest, United States - 17_EM | ecosystem: Host-associated > Plants > Roots > Unclassified | place... | reverse complement strand
AAAACCATATCAAGCAGCACCGACACCGCATTGTTAAATTGAACAAGAATATCTTTTCTTTTTTCTTGTCTGGACAATCCCAAATAATATCAATAATTGACTTAATAAAGTACAAAATTAATAATGCTAAAAATCACAAATTAACACACCAAGTTGTTTGTTGTCCAAATGGAAGGTTAGTTGCATTACATTTAAGTTATCTCTTACGTGACCGTAGCTATTTCCATGGGGGTTATAGCCCTTGATAATCAGGGAGGGACCCGGTCCTGCAAGGAAATTTTTCTCATTAATCTTTTTAAAATAATGTTTTTAATTTGACCCTTTAAATTATTATTTTTTGCTCCGCACCTGTTGATAATGGTTAAGAGTATTTAAATAATAATAATAATAATAATAAATCAGAAGCAAATCAGGAGAAATTAATCCGCAACTAACATTATACAGCATCTACTCTCTGGGGTAATGGGGTCGAGACCAACTGACCATGTTTTGGTCACAGTCACGGATCAAGTAAGAAAGTAAAATCAAAAGCCATGATCACCACCACACATCACGCTTGACAAATCCATCAAAATTAAAAACACAAGCAGAAGGGATCAGACGCTATTACCATGATCACACTCACACAGTATATACAATAACAAAGCAGGGAAGCACAGCCCTTGGATTAAACACCAACAGCTCCTCCTCGTCCAACCTCGTGTGGATCCCACTGCCACCTCTTCCCAGGACAGAATCAGACCCACTATCCTGCTTGTCTATATCCTCGTCCAAGTCACACCCGATCCGACCCGCCACGACCCGGCAGACTAGCATAGCCCGTTTCACGTTCATGAACTTGAACTCCTCTTCAATCTCCTCAGGGAACGCCATGTGTGCTCTCCAGCTAGTAGACAGTGTAGAGATTCCATCCATCTTTGGTGAGAAACCAGACTTGATTATCCCACAAACACTGCAATATTGCTGGTTACAAATACTAGAATCCCCGTTCAGTCCTAAATCACACATAAAAGTTGAGCAGAAAAACCTCAAGAGCTCATTACCATCAGCAATGCACCTCTCATCTCGTCTCTTGATAGGACTGTTTCTCGCTGCTTTGGCTTTGACAAACTCTCTGTACTCCTCAAATCTTGACAATATCTTTGGACTATTATGGATCTTCAAAATCCTACGGATTTCTGGGCTCTTCTCCTTACAAGACCATCCAGTTTTAAATATGATATCGACTATATTCTTGCCTGAATCACCGTCTAGAAGCTGTGTGACAGCATGTTTGATAGCTTGATGTTGTTCAAGAAGCTGAGGTTTCTGGAAAACTTCACCGCAAGCTGTGCATGGAAAAATATCATTTCTCAAAGGAAAGAATTGGTGATCTGTTGAGATATCGGGTTCTTCGCAGGACCCAGTTGACTTTTTCCTTGGTGGAAGTTCGGACAAGTGAGTTTGATCAGGTAGGATCATGGAGACAATGGATTGCTGTGATGATCTTGCTGAGGTTAGGGTCGGAGCTGCAGGTTGAGTTTGGGTTTTGGACGTTTTACCAGAGAAAATGCTTTTGAGGTAGGACCAAGAGGAAGAGAGAGCTTTGTGGGGTTTTAGGCGAGAATGAGAAGAAGAAATGGGAGCAAGAGGAGAGACTTTTTTGCGTTTCTTGGCTGGATGGCGATCATCTAATTTGGCTTTGAAAATAAAGCAACCAAGATGGAGAAGAAGGATAAAGAAAGAGAGGAATTTGTTGAAGACTGAACCTCTATTGGTTGCCATTGTTTAATTTTGGAATCAGCTTGAGCTCTGGTAATTCTTCAGGACATCGGCATTCCTGTCCTAGAGAGAGGGGGAGTCATGTGAGAAGGAATGATGGAAGAAGCAAGGGAGAAAGTATAGCATAGCAAAGGAAAGAAAGAATGAATGTAGAGGAAGCTGACATCAAGGGTGGGGGCATGGAAGAATAAAGTTAAGAGTAGGTGGAACGCAACTTCATGGCATATATTGTCATATTTATTATTTTATTTCATGTGTGGGGCACAACATGATAATTTATCGTTCTAGTTTTTGAGATGATAATGGGGATTAAAGCAGAAAATATCATTACAGATGAGTTCAGTTGAAATCATTTTTTATCGAAAAGTAACTCCCAATAATTCCAAGAAAAATGTTAATCTTATCCAAGCTTTCTTCCCATCTATATATTAATGTTTTACACGCTATTTAGGGGTGTTTGTCAGCTTAAAATTTGAATTACTTTTTATATATTTTTTAATTATTTTAACGTATTGTATTAAAAATAAATTTTAAAAAATAAAAAATATATTATTTTGATATATTTTTAAATAAAAAACATTTTAAAACACAATCAACCACACAAAGAATTCATTCACCAAATATTTATGGGATGGGATGGAATTAGTTCTTATTAACATCATCCTCGAGAACAATTTCCAGCATTGCAAAGTAGTTGCCGGGGTAATTAAGGTTGATATGGGTGTATGCGAGGTGCATAAACATCGAGACCTTGTTTTCTCTCGGGATCGGTGAGGAGATAGGGCAAATTATATCGAATAACGGAGCATTAGAGAAATTATTAAGAGGATGCAAGAAAGGCGGGCTTGGCATGTGGAGTCCTCTAATGCTGATGATGCAACTGCACCTGCAAATACTGATATATGGTATCTTATTATTGTTATCGGAGGCGTAATTCAAACTCCTAGCTAGATAAGAGATGAACGTGGCTATCTCCACACGTGCAGGGGTTCCTCGTTAAGCAGACAAACTTATCTTGTTTGTATATTTTCTTTCTGCCTCTTACAGATCGTAACAACATGAATTTGAGTGCCGATCGATTCCTCACAATTTGTTTATGAACACAGATATTGCCGCTCTTCCCCTGCTCCCAAGGAGAATCCAATGCATATAGTTCTGCATATAGCATGTATATGACCACGTAACACATGATCTCTTGCAGATGCTCAGCCTTTAGTTACAATTTTTAACAATAGCAACGACGAATCTCCTCTGTCCTAAAAGCAGCAGTGACCAAATATCAAATGAAGAATCTTAAGAAGTAATTAATCTTGTGAAAGTTTTTTCGAGTCATTTACAGAAAATCCATATTCGAGAGAGTTATTTTAATTAGTGCCCCTCAGTGTGTGAGCAACTTTGTCTTGAAACTTCCAATTACATAGTTGAATCATACCCAGAAACAGTTGAAAGAACTAGTGTGATGGGGTAAGTGGAGGTAATCAGGTTAACTTTTCCGCATGAGCTGACCCAGAGAAAGCAACCGTGATTAGCTTGATACAACGTTGCACTAGCACTAGATATTCAACTAACACATAGTCGTCAAAGAGGCAGGTAATTCCAAGTAAATTGAATCCAAAGTATGTTATAATTTGCTGAATTTGTCAGCTAAACCATGATAACAACTTGGTATTGATTTGCTTCGATGGTCAATCGGGCAGGTACATTATCTTTCAAAATCACAACAGAAACCAACCCAGCTAGTTGACGGGTCGTTTTCGGTTTAACACAAATATCAAAGTTGGTGCTGGATAGCCATTCTTACGTCTTTCCTGCAGAAGGCAGTAACAATGGTGTTTTTTCTTATTATTATTAATGTTGTTTTATTTTGCTTCCTTCCCCTCAACTCGCGATATATTGGAGGAAGGCAAAGCCAAGATTTTATGTGGGCCACATGATAGGACTGTCTTGCTTTTGAAGCGGGCCAGCACTATCTTTTTATTTGGCCGATAAATATTCTCCTGATTCCTCCGTGTCTCACGTTTATTAACAGTGTCTTTGTTTTTGCAGGAATCAATTTGCTTTTAAAAAATTTTAATTTTTTAATTTTTTTTAATATCGAGTAGATATGGGCAAAATCATCTTCTTCTTCTTCTTCTTCTTTTTCTTGAATGGGTAAAATCATGTACAATTTACATAGCCATTTTTTTTTAGGAGCTGAAAACTCTATATAATATTAGAAAAAAAAGTATAATAAAATATCAAGAAACCATCTCAACTCAATAGTTTAAACTGGTAAATTAGATATCAGAATATGATTTATATTATTCTCAAACACACCATTTCATGTGAAAGCTTTTTGAGCTTGAAACTTGCATAGATCCATATTACCTTGTGCTTAATTTTTATCAAATAAATGGAGAGGGTGAGATTCGAATTCGTGACCACTTGATCATCAAGATTCTAATATCATATTAAGAAACCATCTCAATTTAATAGTCTATTGGATTAAATAACATGATATAATTTATATTATTTAAAAAAAACACTCAAAATTATAGTCGACAGAGCAGTCAAATTTAAGAGTATGGTCGAAACATGTATCAATTTGATTATGATCATGCATGCATTGTCGAAATAAAAAAGCTTTTGTGTCCAACACATTATCCTAAAACCCTTCACAAAAATCATCGCGTGTGATAGATAACTTCATTACCATCGTTGTCAGGCTAAATAGAATAAATGCTGGGTTGTGACACGACATTAGTCATTGATATCATTATGTTTCTTCCTTCTCGACTGATTAATAAAACTGAAAGAGGATCATAAGCAGCTGGCGGTGACAAATAGCTATCATCGAGACCAAGACTCTCAAGTGAGTTCGGAACAAACTTTATGCCGCTGACAACATCAATAACCTTTTGATAAATGTCGCCTTAAACTAGCTTATTGGATATCAAATCAAATGATTATATTTGTGAGTTTTAATAGTTTTTGAACCTTAGAAATTATTTTTAAAATATTTTTTATTTAAAAATATATTAAAATAATTTTTTTTATTTTTTTATAATTATTTTGATATCAGCAACTTGAAATAATAAAAAACATATAAAAATAATTTTGAAAAACAATAATTCAAAATTTAGTGAATTATTTGAACACAAATCCAAACAATCTCCAAGTCTTTGGAATTGAAGTTCCACCTGTTTTTCATCAAAAAATTTTAAAAAAAATTCCTTTAAATTAATTTTTTTAAAATTATTTTTGGATTTTTTTTAAAAGCATCTACATCATGTTAAATTTTTTTAAAATGAATTATTTTTTTAATTCAAAATCTGATCAAAGGTATTTTTTAAAAGCATCTATAGCATGTTGAAATTTTGTGAATTATTTTCTTAAAGTGTTTTTGGATCTTTTTTAAAAATAATATTGATTGTTTTTTTTAAATTATCTTAATATATTTTCAATTAAAAAATATTTTTTTTTTAAAACAACTTCTTATCAGTTATCACATTATCACATTATCTTATCCCCTCCAAACTACGTGTGCACAGCATTTTTAACCGGGCAGACTCAACAGTTCAACAGCATCTACAGCATGTTGATGCCCCCACAGGAAAAAAAAAAGAAGAAGAAGAAGAAGGTCAGTGATTAAAATTGACTTTGAGCATTTCGTTGACTCAAGTAATAATAATTATTATTATTATTAAAAAAAAAAAAACGGAGCCTTGGTTCCTATTTCCTTACTCTTTACTTCTCTTCCCAACAGTCTCTCTCATGAAAGAAAGATGCCGACAAAGTTCTAGAATAATAACTAAAGATGGTTTTCTAGGTTGATTGGTGACCATTTTAATTTTAATTTAAGATAAAAATATGTGTTAAAAATCCCAGTGCTATCGTGTGGGCTCCACACACCCATGCTCTTATTCTCACTACACGCACCCAAAGCCGGCAAAATGATGTGGACAAAGCGCGGACAGATATCCAACACGATCTTATCTGATAAGATGCTTGCTTATGCCTTACTAAATGTTTCATTTCAAGGTCTATTCTAAGAATTCAATTCTCAATTATATTTCAGAGCGTTGCAGAGTTTTCTCTTCTTCTTGACTGCTGATTGTGGAGCAACTAATTCAATTTACTAATTTAATTTGTTAAAATATAATTTATATTTTTTATTAATATATTTTTTTAAATTTAAAATTTTAAAATTTAAAATTTACATATACTCTAATCATTTTATATTTAATTTTTATTAAATAAATATAAATATTAAAATTAAAACACGTGCCTACTTGATTATTAAAATTCTAAGATCATATTAAATAATCAATTTAACTAAAAAATTTAAATTATTAAATAAAATTTCAAAATAAAATTTATAATATTTATGAATACATCCATCTAGAATGATCATTTTCGATTCGATTCGGTTTTTATCAAAAAAAGTAACCAAACTGAATTTTTTTTAAAAAAAACCAAAACCGAACCGAAATCGGTTCAAACCGATCGATTTTGGTTCGGTTCGGTTTTTTTGGACAAAAACCGGTTTGGCTCGGTTTTTTCCGGTCTTGCTTGATTTTTTCAGTTTGACTCGGTTTTTCGGTTTGGCTCGGTTTGACTCGGTTTGGGTTCGGTTCGGTTTTTTTGGTTTTGAGCTTATAAAACCGAAATCGAACCGGTCGGTTTTTTCAAAATTTTAATTGGTTTAATTAGTTTTTTTTCACGGTTCTGTTTTTTCAGTTATTTTTGTAATTTTCTTGCTTTCATTGATTTTTTGATTTTTTTTTGCTCATTACTACAAGCACCCCTTTCTCCTCGTTGGTTAATCGCCACCTAAAATCTCCAAATGTGTCCTTTGTCCTTCCATATTTTTGGCCCAAATTCCGATCCTTCTCCGAGTCCTAATCTTCAGCAATCAATTTTACTCAAGTATACAATCGGGCACCCACCTGGGTGTCAAGATTAATGATCGATCTTCATTGTACTGTGTCATTTGTACAACTGTTTTGAAACGGGACGCCCTTAATTTTTTGGTCAAGATCATACTGCAGGTAACACTACATATGCATTAAAAGCAAATATCTTGTTGCTTTATATATATTAGCGCATGCAATTATCACTTACGCTTGCTTTGAGTTTCTTGAATGTATTGATATATACAAGTTTTATGTTTGTGATATCAAAACATTATAAATAGGACTACTTTTTATCTCCAGAAATCATATCTTATATGAAAAGAATAAAAATAATATCTTTAAGAGCAATATTTTTAAGACTATAACTAAAAAATAAAGTATTTTAAGTAGTATAGCTTTAGATGATCTCCCGGGATTAAATATGCTCAGGAATAGCGTTTGGTTATTTAAAAAATAGACAATCATATATTCATGTCAATATTTTATTTTTATATACAGAAAAAGTAGAGGATTGGTGGTAGAATTTTCAGTTATTGCAAAATAGTCTTTTTTTATAGGGTTTAAAGATCATCTGACAATTAAGTAAATGAATTTAAAGTAAGAAATTGTACTAAATGAAGGGAAGAGCATTAAACTCTAAAAACAATAACATTTGCTTTTATTTTTTGTGTAATAAATGCTTTTAGAATGTAAGATAAGAGAATAAATATCATAAATTCTTTTACTTGGGTGGTTCGTGTCAAAGAACCATCTTAACCCAATAGCTTAAGCTGTCAGGTGAGATCCCAAAATATGATTTATATTATTCTTTAACACACTTCTTCAAGCGAAAGCCCTTTGACCTTGAAACTTGCACAAGTTCACATTACCTTGTACTTAATTTTTATAAAGTAAATGGGGATAGTGAGATTCGAACTCGAGACCGCTTGGTCATCAAGGCTCTGATACCATGTCAAAGAACCATCTTAACCCAATAGTTTAAGCTGTTAGGTGAGGTTTCAATATATGATTTATATTATTCTCTAACAGTTTGGAGGAAATTTATAGCCTTTATATTTTGAGCTTTGTTGTTTTGCTTAAGAAGTCAAAAGTTTTTTCTTCTTGAATATCTTAGTAAGGAAATAGTCCATTGCATCAACACTAATGTTCATGAAAATATTTTTTTACACAACAATAATGTTAATGAGAATTACCCTTACACATCATTGTTGCTGATAAATAAACAATAGAGCTATAAAAAACTTTTATACCTTATTTTGTACACAATATTTAATATCAATGGGAATAACCCTATCATAACATTCATGTCGATTGAAGTATAGTCGGCTCTTATAAAACTTTTATACTTTTAGGGGTGTATGAGAATGATTATCCTAGGGTCTAACATCGTGTTAGATCCACATGCACTTAGATCCGGTGTGAACTTGAGGGATTTGAGTGTGGCGTCTTATTAGACTCATAAGTATTTAGGCTTAACATATAGCTGAGCATGAAAGAGTTGACTTCGGTATCTTACCAGACCCATAAATATTTGAGTTTAATGTATGGCCGAGCCCAAAAGAGGGTTGAGTCTAATATCTTATTAGATTTATAAATATTTTGGCTTAGCATATAACTGAACTTAAGAATATTAAGTTTTTTTTAAAAAACTATACCGCTAAGTTTGATATTCTATCAAGGTCATGCATGTTAGACTATTATCCAGATTTGACCATTTTATTCCTAAGCTATATTAAACTAATAAGTTGTGGATAAAATATTTCAATCGTTCAGCTCTGAACTAACTTATTTGTGTAGAGTTGAAGTTGAGTCAAACAAGTAATGGTTGAGCTACTGTACCATAAAAGGACAAGTCATTGACAACATTTTCCCTGTGTCTACTAAAAAAATATATAAATAACATTTTTCCTTCTGTAAGCTTTAATTAATTAACAACGAGGGGAGAATATTTGAAGCTGGAGCTAGCGCCCAGCCCACAGTAAACGACTCTAGCATTTGAAGCTTGGACCCAAGTTTAAGCCCATCATTGATATTAGATTGGTTTCTAACTTTCTATTGACCGAAGCCCGTCGAAATCAAAACTAAGCAAATCACTAATGGGCCTACACTTGATTGTTAGCTCAGCCCACAAAATAACCCAGCGACCAACTGTACTGTTCTCTGTTAAGAGTTAAAACTCCCCGCCCTTTCATCATCCAATCCTCTCCAATCACACAGCGCCACATGTGAAAACAATCACCAATCCCCATAAATATCCCTCCCTCCAAAACTCAAAATATCCTGCTCTCCTTCCCTATCTGAAATGTGGTGAAGGAGCACTAACAATCTCCCTTCCTCACGGCAGCACCACCACCACCAGCGCCATGAACACTACTAGAGCACTTCTCTACTCTTTCACCGACCGTCCTTTTCGCCCTCTAAAATCACTTCCCGATATCTCGTGCCCTAAAAGACCTAGAGAGGCGCTTAATTTCCGAGTCCGGTTACGCACTGATCAAAGGTGCTGTATCTTTCGGGTCTCGGTGAGGAATTCGGGTCGGGGTGAGACGGGGAAGGTGTATGCTGATGTTAAGTCGGATAGGTATGAGATCTTGGAGTCGGTTCCGGAATCGGTGAAGTTGGAGGAGGATGCTTTGGACGATGCCGGTCTGGATAGTACGGTGCCGTGGTGGGAAGAGTTCCCTAAACGATGGGTCATTGTGATTCTCTGTTTCTCGGCTTTTCTTCTTTGCAATATGGATAGAGTACGTTGTTGTCATTCCTTTCGTCTCTTTCGTCTCTTTCATATCTGCTTTGATTTTCCTTTATATGTTGAATTATCATAAAGAGGAGAGAACAGTACTCTTAACTCTGACTATGGAGAAAAATTAGAATTCTTGAAGTTCATAATTTGTTTTTTAATTTTTCTGGAGTAATTAAGAAGTAAATTATGAGCAGATGCTGTTAATCAGGTAAACATGAGCATTGCAATACTACCAATGTCAGCCGAGTACAATTGGAACCCAGCCACTGTCGGTTTGATTCAGTCTTCTTTTTTCTGGGGCTACCTGCTCACTCAGGTAACTTTAACAAGCTCTCTCTCTAGATTACTATACATTTGCTTACTAATAATTTTATTTTATTTTCTTGTTATGATTGATAGATTGCTGGTGGCATTTGGGCGGACACAGTGGGCGGGAAGAGGGTTTTGGGATTTGGCGTCATTTGGTGGTCCATTGCCACGGCTCTTACTCCTGTTGCTGCTAAAGCTGGATTGCCCTTCCTACTCGTTGTTCGCGCGTTCATGGGGATTGGCGAGGTAAGTTATTTAGCTAAACTATTGATTGACAAACAAGCGTTTTTGTCATATTCTACAGTGGATGTTTGTTTAATTTAGTTTGGTGCTGTTTCAGGGGGTTGCGATGCCTGCCATGAATACCATTCTGTCCAAATGGGTTCCTGTATCAGAGAGGAGTAGGTCATTAGCGCTTGTGTATAGTGGGATGTACCTTGGATCAGTCACTGGCCTGGGCTTTTCACCATTCTTAATACATCAGTTTGGATGGCCATCGGTCTTTTACTCCTTCGGTTCTCTAGGAACAGTTTGGTTTGCTGCATGGCTCAGTAAGGTAAAAAATGCTGGTTGTACTTTGTAGACTATCATTATTTTCATTTAGCATGTTTCTTTTCAACTTTTGGACAGAGATGGTAGATTCAAATTCCATTCCTATTACAATTTTGTTTAGCCTTTAATTTTTCTGTCCATGAAAACTTTAATTTCTGATTTAAATTTTGCTTTTAATTAAGGGTTCTCTTCCCCTATAAAAAAATGTGTCACCTTTCAAGATGCTCATTCTTCATTCTTTATACCTATAGGCACACAGTTCACCTCTTGATGATCCTCAGCTACGGCCTGAAGAAAAGAAGTTGATTTTTGCGAACAGTTCTTCCAAGGAACCTGTTAAATCGATTCCTTGGGGACTGATCTTGTCGAAAGGCCCTGTATGGGCTCTGATAGTGTCCCACTTCTGTCATAACTGGGGTACATTTATTCTTCTTACATGGATGCCAACATATTATAACCAAGTAAGTCTTTCTTTCCAACATGTGCTTGCATGATCTGGGTCTGTTGTATCATTTAAAATATATCTTATATGATATCTTGTGAATTTTCAGAGTTAAAACTCTTCGTGTGACATTTGGACCGCATTCTTGTTGTGCATGAGTAGCGGTCAGTAATTTTATCTTAGCTTGCTAATGGGTAGAGAAGTCAACTTAGAAACCATTAGCTACAAATAATGTACTGTCAAGATCTTCATAAATTGAAAAGTGGCGAGAATCAATGGGAAACCTTGTATCACTTGCATGAAAAGAGAAACTTGTTGGTGTTTTGACTTGCTACTATTGGATGGCTAACCTTGAAACTACTATGTCAAGTGAATCATTTGATATGAGGCCACCCTTTAATGTTGTGGATTGGCTTAGGATTTTAAAAACCTTGTTGATGTTATCTTCTCACATTGTAAAATGTGAGGTACAGGTAGAATTAAACCATAAAAAGGTACTTGTTATAAGATACACCTTTTATTTTCAGTTCAATCAATCTTGTACCTTAACCTCCATCTTGTCAAATTCTGTTAACGATACATTGAAACACGGAAGTACATGCTACTGTCTCTTTGACTTGCAGTTTTGCTATCATCTTGCTGACAAATTGTAGAAGACACTTGCAGCCTTGCAATTACATTGCTTACAAAAGCTACCTTTCTACTGTTAAAACCGCTGAGCGCAATTTCCTTTTGGCCATACAGGTCTTGAAGTTCAATCTTACAGAATCTGGGCTTTTCTGTGTCTTACCCTGGCTTACAATGGCATTTTCTGCAAATTTGGGAGGGTGGATTGCAGATACTCTTGTAAGCAAAGGTTTATCTGTAACAACGGTCCGTAAGGTATCACTAAAGGCGATGCTAAATTCACCAGTCCCTTTCTCTCTCTCTTTCTCGTTATCTCGGCTTTATTTGCTTCTAAGCACTATTAATTTCATGTTTTTTCTTTGTTCATTAATGCACTTTGCCCTCCTTGGCAGATCATGCAATCAATTGGCTTTCTTGGCCCTGCCTTCTTCCTAACTCAGCTGAGCCACATTGATTCTCCTGCAATGGCTGTTCTGTGCATGGCATGCAGCCAGGTTTGCTTCTTACATTAAGACATGAACAACTAATGTAGTTCTTGCATCCACTATTCGACTTTTTCAAATTTAAGTAGAAATAGACAGTATATGTATTAACTTGCAAAGAGGTTGCCCTGTTTATCATCTGTATATTTTATCTGTCTGCTCTTTTGGTTGTCTTGTAAGTTCTATTTATGCGACCATGTATGGAGTTCAGTTGTCCTGACTGAGAGAAATTTCAGTTTAGAGTTTTATTATTTTTCCTTTTTCTTTTTTGCTTGACTGAAACGAGAACATTTTTTCGAAATTCTCTGCTCTTAAACTAACTGCTTCTTTTTCTTCAACAGGGAACCGATGCATTTTCCCAGTCTGGTTTATATTCAAACCATCAAGATATTGCTCCTCGATATTCCGTGAGTATCAATCCTTGTAATGCTGTTGTCTGTTGATGTCCTAAATTTTCCTTGTTTAGTGGTGGGGGCTATTAATTGTGTTTTAATTGCTGTCATGAATCATCTACCATGAGGCGCCTTTTGAGGGGTCTGGAAAATTTGATGTTGCATAGCTGTTGCTGTTGTATTGTTGTGCTGTCATTGCTTCTATTTCCTCGGAATGATAACTTAATTGTTCCTATTTTTTATTTCTAATTATCATCCAGGGAGTGTTGCTTGGTCTATCCAATACAGCTGGAGTACTGGCAGGGGTGTTTGGAACTGCATCAACTGGTTACATCTTGCAACATGGTAAGAACTCATCCTTGGCATTTATGTTGCTGGTAAGACAATTAAATCACTAATATCTGCTATACTATATTTGAAGAAAAGCTATTAAAAGGTTGAAATTTTCTACAAAGCCCAAGCTGTCCAAGTCACTCCTAGCTTAGTCATTCTGGTCTTGGATTTGGATCGATTTTATTTAAGCTTGAGGTTTTTGTTCAAATTACCCTTGGTATGGTTTTGAAGGCATTAGAATCAAGTCCTAGTTTTCAAGAGGACAATTTGGGTGAAAACCTAGATTTTTCAAATTGGAGGTCTCGTATTCAAATTCTTTAATAGGCTAGAGGATGAAGAGGGGTTGCCTTCCATTATCTAGTGTAAGGTTCAACAAACCATATAAAGCTAAAGGAGAAAAAAGGACTGCCTCCATTTTGTGATGTAGGAACAAACAGTTTTACTTATGTCACTACTAATGTGGTAACCTGTAATAAGGTGAAATGTTTTCTATTTAATGACATAATATGGCAGGTTCACTCTTTCGAATTCAGATTCTTTCATGTTCCTTTCTCTCATGTTCTGTCATGTTCATTAAATCTAAACCATCAAATTCATATGAATGGGCATGATTATAGCATATTTAAAGATGACAAAAGTTAAACTACCTGCTATTTTTTTTTAAAATCCCATCTAAGCTAGATAATTAGGCAATGTGACTGGTCATGTTCCCTTCAGAACATGAGAGGACTCAAGACCTACTCTTGAGGACCATTTAATGACTGTCACCCCTAGCATTACTCGACATAAAATGTAGCCTATTTTATGCTGAAGTTGCGTTCTTGGAGTACAGTTATTTGGGCATCAAGGTTCAATCCCTCTAGTTGTAAATTGTGATGTATTTATTTCAATCTCTAAAATAGAGTGCCAAAATGTCAGAAGCTAGAAGTAAGGCTTCCATTAAATTTTCTGATAAGAGAACTTCTGTGAACAGGGCCCTCATTTTATGAATGCAGAAAAAAGAATAGAGAAATGGCCATGCTGCCCTGCTTGATTCTTATTGCCTTAGTTAACAGCTGCCTTTGAATTCAAGCTCTTGTCTGCTTTAGAAACTTAGATTTACGTCAGCCAATTCCTGCACCACCTTTATTGAAATTTAACACTCTGAATTTTACACCATCTGATTCTTGTGCATTTCTTCTCTCCCTCGTTGCCATCTCAGGTTCTTGGGATGATGTTTTCAAGGTTTCAGTTGGGCTCTACTTGGTTGGTACAGTGGTCTGGAACCTCTTTTCAACTGGTGAGAAAATATTGGATTAACTTTCATGGAAGCCAACATAGGTTACGGCTCAAGCCCAGTGATTCCCGAACCAATGCATGCAGAAGGCTCAGATGATTGAATGGGAAAAGGTGAAATTGTGAACGAGATTAAATTGAAGAACAACTAGACAAATTTCATACGGGATTCTTGAGCTTGAGGAACTGGCAAAAGATTTTGAATGCCAAAATATAGCTCAAGTTTAGAGTTGCATGCATGTCTGGGGCTCCAGCACAAATGAAACAGTCGCATACATCTCAATGAAGAATGTACCTGTAAAGTATCTCCGACCCTGCTTGTAAATGTTACATTCAATACCTAATGAATCAGTTTTGTATTCGCAGTATGATTCTTCATTTCTTTTTTTGTCCTATAGTTATATTATTTAATTAAGTAAAATTTCATTAGGGCTTTCTTTTCCCGTTTATAAATATTTTGGCATCATCTACATTTTGTGATTTGTGACAGTGCACACAAAACTCTCATAGCAGTAGGGTAGGAAATTTCTCGCAGATTCTTAAGCGTTATATGTTGAAGCAAGCAAGATTTAGTAATAGTAATTAAAGCGTATAATTTATCTTCTATTCACATAATTAATTATTTGAAAGCAACATCCGCTGGTATGGAATATACAACATTACATGACAATCACTCCTAATTTTGAATGGCTCGTATACCCTCCTCCAATCTAGATGCAGCTGTATGTAGATTGAACCCATCAATGAACAAGGAATTTAAAGACGAAAACTAAAAACAATTTAAAATGACCCTTTAACAGAATTATGGGCAGTAAAGCCCCCATGATTGTGACTGAATGGCTGTATTGGCCCTGTCTCCTGTAAACGCCAAGCAATGCAAAGTTGAGCGACTCCAGAAATCTGATAATGTGGAAACCATTCCTATGCAAGATTACGAGGATGCAAGAATACACGAAGCCCATTCTTCATGAACAATGTAAGAGACATCTTCTGCTCTATGCAGTGGCCGGGAACCAGTGATAATCGGTAGCGCAACAGCACAGCAGAAGCCACAGACTTCATTTGCAAGTAAGCCAAGTCCTTCCCCAGGCAAGTCCTGGGTCCAGCATTAAAGGCCACAAACTTGTAGCCGTCTTTAGGTGAATCAAATCTGTCCTCTTCTGGTGATAGCCATCGCTCTGGTTTAAATTCCTGGCAGTCCTCGCCCCATATGCTCTTCATCCTCCCAACAGAATAAATAGAATATGTAACAGTGGAACCAGCTGGTACATATGTACCGTCAGGCAAAACATCGTCTGCTACTACGTATTTGAAATCTTGTGGTACTGACGGGTATAAACGCAGTGTTTCAGCTAATGCTGCTTTGAGATAAACCAATTTATCAGCTTCATCAAAGTCTAAAGGCTCACCAAGCCATTTCTGGTGATCATTTCCACGTGTTTCTGTGAGTATAGTTGATATTTCCTTGATTATCTTTGCTTCGACTTCAGGATGGTTCATGACTAGCCAGAAGAACCAGCTAAGAGCAACAGATGAGGTGTCACGGCCGGCGAGGACGAAGTTGAGAGCAATTCGTTGCAGAACAGAGATTGGGAAGTGGTTGCCGTCAACGTCTCTCTTCTTCATGAACCGAGATAACAAATCATCTGATGGGTTTTCTTTGCGTGCTGCAATGGCATCATCCATGTACGTTTCTACAACTTCGAGGCTCCTCTTTAATCTCTTCTCTGCTCCAATCCCTAGAAGCTTCTCCAGCCTCCATAAGAAACCAGGGTAAAGAAGCCTCTGAAGAGTAGCTTCAGTGGCCGTGTCAAAGGCAATAGAAAATGGATTATCTGACATTTCTAGAGAGAGAGTTACTGGATCTTTGCCAAATGTGAGTCCACATATGTTATCGAAGGTTAAGCGAAGCAATAAGTCTTGCAAGTCCACCGACAGCTTCTCTGTAGCCGCCTTGTCCAAAATGTTCCATAGACGATTCTTGATTGTCTGGTTCACCCACCGAGCCATGGCCTGCCGTAAAGTCCGAGTAGTGAACTCGAGAGCTGCGGTTTTGCGTTGTATGAGCCACGTTTCTCCATCAGTATTAAAGATCCCTTGGCCTAAAAGATCGTGAAAGGCAGTTTGCCAATCGGGTCCTTTGGGATAATTATCAAACCGGGTTCGAAGAATATGTTCCAAGTTTTTGGGGTGGCAGGTGACAGTGTAGAATCCTTGTTTGCGAGCAAAGAAAGGAAGTGCTATCGTGCACGTTTGGTAGGTTCCGGCACCACCAGTTGCACGGAGGTTACCAGCAATCCAGTCATGGATTCTTCTACGGTTCATGAAGAGATATGGAAGGCTACCCACTAAAGGCCATACTCTTGGGCCGGTAAGTTTACGAGATAGGAGATAGAACCATAGGAGATAAGCCAAAGTAGCAGCTGCTAGGGTGAAGAACAAGGGCAAGGTCTCCATCTCAAGGTTGGTGTATTGTATTTGTGACAGGGGCGGCTGCAGTGGACACTGGATGATGAGAGGGATGGTATAAAGAGGTGTTATATATATTGGTTGGCATAAAAAGAAAGTTTTAGGAGCAGTTGTTAGGAAAAAATTGTGCATTTACGTCGAGGTCGTTGCTGGGTTGATAGGAACTGTACGAGAGAATGCACACGAAAACCATGCAATGCAAACTAATTTTAATTTTACTGCTACTATTTCTAGTCATCCGAGTAGGTGCAATTTGCCAAATGCTTAGACATTGGTTAAAGCGTTGGTGCCTGGAAACCGACTCCAACAAGTTTCTAATCCAGCTAAATGTGGATTGCTTGAATATTTTTATCCAATTGTTGACGACTTTTTGTTCTTGATAATATTTATCAAGAAAGACAGGACAAGCACCTCTGCTCTCAGAATGACGGTGGCTTCTCTGAGAAAATGATAGTTTTTCTTTGACAGATGAGACAATAATTACTTATCTCTTATGAAATATATTATTATGTTATTGAATGTTTGGAATTGTGGTGGTGGTGGTTAATTTTTAAAAGTTTTTTTTTGAAATAATTAAGTTTTTTTTGTTTTAAATTATCTTTTTATTTTAATGTGGTAATATTAAAAATAAAATTTTAAAAATAAAAATATATTTTTTTAAAAAAAAAACTTTAAAAGTAAATACCACTACTACAAAAATAAAATCAAGGATGCAATAAATGAAGAAAAGAAAAGAAAACAGCAGTCCAAAACCGCACTTAATTTTAGAAACTTGAGTGACATATTCTTGGCTTTCCCATGCCATTAATTAGTCGACCGTACGTGTGTTCTAGAAAGAGAGTCGTTAGAGACGGTTGACCCGCAACGAGAAAAATGGGCTTTCTCTAAAAGCAGGAAAAACAGACGCGAGGAAAAACAAGAGCCGAGACATGCAAGGAAGTTGATTCGACTCTCGAGTGCAGTAGTCCCGAGAGGACGAAACGTCGAGAGAGAGAAATTTAAGGGCCCAAAGGTTTCCTGTTGCCTTTTCTTAGGGAAAACTAACACCAACTCTTTGAATATTAGCAGACGTCCAACCCTTGATTACGCACAAACCAAATCGACCGTTTGCAGAAAGAAAAATTGTTTAGTGCACACAATGCTACCTTTAATTGGTCGCACTCTACTGCTATTTCCACAACAATCTCAACCATTCTGTGGACGCGCACTGCCAACGCAAGCCACTTGGCTATATAACTCGGAAAAAAGTGGGAAAATGGCGTTTCCTTGCTAAAGTAGCATAAGGGTCATCGTCAAGTACTTTTCCATTAACTTACAACTGGTCTAGGGAAGACGATGATGAATGCCAACTGGCTAGGTAGCTAGCCATAGCTTAGTTCATGCAGTTAATTGGATTTCAAGCGATTGACCTAGAGATCAAATTAACTGTATTCAAATTTATAATACAAGATAAACTGAAAGAGAAAAGGGGGGTAATATTTATTTACTCGAGCTGTCGCTGCATCTGTCTATTTCTCAACGATTTGGGGTTGGTTCGGGAATGCAGAATGACCCTAAAAAGTGATTAAAAAAAAACAATTGAAGGCAGCCGAAGTAGTAGACTAATTTTGTGTATGTTGCTTGAGTTTATTAGAAGGCCAGAGTCAGAGTTAGATCACCCACTTACAAGTACAGTACCTCTTGGCACTGCATAATATGGGCTGTATATGGTGTAGACTGTAGAGAGAAAACAATGGGTTTTACAACAACTTTGAACCATCCCAACTCAGAATGAATCAACAGCTCATAAATATATTGCCTTGTGATGCTTCGCACTTCCACTCATCGGCAATTATTTCGTGAGAAAGTGGATTTCAATCATCTAACATTCATATTTATTAGGAGTGAGTAAAAAAATAAAAAAACTAAAAAAACTGAGAAAACTAGAAAAAAAAATAATTGAAAAAACCGAACCATAAAAAAAACCGACCGGTTCGGTTTTATAAATCTAAAACCGAAAAAACCAAACCGAACCGAACCCAAACCAAAAAAACCGATCCAATCTGGTTTGAACCGGTTTTTGTCCTAAAAAACCGAACCGAAACCGGTCGGTTTGACCCGGTTTTGGTTTGTTTTTTTTTTTTAAATTTGGTTTAGTTATTATTTTTTGATAAAAACTGAACCGAACAAGAAACAATCACCCCTAATATGTATCACTATTTTTTTATTTTTATATAACACATTCTTGTGTGTAATATACACGGTAAAGAACTATTTTCTAAAATCAAATAATGAGAAATTAAGAGCTCATTAACTTGAGATTATTAATTAATTTTATATTTATATGCAGATTAAAAAATACAAGTAATAAGATTTAATCAAGATATAATCTCTTCTTAGTTGATTTATTATTTATTATTACTTGACTATTGTTGGTCGAGATAATGACTCACTTGCATCATGTATCGATTTTTGCTTATGGCTCCAAGGATGACTTGTCGAATTATTTTTTTATCTTCTTGAATGTCTTCTTATGCACAAATTAAATAGAGTAATAATTCCTTTCTAGCTTGAACAGAACAAGTATTGCCATGGATATTCTTGATTTTTTTTTAATTAACTTGGTTATCCGGGCTAACTTGCGTATACCTTAACTAATCATATGGACCCTGAAGTTAACAACCATGTAAACCTTCAATGACCATCATATTAGCAACCACATGGCTCGAACATGAAATTATAGAAAAAACAAATCTCTTAATCTCAAATTCTTATCACTGAATTACCTACTATATAGTTTGCTTCCTTTTATTTTGTTTCCATTACATCTGGGGATTCTATTGTTTTTTTATATCTTATGGTTATTTCTTTGTTTTTTTTTGTTTTTTTGACAATCAGGCCCTAGGCCCAAGAAAAAGGAGCTGACTAAAATACTCCGACAAGACCTGTTCAAGGTTTTGGTAGTGATTAGGCTGAATTTTAATCTGTTCGAGTTAGTTTTGTGGCTAAGATCCATCTATCTGCTCTAATAACAGGCCGAGCCTTTGATATATTCTTTTTGGGCCCTTTGTTGATATTTCCCTCCATACAGGATGTTATCCCTCGGGCTTACGCAGCCTACCCTCTCACATTAGTATAGTTGTAAGAATTGTTATACGGTTTTAGGTCATGGGTTAACCAGTTAACTTGGTATTATCTTCCGATAATATTATATATATTATTATTTTTAAATGAAATAATATTATTTAGATAAAAAAAAACTAAAACATTTTTATGGATAAAAACTAAAAAATATATGGAATTTATAATCAAGATTTGCTCATATAGTAAAATAATTTTTAAATTATTGGTTTTTCTTACTGCCACTAATTAGCTGAGTTCACATAACACTTGTAAGCATTTAATATTAATTCCCCCAATCCTTAATTTCCTAGTAGATGAAATCAAACAAAATGTCAAGATATTTGGATGTTCTAATTTACAAAAACAGGTCTTTATTAGAATAGAAGAGAGTTAAAACCAAAATTGTTAACCTAACCGAAACCGACTCTTACGATGGATACACGGTTTTATCTGAGTTAATTAAAATAATATGAATTTATTTAAAAAAAACTAAAAAAATATTATTTTGATTTTTTTAAATAAAAAGAGTAAATTAAATTTTGATCTGGTAAAAAAATCATTGGTTCATCAGATTTAATAGAATCAACTCTAATTTGTTTTTTAAAACTCAGTCTAAGCCACGTTCTAAACCGACCCAGCAAGCCCGGTCTAATAATACGGGTTAAAACCATACAAAAAGATGAGACAGAGATAGGCCACAAGAGCACTGATGATGATGAATCTTAAGGTAATGCAGAAACCAAATAATCATCAAATTGCATGGGTTATCATGCTGCCACGTGTCAAATCTCTATCCATATCTCCTATTTTTCTCATCTTTCATTTTTTCCACCTGTGAGAAGAAAATCGAGAGCCAATAGAAAAGGGTTGAAGATAAGCCACTTGTGGAGAGCTCGCGCTCCAAACGCTTCCCACAACCCTCAAAGTCCCATCCAACGGCTAAAAATTCACATTCCCAGTAGCCAAGAAAAATATACTACCATAGCCATATAAACAGCTTGGTTCCACTACCATCCTTGCTTCCACATTTGTTTTAGAAATCAAAGCAAACAAGGGGTGCTAGAAGATAAGAAGATGGCTTCTCTTCCCATCGCCTTCGCTGTTCCTTCTGTTAGAGTGTACGCAGCCACAGCAGCTAAAGGAGCAGGGGGCGGCAAAGAGGAGAAAGGGCTTCTTGACTGGATTATTGGGAGTTTGCAAAAGGAAGACCAGTTCTATGAGACTGACCCCATCCTCAAGAAAGTGGAGGGGAAGAACAATGGTGGCACCGCCAGTGGACGCAAGAACTCTGTTGCTGTCCCCCAGAAGAAGAAGAGTGGAGGCTTTGGTGGACTGTTTGCCAAGAATGATTAAGTTTGTCTGTTAAACTTTATCTGTCAGCATTTGATGATTCTTGAACTCTAAGTTGTATGTTTCTATCTCTTGAACACTACATACTTTTTTTGGTTTCTTTTCTTCCATGTCTAAGAATTATGAATTCATTTCAAGTCACTTAACAGGTCCTTTGAAAATTATATGTATTAATTATCAGGCTAATGCCCCAGAAAATCCAATGAACACCAATTACTTAAACAGAGATAGCAGCATCCTAGGATATCCAGGATTTCAGTACATTCTAGCCCGTAAAGGATAAGTTTGCAAATCACGATATATGTATCAGGACCGGGTAAAGAACCTTAAAATGATAGGAGAAGTTAATCATGTATGTTTCTGGGCTTTTCACCTTTGACATATGCATGTTAGGTTTAATATGATTCTCATTCAGTTAATTAGTTATACGTGATATATATATATATTAATAAAAAATTTATTTATTTTTAATATTTATATAATACTAGATTAATGAATTTAGAGTATAAATAAAATTCATGGAGCAAAAATAATTTGCAAAGAAATATTGTTTCTAAAAAATAAAGTTGTTATTATTATGAGATTTTTATTGTATTAAAATATTGTTTCTAAAATATTTATAGTCGATGCTCTTTTAAATACTGAATATTTATTAAAACCGTAAAGACTGGTACATATTATGTTTTTTTTTTTTTATGAATGGAAGCAGTTGTTCTCATAAATTGTGGTATAAAAGAAACCTAGAACTAATATATAGGTATTTGTTATAAGACATGTACACCGAATTGAACCACATGAAAATTTGATATGGAGAAATAATCTATGTCTATGAAAAGACTCACGTGACGGTTGTATAGGTGATCCTTAGACTTGAGATCACTGAGTCATCTTACATAGAAAATATTATGCTTTGATCCTATTACATGTTATTTTAATGGAGGTAACATAAGGGCAGACATTGAGTAAATCATGAACTATATGAAGGTACTTAAGCGATCAAGAGAAGATTCATCACCCTATATGAATTAAAAAAAATATTTCATCTTTTCTTAAATAGTATTGATTGAGAAATTCTTGGCCAGAGTGGAATGAGATTTGAAAAGAGTTTCAAATCTTATTCAAACTATCAATGACTATCATGTAGAGAACAAATATGACAAACATACCATATGCTTTAATGTTAAACCAGAATATTATTGATGAAATAATATTAATTACACTGAGAAATCGGTCACTGAAAGGTTAAGTTAAACCACTAATAACTTTTCTAATATTTGGAAGATTATGACATGTTATTAGATGATGCACCTAATCTTCAAATATAAATTAATCAATTGTTTGACTGATAATAAATTAAATTATTTTATTTATTTAATTATAATTATAATTTATATTTGAATCAACATATCATGAACCCAATGAAGCACACACAGTAAGAATCATTAGTTAGAAATTAAACTAAGATGATATAATTAAGTATGACTTGATTAAAATATATTTTAAAAATTAAGGATTATAATATAATCAATACATGGATTATATTTTTAAACCTAGAAAAATCAAGTAAGGACTTGATTGAGTTAATTTCTAAAATTATCCTAAATTAATATGTAGATATTATTTAGGATGGAAATTGATATTTTGCCAATATATAGAGTTTTTTCAGGTTTTCCTATAAATAATAAGTTATGCCTCTTATTTTTTATAGGTTGTCCGTTGAACAGAAAAACTACGTAAACACAAAATCAGAGCTGACACTTTAGGCATAGCAATCCGTCTCTCTTAAATAGAGATTTAAGATATTTTTCACTGGTAATTCGTGTGGATTACCGTTAGAGACCGGGTAATCAGACGACTTGTGGTTTGCGACAATCCAGAAAAATCAAGTAAGGACTTGATTGAGTTAATTTTTAAAATTATAATGAATTAATATATAGATATTATTCAAGAGACAAATTGATATTTTATCAATTTATAAGGTTTTTTAGATTTTCCTATAAATAGTAAGTTACGCCTCTTAAAGACAAATTTTTGCATAGGTTTTTTAGGACAAATTTTTTAGATATTATTCAACCTTTGCATAGGTTTTTTAGGACAAATTTTTATTTTTAAAAAATTATTTTTAAAATCAATATATCAAAACGATCTAAAAATATTAAAAAAATACGAGCTTTTCCAAATCCTTTTTATTTATCTTTCGTTGATCAACATGTCCTGGTTCTTGCTCTTTTTTTAGTTTTTTTTTCCTAATGTTGGCATAAAGATGTTGATTAGAGACTAGACAAAAGGGGTGGTGAGTACCATGTGGTTTTCCATTCTAAAGATGTTTGTTTGTTCATTGCTGGCTAAGTTTTGGATATTCATAGAACAAGAGGGGGTTTCTTACAGTAATTTAGCATGATATCAACAATGAATTTACTAGTTTAGTGAGTAACTAGATACTTAAGCAGTTATATACACATGCTATTTCATCGTGTTTATATAGTTAAAAAAAATTAAGTGAAAATAAAAAGTTTATACATCCATATAATTAAATAAATCAGGAATTATATGTGTTAATATATATATATATATATATATATATAAACATTAAATAAAAATAAAAATAGAAAAATTAAGAGATTGAAGTAGATAAAGATATTTAATTTCGCAAGCCGAGATATTTAACCAATTGTATTTGCTAAATTTTTTATTAAAATAATTTTTTATTCAAGCTAGAAATAGAAACACAAATTCAATTTATTAAATAAAATAAAAAGTGAAAAACCATTATGCAAGGTTGTACTTATTAGAAATATTATCTGAAAATTATTTTTTTTATTTTAAAAAATAAATTTTATCTATAAAAAAAGATAAAAAAAAATTATAGATGAATAAGAATAACTCTTCAAAATTTAAATTTATAACTAAAAAAATAATCTTCATTTAAAAAAAGTTTTTCTCAACAAAGTGATGGACAAAATGGGTATTAATCTAAATATAAAGGAAAAAATTAGAGGAAAAAAAACATATATATATAAAAAAAGCATTAATCTAAAAAAATAATTAGAAAAAAAAAGTCAAGCGTTGTTGAGTCCGGTAAGTTAGGCCAACCCGCCTAGCTCATTTCATCAGGGCCCATGCATGGGCCTACCTTAGTAGGCCCATGTCACTGGACCCTTATTTTTTTTTATTGTAACTGGGGCATACTTTTTTTTAAAAAAAAAATCAGATGACGTGTCATCTAATTTGTTCATATTCTGGCCACTGTGGATGCTTGAAAATTAGGCTCAAGTTTTTTTACTCAAAAAGTTATTTTTTAATTCATTTTTGACCTAAAACACCTTAGGAGCCATAATAAACCTATTCACTGCCTCAAAAAAACCATCTCAAAAACCAAAATCAACATGAAACCAAATATCAAACCGAGCTCAGATATATTTTTACATGAACTTTAAAGGTATCGACAGTTTAAAACATCTAATATGAGCTCCCCTAATTAAATGGAACTATTTGACATAAATATCAACCGTTTTGGTGGCCTAAATATGTGTCAACACATTTCTCTCTCTCTCTCTCTTTTTATTGTCAGAATCCGATGACCTATCTCTCTTCTCTCTCAAACAAGGACTAAAAAATAACAAAAATAAACTTTTGAACCAGAATTAAATTTGAAAGAAATTGAGGCACCAAAATCGTATAATTTACGCTATTTTTAAAGTTAGAAGATCAAAATATATCTTTCTGGAAACTTCTAGCACGCCATCCATGTTCAGCCCCCTTTTCATTTCAGTTTCTATTCTTATAATTTCATCATTGACTAAAAAATCAGAAGTAATTGGTCTTAAAATTAGAATTAAATCGCCTAAAATAAAATTATGATGACCAAAATGAATTGTCAAAAAATAAATAATGTTATTCACAATGATTTGTATGTACATGAACCGTAACAATTCTAAAAGTAAAAACCCCACGTGTTTTAGACTATAGGTAATCTTTTTGTCA
>Ga0307515_10005893_pt1 | contig 24718 bp, 29 predicted proteins | sample 17_EM_MG_FD_194513 | JGI IMG/M metagenome (GOLD analysis project Ga0307515, IMG submission 194513) | Populus trichocarpa ectomycorrhiza microbial communities from riparian zone in the Pacific Northwest, United States - 17_EM | ecosystem: Host-associated > Plants > Roots > Unclassified | place... | reverse complement strand
CCGGATGACTTCGAAATGCCGTGCCATCGTACCATCCTTGCTAGACCGGTAACCCTGCTCCAACTCTTCTTGGCTCAAATGGCCAACCACCGCTACCATGGTCGCCTCCCGCGATTCACGCCACAGAAGAATACCAGACACCAGCCTCAATCGGAATCCATCGAGTCAATCACGCGGAAGCCGTATCAGAAGTGTAAGCGCGAATTTCCCCGCACCTTTAGCCATTGAGTGCATTGAGGCATGAGGTGTCCACCAAAATAGGTGGACACCAAGTGATGGAAGAAGAAGGTCAAAAGCTGCGGGTGAGATTTGTCGGTCGGAACGGGCGACGGCGCTACGACCCGGCGTCGAAGGAGCGGCTTGTTACAGCCTGCCTTGAGCCGGGCGTTTCGGTATCGAGGCTCGCGCTCAACCATGGAGTGAATGCGAACCTTCTTCGGAAGTGGATAAGGAAGCGCACGCAGTCGCAGTCCCTTCCACCGTCCTCGCCGCCGGCGTTCATCCCGGTTCAGATTGAAAGTGCTGTCGATCGGGGGCCGTCGGGACAGAGTAGTATGGTTGCGGTGGAATTGCCGGCGACTTGCAATGACGTGCGTGGGCCGGAACCCAAAAGGGCTGCGCCTTTTTCCTCTCCAGCCAAGGTGAGCGCGTCGCTGCCGAACGGTGTGAAGCTGACGCTGGAATGCGGTGATGTGGATGCGTTGACGGCGATCATCGGAGCACTGGGTCATGTTCAGACTGGGCGCTGAGCTGAAAGTCTACCTGCACCGCGAGCCGATCGACTTCCGGGCCGGCATCAACAGCCTGGCGGTCCTGGTCCAGGAAACGATGGCGCTCGACCCGTTTGCTCCTGCGGTTTTTGCGTTCTGCAATCGCCGTCGCGACCGGATGAAGCTTCTGTTCTTCGATCGGTCCGGCTTTGTGCTGGTGCTGAAGCGGCTGACCGAGGACAAGTTCCGGTGGCCGCGTCGGGAGGCTACGGTCGTCCAGCTTACGACCGAGCAATTGCATTGGATTCTCGACGGCATCGATATCGACGCAATGGTCCGCCATCCGGTGCGGCAATATCAGGTCGCAGGCTGAGGCTCTCGAATTGTGCGGTTGACGCGTCGGGGCGGTTCAGATTCAAAGCTACGATGAATCGAACCAGCGAGCCGAGCGTTGCAGAATTGATGGCGCAGTTGGTGGCAAATGCTGCCGAAATCGCTGCGCTGAAAGCCGAGAAGGAGGCGCTCTCGCAGCGCGTCGTCAAACTTGAGGAAGAGTTGGCGCTGGCGCGACTGCATCGTTTTGCGCCGAAGAGTGAAAAGCACATTGATCGTCTCTTCAACGAAGCCGAACAGGCGGCGGATGAGGATGATACCGACGGCGAAGATGGCGATATCGTTGCGCTGCCGGACACCGGCTTGCCGGCGACCGAAGGGGCGACGGGCAAGAAGCGCGGCCGCAAGCCCTTGCCGGAAAACCTGCCGCGCGAGCGCGTCGAATATGACCTTACCGACGACGAGAAGGCTTGTCCTTGCTGCCGTCACCAGATGCATCGCATCGGTGACCGTTAGCGAGCAACTCCATATCGAGGTGAAGGCGAAGGTCCTGCAGAATGTGCGGTTCAAATATGCCTGCCGCCACTGCGACCGCACCGGGATCAACACGCCAATTGTCATCGCGCCGATGCCCGCGCAGCCCTTGCCCGGCAGTATCGCCACGGCTTCGACATTGGCTTTCACGCTGGTTCACAAATCTGTCGATGGCACGCCGCTCTATCGCTTGAGCCAGGCTTTCGAGCGTGCCGGCGTTCCTGTCAGCCGTGGCGCTCTGGGCCACTGGGTGATCGGATCGAGCGAGAGGCATCTGCATCGCATCTATGACGCACTGAAACTGCGGCTCAGATCGCAGACTCTCATCCATGGCGACGACACGACGGTTCAGGTCCTGAAGGAAAAGGATCGGGAGCCCACCAGCACATCGTATATGTGGGCATACCGAAGCGGCCAGGACAGTGACGAGCCGATCGTGCTGCTCGATTATCAGCCGGGCCGTGGCCAGATATATCCGCAGACCTTCTTGGGCGATTATCGCGGAGTATTGACGAGCGACGGTTATTCCGCCTGGCGCACGCTGGAGGGTGCCACCCATCTGGGATGCATGGCCCACTCAAGACGGCGCTTTGTCGACGCCCTCAAGGCGAGAAAGAAAGGTGGCGGGCCGCCGGAACAGGCGCTCCAGTTCTTCGAACAGCTCTACCGGGTTGAAAGGCAGGTGCGGAACGAAATCCCCGATGACGGCGAAACGCGAGATCACTGCATTCGCCGCTTCCGTCAGCAACATGGTATCCCCATTCTGAGCGCCCTCAAGGCATGGCTCGACGACATCGCCCCGAAGGTCTTGCCTGACAGCAAGCTTGGCGATGCAGTGTCCTACACCCTCAACCAATGGGAATATCTGACGCGCTACACCGAGGACGGCAGGATGCCGATCGACAACAACATTCTTGAACGCGATATCAGAATTTTTGCACTTGGCAGAAAATCGTGGCTGTTTGCAGGCTCCGACCGTGGTGCAGATCGGGCCGCGTTCATGGCCACCTTGATCATGACCGCCAAACTCAACGACATCGATCCTCAGGCATGGCTGGCCGACGTGCTCCTGCGCATCGCCGACATGCCCGTAACCAGACTCACCGAACTGCTTCCGTGGGATTGGCTGCTCTCAAAGTCGCAGCAAGATCAGGCAGCCTGAGCCACGGCCTTCGCCGGATGGTTACAATGCAACTCCCGTCTATGGCCTAGGATTTGTCGAGAAATGCACCAAGCTCTGCAACGAGCCGAACGGGATTTTCCAATCCAACCGAAACGCGGAAGGCACCGTCTCCTATCCAATCTTTGTAGCGCGACGTCGACTCGGGATTAAGTTGATACGACGAGCGAACGATATCGTCGGAAGCGATATAAAAAATCAGGCTCTTTGTCTTCCCTAGAGACACCGCATAGCTAAACACTCTTGCTGATTCAGCCAGGCGCCGGGCGAGTTCCAACCCGTTGCCGACCGAGAACGTGACCATACCCGAAAAGTTGGTCATTTGCCGCCTGGCCAGTTCGTGCTGCGGATGCGACGTCAATCCCGGCCAATAGGTTTTCTCGACCTTCGGGTGACTTTCCAGAAAGCGCGCCACGATGCCGGCGTTGCGCTCGTGAATCGCCATCCGAGATTCGAGCGTTTCGATACCACGCAGTATCAGCCAGGCCGCGAAAGGCGACAGGCAGCCGCCATGATGGATAAGAGCCTCTTTCCTGATCGCCGCCATCGCAGCAAGGTTGCCGACAAGTCCGCCGCCAATCGCGTCACCGTGGCCGCACAAATACTTGCTGAGCGAATGAACCACGAAGTCGGCACCAAGCGACAGCGGGCGTGTTGCAATCGGGGTTGCGAGAGTGGAATCCACCGACAGCTTGGCGCCGCAGCTCTTGGCGATCCCGGCAATGGCCGCGATGTCGGTCAGCTTCAGGATCGGATTTGCCGGTGTTTCGATATGGATGAGGCGCGTCTCGGGGCGCACGGCTGCGGCGACATTGGCCGAATCGGCGGTGTCGACGGCCGAAACGGCAATGCCGAATTTTGGCAGGATGTCGTGCGCAAGTTCCGCCACGCCAGCATAGCAAACCTCGGACAAGATGAGATGATCACCGCTGCGGAGCTGCGTCAGGAACAAAGCCGATATGGCCGCCATACCACTGGCAAAGCAGAGCCCGGCCTCGCCGCCTTCGAGTTCGGCCAGTTTCTCTTCGAGTGCAGCGACAGTCGGATTGCTCCACCGCGTATAAAAATAAGGCGCGTCCTGCGTCAGATCATTGGCGGAAAATCCAACGAGGTCTGGATGGGTATGAAAGCTCGTAGACAGAACGAGTTCGGGAGAGACCGCATTTGTGCCACCCTGCAATGTCGCGGTACTGCGTAATTTTTCGTCTTTGGCCATGCTCTAAGTCCTTATGCAAATGAGTTTCGGTTCGGTCATCGCCTCCATGGCGAAACGGATGCCCTCTCGTCCCAGGCCGGCGCTGCCATTGCCGCCGAACGGCATCGCATCGATCCGAAAGTCCGTGCTGTCGTTGACAATCGTCGCGCCTGCATCAAGAGCATTGTGCCAGGAAAGGATCTGGTCGAGACGATTGGTGAAGATGGCCGAATTGATCATGGCGCCGCCGTCAGCCGCACGTTTTTCCGCTTCTGCGAGACTATCGAGGGTTTCGATAGTGGCGACTGGCGCGAAAATCTCCTCCCGAGCGAGTGGATGATCGTCAGGAACGCCGGTCAACAGCGTCGGCTCTAGGCGGCGCCCGAAACGCCGTCCTCCCGCGAGCAGAGTTGCACCACGATTACAGGCATCGACGATCTGAGCGTGGACACGATCGGCGTGTTCTTCACTGATCAGGGATCCGTAGTCGGCCATTTCCGAAAACGGATCGTCCCAACGTAACGCTTGCAGGCGATCGGTGAGGCTGCGCGCCAATTGCTCGAACACAGCTCGTTCGGCGAATATCCGCTGGGTGTGCACACAGTTTTGTCCGGCCGCCCAGACAATGCCGGAAGCCAGCGCATCGGCCGCGCGAGGCACGTCGGCATCCGATGCAACAGCTGCAACGCAAACCCCGCCAAGTTCCAGCGCTAAGCGCTTGCCGAGCGCATGCCGAGAGATTGCTTCGCCCGCCTGCTTTCCTCCGGTGAAAGAGACAAACGACGTTCTTGCATCTGAAACCAATTCCACCGTCTCAGCGTTGCCCGCTTCCAGGATCTGGATGGCCCCATTCGGGAGCCCGCTGCCCGAAAACGCCCGCGCCAGCTCATGGGCGCTGGTTGGCGTGCGTGGGTGCGGTTTGATGATGATGGGCGCTCCAGCGGCGACGGCGGGGGCGATTTTGTGCGCAACGAGGTTGAGAGGATCGTTGTATGGCGTTATCCCAACGACGACACCCAGCGGGCGGCGCTCCCACCAGCCAATCCGGCCAGAAGCCGCCGCCGATTGACCAAAGTTTACATACTCCCCGCCTAGCCGCCGAGCTTCTTCGGCTGCAAGCAGCAAGGTGTCATGGCATCGATCGACTTCGCGTCGTGCTTCGCGGATCGTCTTCACACCCTCGGCCACGATCGTGCGGGCCATCATTTCGCGCCTGGCGAGGACGCTCGCTGCGGCGTTGCGCAACGCGGACATGCGGATATGTGCCGGCAGTTCCCGGCATGCGCGCCGGGCGGCGTATGCTGTCGCCAATGCCTGCTCGACCGAGGCCGTTGCGGCGATGTGAGCAGCTGACGCATCGACTACCGGCATGGCTGCCCCGCGACCTTTATCGCTCCCGAAAGCGCATCCAGCGCGGCTGGAAGAACATCAATCGGCAGATAGCCAAAGCCGAGGCGGAGAACCACGGAAGACTCTCCGAACCAGGCTCCGTCGCCGATTTGAAGCTCTGCCCCTGGGAGAACCGACCAAAAACGGCCAACTCCGGCCTCGTCAAAAGCCTTCTGGTTCAATCGAAAGCAACACAAAGCTCCGCCATCCGGTCTCACCCAATCAACAGAACCCTTGTGGCTTTCGATCCAGGCTGCGACTTTCGCCAGCCCGTTCGCCAGCAGTTCGCGACGCGTGCTCAATATCTTTTCGCGGTTGTCGAGGATGGCGGCAGCCAAGGTCTCATCGAGTGGGGACCCTGAAATCACCACATTCATTTTCGCGACTGTCAGCCGCTCCAGAAGCTCGGGCTCTCGAACGGTCAGCCACCCGACACGAAGCCCGGGTGCGCCATGAGCCTTCGACACGGAACCGCCGGTGATGATCTCGTCGGCAAGTGTCGCAGCGCTGCGAGGAGGGGGTTCGTTCCCGTATGTCGCATCGCGGTAGGTCTCATCGATGAATAGACGTGCGGCGGGGGCCTTTGCGCGCATCAATTCCAGGATGGCCTTTGTCTCTGCCAGAGTGGTGCGAACACCGTTCGGATTCTGCGGGCTGGCGATGCTGACGAGCCTTGTCCGCTCATTGAGAAGTGGTTCGAGCAAGTCGGCGGTCAGGCGATAGCCTCGATCGAAGGAGAGGCGGCATTCGCGCAAGGTGACCCCTGTGGCGATGAGCGAGTCGCGAGATGGCGGGAAGCACGGTGTCACAATGACGGCCTCGTCGCCGGGGCGACAAAGCTCGAATGCAAGCAGAAACAGACCGAGGGCCGTGCCCTGCGTTGTTATAACCTCGTCCGGCTCAACGCCTGTGAGAGCAGCGATCGCGGTGCGAAGGCGCGGGAGACCGGCGGACGAGCCATAGCCCATCTTGAGTTCGTCCAGCGCGGCCACCCCACCGGCCAGGTTGATGATTTCGCCGAAGGTCAGATCCTGTGCCGTGCTTTCGGCCAGATTGTATCGCCGGTTGACATCCAGCAACGAAATGATTTCGTTTCGAGGAAAGCGTCCTCGCCAGTTTGAATTGCCTCTCAACATCGTATTCCTCATCAATTGGGTCAGAAGCTAGTAGGGGTCATTAACGACCAAAGGTCTTGTCTAAATTTGCCCTGCTGCCGAGTAAATCTATCCGCAGTCGACCATCGCCACGAAGTATGGCGCTGCGGATCCGCCATGCCCTCAAAGCATGATTTCCGTGCATTGTTCGCCCAAACCCTCAATCCCGCAGCGAAGCAGGTCTCCTGGCTGAAGGTAATCCGGGTCGGACTTGTTGTAGGCCACGCCAAATGGTGTGCCCGTGAGGATCACATCGCCCGGTACGAGACGCATGAACTCACTGAGGTGGGCAATGATCCGAGGGACCGTGAAGATCATCCGGGAGAGCAGCGAATCCTGGCGCATAATATCATTCTTCCGCAGCCAGATGCGCCGGCGCCCCAGATTTGTCACCTCATCAGGCGTGACCAACCACGGACCGAGCGGCGCAAAAGTGTCGGCGCTCTTTGCCTTGCTCCAATGACCGCCACGCTGGAATTGCCAGTTTCGTTCGGTGAGGTCATTTGCGACCGCGAAACCCGCGACCGCGGCCATCGCCTCCTCTTCGGCGACGCCGACCGTCGTCCGGCCGATGACGAAGGCGAGTTCCACTTCCCAGTCGACTGCGTCAGCCCCTTTTGGCAGCCTGATCGGATCGGTCGGCCCGCTCAGTGCGGTCGGCGACTTGAAGAACACCAGAGGCTCACTGGGCAAGTCGAAGCCGGTCTCGGCCGCATGTTCAGCATAGTTGAGCCCGACGCAGATCATCTTGCCCGGAATGGGCACGGGTGGCCCGAGCCGAACATCATCTGGGACCAAGGGAAAGGCCGTCATGTCCGTTTGTGAAAATTCGGCTAGCCAAGCGGGATCAAGGGCGTCGCCTGTCCAATCCGACACGCGAGTTGACACATCTCGGACATGGCCTTGCCAATCGACGATACCTGGACGCTCTTGTCCCGGGCTACCAAAACGTACGAGTTTCATGGTTTCCTCGTTTGTGCTCAGGGCCGCCGGGCGACGAAGTCGATCTCGACACGTGCGTCCAGTGCGAGCTTGACCACTTCCACCGTCGTGCGCGCAGGAAAGGGCGCCTCGAACATCCGTCCATAGATGGCGTTCATGGCCGCAAAGTCGTTGATGTCGGCAAGGAACACACTGGTCTTGATGACATGCTCGAACCCCAGGCTTGCCGCGGCCAGCACACGCCTGATGTTCTCGAAGGCCTGACGGGTTTCGGCCTCGATGCCGCCGGGGACCATCATGCCGCTGATCGGATCCTGTCCGACCTGGCCCGACGCGTAGAGCAGATCGCCGGCCCATACGCCCTGCGCAAACGGTCCTACAGGTGGCGCAAGATCCGGTGCGGTCACTGTCGTTCTGGTCATGTCATGCTCCTCGATCTGGTTGCAGACGGTGCCCCGATCCTGTCGGAGCCCGTCGTTGATTTACAAGAAGCATGAACCGATCTATGGTTCTTGTCTGATCTTGATCTTGTGACAATGGCCACACCACTATTTGAAAGCCCGCTCGACCGGGCGACATTCCGCAGTTCTCGGATGTTTGGCGGCATCGATTTGATGTCGGCAAGGTTCGTGCAGCACAGATTCGCGCCGCATTCCCATGACGAACTGATGATTGGCGTCATCCATGCGGGCGTGAAGTCGTTTCGGCGCGGCAGGTCGTTGGAACATGCAGCACCGGGAAGCTTGTCGGTGGTCAATCCCGGTGAAATGCATACCGGGGAGCGCGAGTACGGCCGCGAATTGATCTATGCGGCTCTCTATGTACCCGAAACCGCTCTTGCCGCGATGCTGGATGACCGTCGAGGCGACCATGCCATTGTGAGACAACCAATTATCGACGATCGGGACATCTGGCTATGCTTTGCCACGGCGCATAGGATTGTCATGGCGGATGACGACGTGACGGCCGCCGAAGAAGCCATGATTTGGGGCGTTTCGCTGCTGTTTGAGCGCTATGGGACCAGCCCGCTTGCGCGCCCTGAGGCAGACCGTCCGAAAGCGGTCAAACGTGCAGTGGAGTTTTTGCAGGCGCACGCCTGCGACAATGTCAGCCTCGAAGACGTATCGGCAGTATCCGGCGTCGGTCTGTTTCACCTGATCAGGCTGTTCCAAAAACACGTTGGATTGACGCCATACGCCTATCTAACGCAAATTCGCATTGTGAAGTCGCGACAGCTCTTGAGGCTTGGCGTGTCGGCGGCGCAAGTTGCGTTGGATGTGGGGTTTGCCGATCAAGCGCATTTCACCAAACGTTTCAAGCAGCTTACGGGTGCGACGCCGGCACACTATGCAAGATCGATGCAATGAGCACCAGTAAACTTGGACCTCATGTTCGCCACATTCTGGACGTGGATGCCAAATCTCGAATTCGATTCCCACCTTACGTGAATTTTCGACATCGACGGCTGCCTGAGCGCGGGTGACGTAGGCGGTGAGGTGGTCGAGGATTATGGCCATGTCGGATTGACACCGCGGAACCATCCGCTGGCGTTCATGCGGCCCGATTTCTGCCACCGGCCGCTGCCTGGCAAAGCGTAGAACGCTATCGACCCGCGAGATGGGTAAACGCCGATCATCGCGGCGCCGAGCACGGCGCTCCTGCGCGGCGACAATCAAGGTGAGACTCGTCTCATCCTGATCGTCGCGCTATAGCGCTCCTGTATTTCTCGAACACCTTCAGCCAGACGACGAGATTGGCGATACCGGCTTCGTCTTACAGTGTGATGAGCATCACGCCCCTGGCAGAGCCCGGTCTAGCGGACCAGAACAAGGCCGGCCACCTCCAGCCATTTGCCATCGCGCGCCTACATCGCCGGATTCGGCCAAAAGCCGATCCGGCTCGCCATGACGATACGGAGTCTACGGTTCGAATCCTTCACATCAGGATTTTTGCCAATTGTTCATTCGCGTGGCATCGAATCGCTCCTTCGCAGGCGGATCCACGGTCTTAGCCCACAGCGAGGCAGGCCTGTTCAAGCCGCGCATCGGAAAGGTGTTCGGTATCGACGAGATCGTCGAGGCTCACCGCGAAATGGAGGAGAATACAGCCGGCGGCAGGATCGTCATTGTCACCTGATGCGTCAGCGACAAGCCATCAAGTCAACTCTTAACTTCAGCTGTAAGAATGTAGCCTCCCAAACGGACTGTCTTGATGATGGTCGGTTGTTTTGGATCCTGTTCAATTTTCTGTCTCAAGCGACTTACATGGACGTCTATGCTCCGTTGAACCGGGCCGGCCGTGCCAACGTGACTAAAGGAGAGTAACTGCTTTCGTGTCATCACACGGCCAGCGTTTTTACAAAGCGCGAGCATAATATCGAATTCAGCCGCGGTGATCGTGACGCCCAACCCTTCCGGGCTACTTATCTGACGTTTGGAAGCATCTATCTTCCATCCTGCGAACGTCATGATGTTGGTGGGCTCGAGACGCTCTATGTTGTATATCGTCCGGCGAAGTTGGCTCTTCACACGTGCCAGCAATTCGTGGAAGTTGAAGGGCTTTGCGAGGCAATCATCAGCGCCGAGTTCGAGACCGAGAATTCTGTCCACTGCGTCGTTCGGAGTCAGCATCAGAATTGGAACAGCAAATGATGCGCGAACTCTTTTGCAGGCCCGGAAGCCATCTTCACCGGGCAAGACAGCATCCAGAATAATGAGATCGAACTCGCGGTGCTTAACCATGTGCTCCATCTCGATCCCTGATGCGACCGTGCAAGCATTCAAGCCCGCTCCGGCGAGGTGTGAGACGATTGATCCGGCGAGGTCCTTTTCGCCCTCAACGAGCAATATTTTTGCACAACAAAGCTTTGACGACTGCCAGTGCGAGAAATGCTCCATGGTCGGTCTCACGAGGGAATCCGAGTAAACGAGTCACGACCTGGAGCATTCAATACCGGGCGATCCTCCAAGGCGAGAGTGTTTGCAACGGCGTCTAATGATGGCTGGACGTTCCCCTCGGTTGGGTGTGTCCCGATCATTCGCACGAGCTGTTGCGTCAATCTATCGATGTAAGATGGGTTCACGGGTAACTTCATCGACCAACTGAAAGCCATGGCCATTGTCCTTCGTACCAAACTGGATTGAGTATGCACCGAGGCTCATGGGATCGGCCAGGCTTCGGATGCGTGGATGGTTCCATGGGTAGGGCGTTATAATTGCAGCAACATTACCTGCTTTCATCTCGTCACGCGCAATGCTGCCGCAACGTTCGGCGTGAATAAACAGCAGGTGCAAGGCGAGGCGAGGATGAGAATTCTTCTGATAGAAGACGAGAAAGAGTTGGCGGATGCACTGGCAGCGGTGCTCGCCAAGCAGGGCATCATTATCGATCACACAATGCTGCTGGCCGATGCCATGGAGCTAACACGTCAGCATGTCTATGATGCAATCCTACTCGACCGTCGTCTGCCAGATGGCGAGGGGCTCAGTTTTATCCCCCAACTGAGAAGGTCGGGTATCGAAACACCGATTATCGTGTTGACGGCACGCAACGAGCCGAAAGAGCGCATTGAGGGCCTCGATTTCGGAGCCGACGATTATCTGGGAAAACCTTTCATGGTCGAGGAATTAATGGCTCGCTTGCGCGCGGTTCTGCGCCGGCCGGCGAGCTTGGCGGAACCTCAGATCAGCATCGGCCGCATGGTGGTCGACCCCCTGCATCTGAACGTGACCGTCGACGCAATGCCTTTCGATCTGCCGCGGCGCGAACTCTTGGTACTCGTGGCTCTCAGCAAACGACACGGAAAAACCGTTCTTCGATCCACCATCGAGGCAGCAGTCTATAATTACGAGGAGGAAATCCAGTCGAATGCGCTCGATGCGCATATTTCGAGGCTCCGCAAGCGACTGTCAGATGCTTCTGCTGGGGTTACGGTGCATAACATCCGCGGCGTCGGATATCTCTTGAAGGAGGAATAATGACCAAGGCGAGCAGGTCACTGTGGTGGAGGCTCAGTTGGCAGCTTAGCCTTGTCTTTGTTGCAGTGGTTGCCGCAGTTATTGTTGGCCTTTGCGTCTATGGAGCGATGATCCTTTCTCCCAACGTGGGGATCGAGCGAAAATTAACCGCTGCGCTCGAGGAATCTCTTAAGCGCGATGCGGATGGGGGACTTACCATAACGGATGGCCCACGCTTGAGATTGCTCAAAGCCGACAACGAGGGACTTTGGTTTTTCGCCGCCACCAGTGACGGCGCTTCCGCGACCTACGGAGTGATACCCACTGCCTATGTGGGGATCACTCCTCTGGTGCATCTGTTCAATGAGGCTGACATACGAAGTTCTTTGGCAACCACCGAAGCCGCCTCTATTGACACCGCCGAAACTCGATTGGGCACGATCCGAGTGATGTATGGAGGAACATCAGGTAAAGATTCGGCGTTTTTTGCAATATTGACAGGTACTTACCCGATTTACATTCCACTCTTGGTGATCGCCCTACCGGCTATATTTCTCACGGTTCCTCGCATCGTCAGGCGTGCTTTGGCCGGCTTGAATGGCGTGGTCAGAAAGGCTGCCGAGATTGATCCCCGCCAGCCAGGAACCAGGCTTCCAATTGAGGAAGTACCAAAAGAAGTTGTCCCGCTGATCGTTGCTTTCAATAATGTGCTGGAGCGCCTCGAACATCAATTCCAATCCAGGCAGCGGTTCCTGATCGACGCAGCGCATGAGCTCAGAACGCCCATTGCCATCATGCAGACTCGCATCGAGGGCATGTCAGAGGGCCGAGATCGGCGGCGTCTCCTGGACGACGTAGCGCGATTGGGTGAAACCGCGGAACAACTACTCGATTTTGAACGCAGCGATCAGGCCGAACATCAGCAAAAAACGGTCGACCTCGTCGAAATTGCGCGCAAAGTCGTTGCCGATCTTGCGCCACTGGCAATTGGAGCTGGCTACGAGATTTCATTTGCCAGCGACACGTACACGCTTGAGCGTCAGGGTAACTCTCAGGCACTGCAACGAGCCATTACCAATCTCGTGCGCAATGCGATTGACCACGGCGGAAATGTTGGCGCGATCTCAGTATCCGTCTCGGCGGATGCTCAGATCAAAGTTGCAGACGAAGGACCAGGAATTCCAGCCGGACATCAAGAGCAGATATTTGAGCCATTCTACCGCGTCACGCCGCGGAGCAAGGGCGCTGGCCTCGGATTGAGCCTCGTAAAGCAGATTATCATGGATCATCGCGGTGAGGTCAAAATCAACAGCGGCTCCAATGGGACAACATTTACGATCCAGTTGTAAGATCACCCTGCAGCAAGCGTCTTGCCCGCTTATCCAGCAGGATCCACGCCCCGACCGTTCCACGGCCTGCGTTGCTACCGAACCAGCAAATCGCTTGAGGAGGGAAAGTCACTGCGGTTTCTGTGACGATTCATTGCGGCTCGGAACTCTCTGTAATGTTGCGGCAATCCTTCCCTCCCAATGTCCTTCACACAATCCATCGGCAACGGAGACCGAAAAACGTGTGCAGCATCCCAACAAGTGAATCTTGCCTTTTGGACCAACGGTGAATCGATGACGCACCGCTTTGGATTTTTTGGATTGGCGCTTTCGCTGACTCTGCTCATCGCCGGCTGTACGTCTGTCGATTTGAAAGAAGCCGGAACATTGACGAGCTACGACCATCTCAACTCGGCAAAGGGAAAGTTTACGAAATCCCGAACGTTCGTGGATGCCAAGGGCCTTGCGGCGGTCAAAACTGTCACCATCATGCCCGCGACTTTCGCGCTCGACGCTTCTTCCCGAGTGAAAACCGCTGAGGATCGCTTTCTGGTGACAAACGCGTTGGATCGAGCCCTCTGCGTCGCTCTCAGCGACAAGTATCAGATGGTTCCTCCGGGCCAGCCGGCCGATTTGACTGTCCGCGCTGTAGTCACCGACATTGTCTTAACGAACAAAGCCATAGCCGGAGTTTCAACGGCGGTTTCACTTGGAAGCAGTGCTGTCCTCCCAATCGGAATACCGCGTCTGCCGGCAGGGCTTGGAGGGCTGGCGTTAGAAGCAGAGGCCATCGATCCAAGCGGTGTGCAACGTGCCGCGGTTCTTTGGTCCAAAGGCGCAAACTCGATTACCAACAATGCGCGCGTCTCAGAGGTTGGGGATGCCTATAGTCTTGCCTCCAATTTCGGAAATTATTTCGCGCGCATGCTCGTGACCGGCAAGGAACCGAAAGGGTTGCAATTCACTCTTCCATCGGGTCAGCGCATGAAATCGGCCCTCGGCGGAAAGCCAAAATACACGGCGTGCAACGCCTTCGGGCGCTCACCGGGTGTTGTCGGGATGGTAGCCGACAAATTCGGCGCTCCGCCGCAATGGACCGACAAGCGTCCGAAAACCCCAACCCAATAACAGCCAAAATCTAAACTGGCGCTGGCTGACACAGGTCGCTTCGCACCAGATCCAGGTCTTTCTTCTGATAATCGAGATAGGAGTTCATATGCTGATGCAAAGCATCATAAGTTTTCAGGAAGATAGAGCTCGCCGAAGGGCGATAGACAGCTTTTTGCGTCCCACTGTCACCCCAAAAACGAGCAAGCTGACGATCCTAGTTGCAGCCCTGGTCGTGGTTTCTGTCATCTCTCCCCACACCGCCCTCGGCGCGGATTTGGAAACGGATAACGCCTCAGCTAACGCTCCTGAACAGTTCGACACCGGGCGATATGGTGACTTTCGCGATACACTTGCGGACTGGAAGTTGACTGTGGGGGCCGGCGCCATCTATGTGCCGGAATACGAGGGTTCGGACAAATTTGCCATCAATCCCTTTCCGCTCTTTTCTGCTAGCTATGGCGAGCGGGTACATGTCGACATAACGGGAAGTGACGCTCGACGTTCTTGAACGAGACGGGTTCCGTCTTGGCATCAAGGGTGGTTATGAACTCGGGAGGAAGGAAGATGACTCTGACTATCTCCGAGGCCTGGGCGATATCGATCCGGGTGGTGTGATCGGCGGAATCATCAGCTATGAAAGGGGCCCCTTCGAAATCTATGCGAACCTGAACAAGACAATCGGTGGCAGCGAGAGCCTGACTGGCGCCCTTGGAGCGAAGGCTTCACATCGATATGGCCGCTTCGTCTTTTCAGCGGATGTCTCCGGGACATGGGCGGATGATAATCACATGGAATCGTATTTCGGCATAACGCCGGCGCAGTCTCGGCGTTCGGGGTTGCCGGAATATGGTGCCAAGGCCGGCATCAAGCGCCTCGATGTCAAAGCATCGATCACCTACATGATGACCGACAATTGGATGGTCACCGGTGCTGCTGGTGCGGGATTCCTAACGGGCGATGCAAAAGATAGCCCCATCGTCAAGGACGATGTCCAGCCGTTCGCATTGTTGGGAGTCGGATACCGGTTTTGATGGAGCAGTGCTTATTGCGCGGGCAATCGGCTGGCGCCATGCATCATTATCGCTGAGATTGTAGCCGAACAGCGCGAAGGACTCGATAAATGTACTGCGTCCCACGGCCAATTCCTCGCGTCCGAAGACAGAAGATCAGTCCTCGCCAATTTCTCGAAAATCCGGACCGGATCGGGTGACGAAAGGATGATGACGTCCGTGCCAATGATAGCCCTCGTGTTGTCTTCCCGCACAGCGCCCATCTGCGGCGGACCAAGACGTGATTGCCCGGTATGAATTCTGGCCAACGGGTTCGATTTTCATGAGTTTTTATCATGTATGACTGAGTCGGGATGGACTATATCCTACGCCTTGATCAGCCTACAACTGAACGTGCAAATCCAAACCGAGTGAGTTTATGCGCCCGTTCCATCTTGCGTTCACCGTCGATGACCTGGCTGTTGCGCGCGCGTTCTATGTGGAGCTGCTCGCTTGCCCCGAGGGGCGCAGCGCCGAGACCTGGGTCGATTTCGATCCTGGCAGGCACTCCAGCGATTTGTCCGCACTTTCTCGACCGTCCGCAATCTCTTCGTCCCGCCCCGGGCCCGCCAGTCCGCTCTCGCCACCCACCTGCATCGCCTCAAGGCGATTGAGGAACCGAAATCCGTAGCGGCCCTTGCCGCTTGAGAATTGCCCAGACAGGAAAACTGCGCTCCGTCCAAGTTAACCTGACATTGCCGTCGCTGAAGCGCCCACAGAGGAGAGCCCCGTGATCATTCGTACTTTGGAAGGCGTCGAAAAAACCGCATTTTTTGTCAACTTCGGGAATGGCACAAGTCATCGTCTTCTGACTGATATCGACAATATGGGCTTCACTGTCTGTTACACCATTATGGAACCGGGCAAAGAGTCGCATCAGGAATATCGTAACCATCTCGAGGCCTGCTTCTGCATCTCAGGGACTGGCGAAATCGAGGACGCCGAGGGCAACATCTTCGCTATCTCGCCCGGTTTGATCTATGCGCTCGACAAGCATGATCGTCATTACCTTCGAAGTGGAAAGGACGAGCCGCTGGTTTTGATAAGCGTATTCAATCCTGCGCTGACTGGCACGGAAGTGCATAAGTTCACGGACGAGGGTGCCTCGTCATATTAGGTGGCATCGTGCTCGCTCTTGCTCGGCCGTGCCTTTGAGCGTTGGAGCCCCCATTAGAATTCTCGGACCACAAGGTCAGGAAACCACAGCACTTTTTATCAGGAGAATGTCTTGGATATTCGAAGCAAGTTCGAGCGTCTGGGAACGGACGCGGCTCCGGGCCAGGAAGGTAGGCAGCAAGCAGGGGGCATCGAGCCACTCCTGCGCGGAGGCAATATCGTTGGGACCCCGGTCGACTTTTCGCACGGGGATGTCGACGCTTTCAATCCTACCCCTGGATCGTTTGAGGTCTTCACTGCAGGTGTGGAGTCTGGCGGCAAGCAGGCCTACACCGAATATCGTGGCGCTCTGGGCATCCGCGAGGAACTCGCGACCAGACTTGCGGCGTTTACCGAGGCACCTGTCGATCCGCGCGACGGAATGATTATCACGCCTGGCACGCAGGGCGCGCTGTTTTTGGCAGTTGCTTCGACCGTAGCGCGTGGGGACAAGGTTGCGATCGTTGAACCGGACTATTTCGCGAATCGAAAACTCGTGGAGTTTTGCGAGGGCAGGATATTCCCAGTTCAGCTGGAGTATGCGTCGGTCGAGGGTCGATCCGGCTTAAACCTCGATCAATTGGAAAACGCGTTTAAGTCCGGGACAAAGGTTTTCCTTTTTTCGAATCCCAACAATCCGGTTGGAGTCGTCTACTCCAGTGATGAAATTGACAGAATCGCGGCGCTAGCAAGCCACTATGACGCAACTGTCATCGTCGATCAGCTCTATTCACGGCTGCTCTATTCGCGCGTCGACTATGCCCATCTGCGTGCGCGGAATGCTAACTCCGAGAAGGTGGTCACGATCATGGGGCCGTCCAAGACGGAATCCCTGAGCGGCTATCGGCTGGGCGTAGCTTTCGGTGCGAAGGACATAATCGCTCGCATGGAAAAGCTTCAGGCGATCGTTTCGCTGCGCGCCGGCGGCTATGGCCAAGCTGTGCTGCGGACTTGGTTCAACGAACCGGAAGGTTGGATGACGCGGCGTATCCAAGACCATGAGGCGATCCGCGACGATCTGCTGGGAGTCTTCCGTGCGGCTCCCGGCATCGACGTGCGTATGAGCGAGGCGGGAAGTTACATCTTCCCTTCCCTGCCAAGGCTCTCCGTCAGCGGGGCCGACTTCGTCCGCATCCTTCGTGTACAGGCAGGTGTCATCGTTACGCCGGGTACCGAGTTCAGCCCTCACTGTGAAAATTGCGTACGGCTGAATTTTTCTCAGGATCATGCTTCCGCTGTTGCCGCTGCCAAGCGACTAACGGCTCTTGTAGAGCGGTATCGCGCATGAGTGATCCAAAGGTCATCGCCTCGCAGCCGGCGCCACAAGGCCTCTATATCCCTGCGGTGCGCCACGGAGATATTATTTTCACGGCTGGCATGACGTCTCGCCAGGATGGCGTACTCCAATTCGAAGGACCATGGGGTGCCGATGCCCCGCCTCACGAGTATCGTGAGGCCATAGTGCTGGCCTGTAAGAACGCGCTTACGGCCGCCCGCTCGCAGCTTAGAGCGGGCGAGACCATCCGCAGGATTTTAAGCCTAACGGTCTACATTGCCGCCGAACCGGGCTTTGCTGCCCATTCGAAACTGGCGGATTTGGCCTCGATATATCTAAGAGACGAACTGGGTGAGGGCGGGATAGGGTCCCGTGCGGCTGTCGGCGTGGCATCGCTTCCGGGGAACGCTGCTGTCGAAATTCAGTTGATCGCGGCACTGTAGCTTGGGGGCATGGCGTTCCGATATTGTTCCGACTCTTCGTAAGGAGCTCTGAGCTGCTCATGGCTATCAATTTGCAATCTTTAGAAGTGCGCAGGTGGCTGGACCGGATCGACATTGAAGAGGTAGCGGCTGCAGCCCGCGCCTCGTCAGTGGCTGGCGAGATCAACAGCTTCATCCCCGCGCTGTCACGCGTTCCACGGAACAAATTCGGCTTGTCAATTTATGATGGCTCGGGTCCGCTCGTATCGATCGGAGACGCTTCGCAGCCGTTTTCCGTACAAAGTATCAGCAAGCTTTTTGCTCTCACGATCCTGATGGAGAAGTCAGATGGCGAAGTGTGGCAGCGCTTAGGATCCAATGCGTCTGTGATTGAACGCTTTGACAGTATCGCTCCCCTGGAATTCAGTCGCGGAATTCCCAGCAATCCTTTTCTGAATTCTGGTGCTCTCGTCATGACTGACATGCTGCTGGATGTGAGCGACGAACCGGAAGAGACGGTCGCTATGATGCTGCACCAATCTATTGGGGCGGCGTTGCGGATCAATGGTGAAGTCGCTAAGTCGGAGCTAGAAACGGCCGATCGCAATCGGGCACTTGCTTACTATCTTAAGTCCTACGGCAATCTCCACCACCCTGTAGATCGTGTCGTCGAGGTCTATTGCCGCATGTGTGCAATCGAACTGTCCAGCGACGAGGTTGCTGCATTCGCAGCGCAACTTTCAGCGAGCCGGACGCAGCCCGATAATTACGACCGCTCGAAGTTGCTCTCAGTAATGCGCGACTGTGGTCTCTACGGAGAGAGCCTTGATATCGGCCGGAGGTTTGGGATACCCGCGAAGAGCGGTTCCGGCGGGGGAGTTTTGGCTATCCTGCCTGAAGGGCTGGGCCTCGGGATTTGGTCGCCGCCGCTTGGTGCGTGCGGAAATTCGGTTGCCGGAATCAGCGTGCTAAGGCAGTTCGGCCGAGTGTCGGCGGCACAATGAGTCCCGTCCCGGTCATGAGCATTTACAGTCAACTGGCTGGCGGCGCGAGGTCCGACAAAGACCACCCGGTCGTGTTGTCACGGGTCATCGATAACTGCACCGGATAGTGGACATTCTTCGGCAATCTCGGGCTGCACGCTCCGTCAAACTTGGACGCGCGCAATGAGGCTTATTCCTCGCGCGGTGCGCTTCGGTTGCGCGGCCGCGAAAAAGGAATAGCATACCGGGGTGACGCCATAGCACGAGCAAAAAAACCGCGCTAAGGGACAAACGGTGAACCCTAGGCGGCGAGGCTCTCGATCACCGTCCTGAGTTCCCTGAATTCTGCCGGGCTAGCGCTGGCCGTCGCCTCCGGCCCGCGATGAAAGGCGCCAGCGCTGGCTATTGTGCGGCGGCGCCAAAGGTATAGTGCCGATGATCATGGAGATTGCGGGTGTCAGATGTCACTCTCGTCGAGAAAGTCCGCTATCCGTTGACGACGACGATCAACGGTGAGGCGAGTCACATCGGGCCGGCCATAATGCCCCGCGAGATCGAAGTTCTGCCGTTCCCCGCGCACCAGCGCATGGTCCAATTCGGCGACGATTAGCACCTCGCGGTCGATGATGGGCTCGACTAGGAATCGACCATCTGGAAGGGCGATGGTCGAGCCGCCATTGGCCAAAAACGGACCGCTGTTCGCCAATATCTCCGTCAGCGCCGGGGTATCGGCAGGAAAGTCCTGGGGGCGCATCAGGCCTGACACCGACACGACGAACCCGCGGGCTTCGCGGGCGACGAAGCGGGTCAGGTCCTGGGTGTTGTGTAGGCCGCCTGGCCACGTGGCGATGTGCAGGTCTTCGCCCTGCGCATAAAGAGCGGCCCGCGAGAGCGGCATCCAGTTTTCGAAACAGTTCAGGCCGCCCACGCGAAAGGGCGCAAGATCGTGCACGCGCAAGCCATGGCCGTCGCCCTGAGCCCAAGCCATTCGCTCTTCGTAGGTCGGCTGTAATTTGCGGTGAACCGAGCCGACGCCGCCTTCGGCGTCGATATAGACGAGGCTGCAATAGAGGCTGTGGCCGCCCCGGTCGGGCGCGCGTTCCATCACGCCGATATAGATCGACATGCCATGCTGGCGGGCGATCGCCTGAAGCGGTTCAAGATCGCCGCGCTCGATCACCACGCCCTGATCGAGATACTCGGCGAATATCGCTTTCTGCTTTGGGTTGTCGAAACGGGCGCCGTCCGTTCGCTCGATCCAGAACGGATAGCCGGGGGCCAGGGCTTCGCCGAAGACGACGAGGCGGCATCCTTGCGCCGCCGCCAGCTCGGCCGCGGCACATACTTTTTCAATGGTCCGGGTCCGCTTGAACCACACCGGCGCGATCTGGGCTACGCCGATGACGAGGATGTCTTGGTCACGCCCGGATTCGGACGCTTTGGTTCGGAGGATTTCCATAGTTATGCCTTTCCGCAGAGATCGAAATCGACCCAGATCTCGGCGCAGCGCCCCTCGGGGCAAGCAAGCAGCTCCCCATAGATGGCGCGCGCAGAAGCCAGGTCATGGACGGTGAATGCAAGATGGATCGGGCGCATAAACTCACTCGCTTCGGATTTGTACGGTCAGTTCTAGACTGATCGAGGCGCATGATATAGCCCATTCCGACTCAGTCATACATGATTAAAACTCATGAAAATCGACCTATCGCAAAGCCTCAGCGACGCTCAGGTGCTCTCCGCGCTGCCGGCCTCCGAGGCGGCGGCCAGGCTCGAAAGCCTGACCCGAGCGGCGCGAGAGTTGGCGTGACCCAGAGTGGGCTGTCGCGTCGCATCACGACGCTAGAGCGCGGATTGGGCGTTGCGCTATTCTCCAGCCGCGGTCGCGCCATCGCGATGACGGGTGATGGCTCGCTTGCGGTCTTGACCCATGGATCAAGACCGCAAGCGAAAGTCTAGTCACCTCATTCGTTCGCGGCATCATGAAAGATCACGACGCTGTTCACGCCGCTATCGACAAACCTTGGTCGAACGGCCAGACCGAAGGACAGGTCAACAAGCTCAAACTCGTCAAACGCCCGATGTACGGCCGTGCCAAAATCAACCTGCTCGAAGCTCGGCTGATTGGCGCGATGTGATTGGCAACGTCATCAGAACTGCGTCAGACCCAATTTTGCATGCCGAAAAATGCGCGACAACAACTGGCTCTCCGGCCGAATCTTCGCTCCCTACACCAACATCGTCGATCAATGTTGCGATGCTTGGAACAAACTCACAGATCGGCCATGGCTCATCATCTTCATCGGAATGGGCGATTGGGCACAGCGGTTCTAGTCAGAGGGGGCTGGTATAAGCAGATAAGCCATAAACGTTGCGCCAGCCCGACCGGCGGGTGTCCGATACGGCGAACGAAAATCAACCGTTCATCCGTGTAAAAGGATCTCAGCACTGGCCGCCTGTTCGTCGAGCCAGTCCACGAAGGCCGCGACCACGGGTCTCGCAAGGGCGCTAGGGCTAGCCACGGCAGCATAGACGGCTCCGGTCGCCCAGGCTGGCGCCGGCGCGACGAGGCGCCCGGATGCGAGATCCGCCGCGACGAAAAGATCCGGCAGGAGGGCCAGGCCCGCCCCCGCTCGTGCCGCCTCCAGCAACATGAAAAAATGCTCCAATTCTAGCCTTACGGGCGGGGCCTCGCCGGGAATCTGCACGCCCGTCGCCTCGGCGTAAGCGCGCCAAGCGTCGCTGCGGGTCGTGTGCGCTAGCCGCGGTGACCGCCAGAAATTCGTTGCCCGTTCCAGATCATGGGCTTCAGCGAAGCCGGGCGAGCAGACCGGCACCATCCGCTCCTTGGCCAGGCGGCGCACAGACAACGATCGCCAACCGCCCCGGCCCCAGGTTAAGACCACATCGACCGAGGACGGATCCCAGTTGACTGGATCCTTGTGGGCGTCTGCAAAATCCGCGTCGATCATGACCATCGACACGGCGACAGCCGGGTGGGCGGCCAGAAAGCTCGGTATTCTGGGGGCGAGCCATAGTCCCCCGATAGACGGCAAGGCGCCGATGCGAAGCGTACCGGCGATGGAGCCCCCAAGGTTCCCCCGCATGCGCTCAATCAGGTGCATGGCCTCGCCGGCGGCTTCGGCGAGGCGTAACCCATCACCCGTTATCGCGATGGCGCGGCCGCGGCGGGAGAACAGCGCGACGCCCAATCCGCGCTCCAGCGTCGTGATGCGACGCGACAGCCCACTCTGGGTCACGCCCAATTCTCGCGCCGCTCGGGTAAAGCTTCCGAGCCTGGCCGCTGCCTCGAAGGCCGGGAGCGCGGAGAGAACCTGAGCGTCGCTGAGGCTATGTGATGGGTCGATTTTCATGAGTTTTGATCATGTATGATTGAGTCTGGATGGACTATATCATGCGCCCTGATCAGCCTACAACTGAAATACCAAGCCGTCATTTTTCAATTGCCACCCGCATTGTGGCGATACGCTGACGTTTTTTGCCGAGGTAACTGCACGCGATATCAACAGGAATATACATGCAATGAGCGGCGATGTGAGCGCATACGGGCCTCGAAAGACCGGACAAACCAAGGACATTGTCCTCTTAACGGAGGGTTTGACTAAAACCTTCCGGGGCCTGAGAGCACTTGTCGACCAATCGATCATCGTCCGCGCCAGCGAAATCGTGGGCGTCATCGGCCCCAACGGCTCTGGAAAGAGCACGTTCTTCAACCAAGTGACAGGGTTTTCGGTCCCGGATCGAGGGCGGATCGAATTCATGGGGTATTCGATTGTCGGTCACCGACCGGCCTCCATTGCCCGTCTCGGCATTGCGCGGACATTTCAAGGCTCCCGACTCTTCCTCAGCATGACCACACTGGAGAATGTCTTGGTCGCAGGGCAGATGCGAGCACCGGTTCGTATCTACGATGCATTGCTTCGCCTGCCGCGTTATTGGGCGCGCGATGCCGCCGCCACCAAGGCCGCAATGGATTTGCTCGAACTCGTCGATCTTGCGGATCAGGCGGGCAGGCCTGCCGTCGATCTGCCGTATGGCGACCAACGCCGGCTCGAAATCGCACGCGCGCTGGCGACGAATCCGCGTCTCCTGATGCTCGATGAGCCGGCGGCGGGCCTCAACACGACCGAGACGCGATCGCTCCTCAATCTCTTGAGAGTGATCAGGGATCGCTTCGGCATTGCGGTCATCGTCGTCGAACATGACATGGACCTGATCATGAACCTCTGCGAGCGCATTCAAGTGCTTGCGGCGGGGCAAGTTATTTTCGAGGGATCACCAGCGACCGTTCAAGGAGATCACCGGGTCAGGGAGGCTTACCTTGGGCATGCCTAACCGCGTTGACGCCGCAATGCCTCTGCTCGCGATCGAGAACGTCGCCGTAAATTATGGCGCGGTTCGCGCTTTGAAGGGGGTGTCGCTTGAGCTCTTTTCTGGTGAAGTCATCGCTTTGCTCGGCACCAATGGCGCCGGCAAAAGCACGCTCCTCCGCGCCATTTCAGGTCTGATCCGGCCGTCGGGCGGAGGGATCCGTTTTGCCGGCAAAGCAATCAACTTGGCACCCCCGCTCGAGATCGTGCGTCTTGGGATTGCGCATTGCCCTGAAGGTCGGCGGGTTTTCGGTGGCCTCACCGTCGCCGACAACCTTCGTTTGGGTGCTGCGACGCGAAAGGATTCCGCGGGTATCCGGCACGACCAAGAGCGGATGGCCGAACTTTTCCCAATCCTTCGCCAGCGTTGGCGCCAGACGGCAAACACGATGTCAGGCGGGGAACAACAGTTGTTGGCGCTTGCCAGGGCCTTGATGTCTTCGCCTCGCCTCCTGTTGCTCGACGAACCCACCCTCGGTGTAGCGCCCCTCCTCTCCAGGGAGATCTTCAAGTCCCTGGCAGCTCTCAAGAGACAGGGAACGACCATGCTGGTGGTCGAGCAGAACATGGCGCTCGCTCTCGATCTCGCTGATCGCGCTTACGTTCTTCGGACAGGCGAAGTCGTCCTTTCCGGTTCGGCAGGAGAGCTCCGGAACGATGATCGCGTAGCGCAGGCCTATCTGGGAGGGCGAGGATGACCCTCACCGAATACATCATTCAACAGATCATAAACGCCCTCAGCTTGGGCAGCCTATACGCACTGGTTGCGCTTGGCTTATCACTGATCTTCGGCATCCTGCGGATGACCAACTTCGCACACGGCGACGTGATGATGATTGGTGCATTTGCAACTGGGCTGTTATCTGCGGCTGGCGTTCCGCTCGCGATTGGCCTTCCGACTGGCATTATCGCCGCTGCCGCCGCGGGACTCGTGATCGAGCGAGTTGCCTATCGGCCGCTTCGCGGGGCACCGGATGTCACCTTGTTGCTGACGAGCCTAGCCGTCACCTACGTAATTGAAAATCTGGGCATCCTGATCTTCACGGCGTCGCCGCGCAATTTTCCAATTCCGGGCTGGCTCGATCTCTCCTTCGATTTTGCGGATGGTCGGGTCACGGTGACCGCCATTACTGCCTTGACCCTTCTGCTGACTCTTCTCTCCTTGATCGCACTTGGCTGGTTCGTCTCTCGCACGACCGCCGGACTGGGAATGCGTGCGGTGGCTGAAGATCGTATCGCCGCACATCTGGTTGGGCTGAATGTCAATCGACTGATCGCCGGTGCGTTTGGCTTGGCCTCGGCCTTTGCGGGCCTGGCAGGTGTTCTATGGGCAGCGCAGGCGGGAGTTGTTGACCCCCAGATGGGGTTTACTCCGCTCCTGAAAGCTTTTGTGGCCTCCATAATCGGCGGCCTCGGAAGCACTACGGGTGCCCTGCTCGGCGGCTTTCTCCTCGGAATTTTGGAAGTCTTCATCGTCGCGTTCCTCCCCCCGGAGGTCGGCCCCTATCGGGACGCCATCGTCTTCTCGCTTCTCATCGTCTTTCTTCTGGTCCGCCCTGCCGGCCTGTTGAATGCTAACCGGGAGATCAAGCTTTGATCAGCGCCAATTCTTCT
>Ga0307515_10005892_pt1 | contig 24724 bp, 37 predicted proteins | sample 17_EM_MG_FD_194513 | JGI IMG/M metagenome (GOLD analysis project Ga0307515, IMG submission 194513) | Populus trichocarpa ectomycorrhiza microbial communities from riparian zone in the Pacific Northwest, United States - 17_EM | ecosystem: Host-associated > Plants > Roots > Unclassified | place... | reverse complement strand
CAAATGTCGCTCTTGGGGGCAGACGGACCTTATAGCGCAGGCCTGGACCACTCCCTTCGCGGGCAGCCGGCTCGGTGCGCTCGCCAACTCGAGCAGAGGTGAAGATGTTGAGCAAGATGCCGTCCCTCAGATCGAAACGGTCTTTGAGGCTGCCGTACCGATGCCAGTTGTAGCCCCAAAGGAGCCTGGCGAGATAGACGAGGTGAGCATGGCAGCGTACTTCCTTGCGCGTTTGTAGCGCGGCAGCTAGCTCCTTCTGGAGGTCGTCGTTTATGAACTGAATATCGCTAAGTTTCCCGTTGGGCTGGAAAGGATAACACGGGAACTCACATTCGTAGCAGACTCCATAATCTTTGGATCCACCGCCTCCCCTTCCCGGTCCAGACCAGCCGTGGTGTTCTTCCAGTACTGAAGAACAGTCCTCAGGCACGCATCTGGGTCGCCATATCGGCCTTCGATAGCCTTGGCAACCATCGGAATGAAAGCCTTTGGCGTTTCGAAGTTATCAAGCCTGGCGCCGGTATTAAGTTTCTGGTAGCTGTTGGTCATGGTGAGCACAAGGAAGCTAAGAATACGAGGGATAAAGGATGAACGTACGCTCCCCAAAGCCCTACGGCACGCTTGTAGTTTCTCGTGGCCCAGATGAGAGTGGTCTCCGAGCTTGTTTGTCGTTGACGATGCGTTGCTCCTCGGGGCGAGTTCGCTGTGCGCCCTGGTTGAGGAATTCCTCGAGCGTTTTGGTGCGCCTCATGGCTGGGCTAAGAGCGGCAAGTGCGGCGGCGAACAGTGTGGTCGATAGACCAGTGGAGAGGGATGCCAGCGAGGGCGCTGGGGAGCAAAGAGTCGAGCATTGAGCACGGAGGAGCCCCTTATGTAGAGGTCGAAGCTAAGAATGACCCCTCGACCCGAACAGATATGTTGAATTGGACATGGACAAACAACGCTGATCGACTTCGTGACGATGATGGTAGGAACCGTCCCACCCATTCCGTAACAGGATCGAGTCGGCGACCGTTCAAACGTTCACAGCTCAGCTGGACTGAAAGAGACGAGAGAAATTCTACGACCGTGTATAGGAGTATTACGAGATGACAAATAACCCGGATTGGTGTAGAGTAAAACAACGAGATTCCTTGAGTATATATATCCCGGCAATCTATCGCAATCTAGGAGTTCACTGCGCCTCGACCGTCTCTTCGACCGATGGACAGTCGCAGATGAGGTTCAAATCACCGTATGCGTCGTCAATTCGTGAAACCGTAGGCCAGAACTTCTTCTCCCTCAGCCATGGAACGGGGTAAGCAGCAGCCTCCCGCGAGTACGGTCTACGTGGTGAAACCGTAAGATTACAAGGAGGAGAGGATAACGCAGTACATGGTACTCACCGATCCCAGTTATCAGCGATAACAACAGATTGAGGGTGAGGAGCGTTCCTCAGGAGGTTGTTATCCATTGGCTGTTTCCCAGTGACGACGTCCTCCACCTCCTCACGGATTCTAATCATGGCCTCACAGAACCTTTCGATCTCCTCCAACGTCTCGGATTCCGTCGGTTCAATCAACATACAAGTAGACATCGGCCACGAACAAGTCGGGGGGTGGAACCCGTAATCTTGAAGACGCTTGGCAAAGTCCGTAACCTTCAAGCCAGCACTTTTCTCGAACTCTGCGAGGTCAATCAACAGTTCATGGGCGACCCGACCGTTTGCGTTCTTGTAGCGGAGGGTATAGTGACCGGACAAGCGGGAAGCCATGTAGTTGGCGGTGAGGAGCGCCAGTTGCGAAGATTTCTTCAAGCCCGTTCCGCCCAGCATACGGATGTAAGCCCAAGAAATGAGAAGGATGGATGCACTGCCGAACGGCGCGGCTGAAACAGCCTCGATGCCCTGTTCCCCGCCGACTTCAACCACTGGGTGGCCGGGCAAGAACGGTGCCAAGTGTTCAGCAACGCATATCGGACCTACACCGGGACCTCCACCACCGTGAGGACTACATCTGGAGGTTAGCACCGGTGAATATGCGGTTGAGTATCAATGACCCACATGGAGAACGTCTTGTGAAGATTCATATGGCAAACATCACCACCGCAAGTGGCAGGATTTGTGAGACCAATCTGAGCATTCAGATTCGCTCCATCAAGGTATACTTGACCACCATTTTGATGGATAATCTCGCACGCCTCCTTAACGCCGTCCTCAAACACACCAAAGGTAGACGGGTATGTGATCTAGGAAACAAAATGAGAGTGGGAACGAGTGTTATTCTCTGAAGTGATGTTCACCATAAAAGCTGCGAGGTCGTCTTTGTGTAGCTCTGCCTTCGCACGGAGGTCCACGATGTCGAGGCTACCATCTGGCAAACTCTTCACAGAGACCACCTTCAGGCCGGCCATGACTGCAGACTTGGGATTTTTCAGCGCCACAGAGTGACAGCCTGGAAAATTTCACTCACCGCGGGGTTTGTTCCATGTGCGCTGACAGGAATGAGACAGATATTCCTGTGATCATCACCACGGGATTCGTGATAAGCCCTAATTACGCTCAGACCCGCGTATTCTCCAGCGGCTCCAGAGTTTGGCTGTAATGAACACGCGTGGAAACCTGTGACCTTGCAGAGATCATGCTCCAGTTCCTGTTTCATGACAAATCAGTACCCATTAAGCTGGTGTGCGTGTATGCAGACCTTGATAATCTGCCCATACCCCTTCACTTGATCAACAGGAGCAAAAGGATGAATAGTACTGAAGTCGGGCCATGTCACGGGCATTAGACTTGTCGTGCTGTTGAGTTTCATGGTACAGCTTCCCAAGGGAATCATTGTGTGAACGAGGCCGAGATCCTTCGATTGCAGGTGGTAGATGTAACGAAGCATCTCAGTCTCCGAGTGATGTGTATTGAACACCGGGTAATGGAGGAACTCGGTCTCCCGTTGAAGAGTAGACGGCAATGATAAAGCCTCTACGGGCTCCAAATCCGACAGTGTGACGGGGCCGTGGTCGGCCGATCCAGCAGCAGCGAAGACATTGACCAATCTAACTATATCCTTCGGCCCGACGGTCTCGTCCAATGTAACACCGACGTGTGAATCGTCAATTCGACGAAGGTTCACCCCTCTGGCAGCAGCAGCAGCGTGAACAGCATGAGCACGTCCAGGGACATTGCTGACGTCGAGCGTCAATGTATCGAAGAATTCCTTGTTGAGGGGCTCGAACCCGTACTTCTGGACGGCGGCATTGAGGATCTGTGTGTAGACGTGCACGCGGCGAGCGATGCGGGTAAGGCCCTGTGGACCATGGTAGACGGCATACATCGCAGCCATATTCGCGAGCAACGCTTGACTGGTGCAGATGTTACTTGTGGCCTTCTCTCGGCGAATATGCTGTTCGCGAGCTAAAGCAGCATTTGAGCGGACGTCCGAATCACCAAATCACTAAGACGGAGGCATACTTTGGAGAGCCAACCTGTACGCAAGTTTTCCGGTCATATCTTTGCTGCGTCCAATAAGGCGACCTGGCATCTTCCTCTTCAACTTTTCTGTACAAGCGAAGAACCCGGCGTGGGGTCCACCATATCCCAGCGAAACACCAAATCTCGCGGAATTTCCGACGATGATATCGGCACCCCACTCCCCAGGTGGCTTGAGCATAGTGAGGGCCAAAAGATCCGTAGCGCAAACCACGAGGCCTCCAGATGCATGGACCGACTCAACCACGGAAGCATACTCGTTAATGGTTCCGTTGATATCTGGATATTGAACGAGGACTCCACAGATGTCCTTGCGAGCGGCTTCTTCAGAAAGGTCCGCCAAGACATCTCCCACCACCAAGTTGATACCGAATCCCTTAGCCCTCGTGCGGAGTACGGAGATAGTTTGCGGAAGGACGTGCTCATCGACGAAAAAGGTTCGTTTCTTCTGATTGGAAGCAACGAATGCCATGACCATTCCCTCAGCCGCACCGGTAGCCTCGTCAAGGAGAGACGCGTTTGCAATATCCATCGAGGTCAACGACATCACCATGGTCTGGAAGTTCACCAGGGATTCGAGCCGACCTGCGCATACAGTTAGGAAACAGGTATTGTCACACAAGTCACGCACAAACCTTGCGCAATCTCTGGTTGGTAAGGGGTATAGGGTGTATACCACGCAGGACTTTCCATGATCTACCCTTCCCGTCAGTTTCCGGTGAAGAGTTCGGCCAGAAACACCTGGACTTACGTTACGTAGTATTACTGGAGGCACGACGCTGTTATGGTATCCCATCCCAATGTAACTTTTGAAGATCTTGTTGTCCCGACCCAGAGCCTTCGCCCTTTGGATCAACTCCGACTCGCTGAGGGATGGGACGGTATCGTTCGTGATGTCACCTTCCGGGATACGGATATGGGCAGGGACTGTTGCAGCAATGAACGCCTCCATGGAGTCATACCCGAGCTGCTTGAGCATATACGCGGTCTCGCTGGTGTCTGGACCGATGTGTCTGTCCGCGAAGGTGTCGAGCGCGGCAAAGGGTGAGGTATTTGCGGTTGCCAGCGTTCGAGCTAGGACGTAACGTGAACGGAGGCCGGCAGCCTTCGTAGTTGCTGGACGGAAGGACGAGGAGAGGTAGGAAACATAGCGAAAACCAGCCATACGCCCCAAGAAAGGTGGTCGGAAAAAAGTGGAGGAAGAGGAGTAAGGAGCCCCGTAGGAGCAGACACGAGTAAATTCTTAGAGTGCATTCACCGAGCTCATTCACCGAGCCGTTATCTGCCCTGATATGCGCTGTAAAGTCGACCGACTCAGGTCCTCTACACGTAAGCCTTGACCGTCGTCGCGGGAGTCGAGCTCATGCTCAAAAAAAATAGAGGGAATATTGTAGACGATGGACGGGGAACATGATAGAGAATAACAAAGAAGTCGACTTTCACATTATCTCTACAACGACGTGCGCGGTGCCGAGTTGGATGACCTTATCCCGTCCCAATAAAATGACGGTGAAAAAGTTTTTTCGCCGTCTCCTATCAACACCGCACGATCGTATCATAACTTACGTCAAGCGACACGGACCAGGTGACGTACTTCAACCTTGAGCCTTATCTTCATGGCATTAGGGACATACAATCTGCATATACATATCTCAACAGACCAGTGACCTCGTCTATTGGAGCCCTGAGCCCGTAACACGACTCGTATCAGATTGAACGAACAGCAAAAAGACAGAAGTAAACCCACGATCTAATATCCGAGTCTCGACCTTCTTCAACGCCTTGTAATCCATCTCTGTCAATTTCCTGAACGACAGTTCGCAGCGCCTGGTTGGCTGATCTGGTGTGGCCAATTTTGCCCTCATAAAAGTCAACTACGTTGACGAGCACGGTTAGGCTTTCGGATGTCGTACGCCAAGAAATACCCGACCCTCTTTCCCGAGCGGCACCCGTGACATCCAGCCTCTTCAACAAAGAATCCAGCGATCTGACGATCGATGAGGACCTTGTCAACTCGTACTGTGTACGTCATCGGTAACCGGCAACTGTCAACACCCTCCCAACGATCTAATCTCTTGACTTACCACAAATTCGTGCAGAGCTTTGGCGCTGGGTAAGAAGGTCTGGGCCGTTGTGATGGACAGATCCAATAGGAAAACTGTCTGCTTGACTTCAGGTGGGGAGTGAAGCGCCGTGGGGGTGTTCTCACCTCTTTGATGAGGGGGCGTATCCCCGCAGCGCTTTGCAACTCGTCAATCTTCTTCGTTACGAACTCTAAAAGTCCCAATACAGCCCGCCAGAATTCAGTCCAATGGTATTCTGTGGTGCAAATGTGAGTCCGGGTCGGATAACACAAATGGATAACATGCCTAGTCGGACCCCGTGTTTTTGCAAGAATGAAATCACCTGGTGACACGTTCTTACGCATGCTCTAGAGTAAAAACGCGAGAAAATCAGCGAAACAGTCGGGAATAAGGCGGTTACAGGGGGATCAAAACTTGCAGATAACAATTCACTTCGAGCTTCTTGCGGAGATTATGTCGCAGCCATAAAACAGATGAATCCAGCACTGCGCACATAGGGGCTCGAGGACCTGTTACTATGGGTAACGGCGGGATCCTCTAGGATAATCGTGCAGCCTCCAGACCATCCGTCGGTACAAAACACTCACCTGCCGGCACAACCTGATCGGGCGGGACCAAGGTTGACAGAAAGCGCTTGAGATCTTGGAGTTTTGAACCAATCTCAGCAGAATGTTCAACGACAAATGCGCGTACGCGACGGCGCGGGGCGACGCAGAGGATGTTGCATGTGTCAGGATGTATGATGACGCGGTAACCAGCGACAGGACAAGGGCACGATCCTGCGAGGCGTCTTCCTGGGTAAACGGTTTAACCAATACCTCGGCGAAAGTCTGGTTACTGTCGAGAAATTCAAACAAGGGCAATAGCACCGCGGCTGCCTCTATCGGTCTGCAACACCGCACGTGTCACGTCTGTAGTGGGTGGGAATATGACAACAAGCCGACTTACTGTTTAACGAATAAATCTTTAGGCGGATCCGTGAACACGCGCTCCGGTTTGAACATGGTGACAATGGATCCAAGGGCAGTCTTGGAAGCCGGTGGCGTGTCATCGGACAACGCTTGATACCCCCTGTGAGAGTTTGATCGCTCAATACAGCCTTGAGGACCATAAGGGGCCTATTTATCCTCACTTGACAACAGCCTCAACGGCAAAATTAACCGCCCAAGCGATCCTTTGCAACAGGTCTCGGGACGCTGTCTGCTTGATCTGGGCGACATAGGGGTTTTGGTGGGCTGCATCGGATTTATGGAAATTTGCGAGCAAGGCGAGTAGGATTATCGCTTCGAAAGTATATTTTTGAGTGTCTGTTCCGAGGATGACCTGTGATGAAGGGAAGGAGCTGTCAGATCGTCCAATGACGTCACAAATAATGCGACCGACATCAACTATGGCCGGAAACATGTCCATACGAAGAAAATAAGCCCCAGAACTGAGTTGTGCCAACCCGGAAACCAGAACCAGCGCGAGTTGTAACGCGCTGTGCTTGAGTTCCGAACTTGCGGTCCCATCGCAAATGCAGTCAGCAATTGTAGATATCAGCTCCTATTCAGCCGACGGCATGTCAATCCAACCGCCTGATGAAACTACGGCGCTCCGCCCACCATGAAGAATCTGTCACTTTGCCCAACCTCGCCAGCGAAAACCGTCATAACTTCCCAACCCTCGAGGTTCTTTGTTAAAATACACTTTGAAGCCGTTGAGAACGTCTCCAGAGCGTGAATCTTTCGCGGATCGTCGAATTCCGATATCCGAGCGCATGCCAGACATTTTCCCAAGATCAGGTGCAGGACAGCCTACAGAACGGGAGCACAGTCTGAGTTTAGGAGTCCCGTTGGGCGGTGGGACGCAACCGTACCTTTCCTCTTCCCACACATTCGTCCCTCGTTAGATTACCGAGGATTGAATGCAAGTAAGCGCGGTCCACGTCAAGAGAGAGAAGATTCGTCCAAAACGCGTCGGTGATGACCTCAACCGGAATTGTTCCTCCCGGAGCGAGTCCCTATCCACAACGGGGTTTCAGCCACAAATCCATGGGCGCAAGCACCGATAAAGAAGATTCCTAGTTACCAGGAACACCCTCGACCAGAGAGTAACATATTTCGGGATGAATTTCGCAACGGGTTGTGGCCAGGCATCCATGAAAACCCAGTGAGCGCCGCTTCAAACCAGAACGATTAGGAGTGAAATCATCACTTTCAATTGGATCAAACGAGTGATCGAGATGGTCTCCTTTCGCACCCCTCACGACGCCCCTCCTCTCAACCACCGAGCTGATCGTCGGGCTTCATGAGTTGAAAAAAAATCTGGCCGCGCTCTCAATTCGCTTCCCGGACTGAATCGGCCTGCGCAGAAATTCAGTGGAGCAACCTCGGGTGTTTGAGGTTCATGCCCACCACTGAGTACTGTTTCTCCTGTATCTACTCACTTTATTGAGGTCCAGAGCGCGTCTTACAGCTTGCTATTCCGTTTTTTCAACCGCTATGCGGGCTCGGGGCCTCGTTCAGCCGGGGCTATGCCCGACATACTTCCGATTACAACTTCAACACCACGGCACTCACGTTAGGCCTTGGAATTCTTCCAGTACCGAAATGTTCGTTCCACTTTTGCGCCAATTCTTTCTCCATTGGGCCTTCGCTTCGGATGTTCCGATCCGACCGACGCAGAACGGAGACTAAATCATGAAGCGTATCGGCATGCGTCTTGGTCACGCGTTCTACGCCCCTCGAGCTGCTTTGACTTGATCAATTTACCCAACTCCACGATGTCAAACTGGTGCCCCGAGGCTTGCTGCTCTTGGAACTTGCGTTTGTCGAGGGATGCTTCCTCTCCCGGTTGCTTTGTGTGGACGTTCTCCCTTTGTTACGTGAGGGGCCGTTAGTTCCTTCCGGCGCCCCCAGACACGTCGGCTACGACGAGCCGGTGCTCACTTCCCGGCCCCCACTAGCTCGGTGGCGCTTGTCATAAGCATTTTCCTCCCTCGGATCATCCTTGGGAATGGAATTGCGGTTCCGTTATTTTTTCTGCAACCGAGCCACTTGGTCAATGTTGACTCGATGTTTCAAGGTTGAGAAGTGTGATCCCGGACGTGTATTTCTTATTGAGTCACCCGCGTGGTGCAGATCTTCGGCCGCCGTCGCGTATGATGATTCCTCTCATCGTCACTCGGAAGATCAAAGCTCTACCAGCAACTTGGATCAGAACCGGCGCCTTTCCCCCGGGGCCCCCGAGGCCAGTGTTATCGGGTCCAGTGGTGACCACAGTTGTGTTAAATCAGGCACGGCGGCCGGTTTGCACACATCCTGAACCGGTAGTTGGTGTGGTGAGACTTAGACACCTATCCCGCGACCCCCCTAACGATTGATCTTATCACCCAATCGACTCCGCGAACTCCGATTATCTACAGCTTTGAGTCCGAGGAACACCGGTCAGACATAGCCCGCAACCGCCCATCGCATGATTGCGATCAAATGTTTCTGCTACTCTCTCATGCAGAAAGTGTGCCATTCTCAGCCCTCACGCAGACCTGGTGGGTCTTGATGCACACTGAGCGAAGTCAGGAGCAAGATTTTAGACCAAACCGGGCGCCGTGAGTCTTGCGCCGGTCTACCAATGCTCGCGGCTGGGTACCAGCGCATGTGGTGTATCTCTCGTCTCCATTCTCCATAACACGGCCCGCTCCTGATCGTCCCGTGTGCATGAACCGATGACCAGGTGGAACTTACTGCTGCACAGATCCTAAAGGTGATGTTGAGATGGGATCGAAACCATCGGTGCGCAATCGAAACATACGGGATGGAACTTGGCTCCAACCGCCGGTGGATCATCACTCCCGATTCCTTTTCTTGATCACGAACAGCCACAAAAACTGTTTGATCGGCGAATGCTTCCGAAGGTCGTCTGCGGTCTGCGTGAAGGGCAGCGGGCAACGAAAAACAATACAATAGCCCTTGTAGCGGGTTCCTCGCAGTCGCGCGATCTAGGGCAAGTGGGAGTATTGGCCTAGGAGTGTGACGTGGGTTTGGAGGGGCACGCAGCAGTGGGTTTGCCCCAAACACGAAATCAGTTTGCAGGGCCCTCCATCTTGAGTGTGTACTTGATGCTGCGACATATCAGTCACTCAGGTAGCCGCTCGATCTCAGAATACCCAGCATCTGGAAGCTCGGGGATGTTTCTAGATACGCCGAATGTTTTTTTGGAGATCACGGACCGTACTTCACTACACGGCGTCTCGATATACAAGGTCGGCCCCCCGGGATGACTGTGGTACTCATCATGGGTCAGAGGGTTAATTTTAACACCCAAAGCAAACATAGGTCCTGTGTAGACCAGGCTCACTCTGACACCCCCCTCAGTCACTACGACCCACATTCCCGCACCGGTTTTGCATACCGGCGAGGAGCCTCACCGGTCCGAAAGGCAAAAAAAACAAGTGATCCGGATAGGGTTGAGGTTGTTGCGTGGATCGTTGGAATCCTAGAAAAAAACTTCGTCATGAAGCGCTGCGATCCATTGATCGATGATGTCGAAAGGATCCGAACCGACGAGTGACTCTTTCCTCTCTCGGTTCTGCAGTTTGTATAGGTTCGACACAGCCCCAAAAAGCGAGGATTCGTTTTTTCAGAAGTTGCCAACTCCGGGGCTCTTAGTACCCGGAGCACAGGCGAAGGATCGGCCCACCGTGCATCACACGCCACAAAGGGCCATTAGGTGACCTCGGTCAACGGCTGTGGGAGGCTAGATTCGGACGTGCTGTGCATCTTCAATTATGACAAAGCGCAGGTACACCTAAACTACAGTCATTGCTCTGGATGTGGTTACTATTTCCAAGCTCGGTTTGACGCTCTTTGTAACTCGAGAATCGGTAGCGAGTGAGTTGAAAGATCCGGTGGGAAACCCTAATAAACTGTGGTCGGCCAGAGCGAAAAGAAATTCCTATGAGTCTCGTAAACGCCTCGTACATGGCTGTACACCCCCAGGAAACGAGAAAGCGAAGCGTCACGAGGGTCATAAAGGTGAAACCACGAACAAGAACTCCATGAAAACCATGCTTATGGCACATTTGGGATCAAAGGAGGTACCATGTGAGGGTATGATCACGAATGCCGTGATTATCATACATGGTTTGGGCTTCATTTGCACAAACGAGGGACACGTACGGAGCATGGCAACTTCAGCATGGCAGTGAAACGGTGTACGCACACGGTCGACAAACTTGTGAACACAAACTATCTCGTCACATCGCAAAACCGTTATGTACATCGTATGCTTAGCGATCGGGAGCTTACGAAGGGAGTCGCGTTCGTCTGCCCCACCTTCGACCGTCGTGATGGAAGGAAAGCACATGAACCTGAGGAAGATCTCGGGTCCCGATACTCTTGCGAACCCTCCACCCGCTCGGAAAGGTCGGAAGAGAGAATAACTCATGGCCATTGTTCTTGAATGACGCTGCGCGCGCGGAAGTCTTTTATTCCAACGGAGAAAAGTGGTCCGCGCCCAACATCACGATCAAACCGCAAAATCGGGATCGATCCTCCATGAGAACTTCTGAGGACGAAAACTCAATCCGAATCACCGGTGTCTGCCTGACGCCCTTGCTTTGGGTGGCGGCCGCGTTTGCGTCCCTGTTCCTGAAGACAGGTACGGGAGATGTTGTCGGTTGCCAAACCGCCGAAATTCTCCCCTCGCTTTGGCCGGCCCAAAGGACAATGAGGAATTCTATGAGACCATGGAGTCCCGACGGAGAGGATCTCTCTTCTCGGAGAATTTCTGGGTTCGATGTGGTACGGTGTGGGCGTCGCGAGGAAGACCGCGTCATAGGATTTCCCAACAAGCGCTCTGGAGATATCACAAGTAAAAATCATAGGAATTCTTTTTCGTCACGGCTTTCAGTTTTCGCGGAAGGTGCGCGCGCGCAACTCCCGTGGATCGTGCACATGCTCTGCAGAGTTTTTTTGTTTTTTGAAACGGAGCCGTACGTGGTGCGCAGACGCGTTACGGTCTATTGATTCTGACCGTTACCAACTAGTCTCCAACCGCCGGAAAAGTTCTGATCGACGTCTGCGGCTCCGAGCCCATTATGGCAGTAAATACGACAGCTCGTGAGGATTTTCGTGAGGGCATGCTAACCTCGTGCACGAACAAGGTCCGAGTATTGCATAACAAGCCTGTGCAGATCGGTTTGGCGAGTCTCGAGAGAGCTTCTACGTATACGCCGCATGTCCAGCATAACGACACATGTCTATCCATTACCACAACGAACCACGGAGGCGGCCATGCGATGGGAATCCGCTCGGCACAATCCCCTGTGATAGAAACCCCATTCCTCTTGCAGCGGTTTGTCTGTCCGCGACAGCAACCTGTGTGTCATGGCGGCCCCGAAAAGTCAACATGGTGAAATCGGTCTGGGTTTTATCTAATCAAGGTCGCCGCAATGCCACGAGCCCACACAAAGACCTGCTTTGTCGTGTCGCCGTTCTGGACACGGTCGCCCAGTTTGTACAACAGAGTTCGTTATTGGAACGCCACGAAATTGGAAGCTGTTCTGGCACGCCCAAGGAGTGATTGAGGTAATTATTCGATTGTCGTAATTCTGTTGGCCCTGGGGGTCCTGCAAAGGAGTTGTGATTGGAGGGTCGTTGACCCGCGCATCAGCATTCCAGATAGACCACTGGCCAGCTACATAAAGTATGGGGAGAGGTGGGGGGCGAATCTGACCTTCTTGGCATGATGCCGACGTACCGTATTTGGTATGCCAACCTCACGCGAGATCAAAGCAGCTGTACTCAGACCGATCAAGAGAAGCATCGCGCTCGTATGGAGCCTTTTCACCGCAGCCGAGTCCATCGCGGCCAAGCCGTGGAATACCAAGCCGGGAGCGATTACACACACGGCCCGTGAATAGGAATGTAGAGACGAGAGAGAGACGCGTTCCCGAGAAGGGCGATCCACCCGACGGCGCGCCAGTCTCCACGATCCTGTGATTTGGAGATGTTTTGGGAGCGTTGGGCGTGGAACCCGGATGGGAACGCAGCGGGAATTTGCAAAAACAAGGACACAGCCTCTTCGAGGATTCACGCGCTGTCGCCCTCTTCTTTTCCAAGAGGGTGGATACTTCCAGAGGGAAAGGAAAAAAAAAAACGGTTGACGGGAGGAATCCAGTTGGAGTGTGCTGATCCGTTCCGAAATCATCAACCCGTTACCCATAGCAAGGCGGATCAAATCGAGCCGTTGAATTGGACCGTGCGGCAATCGCCACCCAACATTGATGCCGCCTGCGATCACCTTCTCAGCCGTGCCCGATCGTTGGGCACGTCCCGGCCCTACGGCGAATCTCCCTGCGGCGGGAGGTTTCAGGAACGCCGACCATACCTCCACCACCCCACCTCGACAGGCCATGAAAGCCATCGGTGTTCTCCGATGTTTATCCCACTCAAGGCTTTCAACTCCATCACGCGACGGACAGTTGTCATCACGCGTCCAGGTCTACGTTGCAATGAATCTGGTGATGCCACACGTATTTAAACGACGGTATAAGATGAGAGGTATGTGGGGCGTGAGAGGACAGAACAGTCCTCTGTCTCACGAGACGCGCCCTGTTCGTCTCTGTTGCTCGCTACGGACTTTACGACCCTCGGGGGTGGGCAGGACACATGAGATCGCTGAAATCATATGACGAGGGTGGCAGGTCGAGATATCAAGGAACATTGTAGCAATGTCGCCGAATAAACTTTGTCTCTCTTCCTCTTCGCGACTTATGGATTCGGCTAGATGGGGAAGGGGTGGCGATATCTGGGATCGAATCCGTCATCACAACCCATACGGCATCCGAAGAGCGAGCTAGTGGCCAGTCGCTTCTTCGACTGATTGGTAGTGCGCGGGGCCAATCGAGAAGACGGAGTGGTGATCGTCGGGCAAGAGGCGAAGGTCAGAAAAGATCGCTAAGAGTGGTCAAGATTCCCATTCAAAGGGTTGGAGAGGCCTGCGAGGAGAGCAGAGATACAGCTTCCGGAAGGCAATCGAGCAGTTTGAAAGGTGAATCACGAGAACGTGGTATACGGTCGTGAGAACGAACTCGACTCGACTGCCACACGATCTACACAGTTGATCTCGTATACCCGGTCGGCGCTTTTCTGCGCCAGGAAGACGGGCATTTAATCAGGGATAGAATGGGTGGGCCACAGAGTGTGCGTGTAGATCGAGACATCGCTAAGAATCAGACTCAACGTCGTTGACTCGTTCGGTTTGAGCGGAGGGGAGATCCAAAACATTCGAGGAACGGGGTTTCCTGTTAGATGAAAAATTGATCAAGTGGGGGATGGAAAGCGGGAACAAGGAGGAATTTGTGCAAACCAGAGGAACATGAATCGTCTTATGGGACGACTTGATGGATTGGAGCGAAGAGTCGAAACCGAATGAAACGTCAATTTCGCCATCTGCCAAAGTCGATAACGAGGAAACAAGGGATGCAGTTTTCTGGGAAACAAAGGGATACCCTTTTCGGCATTGACGAACATGGTGATTCATGGTTTTTGGCATGGTATGATGCAATTTCGCGCTTGATTAAGTAGCGCGCGAGTTTCTGTCAAAAAGTGGTATTAAACAGGTCTGGAGCGAAATAGAGGGGAGGCGGTGAAAGCTGTAAGCTGGATGAGACACGAAGGAGCGCAGCTGTGAACGGAGTTGGCCGATCGAGTCAAAGGGGGCGCAGGAAAACTTACCGGAAAGGAGATGAGAACCGAGAGCGCGGCGTCTGACGGGCGGGAGAGAAAGAAAAATAATTGGTTCTGTCGAAACACTTTGAAACGATGATTTTTTGATATGATGATGGGCAAATTGGACGGGGAAGGGGTGGAAGGGTGACTATGCTCGGATGTACTAGTGTTGGGTATCAAGGGACAAGCCATAGCAGGGAAACATCCGTTGCTCGGCAGAACAGGCGGTGTCAATAATCTCGTCGCGAAGCTTTTTCCGCCCGCGTCTCTTCCGTCTCCCGTCCGAGGCCTTATGAGTTCTTCCCACCTGCACCGGAAAGCCTGGTTTTATTTAGAGTTACCGTGAATGATATAAAGATGGATCCTCATCCTCCTTCATCCTCCCCTCACCAAGTCCCCGGTTCCATCCCTCCCTTCCGTTTTCCGTTTTTCCTTTGTCTCCTTCTCGTTTTCGCTAAACCAACAACCCGGAAGACCGTGCCGGAACGGTATATAATCTATAATAATGGCCCGCGTCCTCACCCCCTCCTCATCCGAAGACTCTAATTCCAACATGGTACGTTTCCACATTTTGACTACAAGACGCTCGTGAAACTCACCACCCATCCCTTAGACGCTCGACTTGACGAAGCGGAACAAGTTCTGGCGGTTCGTCATCGGACGCGTGATTTCCACGTTACTCATCCGATCAGCCTACTCGGAAGAGACGAGGTCTCGCTACGACGACTTCTTCGAAACTTTCGTCATGCCCTTGCTCGGCCCAGCCCCCGACGAAGACCCCTCGCGATCCCCTATCTCCTTCATGTGCGACGATCACACTCCTGTCGAGATCGGCTGGGTGTTCAAGCCGGCCGGAGAAATGACCGTCCAATACGCTATCGAGGCCCTCTCTCCCACCGACGGCTCTCCCATTTCACCGCGCCAAAACCTCGATATCCTTCGAAATTTGGCTATCGCCGGCCAATGTCAAGGTTTCGACATCTCGTGGTCGCGCAAGTGCACTCAATCTCTTCTCTGCCCACCGCACATGGTACCGGAAGATCTCCAACGGGCTTCTCAGTTCTTCATCGGTAAGCAACCCCCATCCTATTTGTAATCGTTGCCTATGTTAACGTCTATTCACCCGCAGGCATCGATCTCGCGCGTGCCGGCATGGGTTTGAAGGCCTATTTCATCCCACAAATTCGGTCACGAGTGACCAAGGTTTCGGCCATGGACATCGTCACCTCCACGATCAACGATCTTGGCATGAGCCTCCCATGGTCAAAAGCGACGTCGTACTTTTCCACACTACCAACAGAGTACAACGTTCAGCCCGTGATCACGGCGGTCGACTGTGTAGCCGATGCCGATAACCGATTCAAGGTCTACGTCCGAATTCAGGCGACCCACCTTTCTGCCCTATGCGACATGCTCACTCTGGGGGGGCAGCTGAAGGGCTCCGCTATCGATGCTACCCTCACCAAGCTCCGACAGATCTGGCACGCGCTCTTCGGTCCCATCTCAGACGAGACTCCAGTCGAGCATAAACGATCCAACACCGGTCCCACTGGTTTCCTCTTTTACTACGAGATGACCATCGGCGGCTCTGCCCCCATCCCCAAGATCTACATTCCCGCCGCTCGCTTCCTGGAGAGCGACGCTCATGTAGCTCGGACGTTGTCACAGTTCGTCGGAAGCGGTTACTACGGCGATGTTCGGTCATTATTGTGAGTTTTTTCCACGGGCTCTTCGTCTTATATCTCGGACGCGATCACTAATTTCGTTTCCCCACCCTTAGCCCTCATCGAAGCCTTGAATCTCGTTCGGGGTTACACACCCATATCACGCTCGCAGCGAAGAAAGGCACATGCCAGGTCTCATCATATCTCAACCCCGAGGCGTTCTCACAGCATTTCTGAATCCACCACAACAAAAGTATCATATCATCTCCCCTCGCCGGGAGCTCATGTTGCATAACTCTCCCTGGTGGATCTTAACGCATACGGACACACTCTTGATTTCTCCTACATCCCCTTGACACTCGCCTAATCTTGCTGTAGCAACCATCTCGTTCTTTCCCTGCTTCCTCACCTGCTTTCCGATATCTTACACTAATCTCTCACGGTCGTTGGGTATTTTTGACATGCATTGTATCAGTAGTACATAGCGCTCCACTCTGTGTCTGCTCTCGAACCCTCTCTCTCTATTTCCTATCCTAGATATTCCTTTTTCTTCCTAGAGAACTCTTATTTTATTTGCCTCTTGCGGCGTTTTTCGCTCTTCGTGTTACATACCTTATCCATACTATTCGATTCCCCGTCTGTACATATCCCCGCTTCAAACCCCATCTACCATACCACCCTAGTAATCATACCTCCGTATATCTAGCGCTTCGTACCTTCTGGAAAATAGAAGCACCATCCGTCCTCGTTTCAGCCACAGAATGTTCAGGTCAATCGGTGCGGATTTGGCCTTGCTTGACATCGGGCGGAATGTCGCTTCCCCCTACGACACCGCTGACAGTTTGTAACGTTACCCGGTCTAGACCCTTTCCTTTCTCTGTTCGTTGCGGTAACGCCCAAAAAGGGACAAGCTATCGACTTTCCACGCTTCGGGTCCCTGTTCGCCGTGCGGCTTGCCGCTAAGGTTAGGTTAGGCATTAGGCCCCGTTGCCGCCCTTGTATGCTTCCGGAAGCAGATCTTCGTGACAGATTTGCATCCTTTGTCCGTAAGGGTAGAAATACCTCTATCTCTCCTAGAACGGTGCCAATAGCCAAGTTTTGTCCCCCATCTGCGACCCTTCAGAGCGGGCGGGGTCTCGGCCGTTCCCCTACAAGTCCATCGCAGACCTTACGCGCGTACATATAAGGGGTGGGGGGCAACAACCACAGCGCTCGGGCGGATGTTTCATCAAGATTTGGTTAGATCATATTTTTTTAAAGTTTTTTACATACTGGTAGGCCGACCTAAGGATTCTCGAGCTGCAATCGTCCTGCAAAGTGCTAACGTTGTAGGCATGGGAAACCCATACGCCCGCCCGATTTCCAACAGATATCCAAGCCCATACCGCAGTTGGGTCGGAGTTCCCATCTGAATGTCATTGAGCATGGGCGCGTTGTACTCCCTCGTCACCAGCAAGTGTCTCATAAGATCTCCCATCAACGCCTTCCTGCTTAGCCCCCTCGGTAACGATGGCATCGGTGGCCGTGGACCCTCGGCGGGCGAAACGTGCGAACGGAGTTCAGTGAACCATTGCTTCCGAAAGCCACCGGAAATCTCCAAAAGCAGCGCTTCAGCGAGTTTCCTCGAGGAGTTCGTGGAAAGCAGTTCGCCGTTCGGCAACCCAAGGGTAACTGCGAGCGCGTCAGTAACCGCCCGCACCACCAAATCACGTCGAAACACAATCTCTCCTTCCTCCATCGGCAACCACGACACATTTAACGCGTCTAATTTCGACAAAACCGCGACCGTGTTCCGCAGGGACGCGTATTCCGCGAATTTTGGATCGTTATCTTTGTTTGTAATGTCGGTAAGCCGCAACCCCCGGTTTAGCGAGGGCACATCGGAGGAACGGAGAATGGCTTCGAAGTCTCGACCACGGGGATCAGGTACGATGGAAAAGTCGATGGATCCGGCTAGGCTGTGGACAACATGATTGGGTTGTTTCAGCCACGCGGTATGTCGAGGGCTGGCGATGATAAAGTGGGGTCGGCGAGCCGGGTTTGGGAATAATGTCGTGACCAGTTTCTCGTAGACTCCAAGACCTGTCTGCATGAGGACGATGGTGCTCTGCGGAGAAAGCCGGTGAATTAGTGAGTTGAGCGTAGATCGTGTGGATGTGGGGGGGACGGTGACTATTAAAGATTCTATAGGTTTGGGGTCTTGGTCTTCTATAGGTACGGCCTCCGTACCCACGGCAGTGGAAGGTCCAGAAGATTCCTTGCTGGAGGGACGACGGCTGTGACCGGGGAATTCGAAATCGATGTTACGAACGGACATGATCATGCCGGAGTGTTCGAGGCGGACGACGTTATTAGGGGTAATTTGTTTCTGTGCCACATCTCTATGATTGTAAATGAGGGATACGGCATGTTTTGAAGGGAGGGTTTGACGGAGGTGGTATGCGAGTAGAGTCCCAAGTGGTGAATGCGGGACGTGAAACCGCATCCGACGAAGTTTGGGTCAGGATCCTAGAAAGTAGGTTAGAAAATGTACACAACGTATGGGAATGGGAAGAACCACGCACGGTTCACTGGATGATTAGCAGGCTCACGCGTCCTGTTCTGAGGCTCGGAAGTGGACGTGTCACGGAGAATGACATCCAACCAATTATGCACGGTAAATGACCCTCTGCAAAGATGGAACGAAACAAAGAGACGAGGTTAGTGGCTGCGAACGACGCGCGACTGGTAATGAGGAAGTTTACCAGGATGACATATGAGACCAGCCGGGTTCGCTGGAGGGATCTGACCAAGAAGGAAGGAGCGGATATTTCCACCGCACGTGGTCGGCTGTCAACTCGCTCAAGTCCGGTTGGATAATTCTTGACCGTCTCCTTAAAAAAGTTGCAAACCCTTGCGGCTTCAGCTTCACTTCGTAGACGGGGCGATCCTCACGATACCCGCTGAGTGATGCGGAAAATTCTGCGTTTTGAGGGCGGAAGAATACACCTTGTTTCAAGCGATGAGGTCATCGAATGTTGTACTTGAGATCTTGGCGTCGCTGTGACCATTTATGGTATATAAGGTCGATACTCGAACCCTGCCTCCGAAGTGCCCCCCAGTCCTTTTTACTTTTCCCCCATCATGTCCTCTCTCGTCTTGAACAGAACGAATGCAAAGGTATAGGCCTTCGTGCTGATCTTCCTCACCGACGCTGATAGGTCTTCCTGCTCCCAGATGCCAGCCGTTGGGTGTGTTCTCCGAAACGAAACTGACTAGTTCTACCGTTACTGATCGTCGTACATGAAGCCTCGGCCTGTGGAAGGTGTGTGGTTTCTGAGGCTGGTTGACCTTACCGACCACGTTCTGATCTCCATTTCAGATCCCCAAGGCCACTTGCGCGGATGTGAGTCCAAAAGTGACTACCGGTTGCGAATGCTCGTTGACGCGTGTCTGGAGGTTGTTTACGACGCTATCAAAATTGGCTACCGTCTCCTCGACGGTGCTGGCGACTATGGTAACGAAAAGGAGGCCGGCGAAGGTGTTCGTCGTGCCATCGCAGATGGTCTTGTGAAACGCGAAGACCTCTGTAGGTCCTCTGAATTCTTGGTTCAGAATCGCACCCCTAATCAAATCCATCGACCCATTAGTCATCACCTCTAAGGCACTTGCATTCCCATCGTCTTGGCTCGGAATTTAAGTCTGAGCTAGATTGACTTTTAGCTCTGGAACACATTCCACGCCCATGATCATGTGAGGATTTTCTCATGACCCGGGGTTGCACCGACTAATGGGGTTTCGGGGTGTAGGTCAAGGCGTTGGCAAAGAAACAACTCGAGGACTGGGGGCTTGCCTACTTTGATCTCTACCACATCCACTTCCCCGTCTCTCTTGCGTATGTAGATCCGAGTCACCGCTACCCACCCGAGTGGTTTGGCGATGATGGCAAGGTTCACCTTCGTAAGCACCTCCGGGTAATGGCGCCGGCCGTTTCTCACCCCATTCGGCAGAAAATACCCCAATGCATGAGACTTGGCACGCAATGGAGGAACTCGTTGACGAAGGCTTGGCCAAGAATATCGGTGTTAGCAATGTCCAAGGCTCACTCCTCATCGACATTCTCCGTTATGCGAGGATTCCACCCCAGGCTCTCCAGGTCGAGATTCACCCGTACAATACCCAAGAGCCATTGGTCAAACTTGCTCAGCTCCACGGAATCGCCGTGACTGCGTACTCCAGTTTCGGACCTGCCGTGAGTCGACGTGCACCTTTCGGCCCGCAGTATGTCATTGACGGATGGTTGTATAGGGCTACATCGAACTTTCGATGGATCAAGGTGCGGCCAGCCTCTTCAAGCATGATGTGGTCATTGGCATCGCCAAGGCACAATCGAAGAGTAGGCTGCGCAATCGTCGAGTTTGAAACGCTTGATTAATGTGATCTAGCTCAAGGACAGATCATTTTGGCCTGGGCAATGGCCCGAGGTCTCGCAGTCATCCCCAAGAGTGCCGACCGCAGCCGATTGGTTGAGAACTTGGAGGCTGCGAACGTTCGGCTGACCGCCGAAGATGTCAAACGCATCAGTGACTTGAACCTGAACTTGAGGGTAGGAATGCCGTTGCTCGTTTGGTGAGAAACAACTGATGGATACCTGGACACTAGTTGAACAACCCTGTCGATATCGACCCTCGTCTTGGTATCTTCGCTTGATCAGGGGATGCCAACGGCCGTCTGTTTTCCTGTCCGAGCTACCCGCGAGATACGCCTTCGCAACTGCGCAGGGAGTCAAAGAAGTAAATACACACACCTGTACAAAAAACCCCGCCCACAGGACTGTGGCAGGCAATGAAATTGAAATTCGTCACGTGGATCACCCCCTTCTGCGGATTCCGCAGTCCCTGGGTTCCATATATTATATATACTCCAACCGCGCGCGGATGAGATCCTCCTCGTTATCTAACCTCAACCATGTCCTCTCCTGCCCAGTTCAAGTTCAGCAAAGACGGTATAACCCGTCGTGTCGCATTTACTCAGCTCCCCTCGTGGATCGAAATAGCGGCGAAGCTCGACTCTCTGTACAATATCCCCGTCGAACGCATCGCTGTGTCCTATGCCGACGTCGACGGTGACGAAGTTACTCTCAGCTCCCAGGAGGAACTCGAAGATTACTACAGAGCCGATTCGAACCCACCACTTCGACGTCTCTATGTTGTGGACCTCAGTGTCATCCGCAGCTTCGAAGAGAAACCACTCCCGGACACTCCTTCGATTTCTCACAGGCTCCGTGAGACTCCATCCCACAACACGTTTGGTACTATCCCGTTCCACCAGGATACCGTCGAGGATGATTGGCAGAGGATTCCTGGATTCAATCCCTTCTACAGTGGCGAGATAAGCTCCGGATCTGGGAACGAGGTCCAGTTTGCACAAATGGGCGGCGGCTCCAGCTTTCGCTCCAGCGCGATCAGGGACGCTCCCGCCCCACGCTCCGGGGCTGCCACACCGACGTTGGTAAATAGGGGCAAGACTCTCGAGCCCGAGTCTACATCGTCCACCGATTCCGTCCTCGCAAACGACACCCCGAAGAAACCTCCCGTTCACGTCTACGAAATTTCTGGCAATAATAACCCATTCTCCTCCGATAGTACTATCAATATCCAAGAGGTCCCACCTTCCACCTCTTCCGTCGACGATGCCACAGATCCTCCCCTTGCAGAGCTCGACCCTCCTTCCGCTCAAACCACCCCTAATCTCACTGGCGATGTCGCCGCATTCCTCGGAATGATCAGCGCCATGTTCGCACAGAACCCTCAGCTCACCGGCGCTTTGAGGAGCATCATGCAGAACGTTGGAAACGGTACCTACTGGGCTGCGCATCGTGATCAACTCAACCGTGCTGTGGAGGAAGTCCGCCGTTCTGCTTCCGACATCCAGGCTCATATCGATGTTCCTACGACTGGACCTACCCACGCAGAGACCCATGCGGCCTGGCAGATCTCTGACGCTGTTGGGAATATCGTTCGCTCGTTCACCCAGAACGTTCCCCCGCAAGGAGGTGACGGCGGTGAGCACCCTCGTGGAGGTTGGCCGAACTACCCTCCGCCTCCATCCCCTGGATCGTTCCCTCCCGGTCCTCCTCCCCATCACGGACCTTTCCCTCCGTTCCCACCTCATCCACCCATGCATCCTGGATTCCCCTTCCATGGTCGAGGACCCTTCGGTTCCGGGCGGGGTGGAGGACGAGGTGGTCCGTTTCAGTGGGGACCCCACGGTCGTCATGGACATCATGGACCCGGTGGTCATCATGGGCATCGTGGACCCGGTGGTCATCACGGACATGGAGGACCCGGTGGTCATCATGGGCATGGAGGACATGGACCCCATCGTCGTCGCGATCGTCGCCACGATCAGGAAGATTCCCACTCGGATAGCTCTGGTGACAGTGTTGATGACGCAGATGCCGATGTCTCCTTGTACGGGCTCAGCCAGAGGATTTCACCCGAGGAGAGGAAGGCGAGGCTTCTTGCCGCTAAAGCCGAATACAAGGCTCAGAAAGCTATGTACCGCGCTGAGAAGCAGGCTAAGCAGATGGGGAGGCAGAGGTCCAGCACGGCAGACGCGTACGTGAATTTTCACCTTCCGTGTGTTGACGAGCCGCCGGCTGACCTTCCTTCCTCCAGTGATGTTGCAGAGGCCGCTGCTAGGGTTGCGTCGTTGAACGTAGATGTTAATTCCCCCACCGGACCAGAGGCCCAGAGCGACACGCTTCTCATCAGCCAAGGCAGGGGCCAGTTTCCTTCCCTTGAGATGGTCAGCGTTCCACGTCGCCACCACACTATTAGCGGTGGCACGATTCGTGGTTCTCGTCATGGCCGTGACGCCTCCGGGTCCACCAACCAGACGGCGACCATCGAAGTCCGTCGCGCTCGTGTTGTTCGCAAGCTTTCTGACGTATGTCGTTTTGATCCTTACCCTTTTCGTCCTGGAAACTGATTGATCCATTTCCAGATGGGATTTGAGGGTGCCAGGGTCGAAAACAGGGTCAGCGTTCATATTCCAGATGGCCAGACCCCCGAGGAGAAGAGCGAAGATGCTATTGTCGCCAACGTCGTGGAAGACTTGCTTCAATCTGACGGAGATGGCACAAATGAATCCCCGAGCACTCCCAGAGCAAATTAATCTCATCACCTATATGTAAAACCCCTTCTCTCTGTTCGGTCATAACAAATGGTTAGTTACAGGTACAGAAGTGTAATACACGATATCGCCCATGTATATGTTATATCCGTGTGAACATGAAAGCGAAAGCCTGTGCTCATCGGGCTACTCTATCCTCCGACCCTCTTCAAGCAATTTCTTCCCAAATTCATCATCATCCGGGTAGCGTTGACGAAGTGTAGGGTTCATGACAAACCTCATCAACCCTTCACTGTTCGTCTCTATCCCGGAGAAGTACAGTCCGAGCCAAGAGACGTCACGAACTTGATCGAATGCGCTTTTTGAGTAAGCCGGACGGAGTTGGGTTTCGAGCCGGTATGCTGGGAAAGTTTTGTACCGGGCATTTTCGCGTGCGGGGTGATGAAATCCAGAACTAACCGATCTCTCCACAAGGGTCTCCTTCTATCGGGATTTGAAGTTTATACAGGATGTCAATCTGACCGGATAAGGGTGTCTATCAAACGGGTGAGATAACGAGAGTGCACATCAGTGGTGGCGTGGGTGAACTCACGATCCAATCAATAACACACGCCGCGGTGAACTCGTCCGAATACATGACCATCCCCACAAAGTACTTTGGTAACACCACCCCGGGAGGCGGATGCTCCCCCCTCTTGCAGACGAAATATGATAACCCCTCCCACCTCGTCCAGGCCTTCAGGGTCGCGTGGAACCTGTTATCCGGAGGTAGGCGGGGAGCTACTAGATCGCCCAAAACCGCTTCAAGATCGATGTCTGGGACGACCCCAAACCCAGTTGGCCATTGCATTGTGTCCAAGAAGCATAGTACGCTCGCGACGGGGTATATCGTAGACGCCCGCGGCTCGGAGGACCCCATTGGTGCCTGTCGGATCGACGCCATAACGTTGTTCGCCTGTCTAATGAGCGAAGCTTCTGGGCTACAAGGCTCAGTGAATTGGTCGAACGAACTAGGAAAGGCCACGATTCGATTCCAAATCTGGAAGACGTCATCGCGTTGAAGTATAGGGCGTGTCTCGGAATCGAACACGTCCACCCAAAAGTCCGGTAAACCCCCTCCAGGAGCGACATGAGCGAGGACTCGAGATGGAAAGTTCGTGGCTGAAGCGGCGATATTGAACCTTCTGCATATTGCGACGAATACGTGAACCAACGTCATTGGGATGTTCGTTCGTGCCGCCGGGATGGAGATAAATCGGTGTGGGAAAAGGTCCTCTGGTGGGACAAGGGAATCTGCGGAGTTCAAGATGGCGTGTCAGAGGCTCCCATTCAGTCTTTCGTAAGATGGTGGAATATTTTCGTACGGGAAGGCGCGAAACCTTTGTTTCTCATGAATGCGCGAATCTTCTCACAAATCTCGGCCACGTCATCTGGACGCAACTCTGTGGGGATCTCCGGGATGAGAACGCCAGAAAACGCGAGCAGAGCTCGACATTCCGATGCCAGTGAATCCAGAGCGTCCGATATCTGAATCGACGGAGTTCAGGACCAATCTGCAAAAAAAACACAGCCCCACCCACCTCGGTGTACGAAACTCCGTAAAACGCCGATAACCCAGCCAACGCTCTTTCGAACGTCATTTCCTCAGGATTGTCCTTCATACGCATCCACCTGTTGATAGCG
>Ga0307515_10005890_pt1 | contig 24733 bp, 26 predicted proteins | sample 17_EM_MG_FD_194513 | JGI IMG/M metagenome (GOLD analysis project Ga0307515, IMG submission 194513) | Populus trichocarpa ectomycorrhiza microbial communities from riparian zone in the Pacific Northwest, United States - 17_EM | ecosystem: Host-associated > Plants > Roots > Unclassified | place... | reverse complement strand
TATCCCCAAGCGCATACACTCTCTCAACGACTGTGCGTCATTTGCCCCCTCTCCGTGGGGTTTCGCCACGAGACTGGCGACCGACCTAGACTGGAGGGAGGTACCTCTACTGACCGCCCTAAGCTACTATGGGGTAACCAGCGTCGAGGCTGACGTCTGGCTATTCGATGACGATCTATTGGTGCGTCTCATTCACTGGCTGGTGTCCTAAACCGGTGTTTACTCGGCGGTGATTGTCCAGGTTGGGCATGACCCCGAATCGCTTACAAAATCTCGGACCCTCCGCTCACTCTACGTACAACCGTTACTCAAGATCCTCAATTCCCAGAACCCTGATACGATCTATGTATACAAGGAAAGCCCCTCGACGCGTCAAGTAAGCAAATCGCCGATCTATACCAACCTCTTCTTTCGTTACCTGAGACCTTTCCTCCTCCCTCCTCAAGTGGCATCTTCGATACGTCGAGTGGAACGTCACTCAATTTATTCGTGGACATCAAAACGGACGGTGCAAGGCACGTTCATCGTCGAGGTGCTTTCGTCCCTCGTTGAAACGTTGACCGACGACTTGGCTCAGCGCCTTACCTGTCGTGCTCGAGGCTTTGCAGCCTCTTCGCGACGCCGGGTATCTCACGACCTACTATTCTAACGGAACCTTCGTGCGTTCTGCCGTCACTGTTATCAGGACCGGCAATTCCCCCCTGGATCCCATCAGGACCCTCGATCCGCGGGACTATTTCTTCGATGGTCCGCTGGCCAATCTAAGCGGAGGAGATATCTTCAAACCAACGTTATCCCCCATCGCAAGCACCGGCTTCGCAGGTGCCGTGGGTTGGAATGAACTTGGAACAATTTCCAATGGCCAGCTGACGAGGCTGAGGGAGCTCGTTGTTGGTGCGCACGCCCTGGGCATTCAAGCACGCTTCTGGGACACGCCTGGGTGGCCCGTGAGTGCACGGAACAATGTATGGAAGGTTTTGCTGGAGAGTGGTGTTGATTGGTTGAATACTGACGATGTAGAGGCCGCCAGTGAGTTGTAAATTCGTTGTTTGTTGGTTTTTGGGACTTTGATCAGTCTGCTGTTACTTACGAGATTCAATGTGTCGCCAAATGGTCCCGTGTGCCGGTATTGAAGGAAGAGCAAGGTGTTGGTTGCATCCCAGAAGGACATCGTTGATCACTGTGGTTCGGGTCCGACTGTTGAGGAAATCCCATTGAGTGCCACGCATTGACCAGGAACCAGTTTTCTTTCTCGCTGGAGTTTCGACCTACTTGAAGGGAGGGATGACTTCACAGCGGTCGTTTTGCATTGACAGCGTTCAGCGCTCGCTGTCTTCTTTCAGTGCGTTGTGGTTTCGGAGATAAGACACCGGATCCAACGCGAGTGGTATATAAACTTGCAGACTTCACAGACCATGCAAGCCGCCTGTCCCTCCCTTACTTCCCCTCTTGCTCTCTATGTCGTTCCCTATGCCTGAGCCTTCCTCGAGCAAAGGTCCCTCTGGTTTCGGGGGGCTCAAGAAACCCAGGTGGAAGCTAGACAGTCTCCCAGATCTCGCTGGCAAAGTGGTTATGGTCACCAACCCAAACAACAAAGTTGGCAAGGATACCGCGAAGGTACTTGCTCTCTTTCTCGTGCCAGCGACCCCACTAATAAACAAAAACGGACAGGCCCTCTTGTATCACAATGCGACCGTTTACATCGCCTCCTCTGATATTCCCAAGGCCGAACACACCATCATTGAACTGAGGAAGGAAACGGGCAAGTGCCCAATATTCCTACACCTCGACCTGGGCGACAGGGGCAGCTGCGAGTCTGCCGCTCAGCTTTTCCTCGGGTGAGCGTTCCTCCAACATTCGATCACTCTTTCCAGTTCTGGGAGGTGCCCCTAATGACCGTTCGTCTATAGGGTGGAGAAGGAGCTCCATGCGGTTTACAATTCGGGGTATGTCACTGGTCGTTTCGCCCATCAGAAAAAGCCCACGTCTTTTACACTCACTTCTCTGGTTCCTAGAAGGATCATTGCTCCCGGTTTGAGCAGAAAGAACTTTGACGATTGCGACATGCAGTTCACCAAGAAGATGATCAGTGAGTGAATCTCATCGGGAGAGTGGAGGCCCGCGTGTTCACCTTCGCGTCACCAGGTCACGTACACTTCATCGAGCTCGTCATGCCTGCCCTTGTCGCCGGAGCGAAGAAGCGCTCGTGTTCTCGCAAGTCCAAGAAGACGGAGGAAATCTGATCCTTCTAATACCGTCTAGCGCCTTAATAAGCTTGTATTTCTGTACACCGTCAAAACACAGATTCACGTAGATTATGGTCATCTTGCATCGCGATGGAAGTGGACACCTTGAGAGACGGGCACCGCGAACGTTGGAGCCACATTACCAGCAGCGTAAGGGTGTGAATTATTTATAATAGTGTGCCGTGAAAGAGACCTCAGAGCTTGTTCCAGAACTCGGAGCGGTCAACACCAAGTTTCTGCCGCTGATGGAGTCGCAACATCTGCCCCGGTTGTTTTCCCAGTATCCCCTTCGCCAAGTGTAGGGGGCTTCGGATACCACCTGGGACGGTCTCACCGGGTTTGGGAACAAAGGTCTCAACCTTGAAACCCACTCGAGTTTTGCGTTCCTTCTCCGTGCTTCCCCATGCGGCAGTATCATGGATGGCAACTGGTTTCGCGAGAAGTGTATCCTAATGATTGTGTGAGCACCCAAAAATATCCCCTGGGGATGGTTCACGTACTATATGGCTCTCAGCCTTACGCGCCAGGTCTTGGACTCCCTCTTCACCCCTGTACCGGAGAACCTTCTTCAAGTTCCACCGTGTTCTCTGCCTCAACACTTCACTCATCTTTTTGGCCCCACGCTTCCGTTCCCTCATGACGAGTTCCTCGAGGTCCGTGACTCCCTGATTGACAAGGTCCTTCCCCGGCGTTTGGCCCACACGTTTGCTGAGAACGTCCCAGCCCACAGACCTAGCGGTCATCTCGTATCTGATGTCTCGTGGGCTGTCGACGAGTTCGAGCACGGCGTGAGGAGCATTATCCCCCTGGCGGTTGCCGTATTTGTGGATACGAGTGTAGCCTCCAGGTCGGTTGGCATAACGTTTGGAAAATTCTCCAAAGACTTTTGGGACGAGAGAGGGCTTGAGGATGAATCCGTTGGCCTTCCGGTATGCCGGCAAGTCGCCCTTCTTGCCAAGAGTAATCATCTATAACAAACGCGTCGGACGCAAAAAAGCGGGATTCCAAAGTGAGCCGTACCTTCTCCGCTAGGCGAGCTGTATCTCGAGCCTTTGGAAGCGTGGTTTTAATCTGCTCGTGCTCGAACAGTGATGTAACCAAGTTCCTGGTGGACAGTTAGCATATAGCCAGCGTAAACGGAGCGGACCCGTCCACCTTAGCATCAGCATACGATGCGACGATGTCCTCGAGAATTTTCTGAAAGCGACACCATGTTTCATGGCCGCAAACTACGCCGATGGAAGGTAGTGACGGAGGATGAGGAATGGACGGATGACGATCACGTGTCTCCGAATCCGGTTTGACTGTTACCCAGGGCATGGGTCAATTTTGTAGTCTAGGTTCTAGCTGAGTGGTATCTAGACATGCAGCATTCAAACTTATGCACTACAATTATAAACTACGAGCGGGGAAAGGGGTTGTTTTGAGTTGGTTTCTCGTTTGTGCGCGTCACGCTACACCCAATTGGACGTGACGGTGGGGATGCTGATCGCACGGAAGAAACCGCGAGGGTTGAGGGAGGCGGTAAGCGCGGGACGACGCTCAAATGTGTTCAGAGTATGTGTGTTAATGCTGATTGGATTGGGTCTGAGAGGATTAAGTACGGATAGTAGACAAAGAGTTTCGAAGCAGCAGAAAAGCCAATCAAATGCCGTCGATTAGTGAGCTGAAGAACAAACGCGTGAGCGAGCGCAGGTAAACTCAATATTACTGGCGTACCTTCTGGGGTCTTGGCAATGTAGTCGATAGCTTTGGACGGTGAAAAGCTGGGACGAACACTGAAACGGAGAATAACTTACCCTGCTTCACCGTTTTGATCTCATCCGCCTCGGCATCTGGGATTTCAATGGTGAACTCCTGTGATTTCCATGAGCAGAGCTACAGTTTGGGTGAACTGTCAACAGACCTCCTCAACAGCCATAACAACCTCGACAGCATCAAGACTGTCGAGGCCCAGGTCGCCGGTGAATGAAGCGTCGGTGGTGAGCTGCGGAACTTTGTCAAACATTTCGTGTTGGCATTTCAATTTACAGTGTTGCACACCTTCGTTGGATCGACCTTTTCGAAGCCTTTCAACACGTCCAACACTCGGGTGGTGATATCCTCCTTTGAGAGGCCAGCAGCGGCCGAGAAAGCCGCACGCTGAGGCAGCCACGTCCGCCGATGGATAGCAGCAGCGGAGACTAAGACACGATTTCGCGCGAAGTTGGCAGCTGGGCCACGGAAAGCGACACGGAGGAAAGACATTTTGCGGCGGGTGTGACGAGGAGGTTGCGCGCGGATTCAAATGGTCAGGGTCTCCGGAGGACGGCTGAATCCGAACACTCCTTCGGGGCATGCCGTTGATCAATATCACGTGTATTTCCCCACGGTCAATCATCAAAGCCGAACGGGATCAGCCGACACCACTATACATTTGGTTCACACGTCGGTGGCAAGCCACCGTTGCGGTTGTCCGGTCATTCACTCGTTCCAAGATTCAAGACTTCCTCAAGGTACGAGAGTGATTGTAAACCCGCGTCGCTCACTACCTCATCATACGTGTACACTACTCCCTTCCTTGTTGCTAGGTGAGCTGACTGGTCGTATTTCGTCAACGATTCCGTCATTGACCGCGTTATCACTTCCCCACAACCTAGACTTTGTTATGGCCACCATTTCTTCGACCCCCATCGTAATAGATGGAAAGGGCCATCTCTTGGGTCGACTCGCCTCCATAATCGCCAAACAGATTCTCAACGGACAGAAAATTGTCGTTGTCCGGTGCGAAGAGATCAACATCTCTGGCAGCTTCTTCCGCAACAAGGTACATGTCGCTTGAACCGAAGTACGAAGACTCGTCAGCTAAAGACCCGGTCTTGGTTGCTTTCCGCAGCTCCGTTACCACAACTTCCTCCACAAACGCCACATCGTGAATCCTAAAAAGTCGGGTCCCTTCCACCACCGAGCACCCTCGAAGATTCTTTACCGCGCCATTCGTGGCATGGTTCCCCACAAAACCGCGCGAGGTGCCGCTGCCTTGGAACGCCTCAAGTTGTATGAGGGTGTTCCCCCACCATACGACAGGAAGAAGAGGATGGTCGTTCCAGAGGCTCTGCGGGTGCTGAGATTGAAGCCGGGCAGGAAATACTGTACAGTAAAGGTGAAACGGTTGAGTAGGGTCCTGAGTTTCATTGATCTGACGATTTCGCAGCGCCTGTCTCACGAGGTTGGCTGGGGATACAAGGATGTTGTGGATCGTCTCGAAGAGAAGAGGAAGATCAAAGCCCAGGCCTATTTCGAACGCAAGGTCAGTTCCTTGCGCCCAAGGCAGCCTGCATTAGTGCTGAAACGACCATTTCAGAGTGCCGCTCTTAAGCTTCGCCAGAAGGCGATCACTGATGCCGCTCCTTCGTTCGAGAAGCTCACCGCGTTGGGCTACTAGGCCGGTCACGACGTTTTTGTATGAAGATATGAAGATGTGGCATACGCAGACCATGTATATTTGTCTATGGATTGTGCCTGTGTGCTAAATCGAATACTTCAACTATGATTTTTGCACCCTCTGCCTGACTCGAACCGGCGGATCGCTGAGTGAGAAATTTAGCGGCGGCGACCCAAAAAGGCGTGAGAGGATGCGTCAGGCTGGTGGACCCCTCTGTGTCGTGTCTTGTTGTCCGTCTGTCATCCTAATTTCCTTACATCCCCCCTCCTCCCTCTCCCCGCCTCCCTTCTTCCTCCTTCCTTCCTTCCTCCCGACCCTCCTCCTCCTCTCTTCATGTCCTCCGACTCCCAAAACCACCAAGTTCTCCGCGAATCCGGTAGGCTTATCGTCCTCCTGATCATCCTCATCGATGATCACTCACTTTGTCATCCGCTTTCCAGGTTCCCCGCACCCCTCGCGTTCCCCTTCTCCTCCTGGTCAAGACACCCTCACCCTTCGCGCACTTGTTAGCACCAAAGACGCCGGCGTAATCATCGGTAAAGGTGGCAAGAACGTCGCCGATCTGCGCGATCAAACTGGCGTGAAGGCTGGTGTCAGCAAGGTCACCCCTGGAGTCCATGAACGTGTCCTCACCATATCCGGCCCGGTAGAACGCGTGGCGGATGTAAGTTGACCGTTTTTTCCGTGCGACGGAGATGTACTTATCCCCTATGTTTTTTTTTCTTTTTCACCAGGCCTACGGTCTCGTGGTCAATCAACTTCTTTCAGGTGGCCAAACACCCCCACCACCTGGGACACCCACCAGCTCTTCCATCCGTCTTTTGATATCTCACAACCTCATGGGCACCGTCATTGGCAGGAGTGGGAACAAAATAAAATCCATTCAAGATGCATCAGGCGCCCGCATGGTAGCTTCCAAGGAGATGCTCCCCCAATCAACTGAGCGAATCGTCGAGGTCCAGGGAACTGCCGATGCTATCACTCGAGCCATCAAAGAGATTGGCACATGTCTGTTGGAGGATTGGGAGAGAGGTGCCGGAACTGTTCTTTTCCACCCTACCGTCGGCGACGACCGTCAGGCCAAGCGCAACAGCGCATCTGGTGCTCGTAATGGGGATCATCGTAAAACCAATGGAGATGCTGGCCATCGCCGTGACGATCGGGACTCGCCTTCATCTCCTGTCTCCCCTCAACAGACCCAACAGGCTAATCTTCGGACCCAGACCATCTCTATCCCCTCGGACATGGTTGGTTGCATAATCGGTAGGAACGGCACCAAAATCACCGAGATTCGCCGACTCTCTGGCTCCAAGATTTCCATTGCAAAGGAACCCCATGACGAGACGGGGGAGCGCATGTTCACAATCATCGGCTCGCCGGAGGCAAATGAGAAGGCTCTTTACCTTCTCTACCATCAACTCGAAAGCGAGAAGGAGAGGAGGCTTGGTCGTGAGGAAGCTCAGGAGGAAGAGGCCCCGATCGCCGAGGTTTAGGTGTCTCCCTGTCATGAACCAACCACCGGTTTCCCAGAACCCCTTATCAATCATTAAAAATCCCATATTCCACATCACGAGAAAGTCCCCCAGTACCCGGTCCAATCCACCCACCCTGTCTCATCACCGACCTTCCAACCATATCCACTCCCCTCCCGTCGTCGTGATTTCTTTGCAACCCTGGAACATTGAGCGATTCACTGCTCCTCTCCACATCTGCCTCGGACATGACCTCTGCTTTCCCCACTCTTCGTCCGCTCTGTAACATTCGGTCCTCTCAGCGGAATACGTTGCTTCATGCCTTATCCACACGATTAATTTTCCCGCTTCTCTCTCCTTTCGTACTCCACGCATCATCGTTCTTTGTCTCTTTCATCCTGCCACAATTCGTCGTACATTACTGGTTTGCATGCGAGTTACAATGATTGTTATATGTATTAGCATGTTAATGTAAACCATTCTTGAGGAGGCTATGCCGCATCTCATCCACAAGGAGTTTGTCCCGAAATTTCTGAGGTGTTATCTCATTCTTCGGATTCCTCCCACACCTATCGGAGACGTCAGATGAATTGAAGAAATGTAGCAAGATATCGACCTCCCTCGAAAATGCGCCGGCGATCTAGGATGGGGATTTGCCTGCAACTCGTGACATCCAAGTTCTGGAGCCTTTTGCACGACTCGACGATGGCAAAGATACCGTCCGCTGAGGGGATTGTCAGTGCAGAAATAGATCGCGAGGGATCGAACCGTGACCGTACTGGTGAACTTGGTAGAAGCGACTCCGAGGGTTTCCAATTCTTCGCAGCTCCCGATGAACGGAGTAGCATCATCGTCGATACTGGTGTTGTTGAGGATCAGGACTTGGAGTGGGGAGGTTGACGGGTCGAGTACAGAAGGGAAGAGGGGCTCCAAATCGGAGGACCTGAGGTAGGATAAACTCGACATGTTAAGTTTCTAGCAGGCTCCAGCTCGTGATCAGGGCTAGGGCTGGATGCGATGAGAAATTCTGTACCTTGCACTTTTTCCCGACCTCAGCAATAAAGTTTCTGAGCGAGCAGGTGGACGAGCAACCGAGCTTCACGTTCCCCACGAGACTCACGGTCTCGAGATGCTGGAATCCCATGAACGTCGCGGTGAGCTTATCCAGCGTCTCGTCTGTCATGGTCGCGGAAGCCCAAGCGGCCGCAGAGCCGGACGAGCCCATCGCTCCCAACATGGCTTTTCGAAGGCCACTTAGGTGCTTGACTGTCGCGAGCAGACTGGAACTGGTCAGTGGTGTACAACTTATATTTAGCTTTTCTAGGTTCCCTCCGACGTTTTCCTCGAGAACTAGGTATTTATGTGGATTCTTTATGAGTGTGAAGGAGACGTCGAGGGACTTTAGGTTACGACAGAGATCGAGGAATGGCGCGATAGATGAGTCAGAGAGCTGGAGTTGGCTGAAATTGAGTTTTTGAATATTAGGCAAGGGAGTTCCAGCGAGCGCTGCTGTAAGCTTTTCGAAGGTCGCATTGGTCTACAGGACGAGTCGATTAGAACCAGTCATTCCAAGATTCAGTGGACCCGAACCCAGTCTTTTATGGCCGCGGCCTTCAGTTTTTCGAGTCTCCTACAGTTCTGTAAAACCCCTGCGAGGGACGCGGGCGTCACGGATGTATGACTCAGGTCGAGTGATAAAACGTCGAGGCAGTGGCCTTTCACAGCTTCCGCCGTCAGAGTTCCAACCCTGCTACACCCGCTGAACGGTGATTCAATTAATATCCCCGAGCGAAGTTTGCGATTCCAACGCACGAAACGTCCAAAAGTTCCAGTGATGGCAAAGAGACTATGGTAGAGGAGAAGGTCCCGTCTGGGATTTTGGAGAAGCCGTTCAGACGGAGTTCGACCAAGGAAGGGGCCATTCTGGAGATGCTTTGGATCGTGTGGGACCCAACACCAGGTAAGTCGCTGGTCAATGCCAGGGACCGTCCACGCATGAAATTCTATAAAGAACGAGAAAGTAGGTAGGTACACCCCGGAAACTCCGCGTGCGCGCTTACGCAAACGATAAACTCGCTTCTGAGGAGCGTCGGATGGGCCGCTTTGAGCATGGCGAAGAGTTTCGGTACCAACGGCTCTGGAATCAACTTGAGCCACCCAAGCACAGCCTCCCAAGCACCCTGATCGGCCGATAACTTGTCAATGTGCCTCACGAAGGCACGGGCGCAACAGGTGGTCAATGTCGGTAATGGACCAGCGACGATACGGGTCGAAACCGCGTTCTTGTACCGACCCTGTGAGAGCTGCACGGTGGGATTGTCGTCTTCCGTTGGGGCGCCGAATGTGCGCTGACGTTTCGCCGATCGAGTTCGCGAGGAGGACATGGTGGTTAGAGACAAAACGTCGTGTGCTGAAGCGTGGCGATGGACCGTGCTCGTTCTGGGATTTTTTGATGGATTGGCCTAGTTGGAGGACCGCTATGTTTGCCACTGTTTGGGCTTAGCATGGAAGTGACCACGAGCGGCCGCCATTCGTTGCCATGGTCTATTCTGGACGGTGAGGGCCCTTGCCACGACCATCATGGTCTCCAAAGGGATCGTCCGTGGGTGGACAGGGCAAGGGAGATCACAAACACACGTGCCAATGTGTACGTACGAACAAATAGATATACAACACCCGACGTCCCGAGGGTCTGGGTTTCTTTCCAGTTAACTCCTAGTCCCGCTCCTTGTTCCGCACCGCCCGTCATAACTACAACGCTTGCCCTCCACACAACTCTCAATCATCAACGACGCTCTCGCGAAAATGCCTTCGACCACGTCTGATCGCAAAGTGCAATCGAGAATCAAAGCTACGAATGTAGCGAGAGCCGTTCGAGCGAGCTCAGAATCATCAGATACGAGTACAGAAAGAGGGGGAGGGTCAGAGGGCACTATTTCTGGGCCTGAAGACCTCGACCAACCTTGGCCATACGAATTTAAGGTAACCATCGAGGCCTTGAGGGACAATTGGCTTCGCCGCTCAACGTCTGAACTTGTCTCAGGTTCGAGAAACGGTGTGGGTTCGCATCCACGAGGATGGAAAGTGGTGTCGGGGGACAGTCATTTCTTCACGGTCAACAACGGATAAGGCGAGAGAGGGAACAATGGTGAGAATCCACCCAGAACGCCCGGTTTCAGCTCGGTAATCTAATCACGGCCCTTGTAGGGCAAGTACTGGAGAGTGAACGTCTGCAACGATGGCAAGACGATACCAATGAAACTATCACCCATGAACGGTGACATCAAAGCCGATACCGAACAAGTGCGGGCCCTGCTGAGAACCAACGGTTTCCTCGAATGATTTCGCTCTAACAAAACGAAAGATAACACTGTACATTAGGACAGCGGCGTCTATGACATGCTCTCTATGGTCAATACCTTACTTATATGCAACGGACAATTGTACATCTACAAACAACATTTCTATAACTCAGCCGAACAGCACGTCTATATCTCAAACACATCCCCATAACCAAAACCCGGCTAGAACACACGACAAAGGTAGTACAAGTACTGACCACAGCGCCGTCTCCAGTTTATTGACGCTCGTGGCCCACTCCGGTTTCCGGAGTAGCAAAACGATAATACAGGGTATCCGTACCAGAACCAGGGAAAGAAGGTTTAATGGAACTGGAAAATAGGAAGGTGAGGAGTATTTGGCGACGGTCTGTATGAAAATCCTCCTTGATTCGAGTCCAACCCTGAGGGAGTAGCGGTCCCAACGGTCTGCGGGACCGGAGTTTCCTCGCGCTGATTGACCGGACGACAAGATTGCAAAGGCCAGGGAGGAGACTGCAAGCAGTAGGACGAAGGCAGAGAACGACAAGAACAGGGCCCGAGCTTCCATTGGCGCAGGCTTGAAGTTAATCATGGGGAATGTGTCTACCAACGCAGAGGAGAGCAGATACGACGAGATAACCAATAATGGGGCAAAAAAGAGAATCACGGGGGCGGATATCGTGGTAAAGCCGTCCAACAGGAAGGTGGACAGAGGAAGGATGCCCCGCGGTGGTAAGAGGTAGATGGGGCTCGATGGGAAAGGTAGGTATAATTGGAGAAAGTTGAGGAGGATTGCGAAAAGTGTCAGGGTGTATGAAGTTTCGCCTGGGACAGGTGTCCGTGAAACCACGAAACATAAGAAGACTAGGAAAAAGGGGAAACAAGCAGCAGGATCTTCGAGGACGGTCGCCAGGGAGTAGGTGACAATATATACGCCCCGGGGCCCAAAGGGACGGTCACTGGAGCTCGCCGTCTCCGGTGGGTGCATCACAAAATGCACGAGGGTGACCAAATAAGCGAGCAACATCAGCAGGTTCATCAAATGCAGGATCCTTGGAAAACTTATCAGTCTCGTTCGCAGGTGGACGTAGTTAATATACTTACCTGGGAGTCCCCAGAGTTTTAATTCTATAAAATAAACGAGAGGAAAAGCTGGCATCCGGTGGTAGGGTTACCACTCGGCCTTGCTTCCAAGTCCGGGAAACGGTAGAGAGAGTAAGTGGGTGTATCAATAACCCTTCTCCAGAGTTTTGACAAAGGAAATCGGCGACTGGGATGAGTGTTGAATTATTTTTTCAAGGATCGAAGTCGAAGTGTTAAAACGTACGGCAGACGCCAACACATCTATCCTCTGCTAGAGGAAAAGCGGTCCAAAGCAAAGCATCCAGGTCGACGTTGTTCCTTGGCACCCGCACAAAATTTGACCAGACTTCCAAGACCCGCGAGGTACAATGTTCTGCGACCAATTCCGCATTACCGTGACGATCCCATGTGTCCCACAGGGTTAGTGAATCATCGCGAGGCGGTTGGTTTCTAGCGTCGCTCCCAATCTGCAGGAGGGTGATGAGGACGAAGGCGGTACGGTAGGAGGGGTTGAGGTCGCGATGTGATGGGAATTGAGCGAGGATATGGTCTGCTGTTGGTGTCGTGTTTGACTGCGCCAGCAAACGATCGATGACTGGACGAATGCAGGGTAGGGAGATAGATGGCGAACGAAGAAGAGGAGTAGATTCTGATATTTCAGGGATCTCCATCGCCCACCTGGAGTATTGTTTTTGAGGTGAAAGAGTCGTGACTTGATGCAGGAGGTCTCGGACCAGCAGTGGTGCAGCACACTTCTCTCTCGATCACTCCGATCCACGCGCATTGAACTTCTTCCACGATGAGCGGCGGCGGCATGAACACGCCATTACTGGACACAATCGAGCCAGACGAACCGTCGGAGACTCCACAGCCACAACTGAAGGGAACGGCACTTCAGCCAGTCGTTCTGACACCAACGAATCGTGCTGCCGAACAGCATTCATCTACTTCCTCGGACGCTGAAGCTGGTGCGTATGACAACCGCCTGGAAGGATCCAAACCCATTTGACGTCCGTCCGGCTGCGTCCTTAGGTCTCGCTGGGATTCTAAGACAGGTAAGGAGAACACCGTTCGAATGAACCATAATCATTCACCTGGCGAAACAACTCGCAGTCCGCGCATCCAATCGCCCTCATGTTCCTCTACCTCTTCAGGATTGCCGCAATCGTGATGTACATCCTGGGGGGGTACTTTAACAATTACGTCTTATCAGTACGTACCAAATCCCAAACGCATTTCCAAGAACGGAGCGCTGAGTTATGGAATGGAAAAACTGACGTCAACCTCGAACCCCCCAGACAGTAATCGTGGTGGTGCTGCTGTCCATGGACTTCTGGAACTGCAGAGTGAATCGTGCTGGTTCATATCCGGAATCGTGACATGCCCCTGATATGCGTTCTATTCCAGAATGTTTCGGGAAGGGTTCTTGTCGGATTGAGATACTGGAACCAGGTGGGTTACACACCGTTTATCTCCCGTTTATCTCCCGTTCACCTCCTGACCCACCCCTCCCCCCCCCAGTGCCACAGGTCGACGATGATGGGGAGAGTTACTGGGTTTTCGAGAGCCGTGATGTGCGTTTTATCCGGATACGATTAGACCAGTGCAGGGACGTGTTTTAAATCATCGACCCACAGCCATCGCGACCCGCGAACACTATTGATTCCAGGTAAGCGTGCGCGTTCCTCTCCGACTGCACACACTCGCTGAAACGGCGTCTCCTAGAATGTTCTGGGCGAGTCTTCCAAAAAAAACCTACTGTCTGGTCATCCATACTGCCGTATCTAACCGCCGCTCAAACAGATCGCGTTATACGCCTTCCCAGTGCTCTGGGTCGGACTTCTGATCATCGCCATAGTAAAGCTGAATTTGGATTCCGTGCCGACAACAATCCTCGCATTAATCTTCAACGTGACAAACGTCATAGGGTTCACATACGCGTGAGTCGCACCACGAAACCCTTCCCTTCTTCCACAACTCTTCATTAATTCCCGTGAAACGCCAACAGGGACAGGGACGCAAAGGAGAAGTGGGCCAGCGGTATGGCGTGGAACATGGGGTTCAGCGGTATCGGGGGTCAGCTACTTTCGGGAGCGGTCAAGAACGGTGTCGGCAGGGTTTTCGGGTCTCGATAACCATTATCACGCACCCCAAGCTTACGGCTCGTCTGATGTCTTCTCACTTGGAAAAGGTATATTCATATATTTTTGCTGCATAACGATCTATAACAAGCCTCCCGGTCACCGCAGACGAAGAGGGTAGGTCGATGATAGCATGGTCAGGTCGTGTGGGGGTAGCGCTACTGAAAGGACAGCATCAAGCAACGAGAGAAGGAATACCGTGCGTGATAATAATACAGTGGATAAAAAAAACAGTCCAAGCCGACAGCAAAGTTAGCAAAGGTTGCAAGGGAGAGAAAAATAGTCCAGATTTGTGCGGGCGATAAGATAAAAACAATAATAAACACAAACACCTGTGGCCGGGGAAAAGGAACGACAGCAGGTGCGCAAAGATAGCAATGCATCGACAATGAACGACAAATCGCAAATAACGAAAGAGATGACAATTGACTCAGGGACATTAGGGGCACGAGAAAGCAAGGCGAAAGCGTGGCACGACAAACTCATTTCATACCTATCCACCCTCTGACATCGACACGTGAAAAGGCCGTAGTCGGAGTCGCTTGAGCGATGAAGGACTGGGGGCGTCCGCGAGACCCTCTACTCAACAAGCGGGGAGTTTTCATACTTGGGAACGCGAGGGTATTTACGCTCGGAGTGAGGATCATCGTTGAGGGCGCAGCACTAGGCAGAGCGCTGGGCGAAGGTGGGAAAACGAACAACGTCTGCGACGGGGTAGGAAGCGGCTGCGGGGGAACGGCAGGCTTGGGCGGCGTTTGACGTGAGGGTAGCAATGCCGGTGCTGAGATACGGGGCTCCGTGTGAGTATGTGTCCTCTGAGAAGGGCCGGACTTCGTGACGACTCCGGCGTTGATGGGGGATGAGGGGACGGTCGGTAGGATCGACAGGGGTGGGGGACGACGTCGACCTTTCATGGTCAGGCGCGCCCTCGGCAATGGAGGAACGTCAAACGTGGCCTGAGTGGCGGATGCCGGTATCCGTGGAAACTTGTGAGTTGAGATCGGGCCGGAAGAAGGGTTACGCTGGGCGGGGGGGCGAGCGGTGTGAGGAGTAAATGGGAGCTTGTTCGCGCTCTCCTCATCGAACTGCGAGTCTGGGGAGGTCGCATCACTTTCTCGGCTGTCGTTTTCAAATCCACCACCGACATTGAGTAATTCTTCCTCCTCATTCTCCTCAACAAGATCCTCACTGAGGATACTACCGTTGGTAAGGTTACTGGCGATTGATCCGGTGCGCCCTCTGCCACCATAGCGACTTTTCCAAGCGACTCCCATGCCCAAACCAGATGAAGCGACGGAAGAAGATGACGACTTGCGGGCGAGTATACGGTCTTCCATGGCTTTATCGAGAGCGCGTGCCTCGCGTGAAACCTCGGCCACATCTCGGTCCTCTTCCACATCAGCATCGGAAGCGTCGTTATCGAGCATGGAACGACGGCGGCCCCATTCTTCTTCCTCTGCGGCAACAATGGAAGATCGATCAGAAAAGGTCGGCGAGTTGATGCCACCGGACTTCAGAGCCCTCTCGTAGTCGAGCAACTGATAAATAAGGCTGGGCAAATGATCGTCAGCTTGACGACGGTACCTGAGAGTGCAAGGTGACATACGACATGTTGGGACCAACCCATTTGCTCTTTTCCTTGACATAGGAATACGCGGCTTGCATGCCCTTGAGCGCCCAGACTTCAGACGGCACGGCCGCCGAGCATTGGGCGGCAGCCCTCATGACGAGGGCAATAATTAACGTTCCAGACCGTGAGATACCACATTGGCAACTATTCAGTATTCAATGATCGGGATTCACGTGAGTGGTAGGTAAGGAAGGAAAGAAAAGGGACAGACTGGATCAAAATGCCATCCCCGCGTGCAATCGCTTTGTCCAAAAATTCAAAAGCCACCGGTAAACCAACGTTGACCAAATCTGGTTGACCATGAGACCATGGGAGCTTTAGATAGTGCAATCCCGGCCGGCCACTGGGAATGTGAGCCGGAAAATAGATGGGCTTGCTATCCTGAGGCTCCACTGACAGATCAGAGGTGGAAACAGAGGAGCGCAGGGGCCTCGAAGTGGAGGCATCAATGGGACATGCGACTTCCTTTGCGACGTTCAGAATCGATTTGATACCCCGTTTAACGAGACCGCGCCAGTCCCGGGCAGAGTCTTCTGAACCTATCCAGATGCCAGGAAGAACCTCGATAGGACCATCTGCATAAGGAACAGATGGAGACTCGTCTTCACGTTGCCGGAGGATAGTAGTCGTGGCTGGGAGAGAGACGACTGATGGTCGCCTGCGTGGTTCGAAGGCAGGTGAAGGAGGGACCGGGGGTTGGTCTTGAGTAGCAACAGTGAGAGAGTTAGAGGACGATTTGGTTTGGAGAGTGAGGGAGAGTCGCTTTACGTTCCGGACCGATCGAGGTTTGGTTGGGGAACGTAACGATACAGACTCGGGCTCGGACGAGGGACCCGGTGGGGGTGGTGTATCTCCCTCAGCGACGGCGGTCGGCAGGTTAGCTGGAGGAGGGGTGATTTTGATACCGAGGTTGGCGGGGGTGTTTTTCCTGCGGGAGAGGGTGGTTGGCTGCATAATGACTTAAGGGGGATGACGACCTGCGTGCTTTTAGGGGAAGAAGAAGAGGATATAAGACAAAGAAAGCGGCGACGCTGACGAGCAACGGATGCTCCAGACAGACAAGACGAGGGGCCCGCTTGGGACAATTGGAGGGAGAGGGAATGGGTGTAGAGAGTGAATGGCCTACTTAAGTAACCCTCCCCCTCACGTGGTCATCCCCGCACAGCCGGACCCCGCCAGGGTCACAGCGCGCCCGGTCCATCTCCTCGCCCGCATCCCCTTTGGGACAATGCACGGTATCCCCATGGGTTGATACCATACGCCTATCCGGTTAATATCCAAGGTTACTTCATGTTCTCTCTCTCTCTCTTCGTTTGCCCTTTGTCCAACCTCGACATCGTCTCTGACAATTCCCGCTTGTGTCTTGCGGATCACTCCACCAACACACTCACCGGCTGCCCGGTTCAGTGCCTCAGGTATGAAACAGAAATACGCTTCTTGGCAAATGATCAAATAGTATCCCGGTTCCGCGTGTCCGACAACAAACCACAGGTTTGTCCAAAATGCACTTATCACCGGCGTTGTAACTCCCGTGCAATGTCTCCCGCTGCGCCGTTAGCCTTGGGTGGCTGTGGCAATGCGGAGAACTGTGGTCCGGGTTTCGACCGGTTTTACCCTCCACGGAAAAGTTTGATCGCCCGTCCTTTCGTCTGCGGTCCCAGTGAATCATGGTCTAGGGTTTCAAGAAGCAAGAGAATCGCCATGGCTTTGCATTCCGAGACCACGTTCATGCGGAGGTGAGATGCCTCCCCCCCAACAAAAGCCTTCGTTCAAGTTGTCCCCTCTACACCGCCCATCGCCCCTCCGGTTCACAGTAAGCACAAACTCCAACCAGATGTCCTTGATCATCAACATCTAGGAATCGAGTAGTTTGAGTTATTCGCCCTGTTTGCGAATCTCACACACCCAGAGAATGTTGCGATCATCTGAACCTGTTATCAAGCCCCACAAAGATAAAGACAAACACCGTGGCACGACACGACGTCCGTGCGTGTTTGTATATAACCGGTATACGGCTTCCCCGTTTCCGCACCGGAACAAGACATGCTTCGGCGGTACCTGTGAGGTGGCGGTAACCGTCAAACATATCCTATGAGCCCTTCTGTAAATATCTTCCAATACGATCGCAGGCACATCAGATCAAGAAATGAACATACTACCCATGCTTTCACCAAGCGTAAGCCATCCGTTCATTGCGCCAGCACACAGGTGACTGTATGCCGAAAACGGTACCCGATGGGAAGATTTCCATGAGATAATCCTGTGCCATCACGTGTAGATGCGCTCGCGGAGACGTTTTGCATGTCATTAAAACCCGAGGACGGGGTCCGGGCACACAACCTCGTGGAGGCAACGCGCACCCCAAACACCCTCACAGCGATAGCGTGGTGGGGGAAATGTATCCAAGCGACATTCCCTGCATCACTGGGCAAGGGTTAAAACTGCGACAGGACCCCGGCATCTGGGGTTGATTGAACAGGGTGAGTGATAACCGGGCTAATAGAAAGAGAGCGCTCTAGACCTCAGTTATCTTCATATTACCGATGCCAAAATACACCCTTTCGCGTATAAGCCGAAACGACATCAGGTCACATTTGCCCGCCTCGGATGTCCGTTGACGGTGAAGAATCAGAGGGGTGATGGGGAATATCTGAGGGTGTTCAGGGTAACAATGGTAGACGAGGTGTTTCGAGTTTAGCAGGATCCTCGATCAGGATGTTGAAGAAACCAACAAGACTCGCGGGACGATATCATTTCCCGGCTCGGCGACGCGAAGGGAGGACAAGAGGAGGAGCAATCGTGAGAATGTCAACCAAAGTTGACATTCCAAACGAGGAAATAAGAAATTGTCCAACGCGATCACATGACCACGCGACAGACTTGGTTCTACTTGTTGTTTGCGGGCCACTCTCATTGTCGGATATTTTCCGGAGCACGACGCTCGCTCTTTACCCCCACACTTCCAATACACCACTACGTGGACGGCACCGGACGCTGATTCAAGATGTCCGCCGTAAATCTTGGGATTGGCCACGATAGTGAAGAGGTCGTTGCTCTCAAGGCTACGATCTCTAATAAAGGTACCACATTATCTCATCTCAACGTCATTATACCCAGGCTAATGGATGCGTTCAGACAATGAAATCACCATGCTCAAGGTTCACGTGGACCAGGCAGCTCAGCAGAAAGCGGCTGCAGATGCAACGTTGAAGGAGACCAACTACAAAGTGCGTTGCAATCGTATTCTGGGTGGAATATTGCTCTTACATAAGTATAGCTTCAATCTGAAGCCGACAGACGAGTTAAACTCGAGGAAGAATTACGTATAACTTCCGAGGCACGCATAAACCAGAAGACTTCACACGACAACGTGGAGCTTGCTCTGAATCAACTCCAGGAGAGGTTCGAGGCGGAACGGAGGGTCGTTCGAGATCTTCAAGCCACGATCGACTCCCTGACAGCACGGACCGAGGGGGATAAGCAAGGACGGCTCCAGGAGAAGTCGACGCTCGACAAACGCAACAACCAGCTACAGTCGAGGATTAAAGAATTGGAGTTCGAATGTCACCAACTCAAGGCAGCCCCTCGCCCGAAGTTTACGAACGGTCGGACTTCGACTTCTACCGTTACAACCGACCCGCAATTTGTTTGGCTACAGCAGGAGAACGAGCGACTCCGTGACCTCGTTACGAAGCACGGGTCGGATACCGAAGCCTTTGAGAGGCGGGTCAGTCAGCTCCAAACCGAAATGACGAAGATGGAGAACGAGAAGGTGGCAAACGAACGAAGTTGGCAGGCCAAGGCGAAGGAGCTGCAGGACAAGGTCGATGATATGGGCGAGGAACTGGAATACCTCAGGCAGCAAGCTGGAGAGGGATCCGTGAGCAGGGAGCAACAACTCATGGATAGGATCGACGAAGACGCCGCGAAGATGGAGCAGCTTCAGAGGCAGGTTGCACAGGCTCAGCGAATGCAGTCAACGTTCGCCCAGACAGAGGAAAATCTGAGAGCTGAGGTGAAGAAGGTGGAAGAGGCTGAGGCGATGAACGTTGATCTCGTCAGGGAGAAGCATGCAGTATTGGGTGAGCTTGAAGCCATCCGCGCTGAGAACGAGGCCCAACAACAACAGATACGAGAGCTACAGTTGAGAGAAAAGTACGGATCCCACCCCCCTCCTCCCCACAAAGCTGACATTCACTTCAAGGGAACTGCAACAGCAGATGGACGAGACTCGAGACGCTTTCGCTGAGACTACCTTCCAGATACCCACGGCCGTTGGTCAGTCGATCTCCCGACAAGCTTTCGAGGATAACCTTCTGGAAGAAGACGCCGACTTGACGTACCTCATTCGATCGACACCAGTACGTCTGGGAAACGCTCGGCTAAATCGGCGCTCTTCCCTTGGCCAACAACCGGTCGATTATGAAGTCGTCGAACGTCTTCTCGCTACCATCGACCGTCTCCGCAGCGAACGGGACGATATCAAAGGTCATTTGGAGTTCTCTCAAGTCGAACACAAGTTTTCCGTCCAGGCTTTCGAACATCGGATCCTCGCACTTTCTTCGGCTACCGAACCCGATAGGTCCTTCGAAGTCTCTAATCTCGAACAAGAAATTCGTCAGTTGCGTGAGGAGGCGAATGTCGCACTAGCGAAGGTGGAGGACTCTCAACTGGAGGCTAGGCGTTCTCAGCTTGCTGCTTCCGCTTTCTCTGTTGTCGTCGATCATATTCGAGCGAACAGCGAGTGCATTACAGCTCAATACGGTGCTTCTCTACGGACGAACGAAGAACTTCTCTCGGACGCAAGTCGAAGAGCGAGTGTCGCTGAATCACAGCTCTCAGAGGCCGCCAAACGGTACGACCAGGCCGAACACAACCGTCAACTCCTTTCATCACGCGTGGAGGAGCTGGAAGGGGTTATCCAGAGACTTTTCCAGGAAGCTTCTGATAGCAAGGATGCCCACCGTCAACTTAACGACGAACTCGAGGCTGCCAAAGGAGCCGTAGATCACTTGAGGAAAGTCATTCAAGAGGTCGAAACCGAACGTGACTCCTTAAACCTCCGCATTGCACATCTGGAAGACGACCTTTCCACCGCTCGGACTGAGCAGGAGGACCTCCAGAGCCGCTACCAAACCCTCCAATCACAACAACTCTCCGCCATGTCATCCTCCCAGGCCAGCAAGGCTCTACGCCAACAGATTGAGGAGCTCGAGGGCCGTGTCAAACGTCGAACGGAACAGATTGGCTTGCATCAGCATGATATCCGACGCCTGGAGACGAACTTGAGGCTCCACGAGGACAGGATCGCGGAGATGACGGCGGATATCGAGACCCTTACGAACCAGAAGGAGGCCATGGTGGAAGATTGTGCCGAAGCTAGGGAAGCTCGTGACCACGCGATTCAAAGGGTGGAGATTCTCGAAGAACAGGTGGAGTCGTTCGAAGAGAAGATGCTGGGTGCCGAGAGGGAACGTGATGAGCGAGACGTAGAAGTAGCGACGTTGGTGAAGGTTATGGTCCAGGCGATCTCGGATAAACGTGATGTGACCCTCCGGCTCAAGAGCCTCCTCCACTCCAACTCCGAACAACACCGGGATGTCCAGGGTCAACTTCACCACGCCCAAGAGCACATTCATTCTCTGGCCCAACAGATTCGGGAACTGGAGTCGGTTATCGCCTCGAATACCCAGGATACTATGGACATTGATGAGGACCCTGTCACAGCGGTTACTGGGGACCTCCGTCAGGTCACCGTCGCCCTTGCTCTTTCCCAAACTGCTTACAGGAAAGCCGTTGGTTCTCTCTCTTTTATTAAGTCCCAGCACGCTTCCGCGGAAGGCCGGGTTTCGTCGTTACAGCAAGAGCTCCAAGCCTTTAGAGACCATCGATCCACTGAGGAGGACGCTTCCCGTACCCAGCTGCAATCACATATCACCGAACTGGAATCGGCGATCCACGCCTTGGAGCAAAACCTACAGGAGGCGAAGTCTCACCAGGAACAAACTTCGTACCAGTTCGCGAATGCTCAGGAGCAGCTACGCGGTCATGCCGAACGGGCCGAGGAACAAACTCGCCATATCACCGATCTGCAGGTCGAGATCGGGAGGCTTAGTGAGGGGCAATCCGATCAGGCACATGAACTCCAACAACAACTCGAGAAGGCTCGATCAGAGTTGGCGGAAGCCGTCCGTGTTCGAGATGAGGTGGACGCTGAATGCGAGAAGCTCAAGGTGGAGGTTGGTACCACCAAGAAGGAAGTGAAGGCTCAGCTTGGGGAGGTTCAAGAGCTGTCGACCGTCCGCGCGTCGTTGGAGAAAGAGCTTTCGATGGTTCGCTCAGCCCATGAAGAAGAACTTTCCCATCTCCGGGAAGAGCTTTCCAAGGCCAGCGCGGCCGCCGAGAAGGCTTCCGCAGAACAGGACGCGATCACGAAGAACCACCAAATCGCCATCGAGAAGCTCACCTGCGTCAAGTCCGGACTCGAGGAGAAGTTAACCGACGCCGAGACCCGCCTCACGACCCTTCAGCGACAATTTGATGAGAAGTCTCAAGCTTGGACCCAGTCAGAGGAGAAGCTGCAGGATGAGCTCCGGTTTACAATCGAACGCAGCCACAAGACCGAAACGGATCTCCACCGGACGATTAGGACGCTTGAAGGCAATCTCGAAAAATCCTCCTCCGCTTTAGTGGCTGTGAATGATGAAAAGAACACGATGGAAGCCGAGATGACGAACCTCGAAGCTGAAATCCAACGTTATCGCACTCTTTCTCAGTACCTCGAGAAGCAAGTCAAGGAACAGTGAGTACCTCGATTTTGACCCCAAGTATTGTCCTCTCATCAGAAATCACAGGGAAACCGAGATTTCGGACCTTGGAGGTCGGCTGGCTGCATTGCGGAAAGATTATGCCGCGTTGGAGCAGGAGTCTTCTGGTATCGAGTTGCAGCTCTCGCTCAAGGATTCTCAGCATAAGGAAGCTCTGGCCGCACTGCAACGCGAGCTCAACGCATTCCGCGCGAAACCTAGTCTGGAGGCGCGCCTGCAGGAACTGCAGGAAAGATACGACGAGATGGAAGAGGATCTGAAGGAGAAATGTGCAGAAATTGAGAGGACTGACGACAAATACTTGCTGTGAGCGTTGGTGTTTCCGTTCCTTAGATGTGTTCTGACCACCTTCCAATTCCAGGGTGCTCAAGGAACGCAAAAAGCTCAATTTCCAGGTCGATTCTCTTACGCGAAAAGTCAAGGCACTCGAGAAGGAGCTTGGGGAAACAGCTACCAGACCAGCGCCAAAACCCAAGGAACCCTCTACCTCGCAGCCACCTACACGAGCTCCAGTCCCTTCTCGAACTACCTCGACCTCATCCCGTAAAAGCACAGCAAACCCCTCACTGTCCTCTTCACGATCATCCTCAGCTCGCACGAGCGCAGCCTCTTCCACCACTGATTCCCCACACCTCCTCCAGAAAACGCGTCCATTGGCGTCCACCTCTGCATCTAGCTCGAACCTACACCGTACGAAAACGCCAGAACCAAAAGTCCGTCACGAGGTGAAACCCGTGCCGGCCCCAACGGTTCAAGCTCAGCAATCAGAACCGGTGACCATAGGAAAGAAACGCAGGGCTCCTGATGACTTTGATGCATGCGAGTCTGTTCCTGCACAGGTGTTCACCACAGAGAGCGTGCCGAGCAAGGCCTCTGAGCACCAGACGCCTCGTTCCCGCAAGATGACAACGGGTGACCGGGGAGGGTTCACACCGGTCCGAAGCCGACCCCCATCCAAGGACCCCGTTGCAGGGATTGCCGCTCCTGTGCTTGCCGCCACGACCACAATTACCAACGTCACCAACGGTACGACGCAACGGTCTGTGACGCAGCCTGTCCCTCTGACAACACAAGCCGCTCAGCCACCCGCAAAAGCACGGAGTTGGCTGCGGAACGTGAAACCACAAACGGCGTCTCGATGAACTTCCGCTCAGGTTACTCCTACTAGACCCTACCTACCCTTAATGCTGTAGCTGGTATCTTTACATCATACGCATGGACATGTAGTTTACTTCAAGGTTTTCAAGATTGGCATTTATCTCACATGACACTCAACTTGCCTTTGGTGCCCTTGTTCGGGTTGGGTCGATTCACAAATGAGAGCACTCAGCGATTTGGCGGGTGGAGCGAAGGCTGCACACTGACCTCCACCCAGGGCCGTCGAGTGAGTCCCAAGGGGGTAGTTGGTCTGCAGTTTTCCCCACGGTCGAAAACATCTCGGCGCGCGTCGTGCATTTCCCAAGGAAATAAATGATTTCTACGGTTAATGGCTACAGCACAACCGTAATGATATATGCCACCCCACCTGGAGGAGGCTCCTCTCACTGGCAATCACACCGCTTACCGCTATACCCCCGTACTTATCCGACCATACTGCACACAACAACAGGGTGCGCGGATCGAGAACACGTCGCCTGTGGTCAGGATACACCCTCGTCCTAACGAGGTTCCCTGCGATCGTCCCACCTGCACGCTACGCTCGTGTCTTCGCGGTCGGGCGCGGATATGGCATTTGTTTTTCGGGTGAAGGTGAGGAAGGTGGGGTACCACCAATACCCGTCGTTAAGAATGGCCCAGCTATTTCCACCCGCCAAAGCGCAACCGGTTCCGGAACGAATTTTCTCTTGGCCCTGGCATTACAAAATATGTAAGGACTCCCAGTAGAGGTATAAGTGTTGCACACCTGGGTTTGCAAGATCTTCGAGATATTGAAGGACGGTGCGGACCTCTGGTCGCTTCGGTTTTTCGTGCCAGCACATTTCAGCAATTTTCCAAATTTCGGGAATCAACCCTGGGACTTCGAAGCGATGGGGTTTCGGTGGCCGTCCCCCCTTCAAGACCAGAATCATGACATTGGCGTCAGTGAATTCGGGGAACGGAACATTACCTATAGCGAGCTGGAAACGAACGGTCAGTGGACACACGGTATTGTGCTTTTGAAGGCGGGCATACCCCCACGATAATCATGGACAAGGAGTACACATCGGATTCCATCGTCATTTCCCCCTTTCGGTATCCGGTTGGCAAGAGTAATGTTCTGGGGCCCAGAATCTAAATAGTTGTGGTGTCGATCCCTCAACAGACAGGACGTTTGGATGCTTTAAGTGCTTGCTAAGTACCAATTCCGCACAGAATCTCTAGACAAGATATCAACTTCCAACAGACCGACAGTCTTGCCACCTCATACCTTATGCAATTCATCCGTGGGAGCGTACTTACATACGCGAAGCGCTTTGACCGCAAACGCGTGTCCTTTTTCATCAGTGAGCTTCCAAATATCAGAGAATCCTCCTTGTGCGGACGCTAGGGGGCCAGGTTCACCGAACCTCGAAAGAAATACGCAGGAAGCAGGAAGTAACCGGTGTATAAT
>Ga0307515_10005889_pt1 | contig 24739 bp, 18 predicted proteins | sample 17_EM_MG_FD_194513 | JGI IMG/M metagenome (GOLD analysis project Ga0307515, IMG submission 194513) | Populus trichocarpa ectomycorrhiza microbial communities from riparian zone in the Pacific Northwest, United States - 17_EM | ecosystem: Host-associated > Plants > Roots > Unclassified | place... | reverse complement strand
CACGACACGACCCTGATGCCCGCGGCCTGGTTGCGGAAGTTGACTGAGATCTCGTGCAGTCCGCCGGCGTCCTTCTCCAGGCTCTTGAGCAGATCGGTTCGGGCCCGGCCCCAGAGCTGCGATCCGGCGGCGAGGCTGGCGTTGATGACGTTGGCGAGTAGGAGCGGCCAGGTGACGGAGCCGGAGCCACGGTGCGGCGTGCTCAGGAAGATGATGGCCTTTGCCGATTCCCTGATGCTGGGATAGTCGCGCTCGTCTAATCGGGCTTGGATCAAAGCCTAGAAAGAATGGAGTGTCAACCTCATTTGCTTCCTTCCAAGGCCAAGGCACAGCATTATGTGGGTCACGCATGGTGGGCTATATCATGGAAATACCTGCTTTAATACCAAGCCTCCCATGCTATGACACAGAAAGACCAAGGGGCGGTGCCGTAGCCGCCCATGGCGGGCAGCAACAAGTTGGGTGAGGAAGCTCCGCGAGATGGACGTGAGGTCCCAGTTGGCCTTGCTGAACAGGACCCTGAAATCATACCCAAACGAGTAGACGCGGGCGCCAGGGATCTCATGGGGCAGGAAGTCTCGTAGCCAGAGCGGGCCGTCGTTGCCGTCCACCATCCACGTGTAGTGCGCATGCCCGTTGATGCCGTGGATGGCGATGATGTCTGCGCTAGTGGTGGTGAGATGTTCGTCGTCGAGCCGGCTCAGGAGGCTAAGGCCTAGGGCGTTGGTGCCGGAGACCCTCAGCGATGGAGACGGAGATGCGACTGGTGCGAGTCGGATTGTAGGAGTTGGGGACAAGGTGGATGGCTGGGTCTTGAATGATGATGAACCCGCATACTTGTCATGTGTCGCTGGGTTCAGGCTTTGCCAAGAAGCATTCACCGATTGAGTTTGTGGGTACGAGCCCATGTTGACAGTCCTCTAATGGTGGAGAGCACGATGAGTGGAAAAATCTCAGTCAGGATGGAGAGTGTATTTTCAGGGGCTCGACAAGATGGTGTATGTGGCCTTGATATCTAGGCATACCGTATGGAGATTCCAGGTACGTTATATATCCTTCCACAAAGCCCCTGAGTGTTCTGGCCCAAGAACAGATGTGGTCATCCACTTTCGTCTCCGACTTGCGGGCGCTTATCAGAGGCGTAGTCACCTCGGGTTCTTGAAATTGTGTGGAAAAGGTGTAGTACTTGAGAAGTACTGATATGATCTAATTTTAAACGTTATATCCTAAAATAACTAAGTATGATGCTGTTACATCCCTTGAGGTCAGTTTCAATTTTCATCTCTGCGCGTAACACGTAATTAGCTTCCGTCATGGCTCTAATGGCTGCTTGGAAGCCGGAAGGATTTTTGATTTGGCCACTCATCGAGGAGCTGAAGAAGTTGTAAGCCCGCCGCCTGGCGCCCTGGCCGTCGATAGGCAACTCGCCCTTTTTAGAGACAAGGGCCTCCCGCCTTGGCGGAGACTTCTATGCAACCGAGAGAGCGGCACTGCACGATCAAAGCATGAGGCGTGCCTCTTCAGGCGCCGCGCTGTAGATGCTGGAGGTCCAATATATTTACACGCACACCCCTAAGGCACGGTGGCCGATGAGCACATGTACTGTTGCACCTAGGGACAATAAAAAACTTTAAATTTGTATATAAAAGGCACCTATAGGCTTTTAAACTCTTGGGGAGAAATACCTCTTAGTATAATATAATTAGTTCAAGATTTTGCAGGACCTTACAAGACTAATGTATAGTGATTTGATTAGCTTAGGAGTTTGCAAGGGTCCACAAGCGTGACGCTAAATCCCTAGCGTTACGCCGTGGCGGGATTTTTCCCCGGGGATCTGATTTATAAGATAACCTCGTCCTGCATCCACCATCAGGCTGAGAAATACTGAATTCTTGTGGCCTTCTATCCTGAAGTTAGGCCATCAATTGGGCAGTTGCAATGCCCAGAAATTGATCCAGCGGCTACCGTCCACCAGTCGGCCATGGCTTTGTGCCCTTTTGGCGCCCTCAGCAACATGGAGCACGTCGTGCTTGTCATTGCTGGAGATTTAAACCCTTATGCAACTCTTCTCGCCATGGACTGGGCTCATCTCACTTCAAATCCCTCCAAGAAGCCAAGTTAGCCGATTTGTTTGGGCATTTCGAACTACCTCTTTTTCAGAAGGTTCTCATATCTTAGGCTGCTATATTGTACTTGTTGTCGCTTCAACATGGGGTTCTCAGGTTTCGCATCATTACTTGCTTACTTATTCCTACTTGCCGCACTGTCTCTCTATGGTGAGTGCCTCCCTTCATCCTTTAAGTCCTTTCAGTCCACGAATCCCAAAGATACCTAACCTGCGCTGCTGCTACAGGGATACCAATCTGGGGATGTCCCAAGGACATTGACGGATCCATCGTCGAACTGTCCACAAACACTACAGGCTTTGTGAAGCTGGAATTGGGCTATTTCGGTACGTGAATATTGTCCCGGGAGAGCATATGAAAACCCTTCCTAAGCCTGAAACCCCGTGAGACTAACCTCTATCCCCAACCAGGCGTCTGCGTCTCCTACCCCTTTTCCGAAGCCGACGGCGCCAGCAGCAGCAACACGACCCAGTCCGGCCAGAGGCAATGCATCGCCTCCCTTGACACTACTAGACTGACGCCCTCTGAGCTCACCGCGGAGCTCATCCGGGGCATGAACCTGACCACCACCCCAAGCGGACAGTACAACGCCTCGCTGTCCTCACTGATCCAGGCCGCGAGCGTGCTGCGCGACGCGGGGCTGTTCGGCACGTCCCTGCCAATCGCCGCGTTTAGCCTGCTCAGCGCCGCCGGGCCCCTATTCATCATCCCGCTGTTCTTCAACCTGGCCCGCCGGCGCAAGATCTGCAACGTGCTGCTGCTGGTGGCTGCGCTGTGCGCCAGCCTCGGGCTCATGCTGGCTGGCGCGTCGACGTTTTCGCTGCTGCAGGTGCAGGCGGCGCAGCGTGTTGTCGGGACTCTCAGTCTCCCTGGCGCATCCGCAGAAACCGTCTTCGCTGGGCCGGGCCGGGTGGTCGCCCCCATGCTGCGGTGTGGCCTCGGGCTGGCGGCCGCGTTCGTGGTGCTGATTGCCATGATGGCCTTTGTGCGCCACGGTGGCCATCTGGACGACCGTCCACCGTCAACCCAGACGAAAGCCCCTGTGGCCGGCGCCGGCAACAAGAATCGCAACTGGGGTCGGTGGAATACCCGGCAGCGGTCGATGGAGCTCCCGAGGTATGGAAGGCAGGTGCCGGGGAAGGGGTTTCCAGCGCCGAGAGGTCGGCAGACTAGAAACCATCGTTACTAGAGGGGGAAGGATGGTTGGTAAGCTACGCATGCTGCGTCGTGGGGCTCAGATGTCAGCACCCAGCTTAGTGGTTTTACAATCAGGCTTTGCAGCTGGTTTAGAGGTGGTAGCATGGAGCTCTGAGATACGGTCTGGTACATCTTCTAAGGGCCCTGCTGTATGTATCTGCAGAATCTACATGGTATTAGATTCCATAATCATTGAAGCGAGGCCATGTCACGTCAAAGTGCGCAACAAGCTGCTTGCTGGAACCACTGCTCCTCAATCCGATCGAGCAGGAGCTTTGCTAGGACCGTAATCCTTTTTTTCATCTCCTATCACTACCTCCCGCCACTGGCGAATGCAGTATTCTGGCGGATGGTCATTGCCAGTGAGGAGCCAGGCCGAATCGGCCAACTCTCCCTCGCTAGCATCGTCTGAATCAGCGTCTAGAGCATCCGTCACGTCCGCGTCCGTCTCATAGCCCGTCTTATCTTCCGACCCGAGGTCGCTCTAGGCCGAGCCTTGAAAAGGGCGGGAATCGTCTGATGGACGACAACCCATGGTTGGTTCGAGCCTCTAGTAGGAAGCTAAAGAGGAGGGAGGGTAGAGTAGAGCAAGCGTAGGAGCAGAGTGAGGACGAAGAAAGGTGAGAGGGGGAGTCGATGGAGTAGACCGGCCAGTGGGAGAAGGGTAAAGTAGGTTAAAATGACGAAGGGAAGCGAGGAGAGATGGAAGTGGCTCGCTTGGGTAGCTAGGTAGTTAAGGAGTTACTTTAATAAGCCTATTCTTGAAACTCCTTAATCAGTGTTAAGACGGGAGTGCAGCGGTGGACATTGAGATATGATAGCTCGAACAAATTAAGTAGACAGGAAATAGCAGTTACATTTCGGAAGCTCATAGGCCTGTATTTTCTTCATTGGCGTGAAACATCAGTCTGATCACATGAATTCGAAAGTTGTATGTCGGATATCAATAACCATGAAGCCGTCAGGCCAAAGCTTCATCTGAATAAGCTATAGATACTAATCTGGAAGCTATTTTAATCTCGGGCTCAGCCAAAGGCGGAGCCTTATTAAATTGCCTCAACCGGAGGACGCATAAGTTTCTCGTGAACACCCCACATTACTTTCCCCCAATAGTAAACACCTCTATCCCAATCCATTGATGGAGGAAGATCGGACGAAGTCCGTCAGCTCACCGTATAAAGGGTATCCAAACGTGCGTACGCGCCCGATAGGCAACGTACTCGTCTCCGAAAAAATCGACAAGATGCTTCTCTTCATCTACGCCGGATTATGTTAGCATAAAACAACGAGGAACTGACAGTAGTGAAATACGCTTACGTCTAATCCTTATAGAAAAGAAATACCACAATACGCCCAGATAACCCAGAAAGCTCACGATATTCCCCAGCACAACCTGTGTTCCTAGCCCCCACCAAAAGAAGCCAAAGTAAGACGGGTGCCGCAGCCATGCATACAGCCCTGTCGTTACCAGTTCATGTCCTTCATTCCTTCTACTCTGAACTTGGTGGTTGAAATTCGTACCTGCTTGCGCCATGGCGACGCTCCGCACACTCTGCCCAATTACAATCATGGTGAGGCCAATAATTATTATGGAGGGAGGGTTTACGTGGGACTGCCAGTCCGGAAAGAAATAGGACGTTATGAGGGTTTCAAGGAAGGCGATAGTGTGCGCCTGCTGGTAGCGCTGGCCATTAGTGAGAAGGAATGAGGCAACGGTCGCAAGAGGCGTGTTGTAAGCGGCAGTCGTCCAGAACTCGAGGAAATGGAAAAGGGAAAGAGCCGCTAGGAAGAACGCCGCGCGCCAGAAGTTGTTGTTGTAATACAGAAGGAGGAGGGTCATTAGAATGCTGACGCCGAGTGTTGTGCCGAGCAAGAAGGCACGCAGAGCAATACCAGCTAGGGACCGCCTGCCATTAGCGTAGAACTCTTTAGCTAGAGAGTTCGGAGAAGCATGTTGCAGGGTGGAGGCTTCACGAGCGCGCAATGCAGCATCGAGGCGGGGCGTCCAGGGACCTTGTTCTGGCGGGCGATTGACAGGCCATGAGATCTCCGGACGAGGAGATGTAGGAGGGGATTTCGAAGAAGATTTTGAGGAAGATTTCGGCTTTGGCGTACTGCTGCCGCTAACAGAAGCAGCAGGTTCAGCCATGTTCCGCTATATGATGTCTTATGCACCTGCTATGCAAGATTAAGGTGAAATCAGAAGCAGGTAGCGAGACAAATAGTTCGGCAGGTGAAATGCAATGCGCATTATCGAAAGAGCCAGGAGAAAAAAATTTCAGCCAGGCTGCTTTAAATGAAGGAATATAACGGCGCCAGAAGAACAATATGAAGCTCCGAACTCTTTGAAGTCGAACCCGGCGGTGATGTCGTCGCTAATTCTGCCACCGCCTTCGGGACAGGAAAATGTCCCTCCGAACCGACCCCGAATTCAACATCACAAACCCTCCTTCTTGCAATCATTTCCTGTATATTACTCGGCGAAAATTATAGAACTAGTCCAAAAATGGCTCTTTCAGATAATAAGCAGAAGATGCTACGTGGCGAACTCTACCACGCTTTCACACCTGAACTAGTGGCTGCTAGAGCCCGTTGCAAACACGCCTGCGCCCGCTACAACAATGCAGGAGAAGTCTCGCGCAGACGTCTGACTGAGTTATGGAGGGAGTAAGTATGTCTTGTCGTTTCCTCTGTCCTTATAGCCCCTTCTACCCTGCATTACTGGCTATCTCCTATCCTTGCCCGTATTTCTGAATGCAACGTAAAAGGCTGACATCGTCTCGCAGCATAACAGACGACAAAACCCCGTTACCTCATCCAGCCACTACACCAGAAGAAGATGAAGCATTATTTGATAACGACCCCTGGGTCGAACCTCCGGTCCACATTGATTATGGCACTAATATCCGCCTTGGTGACAACGTCTTCCTAAACTTCAATGCTGTTTTCTTAGACACCTGTCTCATTTCCATCGGCTCCCGCACACTCGTCGGACCAAACGTTTCCTTTTTCTCTGGCACACATCCCCTCGACCCAGCGCTCCGTAACGGGACACAAGGTCCTGAGCTTGGTAAAGAGACCCAAATTGGGGAGGATTGTTGGATCGGTGGAAATGTAGTTATATTACCAGGTGTGACGCTGGGCAGAGGATGCGTGGTTGGTGCAGGAAGTGTGGTAACTAAAGATGTTCCGGATTTCTGCGTTACTGCGGGAAATCCTGCCAGAGTTTTGAGGAAGATTGAGACGCAGATGGATCCTTCGCAGAGAGGCCCAGTGTCTACCAAAGACCAGGTTATGGGGGCCGAAATGCCTATGGCCCAGCGAGCCAAGAAATTGTCAGAAAGACTGCAGATCGAGACTCGGGGTGTTCCAGAGCTTGCAAAGGAGCTTGAGGTTACACTTGGTGGGCTTTGACCTCACTGTGAAACGAGTCATCGAGAGCTTTTAAGTTGCTCTTTGCTTACTCCAGACGCTCTTTTTCTATTGCTGACTCACAGAAACATGCTTCGTGAATTACGAACTCCTCCGGAATGAGAAGAACTTGGGTTGTAGAAGGTTCGTGCATAGACATTAGATCTGTCGCAAACCACTTGTAACAACCAGCATGCTCAATCTAGCCTAAGGCAGAGTGGAGTAGCACCGCCAACATTGGTGCGAGTGAATAGCGATGCAATGACAAACGTTGTAGGTGGTATACGTGTGGGAGCACATCACAGCTGAGAATACGTTGTTCGGCACCAAATATAAAGAATGAATACGATGTACATGTTTGCATAACCATAGGAGTCCCCTTTATATCCATTAACTCCTTACGAATATGCAAAGAAGCAATCCTCGCATCGTTATGCCACTAATAAAATTTAATCGCTAGTGTTTTGCGTCCTGATGATGCCCGCACATGTTTGTTTCCTCTGATTGGTTAACCAAAGCAAGACCAAACAGGTCAAATTGGGGTTCGATATGCAGCACCACATGTGTGACACATGTAATGTTGTGCACGCTACCAGCTTCAATGTTGTCGGGGAATGCCGGACGTTTTCACGCCTGAATGACGTGGATTTACGCGTTGACTTAATGTGAAAAGTATGCCCTTAAAGTGCCTATCATCGTGCCTATCATCGTGCCTCCAGTCGTGCAAACTTCCACTCTGGCCGACCGACAGGCTCGGTTAGCTTGTACTTAGAAACGTTTTTGACTCCAGGCTCGTGCATCTGCCGTTGACTCTTAGCGAACAGCTTCAGCCATACTGCATCGGGATTCCTAGTCTCTAATGACTTCTTGATTGCTGTCCGTTCCTCCAAGACGGGTTCTAGCATACTCAAGACGTCGTCGAAGATTTCCTCTCTCACGGACACATTCTCGACAATCGTTGTCAAAAACCGCACAAGGCTTTCCCAGACCAACCGTGTTGGAGCGTCTACGTAATATTCTTGGTTTGCGGCCTGAGTTACCTGGGCAGGTTCAGAGAGAACAATATCGGTCCTCTTCGGAGTTGACTGCGATATGGTCATTGATGTTGAGTCTCCGCTACTTTGAGGTGGCCTTCTGACAGCGCGTGCGGCTCGATGATGGATCTTCGTGATATCCTCCCAGATCCCTTCTATGCGGCTTGTCATGAAATCACCAGCATGTAGGCACATTATAGCAACCACATCCAATGCACCGGAAACAACGTAAGCCTCAGGATCCTCTAAACGGGGAAGGAGAACAGGCCATAAAGTATTAATCAGCGGTAAGAAAGAATTCTCATGAGACGCGAGAGCAGGGAAACTCGTATTCAGTAGAGAGAGGAGCGACGTGCGCAAGCTTGGCGATGGTGACGTGAGGTAATGCTGGGTAAGTTGGGAGATTTTCAGGAGGATATCGAATATTTTGGGAGCCCGCGGAGGGGTTTCTGGACGCTCGGCTGGCTGCTCTTCCTTGGTTTCTTCATCAAAGAAGTCGTTGGCTTGATGTTCCTCTTCATTACTGGCTGGATTCCAAGGTTTCTGGGGGAAAATCCCTTCCATCTTCTCGGCTTTCTCCTCTTCACTCTTCGCAGCATCGATTTTCATCGCCTTAATGACATCCACCACATCTGTCACACTAGCTAGCTTCCACGGCAGTTTGTGATGTGAATCAACATCGCCCGTGGTAATAGCAAGCTGCGGGGTCTTCACGCCTTCTTCCGCAATGCCTTTCAGCACCGAAAAGAGAAGCTCAACCAACTTTGGGTATCCATGAAAGTACTCCAGCGCTGCGAAAATACTTTCAACTAAATCATCAAGATACGGCAACAATGATGGCCCCGAAAGTCGAATCATCATTAGTAGAACTTGGGGAGCTTGAGGGGATATGTCGAAGGTGTTCAGTTTTAACGCGACAGCGTTTACGAGATAGTCGACATTTGAGACAATTAGATCGCCGGCATGCGCATAACCACAGGCGTCAGAAACTATGTTCAAACAAGTAATTGCATGGTTACGGAGCATAGGATTGGAGCTTCCGACAAGATGGATTACAGGGTAAAGCGCGTCGACAAGCTCAGCTCTGAAGCCAACTCTGTTCCGCATAGCTTGCATTGCCACTGTCTCCAATGAAATGGCATGAAAGCGCCAGTCTAACTCTGTCTCAGAATCCGAATTTGTAAGGATATGAAGAGAGAAGGAGTAAAGTTCCTCGAGAAGCTCGGTTCGAAGGCCCACCTGCGACGTGCCCAGATCCAGAAAGTCTTCAATTTCGATGCTATGCTTGGTGTTGAGCTCGAGTAGCTTCAAAGATAACCAAAAACTGGCTAATTGTGGTTCACGTGAGCTAGATCGAGTGAATTCTACGAGGTCTCTGGAAATCATCATTGAAGAATCTGAAGTAGCTAGTTGCTGAAGTAGTGATTCCAGCTCCAACACTGTATCTTCTTGGCCTTTTGAGTTCATGAGAAGAGGTTGAAAGGAAGTTGACTGGTTTTCTGCAGACCAAGTCTTTTTGTCCGTGAGCGAACTTGTTGAACTTGATTCAATAACAGATCCGAATCCTTTGAACTCGCAGATAACATTCGAGACACTGTCCCGTAGATTTGAGGCCATTACGCGGTCAACGATTGTAAGATCAATTCCTTGCTCGCTGAGAATGCGAAAAGCGATAGAAACTAGATGAATAATTTTTCGTTTGGCTGAATCCTCTGGTGACTGCATTATACGCGGTAAAGCTGTGACCCAGCCATGCAAACTTGATCTTAGTAGATTTGCTAGATTTGAATCTGCCCCGAGCATTTGTTTCAATGTTAGTTGAACTTCATCTCGCTCATCCACTCCAGATAACATCACAAGGGTCTCCACCATCATACCAGTGGATTGGGACAGAGAGACTCGGCAATCTTTGAGAACTCTGATACAAAGTCGAAGCAAGGCTTGACGGACTTCAATTCGGTCATGTTGACGTAACTTGACAATGTTTGCCAACGCAAGCTTAATCTGGCCAGCAGTAGCCTTGAGCCAGGAAAGGGTGAGGCCTTCGAATTTGGGTGATTTTCCATCATCCTCCGTATTATCTGGAAGGTCCTTTGTGTGCGCGTCGCTGAGTACAATATGAAATAATTCGGATAACACATTCAGTCCACCTTCGAGGAGTCTGAAAGATCTCCGAGATTTGGTACTCAGAGTCAAGACTCTGGTTAGTGATGATACAATTCCTGGTAAGAAGCTGGCTAGTGCGTCTCGTTCCTCCACCGCAGAGCATACTGCTTTTAGAGCTGCGAGTGCTGCAAGCTGAACCTCGTTCGACGCTCCATTTGTAATACCCTCCAAGACAACTGTGATCGCGTGACTAAGTGCGGGTATATTGGCAGAACTGATGAGAGATTCTCTACCCTGCTGGGTAAAAGCGAGTGCCGAAAACAGCTCTGACAAACATATGAATGCCACTGATTGAAGCTCTTCGGAAGTGTTTGGTATCTTCTTTCCGGCGGAAGTAGCGTTTGCTAAAAAGGTTAATAGGATCAGGAGCTGGCCACCAAGATTCGGGGCGATTCGAGAGCGCCAGCCTGTTCTTAGTAATATAGAAAGACAGTGCAAAGAAAGCTCCAGAGCACGAACGGGGAGATTTTGAGACTCCCGTAAAACATGCGATAGTGGAAAGAAGGCATAATCGGCGAGTTTTTCATCTAGGGAGTCTGAGCTTGTGGTGATATCTTTGAGAGTTGTTAAAAGCTGTGCTAAGCTGTCAACGACATCTTTGCTATTTCCAGCTTTTCCGGCAAACCCTAGTGCTGCCTGGCTCAGCTTCACACAGTGCGGCTTTAGCTGAGAAGGAATTTAGATAGTCAACAAAGACATCAGCTCCTAGGGTCTTACAGTTTGGAAGACTTGATTCCTTCTTTCCATCACGTCACGGCTTCTGGCGCTTTAGTATATCGGAATTTCAGGTACCCTTTTGAAGAACATAATTATCTCTCAGTGGTCCAGGTCTTTTCTTTGCATTAAATTTCCCACCATAATCATCAGAAAATGTCCTGATTAAGAGGGTGAATTGATGGTTGACGTTCAATCAAGGTCTGTGATCTAACGTCTTAGCCACCCAAACAAGCCAGCCACCCAAAGCGAGCCACCAAAAATTACACTAATTAGCTAAACTTATATACGTACAAAAAAAAAAGTTTTAAAAAGTTTTTGAGTAATAGTTTATAAAATTTCAATATTAAAAACTTAATTATTTAACTTTTAGTTTAAAAAGTTTAAATTTTCCAAAAAAATTAAAACAGTAAAAAGTATAACTTTAATAGAAGTAATAAAAATAATACTTAAAAAGCTTATTATACTAGTAGTATAAGTATGGAAGTATTTATTATTAAATTATTAAATTTATATATTAAGTAGTAGTAGAGTTATTGATATATAAAGTTGGTTGATTTTGGCATAATTTTCGGTGGCTCGCTTGGGTGGCTGACATTTCGTCTGGATTCCTCGCTTCGAGCTTCCATCTCACGCGTCACTGCCAACCCACGCGCCGTGCAACCTTCGAATCTTTAACACGTTGAATCCACACATTCACACCTTCCCTCTACTCAGATACTCAAGCGGACTCAATCACCCGTCTCGATCTTCGAACCCTCTACCGGAAGTATTCGCCTTTATAGCATCGAAATAAACGCAAGACAGCACGAGCAACAACACGGCATGGCGACACGAAGCCGGCGGAGTGCAGCCACCGAAGTCGTAGAAGAAGAGGGAGGGCAGGATGGCACTTCAAAGCTGCGATTCGACGAAACACTCACAGGGCGACCGGGTAAACCGATAGCAGTAGGAGAACTTCTGCGACGACTACAGGCGCTCTCTCAGGAGCTGCGGGGCATGGAACAGGAGGAAGCGGACAGAGATTCACTTTTGCCTGTTGCAAAGGAATTGGCGCACCACAATCTAGTACAGCATAAAGATGGAGGTGTCAGGGCATGGACAGCATGTTGTATCGTGGACATATTCCGGTTATGCGCTCCGGATGCGCCTTACACGGCATCGCAATTAAAGGTGATTAGAGATACACCAATTTAGGGGCAATTACTAACGATATGCGCAGGATGTTTTTGCTCTCTTCATAACGAAAATATTTCCTGCGCTTGCGGACCCTTCGAACCCATATAACGGCCAACATCTCTATGTCCTGAAGTCCCTCGCTGAAGTTAAAACCATAGTACTTCTTACAGACATTCCATCCTCACAGAATCTTATGTCACAACTCTTCTCCTACTGTTTCGATGTTCTTTCGGGTCCCTCCAAAGCAGATTCTGGCGAAGAGTTAAGCAAGAACGTGGAACACCATATGACCGCCGTGCTGGCGATTCTGGTCGATGAATCCCAGACGCTACCCGCCGAAGTGGTAGACGTAATACTAGCACAATTTTTGCGCGCAGACCCCAGGGTGGCGCCGACGGGGAGCTCCAAGAACAAAAAGAATGGGCATGTGGACGAGAAACAGTCTACCTTACTTCTCAAAGAGGCACCACCTCCATACAACATGGCCAAAAATATTTGTAATTCTTGCCCTGACAAGATGGCACGACATATAGGCCAATATTTCAGCTCTGTTATTGTTGATGCCTCGACCGCTATAACCTCCGTTCCGAAGCACAAGTCACGGAAACGAGCTAGCAGCGAAATGGACGATTCAGAGGATGAGGTGCTACGAGGACCTACGGAAGAGGATCTAGAGGAAGCCAAAAAGGCGCATAGGCTACTTCGTGAGCTATGGCGATGTACTCCAGATGTTCTGCAAGATATTATCCCACACCTACAAGATGAGTTGGGCGCCGAGAACGTTCAGCTTCGTCTTTTAGCAACGGAGACGTTTGGCGATATGATTTCTGGTATTGGAGCAGCAGGTCCGCCACCTCCTGCGGTACTAAATCCCGTTGCCTATCCTTCACAGAGTCTCGCACCACCGTCAGATTATACTCAAGTATACAACTTCCTCACTACCCCAACTTCGCCTCACTCTTTTCCAGCCAGTCACTCCCAGCCATACCAGTCTTTTCTCTCGCGAAAACAGGACAAGTCCCCAATTATTCGTGCCACATGGACAACAAGCATAGGACGCATTCTCATGACGTCTGCCGGAGGCGTCGGCCTAGACCCTGAAGAAGAGCAAAAGTTGCTCAGATATTTAGCTGAGATGCTCGTAGATATCGATGAGAGGGTCCGGCTTGCAGCCGTCAGATCCATCGAGCAGTTCAACTTCAATGATATAGTTCAAAAGCTAGGCAGCATTGGTAGCGCATCCGAAACAGGGTCTGTGCTCTTTAATCTTGCAGATCGAGTAAAGGATAGGAAGCATAGCATTCGTGCCGAAGCAATGAACTTGCTTGGAAAGATGTGGGGCGTAGCATCCGGTGCAATTGCGGAAGGGAACGAACGGATAAGCAAGCTCCTTGGTCCAATTCCGTCGAAAATTCTGGGCGCATGTTATATCAATGACCTCGAAATTAATGTTCTTGTCGACCACGTTATGTTTGAGTCCTTACTACCCCTCAACTACCCACCGATTAAGCCAAAGCCCACGGCTAATGGCGGCTCTCAGATTGTGAAAGACAGCCAGAAGAACGGAGATCATGGTTACACAGAATCGGAATTGGACAAAATTAGGACGGAACGCCAGCTTGTGCTTGTCAGGGACCTAGATGACAGAGCTAAGATGGTTTACTTTGCGCGTCAAGCAAACCAGGCTGCAGGAGCAAAGTACATGGAAGCATTTCTTAAGAAGTGTGAGGATTATAATGTGAGCATAGCCCCTCCTTACACTAACACACATGATAACATACTCCAAGGGCGGCGTCGTAGAGAAAGGCGAAAAGGAAGTCAAAGAACAACTAGGCGGTCTCATTGCGTACTATTGCAAGGTTCTACCAGATGCCTCACGAACTCATGATGATCTCTGGAAATTTGCCAAGATGCATGACCGCCGGAGCTACCAGCTGATCAGGTTTTGTATGGCCCCAGATAGTGATTATAGGAAGGTATACAAGTCAATAGTAAGTTTCAAGGGCAGTATCATGCGCGCAACTACTAAAACAGTGTACAGAAAGAGTTTACCAAGAGAATAGAGGATGCTCCGGGCAACTCTAGTCTATTGGACACTCTAACACCGCTCATCTATAGGGTCAGCATTCTTTGTTACAACAGAAGCCATGTGCCGGCCATCATTGAGTTTTCGCGCGCTGATGAGGAAGGTCTTGGGTCTACCGCACACGAAGTATTAAAGGAGATATCAACCAAACACCCTGATGTTTTCAAGGCTCATGTACAGGATCATTGCAAAGCAATCGAAGGCGAAGCTCCCACAGCTAATAAACCCAACGGACAAGGTGCAGTGGATGACCTTAAGGCCTGTGCTGGGTTCGCGCGAAAATTCCCTAAGGATCTCCCTAAGGATCGAAAATTCTTGCAAAGCTTGATCAGCTTTGCCCTCTATGGCACACCGCCAAAAGCTGCAAAGCATGCAGTCACAATAATCATGAGTATTGCAGATAAGAAAGAGATGCACGCTAAAGATATCCTGAGCAAGTGCTCAAAGGACTTCCAGTGTGGCTCTGGCAACTACTTATCCAAACTCGCAGCACTTAGCCAACTTATGCTGCTCGCCCGGCGTGAAATTGAAGATGACACTGATCCTGTAATCGATATCGCTATCAACCATGTTCTCCTCCAAAGTCGCAACGAAGCCTCAGTTGACGACCCTGAATGGATTGATACACCAGACGAAGACCTGACGGCCAAAGTTTGGGCTCTCAAGATTCTCATCAATAGTTTACGTGCCATTCCTACCGATGTCCCTGCCGCGGAAATCGCATCTCCGGTCTACAAGCTTCTCAACGTTCTTGTCGCTAAGCATGGCGAGCTCTCTAAGAAGGGTAACTCCCCAGCCGGACACAAAAGTCGGCTGCGCCTGCTTGCCTCTCAGCTCCTCCTAAAGCTTTCCTGCACTCGACATCTCGACTCTATGCTTACTCCATCCGCCTTCAACGCTCTTGCGACTGTGGCGCAAGATCCTTGTACACCTATACGTATTGGTTTCGTGAACAAGTTAATGAAATATCTTGGCCAAGGATCTCTCCATCCCCGCTTCTTCTCCATCCTGTTCCTGATGGCTTTCGAACCAGATCAACACTTGAAGGACAGTGTAGTAACTTGGGTCAAATCGCAGCGCACACGTTTCGAGGCCCGTAAGAGCACGACACTCGAAACTGTGTTCGCGCGCTTAATAAGTCTACTCGCGCACCACCCAGATTTCGACCCAGATCCTGAAAACCTGAAAGATTTCGTGCAGTATATCATCTTCTACCTCAAATGTGTCGCTAACCCTAATAATCTGAGCCTCATATATCATGTAGCGCAACGAGTCAAGGGTGTCGCAGACGGCATCGCTTCCCCTCCTTCCCTTGTTGCAGACGAAAATCTTTACGTCTTAAGCGACTTGGCTCAAGCGGTAATCAGGCAGTGGGAAGAGCTACAGGGCTGGAGTATGCAAGCTTGGCCTGGGAAGCTGAAACCGCCTGGAGGGATCTTTAAGGCTTTGGAGAGTCACGAACGAGCACAAGAGGTTGCTGACAAAGTGTGGATCGGGGAAAAGGTCGTAGAGGGACTAGAAAGCGTGGTCAGGGGAAGCATAAGGGCAAAGAAGAGGAAAAATCTTGCTGATGACGGCACGGAGATACGAACTAAGAAACGTGCTAAAATACCAACCATAAACAAAGTGAAGCCGAAAGCCACTAAGCCGGTTAGAACACCGAAGAAGTCCCGAAGGGCCGATGATAGCAATGCCGAAGGTGGTGTCGCACCTTCGAGTGAGACGCGACGCCGGAGCGGGAGGAAGTCCACTACAAAGAGCTATGTCGAGCAAAGCGATGATGAAGATGACGTCGAGATGGAAAAGTGGCAGGCTGATGACACAGACGAGGAGGTTGAGGCAAGTGAGACGGAGAGCCAAAACCAGGAAGGCGGCCGTGCTGATGAAGATGAGGATATGGCTGAAGCTGAAGCTGAAGTTGAGCAAGAGGAAGAGGAGGGGGAGCCGGAACCGGAACCAGAACCGGAGCCGGCGCCAGAACCGGCGATTAGGGAAACACGGACGAGAGGAGCTAAGAAATCGAACGGCGTTACCCCTATCGCTGAGTCCAAGAAGCCCACCCCTGTTACAGTTAATGGAAGGGGGAAGGCGAAGGTGAATGGAAAGGCTAACACAACCCCAAAGACGAACATCATAACGAGAGGGAGGGCCAGGGGCAAGGCTTCTGTGGAAGTCCAAGAAGACGATGAGGCACTTACTGATCCGCCGGAATCGGATCAAGAGTGACTACTCTTTCCAGCGTTGGTATAATCATGTGTGGGAAGGAGTGTTTGGAAGACCAGTTAATTGCCGGACGTGTAACTCGGGCTATACATACGGGAAGTCACAACGGTTACGGGCATGAAAATACTTCCTCTTTCCTCTTCAGCCCATACTTGGCCTTTCATATTTATGCTTCTTTGGAACCCGAGGTTTCGGCATCATACTCACACGTTCCATCTCTGGGTTGCTTGCATAATGTGCGGTCTCTATTGAGCACGGCCCTTTCTATTTAGTGCGTCATACCCGCTGTCTTGCTTAACTACGTGGTTTTATGATTGCAATCTCTTGCCTAAAATGGATGCATGGAATTTCTTGTAGGATAGTTTCCACGGTAACGTGAGACGCATAATTCACCAGGGAGTCGTGCGTCAGCTGTAGGTCTTTGAAGATGTGACAAGAGAGCGAAGAGTCGAATCTGAGCAAGATGTACGACTCTGGAAATTGTACTGATAATGCAACAATTTCGACCCATAGTGGGACCAAATTCTAGTACACCTTTCAGCTCGTGCTGTACTGCTAGATGCCCTTCACTCCGCGGAGCAACCTTAAATTTTGTACTCCAAAGGCCGCACTAAGTTTTCTGAGATATATGCATTCACGTCTAGAGGCTTGGGGGTCTTCGCCAAAATTAAAAGCCCAGGCGACTTGGCTGTGATGCGCCATATGTTGAGGTCAGCCGGGTGTAAACCTGGACAGATACGACGCCCGCTCCGCGACCATAACGGCGCAAAAACGCCCTGAAAACGTTAGTTTTTAAACCGTACTTGATTACCTTATAAATTCCAAAAAAAAGAGCTCTAAGCCACTAATTGTATATGGGCAGAATTAAACTTAATAGAAGATTTAAAAAGTAATGCTACCTCCCGGTGTTATTGCCCAGATCCTACCGCTCTAGTATCACACCTCCCGCCTCTTCCCTATGTATCTTTGGATATCTTTCCATGCTTGCATTCTTTCTGCAATTACTTGCACGTCTTCTCCATCTATATCTGCCGCCTTTCCATATTGCCGCAGCTAGGGTTTCCACGACCGTTCGTACCAAATACTTGGCTCTAGCTGTAAGCAAGAGGCTCGCCTCAGCCTTGCCCAAATGGCTGCCTACGACAGCACAGCCCCCACACCAAGAGAATCTTGGCACCATCTCGAGACCCCTCCCAAAATCATAAGCCTCCAGGCTTGCGGGACGTATGTGCATACCGTCAATCGGCTTCCAAGCATAGCCTACAAAGGCTAGGTGACTTCAGACAAGAAGAAAATCAAAATCAAAATCCACAGGCTTCCAATGAAGCAGTTCAGGCTCTACCGATTGTCAACCGCGAGGCTGGAGACGTACGAAATTGGCTATAGTCCTCCATACATTGCCGTGTCGCACGCGTGGTCCGAACAAGTCTTCTCAACGGGCGTTGAATCCTCCTTGGGTGGCGCAGCGATCCACAAAATCATAGCTGAGCGCCTCCTGGCCGTTGAACACTGCTGGATTGACAATTTCTGCATCAAGCAAGATGATGAGGCCGACAAAATTGAGCAGATACCGCTCATGGGCGACATCTATAGCCGTGCGGAAGTTGTCGCCATCGTGCTGACCTGCGAATTTGGATTCACTCAGATTCAGGTTGACAGAGCGACTGCGGCGCTGCAGGGAGCGGTGGAGGCCTGGAGAGAAGAGGACTGGGCAGTGGAAGAGTTTCTGCAGCAGTGGAAATACGGCCCGAGTCGAGAGATTCTTGTTCAGGCGATGAAGGGGCTAGCGAAGCTTACGAAGTCCTCGTGGGGGACGCGTATCTGGACACTGCAAGAGTATATTCTTGCGTCGTATGTCATCTGGATCGGCTCGGACCTAAGCCCGGTGATCATAAACGATATGTTATTCCAGGCTATCCCGGGCCTATGTAATCAGCTGTCTATCACCGAGTGTATATCGTCAGAGTCCGAGTTTACAATTCTGCATACGCACTTTTCGGGCATGGCCAACTCACGACTTGATACGATCGATCGCACGAGGACCATGGAGTTACTTGGCAATCGCAAGGCTACAGTTCCGGTTGATGAGATCTACGGCATTATGGCTTGTTGCGGGGTGGTGATTGTGCCTATCCCCGGAGAGACGAGAGAACAAGCTTGAGAACGGTGGTGGGAAGCAGCTATGTGTCGAGGACATGTTCGCTGGGCTTTGTTGCCGCCTGTCCCACTCCTCAGTGAGGCAAACGTGCCAGGTACCAAAGTCACGAATTGTGTAATCCCGGAGTTCGCACATCGGGGCGATGCATCAGCAGCTTCCTGGCTGGAATCGGTGGCTCCGTTTGACACAATTACAGTTGTCCGCGGCACCCTCACGCTCTCGGGCCGTGCCGTCGGGAGTTGTACTCTACTGCGAGAACTTGGTAGCGTTTACCAGTCCGAGAACGGTCTTATCCACAGAGACATCACGCTCATTCTGTTCGCTAGGGGTCGCTGGTCCGACGCACTCCAAATCGTCGAGGCATTTGGGCCAGGTCGATACAACAAGAAACAGCAAGTATCTCTCGCTCATATTCTCGTCGACAACTACAGAAAAGCATTGCGCTACGTCCGCAGGCAAAGGGAAATGGAGTTCAACCCTTTCATCCGGTCCGACTTCCACCTCAAGATCTGGGGAGACTTTATGCAGTTGCAGGCACGCTGTATAATGGATGGCCTTAACGATGGCATCGGCTTTCTTACTCGGATTCTCCATCCTAGCCTTGGCATAGCCTTCACCACCGTTGTGATCGTGGGAGATTACTTGCCGACTGGTCCGCTCGTTGCGTTGGATTTCAACGCAGTAACATCTGACCAACGCATTATTCTACTAATTGCAGAGGTACCGTTGGACTCTTTCACCCCTAATGCAACTAGAACCACAGCGTCGCTACACAAATTAGGGACGACTGTCCCAGTCACAAATGACTACCGCAGGCGGTGGGACACGCTGCCCATTGAGAGATTCAGTCTCGGGGGTTCGAGGTGCCATGTCTGCACGGGGAGTCCGCAAAAACGGCCAAGAACAAAAGGGAAGCGAGATTACTCCATCTCCAGAAGTCGGGTGTCTATGAATCCCAAGAAGATGGCGGTACCGCTGTGGAAAGAACAGCTCAAAAGGATTGAGGGATTGAACGATATACGACGGAGCCTGAATTTGCGTGGATTGAATCGGTCAAGACGCCGCTTTCTAGGGTAAAGCTCATTACTAAGACCTTCAACACCCGAATTGGGTGGGGCTGGAACTTCACCATACTGAAAATATTTCCTCATAGCATCGGTCGTACATCACGATACTAAGGAAAGTGATCTATGCTCCTCCGAGACCTGCTATAACAGCCCTGCACTGGCGGATTTCCGCGCCATTTTAAGGGCTCCAGAAAGCGGGCAGACGGGATCCAACGAAGTGTTTACAAAGAGCAACGGGAAAGAGGTGTGTTTCTGTTTGCTGGATGAGTTGAATGGACTGAGATCATCCGATCCCAGGATCCCATAGTCTAGATCCTAAGGCAAAGGCGGATCAGATAACGGAATATCCTAGCCTTGGCAGTCAAGAAAGCTGAGTATTGCGACGTCTGCGAATGACGCATTTCGGGACATTAGTTCAAATAAAGAGTAGATGTTTGAGATACTTTCATTAAACTGTCATTGCTCATCAGCGAATATTTCTAGACAATGAGGGTCTGAATGGGGATCTTAGGTATTGGAAGGGGCTCACATTATACCACTTGTCACCACAGTTGATAGTTATATTAGCATCGCGTATATCAAAGCTAGATGGCAGTGTCGGAGCAGCAGCGCCATTTCATTTCCCCGATAAAACGCGTTAAGGATCTCTGCAGCAGTTGGGAACAGTCGTATTGGTTGGTAAAGAGCTATGAAGAGGAAGGTTCGAATGTGGGCATATGTTACCATCATCGGTTGGTTCGTCTCCGGATCGGTGATTGCTAGCCCCTTCTTGATTCGCAATTCATGCATTGGGGGACGGCGGATAGTTGAGAGGAAGTGTTACGCGATATTTCTCGAGGTTGGATGTCCGCGCTTAGGTGTCTGCTGACGATGGAGCTCAATAGGATTTTGGCAAACTGATGTATCAAATATTTTATTTAACAAATTCAGAAACGTAATAGTTGATTAGTTGTATAGCAATCGTTCGTTAAGTGCTTAATAAGTTCTGCTAGAAAGAATCCGCATCCCTCGCAACATTTACCAGGGTAATTGAAGGCACCTACAGAGCTCGGCTCTTGTATAGGGACGCCTTGCACAAAAAATGCGAGTAGTGTGGCCTTTTATACGACGGAATTTCCTGCAATCTTCTCAAAATTTAGCTAAATCCATTTCGACGGTTCCAACTAACCGGCACCTATATTTTCTCTTCTTTTCTCAACCCGTCATACAACGCCAATGCCGCCAATGCCTTTGCATCTTGTCCTCCTTCCTTCCAAAGATCCTCCAACTTAGCTAATTTGATAGTGATCTTCTCACCCTCCTCCCTCAGTCCCGTAAGCTTGCCGCGCCACTCATCCAGCTGGGATCTCGGTACGCGTTTTTGGTATAAAAAGAGAGATATGAACTCGTCACAGGCGCCTGGGGAAGGATACATGGCATTCTGTAACTTCTCCACTACTGTCTCTCCATGTTGGCTATTGTGTTGTTGTGATGTTAATCCTGGCAGCGTGGTGGTAGCATTGGCCATAGCCAACTCTGACATGTTTATAAGTTCGGATTCAGGTACTTGCAATCCGGTCTCCTCGCTGATTTCCTTCGCGGCCGTGCCTGAAAATGTACCGTCATCTAGCATACCAGCGGGCAGTTCAGTAAGCGCAAGACTGCCAGCTGCGATGCGAGGTTGGACTGTTAGGAGGACGTGTTTGTCTGTTTCGGTGTTCTGGGGAACGTCATCCGGTTGGAGGACCAACTGATATTGTAGATATATCATCAGCATATGCAGTGATTCTAGGTTGTCTTAGGAGTCCTCATACGCGTTTACGAAACTCAAATGTAGGGGGGGCTTACAAGCATCCCAACGCTCCCACCGCGCAGGAAAACTGCGCCTGGCAGCTTCTCGCCCTCATCATTCGAAATTTCTGCCTGAAGCTTAATAAATCCTATCCTTTCACCCCCAAAGTAATCTACAGCTTGGACATCTATCTTCCTAAGTTTATAGGGCGAGGCATGGAAAGTGTGCTGCTTCGAAGCTTGTAGAGATAGCGAATGTTGTAAGGTCGAAATCCAATTCTTGAACGCGGTAAACTTCAGAAGTTGTTGTTCTGTAAGATTGGAAGGTAGATTGACCGTACAAGGAAGGTTCGATTGTACCAGTGTAAAACTAGATGTCGACATTGTGGCTGCCTCTAGCACGAAGGATGGCTTGGGAAGTTGATGGAGGATTAGCCGAAATTGAGGAAGCATGAAGGCTTCGCTAGAAGGAAGCCTCTATGGGTGCCTTCCATCAGTTCGTTGGGGCATTGTTTCTTGTTGCCTGGTATAGAGATTGATGACGTTAAGAGAGTGCGCTTAAGATCTCGCTGCGGTTGTCACTTTAGGTGAATCCTCCAGATATAGCATGCTCTCACGATCGATTTTCAGGTTTATAACGTGCCCCTAGTGCCGAAGGTATTCTTTAGCAGGGCTCCCTTAGAGTTAATGAGACTCTCGATACGACATATGGCATCATAAGCATCATAATCTCAAGTTCTAACCTATGTGGAAATGCTCTCGGATTATGCACCAGTGAGCTATGATCGCCAAGTGCGCAGTAGACTTGACTGCCGAAGCGAATCCGAACTCCCGCATACCTCTCCGCCACATAGCTTACCTTTGTGTGGTCCATGTTTCTTTGTTGAATCATTTGACCTTTTAATTGTGATTATTTGCTGTGCCATCACCACCCAGCATTGCATCTGCCCAATATACCGCTACTAGTGACTTTGTTATCCAACACCTTACTGCTCGGAGGAAGGTTGTGAGGTCTCCATAACATGGGGACACTTACTGCGGGAGCCCCAAGGCTCGCCGAGCATTGCCCTCACAAATTGGCTACCTCCTGTAGGCTAACAGCGACTCCTCGATGCTGCGCTTGTGCAGATGTGCGACTTCATTCGACAACATACTCGGTGTATATTGATGGAGTTGGCTTTGTACAACGAGGTACGCGATGGCAGAGTTACTGCTGGTTCTGCAAAGGTATGCTATCAGACGTTAGGGGGCTGACAGCTTTACTCTTTACCCAACACTGACGCCTTGCACCAGAGTTTTGGAACAACCGGGTTGCGGCCACTAATCCCCCGCTTCAACCATCACAAGCTAGGATTCCTGAAGTGCCCGATCAGACGCAGTTTCTTGAGCGGTGGTTCGAATTTCATCAAGGGTACCGTACTGTAAGAAGAGAAAACGGAAGCGAAGACCGAATTGCTGTAATCGGCGAGCCTCTCAAAGACGTTTCTCCTGGGTATCTACCACGAACACTCCAAGAGCTTCGAGCTGGTCAAAGGAACGACGCAACTAGAGCCGCAAACAGAACCGTGGCAATAAGAGGTATCCCCTCCAACGACGCCACCGGCTCCGAGGAGCCTGAACGGACCTTAGAAGAAACCATCGACAACTTATTAGAAGAAATATCCGATAACGAAGAGCACGATCACCTCACAAGAGAAGGCGTGCAGGAGAACAACATGCCTCAATCCCAATTATCTCGCCCATTCACACGACGTGAGCAGGTGACCCGTCGATTGACAGAACGACTGCGAGAAAACGTGACCCGCGTCTTTGGAACCCGCGAGGAAATACAGAGCGATGACTACCAGAGCCCTATTGCAGGGTTATACACAAGAGCATGGGACAGGTATCACCAGGCGGAGCGGCAACGTAGAGAAGACGTCAACCCTGCAGATCCATCGGCTTCGCACTCAGCATACCCAGCTCTTGATATCCAATCTCATAATTTTCATGCACAGTTGAGAGCAACAAATGAAGTGGATGAACTCGTCAGGCGTATTGCAGAAATGGAAGCTGGCAGAAACGGTGGTGCGAACCCGGCATCCCAAGCATCATCCCCTGCAGATGCCCGAGAGCCGGCTAATAGCCCTGCTTCATACTCCGGGCGATCTCGAGCGGCTGCACATGAAAGGATTGCCAGGCGAATTGCTGAAATTCAGTCTCGGGATACACGCCGTCCTCGGCCTCCTAGCCAGGATCAGCCGTTTGATCTACCGCACATGGGACTGGACAGCGACAACCGCCCTCCGCCAAAGACTGACGCTGAAATGACGGTCAAGTTGGAGTGCCAGATATGTTACTCCCAGGTAGCAGATATAGCCTGTCTCCCATGTGGTCACATGGTGATGTGCAAGTGGTGTGCTGACATAACGATGCCTGTCCGGCATGGGACAATTCCGCGGAGGCCTTCGAACTGCCCGATGTGTAGAAAGAAAGTCAGCCAGCGGGTGCGAATCCACCATGGCTAATCCATAAACTGGGAAATCTAGCCAATAGAAGTAGATTGTAAATATGGATCTAACCCACCCATGGGAATACTCGGAGCTATCAGGCCACTTCTCTACTCTGCGCCTTGGCCACTATTGCAGAAAGGGAGAGCCGAAAACATTCCACGTCCTTATCATCTGGTGTATCGATTGAGAGTGATTCCGCCTCGATTAGAATACTGATTTGTTACCTGTCGACGCTATTCTTGCCCTTCGAATATTCTCTCAATTGTTTACCACCCTTCCAATATCTCCAATCTCTTTGTCCGCATTGTAATCTTGTCGTTGCGTGAAGGTGGTTCGGTTTTCAGACGCAGATTCTATCACGACTTTACGAAGCGCTTCCAAGCTCCGATCTTCTAGCCCTCAAGCTAGGATCCAATCCATTGACTGTAGAAATGATGAAGCGATGAGATTCTAAGACGTATACCGAAGGTCTGCCGCTTGGTAGTTCAAAGCGTGCTGTGCCATCTTCACGATGACGACCTCGCAGGTGTCCCAAATCATCTTTCCCGTGAATACAAGGCCATCTGTTGGGTGCGTTTCAATAAGTATCGGTGCTTAAAGCCTAGATGGCAAGGTCTCGATTTAATTGCACATGTTGGCTTTGATGCAAATAATACAACCGGGGAATTGAGGTGTCGGTTTAGCGGATATCCTCTCAGCAGCTCGCTTCGTGGAGATTAAACTTCGCAACAGCCTGTCCATGGTTAATCTGGTGTCCTTCCAGATCCGCAAGAGCGTGGGTAACACTGGAAATTTCCGGTGCGAAAGATTGAAGGTATTATGGCAGGAGTTGGGATGGAGAGCAGGTTGGTGTTGAATCCGTTCAAGCAGTGCTGCCAACAGTCAACGGATTTGATTGGAAGTTTAATCAGTCCAAGCGTCAGTCTAATCAATCAAATACGAGATCAGATATCAGTCAAGCCAATCAAATATTTGAACCGAGGTCAGATATTTGATGACTAATTGATAGTCTCGGTTAATAGTTTATCCGGTTTAAAATTTTTCAGATTACCCACTATTATCTTATTATACAATAACCCTATTAACTTTAAAGGGTAATATGAGTTCGGATATAGA